>Ga0157378_10003542_pt1 | contig 13841 bp, 12 predicted proteins | sample M65metaG_FD_115309 | JGI IMG/M metagenome (GOLD analysis project Ga0157378, IMG submission 115309) | Miscanthus rhizosphere microbial communities from Kellogg Biological Station, Michigan, USA - M6-5 metaG | ecosystem: Host-associated > Plants > Roots > Rhizosphere > Soil | place: USA: Michigan...
AAGTCTCGCCACATCGACCATTTTCCTAATTCTTTTCGCTCACCGTAAGCCAGCCAAAACAGCATGCATTCCGCCACCGGCGCGAACGTCTCTGCGACTACCAGGTAAGCTGCACGGGAAGTGTTCACGAATAGTGGCGGTAGCACTAGCACGACGATTGGATAGGTGCACGCGGTTAGCCAGACTCCGGCGATCAATCGACGCTTGATTGAATGTCGTTTGGAAAGACCGATCAGGAGAACCGGTGTCTCAATCAGAATGGTCAGTAGGTAACCGGGAATTAGAAATCACCAGAGATCGGAAGGGGACATAGAACAGAAGGCAGTAGGCAGAAGGCAGAGAAGAGGTGGTAGCTTTTCGGCAATCTGCTTACTGCCTTCTGCCTACTGCCTTCTGCGGTTTCAGATCATTCTCAACAGAAACGGCGCTTCCGCCAGCACGTGCGCGATCGCGACGGTGAAATAGATGTCTCGCGTCGCGGTGTAGTTCATGGAAAAGCCAAGCCACAGCACCGCGACCACGAACAGGCTGAAGATCAGGATTCCTGCAATCAGCTTCGGAAAGCCGCGCCCGTGATTAGCGACCGGAATCGAATTCACTTTCCAAATCGCGCCAGTCGCACCAATCAAAGGCAGCGCCACGATCCAAACGCCATAGTGCAGCATCTCGAGAAACACGTGAGTTGAAACGAGCATATGACTCGATACATTTGGCAAGAGTTCGGCGCCGGCATGTTGCGTAATGCGCCAGAACAGACCGTTGTCATCCGCGAGTGATGCAGTGCGCGAGAGTTGCCAAAGCATTCCCGCTAGCAACAGGGGCAGAAACACCAGACAGCGTCGATAAGTCGCGAGCCATTCCGGTTTCGCTCGTCGCAGATGTCGATCGAGAAACCACAACGCGACGAGTGGGTGAATGTAAACGATCGCGAGGCTGAACAAATCCGGCCGCAGCCAGTTGACGGCGCACAATGCGAACGCAACCGGAACCACCCACGACCAGTCGCGTCGCGATGTCTGCCGCCCGCGCATCAACACGAGCATGCCAATCCAGAGCAGCAAAGCTGTATTCCACCACGCCATCGCGGTCGTCCAGTTTTCACCAGACCACAGAGTCGCGTAATACAGCGCGGGCAGCGAAATGTATGCGAGCGTCAGCGCGAAGATGCCGCCGAAGGCGACGATGAAAAAGTTGCGCGAACGTCCAAACCGCACCGGCAGCCGCATCATGAAGTAACGCAGCTCAAACCAATTGTGCGGACCCGCAAACAGAAAGACTGTGATGATAGAGGCCTGCAACGGAATCCAACTAGCGAATGCCGCAGACAGAAGCGCGCTCGCGAGCATAATTGCCGCGAAAGTTCGAGCGGAGATCTGCGATCTCGCACCCGACCATCCGACGACGGAGATGTTTTCAGCTCGTTCCATGTTCGGAGCGCACGCATCCTGCGTGCGGTTCGCCGGCATCCCTGCCGGCGCTGCTTTCGCAAGCGGTTGATTACCGCTTATTTGTTCCGCAACGGAATGATCAGTTTCATGTTCTCGTCTCCCGGGACGATCTCGACCTCAACACCGCCGTAAGTCGGCTTGCCATCTTTCAAAGACTGCGGCAGGTTCTGCCAGCGAATGTATCCCGGAGGGCCCGCGTTCGCCCGCACCATCATAGTGCCGACGCCGCAGATGAAAGCGACGATCAGGACCGCGACGATCGCCTTTGCGTTGCGTCTCTGATTCGAGCGCGCGAGCCAAACACCCGCGAACGAGACCGCGAGAAACATAAACAAACCCGCCATCATCGTGCGGCTTGAACTGTGTGTAATGTTCTGAATCAAAGAAGCGCTACCACCTTCTCGCGCCGCGCCTTCGCTGATTCGCTTCAGCGTCGCTTCAGAGATTTGCAGCTTTGCATCATATGCCTTGCTGTCTGTAACTATCGTCAGGCCGCTGTACAGGACGCTTTTGGCTTCCGGCGTGGCCGAAGGTTTTGGACGGGCGAGATCGCCGAACGCGAAGACCGCCGTCGCGATTAAAGTTAGAACCACACCAGCCGTAATCAGAATTGGTTTCATGATCTCCTCCAAAAATACTTACCCGCTCGAGCCACTAAGGTCTCCGCAGCGGAATTAGCAGCTTCATTTCGCTGTCGTCGCCGGGTACGATTTGTATGTTGAGACCGCCGGATGTTTCTTTGCCGTCCTTCAGAGATTGCGGCAGGTTGTGCCAATAGATGTATCCCGTTGGACCGGCGTTCGCGCGGACCATCAGCGTGGCAAACGCGAACACGAAAGCGACAACGAGCACTGCGGCGATCGCCTTTGCGTTCTGACTCTTTCCCGATCGTGCAAACCAGACACCAGCGAATGAAATTGCCAGGAACATGAACAGGCCCGCCATCACTGTGCGCGTCGAGCTGTGCGTGATGCTCTGAGTCAGCGACGCGCTGTCGCCGCGACGCGCAGCTCCTTCCTGAATCCCTTTCAGCGCTCCTTCAGATATTTGCAAAGTAGCATCCCAGGGTTTGTTATCTGGGACGATGGTGAGGCGGCTATAGGCAACGGTCTTTGCTTCCGGAGTCGGGTCGGACTTGGCACTGGTGTCGTCCCCGAATGCGCAAATCGCGCTGAGAGTAAGGGCCAGGATCGCGGCCGTCGAGATTAGGATTCTTTTCATTACTCCTCCTCAAAAAACCGGCGCAGTATATCCCAAAAGCATTTGGCTGAACCGCCGGCGGTAGCAGGCAATTGATCGTTCAAGGGGAGCCGCAGGAAGACGGTTGCCCCTTAGATGCTCAATTCGAGACGCGAATGCTAGAATGTTTTTGCTCAAATCAAAGGCACACAAAAACTTGTCCCGCGAACTTCGAGTCCTGAACACCAAACCGCGTCAGCCAAAGCCCGATTGGCTGCGGATACGCCTCGGCGATCCGACCAATCAGAACCATTTGCTCAAGCTGATTCAGGGGTTGAACTTGCATACCGTGTGTCAGGAAGCACGGTGTCCGAACATCTTCGAATGCTGGACTAACCGGACTGCAACTTTCATGTTGGGCGGCGACATCTGCACGCGGCATTGCGGGTTTTGCGCCGTCGGCAAAGGCGCACCCGGGGCGCTGGACACGGACGAACCACGCCACGTCGCTGAAGCGGTCAAGCACCTTAATCTCGCGCACACGGTGATTACTTCGGTTAATCGCGATGATCTACCGGACGGTGGCGCAGCGCATTGGGCAGCGACCATTCGTGAAGTGCGCGCGATGAATCTCGAATGCAAAATTGAAGTGCTGATTCCCGATTTCAATGGTGACGAAGACGCGCTGAACACAGTTCTCGACGCGCAACCCGACGTGCTGAATCACAACACGGAAACGATAGCGCGGCTTTATCGGCGCGTTCGTCCCGATGCTGACTATCATCAGTCACTAACATTGCTGAAGCGCGCCGCTGCACGTCGCGATTCTTGCCAGCCAGAGATGCTGACCAAAAGTGGCATCATGGTTGGCCGGGGAGAAGAGTTCGACGGAGTAGTCGAATTGATGAAGGACCTGCGCTCCGTTTCCTGTGACATCATGACCATTGGCCAGTACCTTCAGCCACACGCGCGCCGTTTGCCCGTCGAACGGTACGTCACTCCGGAAGAATTCGATCGATGGCGCGACATCGGCATGTCGATGGGATTTAAGCACGTCCAATCGAGTCCGCTGACTCGCTCGTCGTATCACGCTCGCGAACAAGCATTGTGATTTGGAGTGCGCCGGCAGAGCGAAACGTCGACGGCGCTTTGGATTGTGGCTCATGTGAATCTCTGGATCCAAAGCGGTGTCGCGCTGCGCTTGCCACCGCACTCCAAATAGGGCTCGGGTTTTTGGCGATGAACCTGAAACGAGCTTGCTTTGCTGCCCTAAGCGTTTCACTCCTACTCGGCCTTTCCTGCCAACCAAAACCAAAGCGCAACCGTCTCGATGAGAATCATTTTCCGCGGATTGTTCTGTGGGCGTGGGAACGTCCGGAAGATCTGAAGAGCATTGACGCGAATCGCTTCGCGGTCGCGTTTCTCGCACAGACGCTGATCTTGAAAGGTGAAGATGTGATCTTCAATCCGCGGCATCAGCCGTTGGACGTTTCGCCGGAAACGAAGTTGATGGCGGTGACGCGCATTGAATCACAGAAGCAGACCGGCCAGCGCGCGGCGTTGACCGCACCCCAAAAACAAAAGCTGATCTCACTAATTCTGCAGACCCACGAGCTTCGCAACGTCTCGGCAATTCAGATCGATTTCGACGCCGCCTCGTCGGAACGAGAGTTTTATCGCGGGCTCTTGCAGGACTTGCGCGCGAAACTGCCGGACAACATGCCGCTGTCGATGACTGCGCTTGCTTCTTTCTGCGTCGGCGACCGCTGGCTCGACGATCTGCCGGTTGATGAAGCCGTGCCAATGATCTTTCGCATGGGCGCTGACGATCGCACGATCAAGAATTTGCTTGCTACCGGCGAAGACTTTCGCGAGCCGTTTTGTCAGAGAAGTTACGGCATTGCCGTTGACGAGCCACTCGATCTGAAGTTTAGCCACGACCGTCGTGTTTATGTCTTTAACGACCGATCGTGGTCGGCGGCGGACCTTTATTCAATCAGCGAAAGAATTAAGTAATGAAGTAGGACATTCCAGCCGGCAGGTAAATCAGGTGAGAGCACTCACCGCTGCATCAATCAGTTTTGTTTGCCAGTTGAGCCAGCGTTTGCCGATTTCGCTCGCGTGACATTCGACGGTTGTCGCGGTGGCGAGGTCCGGACGCATCACCCGTTCGCGAAACTCATTGAGGAGTGTTCGATCCGTGAAGATTGCGATGACTTCCTGGTAGAGACGATAACTCAGGTAATCAAAATTTGACGAACCTGCGATCAGGTACTCGTCGTCAATCAACATGGCTTTCAAGTGACTCATCCCACGATAAAGACGCAAGTCGATTCCTGATCGCGCCGATTCCAGGCGAGCATAATTTCTAAACAACCGCCAATTGTTCTGTTCCGGTGTGACTATCTTCACTTCCACGCCGCGCCCTGCGGCGGCGCGCAAACGTTCGTAGAAAGGAAAGGTGATGTAAGGACTTTCAACGAAGATTCTTCGCTGCGCGTGATCGATCAATTCGAGCACTCTGTGAAACGCGCGGCGATTGTCGCGACCGTCGAGTGTCAACAATTCGACATCCTCCCACACCCGCTGTGCGGGACGTTCGCGACCCTCCCAGGTGAAAACAAAGTCCTGGTGCAAAAACTCGACCGCAGCGAGTTCATCGATGCGAAACATCATGTCATGCCACGCGGCGTTGTGTTCGCTGAAGTTGATGCCGCCAACGTAAGCCACGCGGCCGTCAATCACGATCAACTTCTTGTGATTGCGACTGAGCAGTTTCCGCAGCGAAGCGCCGTAGGGATTAGTAAATTTGATCTTGACGCCAGCCGATTCCAATTGCGTGCGCATCAATTCCGTCGCGCGCGCTTCCTCTTTAAGTTTTGGATCGAAGAGGTTTGACGGCGCGTAGCGAACCCGATCGCTGAGGATGATGCGCGTGAACGAGTCGGCTAGAATTCTCTTGTCTTTAGCGCCCGAGGCGAGTAAAGCATCGCTCAGTTGCTTCCCGATCGAATCGCCTTCTAACGCGAATGTCTGAATGAAAACGGACTCTTTTGCGGCATAAATATCCGCGCTTAGTCGCGACCAGAATTCGTTGAAGTTGATGAGCAGCTCGGTGGGCATGCCGGGGGATTGTATTCGATCAACTGGCGAAAGTGCGAGAATTGGCGGCGGAAGCTACTTCGCGCACCGGAACCCTGAAATCATCCAGCGTTCGTGCGGATAGAAAAAGTTGCGGTAAGTCGACCTGATGTGAATCTGCGGCGTGGCAAACGATCCGCCGCGCAGCACCTTCTGACCGACGAACCATTTGTCGTTGTATTCGTCGAAGTCTGATTTGAAACCGGGATAAGGAACATAGTCGGAAGTCGTCCACTCCCAAACGTCGCCGATCATCTGATGACAACCGTTTGCGGTTTGGCCTGAGGGAAATGCGCCAATAGGCGCCACGCTCCATAGTCCATTTTCGAAGAGATTAGCTTTAAGATCGTCCGGCGCTGCGTCACCCCACGGAAACTCGTGTTTTGTGTCTGATGATCCGGAGAAAGTCACAGCCTTTTCCCATTCCGCTTCGGTCGGCAAACGCTTGCCGGCCCATTTCGCGTACGCCGAGGCCTCGAGAAAGCTGACGTGCGAAACGGGTTCGTTGGTTTTGTCGATCGCGCGATGCAGTCCCGCGAAGTCGCGAATCATCCATTCGCCGTCGTGTTGTTCCCAGTAAAGCGGCGCCTGCCAGTGTTCGGTGTTCACCTTCTCCCAACCGGCCGAATGCCACCAGCGAAAATCTTTGTAGCCGCCGGCATTCATGAACTCTAGATAATCGCCGACGCTGACCGGCGCACGATCGATCGAGAAGTCTTCCAGCCAAACTTTGTGCGCGGGCTTTTCGTTGTCCCAGGCAAACGTGGCACGCGCATCCTGCGCGTGAGTCATGGGCGAGACGCCCATGCCACCTCCGTATCCCAATTCAAATAATCCACCTTCAATTTCAACCATGCCAGTTACAGTCTCAACCGACTTCGGCGCAGGCTTAATCGCGGCGTCAAACTGATCGCAAAGCAGATGTTTGATGTCATAGACAAGCAACTCCTGGTGCTGCATCTCGTGTTCGAGACCGAGCCGAATGATTCGCAGAATCTCGTCAGCATCGTCACGACTTGAAAGCTGCTCGATGAAACGCGCCATTTGCTCGTCGATGTGCGCGCGATATTTTCTGGTTTCGGCAACTGTCGGCCGCGAACGCGTGCCCCGCTTCGGCCGCTCAATCCGCGGCCCGAATCCTTCGTAGTAAGAATTGAAGAAGAAAAGAAAATCCTCGCGGTAGGTCTTGTATCCGGGATGACATTTTTGCAGGACAGTTTCGAAGAACCAGGACGTATGTCCGATGTGCCAACGCGGCGGCGACATGAACTCCGCCGTTTGGATTACATAGTCTTCGATCTCGAGCGGGGCGACGATTTCGAGCGTACGCGCGCGGACCGATTGATACAGATCTGTAATCGCTTGCGTTTGCGGGTCCTTAACCGTTTGAATCGTTGCTGCCATCGCTTAATTAACCGTGATTCGTTTCTCGCCGCGGGTCGTTGCTCGGCCGATTACTTCCGCGCGCGCATAGTTGCGCCGCAATTCGCTCAACAAGTCATCCGCCTTTTCCTGCGAAATCGCCAACAACAGCCCGCCTGCTGTCTGTGGATCATAAAAGAGCTTGATTAGGTTTGGATTCAGATCTACCGGCCACGAAATATCCTCGCCGACGTATTCGCGATTCGTCTTGTCGGCGCCGGTCATCAATCCCGCGGTGGCTAATTCAAGCGCGCCGTTAATCAAGGGCACTCGAGCTGAATCGATCTCAATCGTCACATTACTCGCGCAGGCCATCTCCCACGCGTGACCAAGCAGAGCGAATCCGGTGACGTCGGTTGCGGCTTTCACGTCGAACTTCTGAATCGCTTCCGCGGCGTATTTTCCCGGCGTCATCATGGTAGCGACTGATTCAGCCACCACTTCCGGCGATGCTTTCGCGCGTTTGATTCCGGTTGAGATCACGCCAGTGCCAATTGGCTTTGTGAGAATAATCACATCCCCGGGTCGCGTGCCAGAGTTAGTGGCGACATGGTTCGGATCAATCACACCGGTGACTGAATAACCAAACATGATCTGTTCGTTATCGACGCTGTGGCCACCGACGAGCACGACTTTATTTTCCGTCAGCACCGACAAGCCACCGCGCATGATTTCCTGAAGAATCGAGAAGTCGACGCCTTTTTTCGGAAAACATGTGATTGCCATCGCAGTAACCGGCGTGCCGCCCATGGCCCACACGTCGTTGATTGAATTGAGCGCGGCAATGCGGCCGTAGTCGAACGGGTCGTCGACAATCGGCGTGAAAAAGTCGAGCGTCTGCACCAGGGCGAGGTCGTCGCGCAGACGATACACTCCGGCGTCGTCCGCTTTGTCGAAACCGACGAGCAGATTGGGATCATGAGGTTGTTTCTCAAGCCCGCTCAACACCTGAGCGAGTACGCTCGGCGCGAGTTTCGCCGCTCAACCAGAGCAGGAAACCATCTCAGTCAGACGCATCGGTTTCTCCTTTCTTCAACGTTTACCCTGAGTTGTGATGAGAATCCCGACCAACAATACGGCTCCAATTATCCAAATCGTGCTGCAAATGCGTAGCCACCGGACAAGGCGAAGCGCTCGCGAATCTTGGAGCATCCAATCAGGAGTGGAAAACAGCCATTGCCAGGACAGTGTTTGTATCCAGAAGTTTCCGAAAGCATACGACAGTCCCCGCTTACGCCCCGGCGGAGTCCACACCACACCGAAAGGTTCGCCGTCCGCTTCCCAGTTGGCGCGATGCGACGTGTATTCCAGGCGCACGAGCAGGTCGCAGGTAATCATGGCGCCAATACATGCGGGCACCAGAACGAAAATAAAAAACGGCAAGATAATGATAGACATAATCCCCCGAAGGGGCTTTTTCCGCGCCCACGTGTGGCCCTACCTTGGGAACGCTCGGTAGTTTATCATCTCAGCCGCAAAGCAGTGCCAATCGAGGTCTTCTCGTCATGAGAAACAGAACGTTCTTTATTCTTCTAATTCTTCCCTGCCTTTTCTTTCCGGTGCCGTCTCGAGGCCAGGAAGCCGATCTGGTTAAACACTTCGACTACGATCAAAAAGCCTCACTCAACATCAAACAAGTCGGCGTGGAACAAAGAGCACACGCAACTGTTTACGACATTACTTACGAGAGCCCAAAAGGCGGAGCTGTTCCGGCATACTTAGTCGTTCCCAAAGGTCGTGGTCCGTTCGCGGCGATAATTTGGGGACACTGGTGTTGGCAGAATTCTCCGATGCGCAATCGCAAGCAGTTTCTGGATGAGGCCATTGCTATGGCGCCGAGCGGGGTCGTTTCGCTTTTGACCGACCATCCGATGTCAAGACCTGGATATGTCGCGAGCAAAGACCCATTAGACGAGAGAAACGCCACCAACTTTCTACAGCAGGTTATCGACATGCGGCGCTGCGAGGACTTGCTTGCCGCGCGCCGAGACATTGACACAAAGCGCATCGCATACGTCGGGCATAGCTGCAACGCAGCGGTCGGCGCGCTTTTGAGTGGTCTTGATCGGCGCTTCAAAGCCTTTGTGCTTATGGCTGGCACTACCTCTGACGAGATTACGAATAACACGCCGGAGTTTCGCGACTTTCGCCAAAAAGTCGGCCCCGAAAAGCTCGATGCGTTCATTAAGAAGTATTACTACCTCGACCAGGGCAAGTTCGTTTCGGACGCTGCGCCGGCCGTAATACTGCTTCAGTTCGCGACGAAGGAATCCTTCATCACACCGGAGCGAGCAAAACTTTACGCGGAGGTCGTGAGCGAACCCAAAATTTTCAAGCTCTACGACGCGCCGCACGCTCTGAACGCCGAAGCCCGCCGCGATCGAATTCATTTTCTGGTTGAACAATTAAAGCTAAAGCCTGTAAGCGAAGCGGTCATCGCTGCGATACCAGACCTGTACCAGCCACCACAGCCGAACTAAACCGAAAGGCTACAGGTTAAAGGGTGGACCACCTGGTATCCTGGGCGTCTCGTCTCCAGCCTCAACATATCGTCGTGTCGCGGTATGTAATGTGATTTGTAATTTCTAGCCGCTAGCCACTAACCTCTAGCCCTTAACATGCACGATGTCCTGATCATTGGCGCCGGTCCTGCGGGTTTGTCCGCGGCGCGTTGGTGTGACGAGCTGGGGCTTAACACGCTCGTGCTGGAGCAAGCGGAGGAAGTTGGCGGGCAGCTTCTGTCGGTCCACAACGCTGTCGAAAACTACCTGGGTGTTCGCGCCGCGAATGGCCGCCAATTGCGCGACCTGTTTGCTGAAGAAACAAATGACTGCGAGTTCGATCTTTGGACGAATGTCGAGCTGGACAGCGTCAATTTGAAAGCGAAACGCATCACGCTGAAATCGGGTGAAGCATTGCAGTCGATCGCGGTCATCATCGCGACGGGCCTACGCCGGCGCACGTTGGGAATTCCCGGCGAGACGGAATTCGTGGGCCGCGGGATCATTGAATCGGGAGCGCGCGATCGCGAGCAGCTCGCGGGAAAGGATGTCTGCGTAATTGGCGGCGGCGACGCCGCGGCAGAGAACGCCCTTGTGCTCGCTGAGGTTTGTCCGACCGTTACGCTCGTGCATCGCGGCCGGAAGTTGCGCGCGCGCCGCGAATTCTCGGAGCAACTCCACACGCATCACTGCGTCACGGTGTTTCCTGAATCGCAGGTGCGACGCATTCTGGGCGACGACCGCGTCGAAGCGGTCGAGATCGAACGCGGTGGCGCGATTAAGCCGTTTCAGATGGCGGTCCAGGGTGTGCTGATCAGAATCGGTTGGCAGCCGAACACGGAATTTGTTAGGGGACAGTTAGAACTGGACGAGAACGATTATGTGAGCATTGGTTCTCAGCAGGAAACAAGCGTGGCGAATGTCTTTGCGATTGGCGACGTCGCCAATCCGCTGGCGCCGACGATTGCGGGAGCGGTCGGCGCAGGTGCGACCGCGGCGAAAGTCATCGCATCTCGTTTACAGCAAAGATAATCCGCAGATTACGCAGATTCCACAGACTCAAGAAAGAAAAATTAGCCACGAAAAGGCACAAGAGGCCAAAAAAACTATTTAGTTCGCGGGATCAGTTTTGTGCATTTTATGCCTTTTTGTGGCTGATCGGTTTTGGGGTTTCTATCTGTGAAATCTGCGAAATCTGCGGATAGTTCATTTCCCGCTCAACCACGCCGCGCGCAACGTCTTCGCTTCCGCTGACGCGTTCGGATCCGGTTCAATTCGATAATTGAAGAGCAGTGGCGCCCCCATGGTAAGTGTCATGTGGGTGACCTTGCCGTCACGTTGCACTACCAACGGCACGCGATCGCCCGGCTTGTAACGGCTAACGGTCTTCAGGAGATTAGCGGGCATCAACCTCGTTCCCCCGAACGAGGTGATCACATCTCCGTCTTCCAATCCGGCCGCCGCTGCCGGGGAATTCGGACGCACGTCAGCAACTTTGAAGTTGGTTTTCTCTTCTTCATCCGCGGTGATGCCGACGGTGACCGGACCGCGCGGCTCGCGAATGAATTTCAAACCGACTTGGGCGAACGCTAATTCGTAAGGCGGAGTCTCGACGCCTTGCACGTAACGTTTGAAGAAGTCACTCAAGTCCTCGCCGGCAACTTCCGACGCGACGCGAAAGAAGTCTTCGTCATGATAACCACGACCGCGCAGATAGTAAGTGGCGTTTGGACTGTCGAGATAAAACTCACGATACATGTGCCGCATCACCTCATCGAGCGAAGCCTTCCCTTTCGTCTTGCCGCGAATCAGCAGATCCAAAACGACACCGATGATTTCGCCTTTCGGGTAGTAACTGACCGAGGTGTTCGAAAGATTGGTCTCTTGCGCGTGCGGCGCGTCGTCGATGTACGGCGCAGACAAAGAAGAGTCTTCAGCGCTCATCAATTTGCTGCCGGGTGAGTTGTCGACGTCGCTGATTTGATCGGTCAGCTCTTTGTAAAACTTCGTGTCGTCCAAGAGACCAGCACGTCGTTGCATCAAGTGACCGTAATAGTTCGTAATGCCTTCCGCGATCCAGAGTCCGCGCGTGTGCGCCGGCCGGGTGAAATCCCACGGCCCAAGCTCGATCGGACGCAGACGCTTCACGTTCCACACATGAAAGAATTCGTGCGATGCAGTGGCGAGCGCTTCTTCCAACTGTCCCGGATCACCGAGCGCGCCGGACAAAATGATTTGCGTAGAAGTTAGGTGCTCCATACCGTCGCCTGAGTGGCCATCGTTCGCGAAGTGAATAAGGAACGTGTACGAGTCAAATTCCGGCGGTCCCCACATCGCTGTTTCTGCGCGCACAATCTTTTCGATGCCGCTGACCAGAGCGGGCCGCTTGCCGCCTTCTTTGCCGAGCGAATGGACGATGACGTGATACTGCTTGCCGTCGACGTTGAATGTGTCATCGGTCCAATCGGGCGCGACTTCGGTCGGCGTGTCGATCATGATGTCCCAATTTGGAAAGTGCCATTCCCGCTGGTCGCGACTCTCCAGGCGACCGTTCACGATCCGCCAACCATTCGGCGGATCGATTGTCAGAGTCACCGGATCAGGCTTGTGATTGACGACGTACATGAAGAGATTGCCGCCATTGAAATTCGCGTGGTGCGAGTCCAGCTGTGAGAACGTGCCCGACAGATCGTTTCCATAAACTTTGTAACTGATAGTCGCACTGTGCGTGTTCATCATCGGCACGCGCCAGGTTTGTTCATCAACGCGCGTTACCGGAAAATCCGGCAAGTTGCAGGGAATATTCACGCGCGGGCAAGTTCCGCCGAGTGCGTGAAATTGCTGAACATTCTTCGCAAAATCGAAGACCGCATAACGGCCGGGCGACCACTTGGGCATTTGAAAATCCAGCGACTCCGGCGTCCAGGACGACGGAGTTTCAACTTCTATAGTCACTTCAAATAAGTGCGAACTCGGCTGTGACATCGCGAGCCGGTAATTCAGTTTGAGTGGTTGATCCTGGGCTTTGATGGCAAAAGGAATCGTGAGAAGAACGAGCGTCAATAGGGTCGCTCGTCCGCTTGCAAAAGTTTTGTTACACATGTGGTTGGGTAATTCCGACTTGAACCTGCGATGGCGAGGATATCATTCACACCTCGCTTCAGCGAGGTGATTAGCAGCGTCGACTAATCACCTCGCTGAAGCGAGGTGAGAATGAGATCAGACACAAATTTGTTTGTCGCGATTTCATTTCTCTGGCAGAATCTGCCAATTCAAATGCAGTTCGTGCTCGGAAATCTCATTCTTCCGGAGTTGTTGAGATGAAAAGACTGTTCACAATCGCAGCGCTGGTTGCATTGCTGTGCGTGGCGGCGATCGCGCAAACACGCGACGCCGGACAGGCGACCTTGATCAAGAACGCGACGGTGCTCACGGTGTCGCATGGCACGCTGACGAACACTGATGTGCTGTTGCGCAATCGCAAGATCGCCGCGGTTGGTCCGAATCTGAATGCGCCAACCGGCGCGCGTGTGATCGACGGCACCGGCAAGTTCGTCCTGCCCGGCATTATCGACGCGCACTCGCACACGATGATGGATGGCTCCGTGAACGAGTGCACCAAGTCCGTCACCTCAATGGCGCGGACGCAGGACATTCTCAATCCAACGGCAATTGGCATCTATCGTGAGCTGGCCGGCGGGACTACGGCGGCTTTGTTGTTGCACGGCTCATGCAACTCGATTGGCGGCTTGAGCACGACAGTGAAATTTAAGTGGGGTCATCCTGCGGCTGACTTTCCGGTTCCGGGCGCGACGCCGGGAATCAAATTCGCGCTCGGCGAGAATCCCAAGCGCACGAACTTCAACATTCCTGGTTTGCAACCTCGCTATCCGGCGACACGCATGGGCGTTGAGGAAACGATTCGGGATGCCTTCACACGCGCGCGAGATTACAAACGCGACTGGGACGACTATCGCGCGGCCACCTCACGCGGCGAAAAGAACGTGATGCCGCCTCGGCGCGATTTGGAACTCGAGCCGCTCGTCGAAATCCTCGAAGGCAAGCGCTTCGTGCACTCGCACTGTTATCGCGCCGACGAAATTTTGATGTTGATCGGTATTGCGGACGATTTTGGCTTCAAAGTACGCAC
>Ga0157378_10003545_pt1 | contig 13831 bp, 14 predicted proteins | sample M65metaG_FD_115309 | JGI IMG/M metagenome (GOLD analysis project Ga0157378, IMG submission 115309) | Miscanthus rhizosphere microbial communities from Kellogg Biological Station, Michigan, USA - M6-5 metaG | ecosystem: Host-associated > Plants > Roots > Rhizosphere > Soil | place: USA: Michigan...
AAGGGATGCCGGGAGAGTGACTACCGCAATCGTGCCCCGGGTTTCCGGTGGCGAGGAAGAGCACGGACATCTCGAGGAGTTCCGCACCGATCCGATCGGGCTGATGCAGCGCGTCCGCGATGAGTGCGGGGACGTCGGTTGGTTCCAGCTGGTCGACAAACACGTGATCCTGCTGTCCGGCGCGGAGGCCAATGAATTCTTTTTCCGGTCTGCCGACGAGGATCTCGACCAGGCCGAGGCCTATCCGTTCATGACGCCGATCTTCGGCAAAGGTGTGGTGTTCGACGCAAGCCCAGAGCGGCGCAAGGAGATGCTGCACAACTCCGCGCTGCGCGGTGAGCAGATGAAGGGCCATGCGGCCACCATCGAGGGCGAAGTCAAGAAGATGATCGCCGACTGGGGTGACGAAGGCGAGATCGAACTGCTCGACTTCTTCGCCGAGCTGACGATCTATACCTCCACGGCGTGCTTGATCGGGCTCAAGTTCCGCGAACAGCTCGACCACCGGTTCGCCGAGTACTACCACGACCTGGAGCGCGGCACCGATCCGCTCTGCTACGTCGACCCGTCCCTGCCGATCGACAGCTTCAAGCGTCGCGACGAAGCCCGGGTGAAACTGGTTGCGCTGGTTCAGGAGATCATGGATCAGCGATTGGCCAACCCGCCGAAGGACAAGGCCGACCGCGACATGCTCGACGTGCTGGTGTCCATCAAGGACGAGGAGGGCAATCCGCGCTTCTCGGCCGACGAGGTCACCGGGATGTTCATCTCGCTGATGTTCGCGGGACACCACACCAGCTCCGGCACGTCGGCATGGACACTCATCGAGCTGATTCGCCACCCCGAGGTGTACGCCGAGGTCCGCAAGGAACTCGACGAACTCTATGCCGACGGCCAGGAGGTGAGTTTCCATGCGCTGCGCCAGATCCCGGAGCTCGACAATGTCGTCAAGGAGACGCTGCGCCTGCACCCGCCGCTGATCATCTTGATGCGGGTCGCGCAGGACGAGTTCGAAGTCGAGGGCTTCCCGATCCACAAGGGCGACTTCGTCGCCGCATCGCCTGCGATCAGCAACCGGATCCCCGAGGACTTCCCCGATCCCAACGCGTTCAATCCGGACCGCTACAACAAACCCGAGCAGGCGGATATCGTCAACCGCTGGACGTGGATTCCGTTCGGTGCGGGCCGGCACCGCTGTGTGGGCGCGGCGTTCGCCCAGATGCAGATCAAGGCGATCTTCTCGGTTCTGTTGCGCGAGTACGAGTTCGAGATGGCGCAGCCGGCCGACACGTACCGCAACGACCATTCGAAGATGGTGGTGCAGCTGCAGCGTCCCGCCAAGGCCCGGTACCGCAGGCGCGCCAAGTAGGGAGAACCATGGGCTATCGAGTCGAGGTGGACCTCGACCTGTGCCAAGGCCACGCGATGTGCGAGGTCGAGGCGCCCGACTATTTCAAGGTCCCCAAGCGTGGCAAGGTCGAGATACTCAATGCCGAACCGCCGGAAGAGGATCGGGCCCAGATCGAACAAGCCGTGTGGGCATGTCCCACCCAAGCACTGTCCATCAAAGAAGAGGACTAAGGAAGGCCAGAACTATGCCGTCACTGCCCCGCGGAGAACTCGACAAATGGGTCGAAGAGTGGCTTGAAGCCAACCGCGAATGCGAGCGGAAAGGCGACTGGACGCCGCTCGCCGACTTCTACACCGAAGACGCTACCTACGGCTGGAACATCGGCCCCAAGGAAGACGTGATGTGCGTCGGCCGCGACGAAATCCGCGACGTCGCGTTAGGTTTGGAGATGGAAGGCCTGGAGAACTGGGTCTACGAGTACCAGAAGGTGCTTGTCGACGACAAGCAGGGCGAGATCGTCGGCTTCTGGAAGCAGATCGTCAACAAGTCGGACGGCACGCAGGGCGAGATCTACGGCATCGGCGGAAGCTGGTTCCGACTGACCGCCGTCAAGAACGGGGCTCTGAAGATCGAGTGGCAGCGTGACTTCTTCGACTTCGGCCACGTGTCGTTCATGTTCGGCAGGCTCATCGAGTCCGGGGATCTCAGCCCCGGGATGCAGAAGCGGATCGAGCGCTCGCTGGCTGGTGAGAAATTGCCCGGCTACTACCCGCTCGGCGAGGCGCCGGTACCGATCTGGTAAACCACCCAGTACAGGTGTGACTTAGATAACTTAGTCTGACCGGGGGCCGTCCCGAGGAAAGCAGGTTGCGATGAAGACAAAAGGCGCTCTCATCTGGGAGTTCAACCAGCCGTGGTCGATCGAGGAGATCGAGATCGGTGACCCGGTCAAGGACGAGGTCAAGATCCGGATGGAGGCGGCGGGGATGTGTCACTCCGACCACCACCTGGTCACCGGCGGCATCCCGATGGGCGGCTTCCCGGTGCTGGGCGGGCATGAGGGCGCCGGCATCGTTACCGAGGTCGGCCCAGGTGTCGAGGACATCGGTCCGGGTGACCACGTGGTGCTGTCGTTCATCCCGTCGTGCGGCAGGTGTCCGGCGTGTCAGGCCGGGCTGCGCAACCTGTGCGACCTCGGCGCGGGCCTGCTCAACGGCGCGGCAGTGTCCGACGGCACCTTCCGGATCCAGGCCAGGGGCCAGAACGTCTTCCCGATGACGCTGCTTGGCACGTTCTCGCCATACATGGTCGTGCACAAGAGTTCCGTGGTGAAGATCGACCCGTCGATCCCGTTCGAGGTGGCCGCACTCGTCGGCTGCGGCGTGACCACCGGCTACGGCTCGGCGGTGCGCACCGCCGACATCCGGCCCGGGGAGGACGTCGCGATCGTCGGCGTCGGTGGCGTGGGCATGTCGGCGCTTCAGGGTGCGGCCAACGCGGGCGCCCGCCATATCTTCGTCATCGAGCCGGTCGAGTGGAAGCGCGACGCAGCGCTGAAGTTCGGTGCCACGCATGTGTATCCGGACATCAACACGGCTCTGATGGGCATCGCGGAGGTCACCGCGGGCTTGATGGCACACAAGGTGATCCTCACGGTCGGCGAGCTCAAGGGCGAGGACATCGACAACTACCTCATGATCACCGCCAAGGGTGGCACCTGCGTGGCGACCGCGATCGGCAGCCCGCTCGACACCCAGGTGACGCTGAACCTGGCCATGCTGACTCTGATGCAGAAGAACCTGCAGGGCACCATCTTCGGCGGCGGCAACCCGCACTACGACATTCCACAACTGCTGTCGATGTACAAGGTGGGCAAGCTCAACATCGACGATATGATCACCCGGCAGTACAAGCTCGAGCAGGTCAACGAGGGCTACCAGGACATGCTGGACGGCAAGAACATTCGCGGCGTCATCCGCTACACGGACGACGATCGGTAGCGGTGGCCCGCGGGTTCACCCATCTGTTGCAGCCGGGTCGGATCGGCTCGATGACGATGCGCAACCGGCTGGTGATGTCTCCGATGGAGACCATGTACGGCACGCCGGACGGGCTGCCGTCGGAGCGCACCCGCGACTACTTCGCCGCCCGCGCCAATGGCGGTGTCGGGCTGATCACCGTGGGCGCCACCGGGATCGACCACCACCACCCGGAGACTCCGGGGGGGACTACACCTCGGCACCGACGCGGCTGTCGACGCCCATCGCGCACTGGTCGAGGCGGTGCACGAGCACGGTGCCAAGATCCAGCCCCAGATCGTGCACGCCGGGCCCGACGGGCTGGGACCGGAGATGCACGGCGTGACTTCGATTGGACCCTCGGTCATTCCGTCCTATCTCACCGCAGGCCGTCGGCCGAGGTCACCCGCGAGCAGCTGGTCGAGGTGTTCGACCTGTTCAAGGCCGCGGTGCGGCGCGCGGCCGAAGCCGGGTACGACGGCATCGAACTGCATGCCGCGCATGGCTACATGCTCCTCGGCTCGTGTCTGGCGCCGCAGCGTAACCGCCGTACCGACGAATACCGTGGCGACTCGGTGAAGGGCCGCGTCCGCGTGGTCCTCGAGGCGCTGGCCGCCATCCGGTCCGAGATCGGTGACGCGCTGCCGATCACACTTCGGATCTCCGGCTACGAACGGGTCGCAGGCGGTCGGCCGATGTTCGAAACCGCCCAGGTGGCAACGCAACTGGTGGCCGCGGGAGTCGACGCGTTCCATGTCAGCGGCGGCGTGATCGACCGGCTGGTGACCGGCATGGTCAACTCCGCCGCCGACGGTGACGCGCTCAACGTCGGCGCCGCCGCCGCCGTCAAGCAGGTCGTCGACGTGCCGGTGATCGCCGTCGGCCGCATCCACGATCCGCAGCGCGCGGAGCAGATCCTCGCCGAGGGGCGCGCCGACTTCATCGCGATGGGGCGCCCGATGCTCGCCGACGCCGACCTGCCGAACAAGGTCGCCTCCGGTCGCGCCGACCGTGTTCGCAAGTGCATCTCGTGCGAAAACTGCATCGACGCCATGGAACAGCGATTCTCGGTCGACTGCGCGGTCAACCCCCGCACAGGCAAGGAGCGCGCGTTGGCCGCAACGCGCGCGTCCCGCCCCAAAAAGGTGGTGGTGATCGGCAGCGGACCGGCGGGCATGGAGGCCGCTCGGGTGTCCGCGGAGCGCGGACATCACGTCACGATGTTCGAACGCAACAACCAGACCGGCGGAGCGCTGTTGTGGGCGTCGATCCTGCACCCCGAGAACGAACCGTTCCTGCGGTGGCTGCGCGACGAGATCGGCCGGAGCTCCGTGAAGGTCCAACTGGGACATGAGGTTTCCGCCGACGAGGTCGCCGACCTGCTGCCCGATGCCGTGGTCGTCGCCAACGGCGGTCAGGTCGTCGTTCCCACCATTCTTGGCGATGCACTGCCCCATGTTCAGACCGGCCAGGCGTTGCGAGAGCGGTTCGGCGGCTGGCGACAGCGCCTGGTCCGCCCCAAGGCTGTGCGCATGGCGTCCAAGGCGTGGATGCCGCTCGGCCACCACGTCGTGATCGTCGGCGCCGATCTGGTCGCGCTCGAACTCGCCGAATTCCTCGCCGCGCGAGGCAGGCTCGTCACTGTGCTCGAGGCAGACAAGACGATTGCGCCGGAGCTTGGCAACAGGCGCAAGACGGAACACATGGACCGGCTCGACCGTCTGGGAGTCGCCGTCCGCGTCCGCGCGCCGGTCGACAAGGTCGTGCCCGACGGCGTGGCCTTCACCCCCTACGGCGGCACCAGCCGCAGGCTCGCGGCGGACAGCGTCGTCATCGCGGGCACCCCGCAACCGAACACCGAGCTGTACGAGAAGCTCGTCGCCGCCCTGCCCAACACCGCTGTGCACGCCGCAGGCGACTACACCGGGCTCGGGCTGATCCGCAAGGCCACCGAGGACGGCGCCCACGCCGCCTGTGCCATCTAACAAAGGAGCGAAACACCATGTCGCAAGAAACCGTGGAACTGACTCCCGCGCTAACCGCGTCGCAGAGCTCGTGGCGCTGCGTCCACGCCCACGACAAGGAGGGCTGGCTCGCGCTGATGGCCGACGATGTCCTCGTCGAAGACCCGATCGGCAAGTCCTTCACGAACCCCGACGGCAATGGCCTGCGCGGCAAGGAGGCGGTCGCCGGGTTCTACGACGCCAACATCGCCCAGAACGAGCTCCGCATCACCTGCGAGGAGACGTTTCCGTCCAGCTCGCCCGACGAGATAGCCCATATCTTGGTGCTGCGCAGTAAGTTCCCGAACCGGATGATCAGCACGGTCCGCGGGATCTTCACATACAAGGTCAACGACGCCGGCCTGCTTACGAACCTGCGCGGCTACTGGAACATGGACGCCATGCAGTTCGCCAAGACGGGCGCGAGCGATTAGCGAGCCGCTGGCCGGCCGCGGTGCCGTCGTCGTCGGCGGCACACGCGGCGTCGGTTTGTCGGTGGCCGAACTGCTGGGAGCGCAGGGCGCCGGCGTGGTGGTGAACGGACGCGACACAGACGCGGCGGCCGAAGCGGCCCGAGGCATCGCAGGTGCCGTCGCATTTCCCGGCTCCCCCTCAGAGCCGGCGCTCGCCGACGCGCTGATCGACACCTGCATAAACGAATTCGGCCAGATCGACATCCTGGTCAACTGTGCGGGCACTGCGGGGTTGGCCAGCGAGTCGATCCTCACCGTCACCAGTGCACAGTTCCACGATCTGCTCGATGCGCATCTCGGCACGACGTTCGAGACCTGCCGCGCCGCTGCGCCGAAGATGGTGGAACAGGGCAGCGGCTCGATCACCAACACCAGCTCGTTCGCCTTCCTCGGCGATTACGGCGGGACCGGATATCCGGCGGGCAAGGGCGGCGTCAACGGGTTCACGATGGCGATCGCCGCCGAACTGAAGGAATACGGGGTGCGCGCGAACGTAGTGTGCCCTGGCGCGAAGACGCGGCTGTCGACCGGGACGAAGTACGAGAGCCACATCGCCGACTTGCACCGCCGCGGCCTGTTGGACGACGCAAGCGTGCAGGCCGCGCTCGACGCGCCCCCACCCGAGTACGTCGCGCCGACATACGCCTATCTCGCCAGCGATCTCGCGAAGGACGTAACGGGTCAGATCCTCATCGCCGCAGGGAATTTCGCCGGCCGCTTCGACCGCCCGTCACCCTCACTGCTGGGGTATCGGGACCACCGCGACACACCGCCGTGGTCAGTCGCCGACATTCACGCGATGATCAATGGGAGCTGAGCAAGCGGCCCTCACGCGCTGAAAACCCGACGAAGCGCAACGAATCGGATCAGCGTCGCAACGAGATTCGCCACCACGAGGACCGACAGCTCCACAACCCGGCCCACCGTGGGGTCGAAGCGGTGCAGTACGAACAGCGAGCCGCTAGTGACGGCCAGACAGAATGCGAAGACAAGCAGGCCATTCAGCTGATGGCGCGCCACGCCGGTGCGTCCCCGGATCCCGAACGTGAAAGCGCGGTTGGCCGCCGTGTTGGCGATGGCGGTGAGCAACAACGCAGTCAGGTTCGCCGCCTGGGCGCCCATCCCGGGGTGAAGCAGCAGATACAGCAGGGCAAAAGCGAGCGTGCTCGCGATGCCGACGATGCCGAACCGCACCATCTGACCGACCATGCCGCGCGGCACGCCCGGCACCAGCGGCTCGCGGCCGAGGCTGCGCTGCAGCTCGCGGATCGGCAACTCGCCGGTCGCCAGCGCCCGGCCGACCCGCCAGCAGCCCTTGAGGTCGTTGATCGCGGTATGCACGATGTCGACGCGGGAGTCGGGATCGTCGACCCAGTCGACCGGCACCTCGTGGATGCGCAGTCCGGCGCGTTCGGCGATCACCAGCAGCTCGGTGTCGAAGAACCAGCCGGTGTCGGCGACGTGGGGCAGCAATTGGCGCGCCACGTCGGCGCGCAAAGCCTTGAAGCCACACTGCGCATCGGTAAAGTGGGCACCGAGCACGCCGCGCAGGATCAAGTTGTAACTGCGAGAGACGAATTCGCGCTTCGGTCCGCGCACCACACGCGAAGACACCGCCAACCGGGAGCCGATCGCGACGTCGGAGTGGCCGGAGATCAGCGGCGCCACGAGTGGCATCAACGCCGACAGGTCGGTCGAGAGGTCGACGTCCATGTAGGCGACCACGTCGGCCTCCGAGGCCATCCACGCGATGTACAGCGCCCCGCCGCGGCCCTTCTGGTCGAGGTGAATGACGCCGACGTCAGGCAGTTCCTCGGCGAGCGCCTGCGCCACCGCCAGCGTGTTGTCGGTGCTGGCGTTGTCGGCGATCGTGATTCGCGACGCGTAGGGCACCTCGGCGGCCAGATACTGATGGAGCCTGCGGACGCTTCCCGGAAGGTCGAACTCCTCGTTGTAGACCGGGATCACGATGTCGAGAACGCAACTGTGCGTAGGACGTGCGGGCACCTCGGCCGTGCGGGAAGCCGCCAGGTCGGTCATGGTGTTGAGCCTCCCTAAGCAGCCTGCTACCCCACTGCGGCGCGGCTGGGAGCTTGCTGGAATGCTCATGGCCATGGCGACCGTGTTCACCAAGATCATCAACGGGGAGCTGCCAGGCCGGTTCGTCTACGAGGACGACGACATCGTGGCTTTCTTGACCGTCGCGCCGATGACGCACGGCCACACGCTGGTTGTGCCGCGCGCCGAGATCGACCAGTGGCAGGACGTCGAACCCGCCGTGTTCGGCCGCATCATGGAGGTCTCGCAGCTGATCGGCAAGGCGGTCTGCAAGGCGTTCGGCGCCGAACGTGCGGGGGTCATCATCGCCGGGCTCGAGGTGCCCCACCTGCATGTGCACGTCTTCCCGGCCTACAACCTGACCGACTTCGGGTTCGCCAACGTCAACCACAACCCGTCGCCGGAGTCGCTCGACGACGCGCAGGCCGGGATCAAAGAGGCGCTGGCTCAACTGACGTGAGCGGGTACGTCCGCGATGCGCGGCAGGTTCACCTTGAAGCGGCAGCCCTTTCCAGGTGCGGTCGTAACACTGACCGTGCCGCCGTGCGCGAATACCAACGAGTCGACGATCGACAGGCCCAGCCCGGTACCGCCACTCGCCCTGGCGCGTGACGAATCGGCGCGGTAGAACCGCTCGAACACCCGGTGCGCGTCTTCCTTGCTCATGCCGGGGCCCTCGTCGCACACCTCGAGCACCGCGGTGTCCTTATCGGTGCCGACCCGGACGGTGACGCCCGCGGTGTCGGGGGTGTGCTGCAGCGCGTTGGCGACCAGGTTGCCGAGCACCTGGCGCAGCCTGGCCTCGTCGCCGAGCACCTCCGGGGTGCCGGGTCCGTCGAACACCTCCATGGTGATCTTGCGGGCGGGCGGCGCGATCGACTGCGCGTCGTGTACGGCGTCGCTGGCGATCGCGAGCAGGTCGACGCGGTGCCGCTCCAACGGCCGCTGCTGGTCGAGCCGGGCCAGCAGCAGGAGATCCTCGACGAGCAGACCCATGCGGCGGGACTCGCTTTCGATGCGACCCATCAGCATCTCGGTGGCGGTGGCGGCGCCCTGCCGGTACAGCTCGGCGAAGCCGCGGATCGTGGTCAGCGGCGTGCGCAGCTCGTGGCTGGCGTCGGTGATGAAGCGGCGCATCCGGTCCTCGGATGTGCGGGCCGCCTCGGCCGACGACTCCGAGGACGCCACCCCGCGCTGGATCTGCGCGAGCATTCCGTTGAGCGCCAACGACAATCGGCCGACTTCAGTGCGCGCATCACGTTCGGGAACACGGCGGTCGAGCTGTCCGGAGGCGATCGCGGCAGCCGTCTGTTCCACCTCATCCAACGGGCGCAGGCTGCGATGGACCACCCAGTACCCGACGACGCCGAGCACCAACAGCACTGCGGACCCGATACCGATCTGCGCGTAGATCAGCGCGCGCACGGTCGACTGTACGTCGGACAGATCGATCGCGACGGTGGTCAGCTCGCCGTGCAGCCCGCGCACGGTCATCGCCCGCCACTTGACTTCCGAGTGATCGATCGAGCCGACCGTGACCGGTACCGGCCCCACGTCGTTGTCGGCGGGTAGCGCGGGTTCGGCGGCGCGATCGTTGACCGCCATCCAGATGCGGCCGTCCGGGTCGATGCCGCGCACGTAGAAGTTCGACGGCGGCCGGGCGGGATTGGGTCCCTCGACCGGTGGCGTCGGCATCCGGCGCGGAGCCTGCGCCCAGCTGCGGGACGCATCGAGCAGCGTCTCATCGACTCGGTTGGTCAGGTCGTGACGCAGGATCGTGGTGACGGCGATGCCGGATGCGAGCAGGCCGCACGCCACCAGCACAAGGGTGGCCGCGACCAGCCCGACCCTTAGAGGTATGCCTCGTCCGCGCGGTACCGCCATACCCCTATTGTCGCGAACAGATCAGCGTGGTTCACGTAGGACGTACCCGACGCCCCGCAACGTGTGAAGCAGACGCTTCTCGCCGGTGTCGATCTTGCGTCGAAGGTACGACACATAGGACTCGACGACGTTGACGTCGCCGCCGAAGTCGTAGCGCCATACGTGGTCGAGGATCTTCGGCTTGGAGAGCACGGTGCCCGCGTTGATGATGAAGTACCGCAGCAGCGTGAACTCCGTCGGCGACAGCGAAACCGGCTCGCCGGCCTTCCAGACTTCGTGGGTGTCCTCGTCGAGTTCGATGTCGGCGAAGGTGAGTCGCGCATTGCGGGGCTCCTCGACGCCACGGCCCGACCGGCGCAGGATCACCCGCAGCCGGGCGACCACCTCTTCCAGGGAAAACGGCTTGGTGACGTAGTCGTCGCCGCCGAGGGTGAGGCCTGCGATCTTGTCCTGCAGGGTGTCGCGGGCGGTGAGGAACAGCGCGGGCGAATCGATGCCGTCGGCACGAAGTCGGCGGAGCAGCCCGAAGCCGTCCATGCCGGGCATCATCACGTCGAGGATGACCGCATCGGGGCGCACTTCACGAGCTTTGTCGAGGGCGGCGGGCCCGTTGGACGCGGTATGGACCTCGAATCCTTGGAACTTCAGGCTCACCGAGAGGAGCTCGACGATATTGGTCTCGTCGTCTACGACGAGGACCCGTGCCTCTGGGGTGTTCTCGTGTAATACAGCCATCGCCATTCCGCTAATCTCCACGACTTCACTTGGAATCATGCTGCATGAAGCCTGGTAACTTCCTGTGAGTTTGTTTCCAAGCACAACACGGAAGCCTCCGGTGCGCTGAGCGAGCGCCCATACACTGGGCCACATGAACCTCGGCAAAACGCTGACGGACTTGGCCGCCGCACCTGTACGAGTCGGGCTCGCCGTCGCGGATGCCGGCCTGGGCATTGCCAACGACGCGCTCGGGATAGCACAGCGGACGCTGGGCGTAGCAAACTCTCGAGCCCGGTCGGGGTCGGGTTCGTTTGCGCACATATTGGGCATCGACGACGCCGTCGAACGGGCGAATCGGCTAGCCAGGCTGGTGGACGAGGATCAGCCGCTGGGTCGGGCGCTGACGCCGGGGGGACCGATCGACCGGTTACTGCAACCGGGCGGTGTCGTTGACCGGCTGACCGCACCCGGCGGGGTGCTCGACCGGCTGACGCAGGAGGAAGGTGGCCTGATGCGGGCCATCGAACCGGGCGGCCTGGTTGATCAGTTGCTCGATGAGGACGGCCTCGTCGAGAGGCTGCTGGCCCAGGACGGTCTGGCGGACCGGTTGTTGGCCGAGGGTGGGCTGGTCGACAAGTTGACGGCGAGAAACGGACCGCTCGAGCAGTTGGCGGACGTGGCCGAGACGCTGAATCGGCTGACGCCGGGGTTGGAGGCGCTGGAGCCCACGATCGAGGCGCTGCGTGAGGCGGTCATCGTGCTCAGCCAAGTGGTCAACCCGCTGAGCAACATCGCCGGTCGCATCCCGATTCCTGGGCGGCGGCCGCGACAGTCGTCGACGCCCGTGCGCTCGCAGCGGGTGATCGACGCCGACAACTGACCGGATAGGCTTACTGGACTCGAAGGCCTCCTTAGCTCAGTGGTAGAGCACTCGCCTTGTAAGCGAGCGGTCGTCAGTTCAATCCTGACAGGAGGCTCGATCAGAAGACCATTTCTACCTGCGGAAACATGTTTCTGAGCGGGTGAAGACATGTTCGATTCCGGCCCTTATTGACACGGCGGTGTCACAACTCGCTGCAAACTCACCGCCGCGGTTTTGAGTGCGTCGTTCTGGGAGTGCACATAGGTCCGCATCGTGAACGCCAGGTCGGCGCGCCAAAGCCATGCCGACACCACCACGATCGGCACACCCTGAAGATGCATCAGCGTCCCGCACGTATGGCGAGCGTCATGCAGCCGAATCGGTGGCACCTTCGCCGCCACGCGCACAGCGCCCGCCAGTAGTTGCTCATCGTGTCGGGGTGATACGCGCGACCCGCCTCGTCACAGACCACATTTTCGCCCTGCCCGTAATCGGGTCCGAGCGCCAACCTTTCAGCCTTCTGCGTTGCCTGGGCGTGGCGTAGCACCGCCGACAGGGCGGGGGACAGCGGAAGGGTGCGGCCCGAGCCGTCGGTCTTCGGGTCGGAGTCCATCGCCTGCCCGTTCACCGACACCCGGTGGTGCGCCACAGTGAGGGTGCCGTCCTTCAATTCAACATCGCTCCAGCGAAGGCCACACAGCTCGCCGCGCCGCAACCCCGACAGTGCCAGGTGCCAGGCGCTTTATCGTCGTACTCACTGCCATTCTGATGAGTTGGCACAACGACGGCGACATAGCGGTATCGCGCTCTGCGGCCACCTTCCACCGATAGCTACACGATCGCCACGGTGTGCGCGGTTTTCATTAAGCGCCAGGCGGGCGAGGGGTCATGATCAGAGGACCTGCGAATCACCTGTGAAGTACCTGCGCGTCACCATCAAGCAAGCTTGGAGATATGCCGTTATGCCTTGCGGGACAAGCGCGTTCGCTCATTTACAGACCTTAGACAGCGGCGTACCGTTCGCAACCTAGGCTGACAGAAACTGTGGTGTTGCTGCGCCGGTACAGGAGCACCAACATCGGGGACACAGGTGCCTACCAAGGAGATGGGGGTGCGTCATGGGTCGATACGGCATCTTCGGTCGGGGAACCCAAACCGCGCTCGCCAGGTCCCACGACCACGCTCAACTCGCCGGTGGGGTGCTGTTGGGCGCGCTGGTCTCGGGCGCTTTGGCAGTGGTATCGATGAGTTCTCCGGCGGTGGCCGCCGCGACCTGCATGGCCGGGGGCGGAATGCATGTCGGATCGGGCTGCTCGGCCAACGGCACCGGCTCCGTGGCTGTCGGGCTGGGCCCCGACACCACCGCGACCGCCGACGGCACCCACGACAGCGCCCTCGCCATCGGCACCAAGGCCGACGCCGAAGCAACCAACGGCAACAACAACACCGCCCTCACGCTCGGCAACTCGAGCACGGCACAGGCCGGGCTTGATCAGGGCACAGGCACTAAGCCGGTCCCCAGTAGCAACAACACCGCCATTGCGCTCGGCACCCGCACCATCGCCTTCGCCGGGGACGGCAGCCACAACATGGCGACCGTGCTCGGCAACGGCAGCCAGGCGGACGCAGTGGAAGGCGACAACAACACGGCCAGCGTGTTAGGCAACAACAGCACCGCGTACGCAGCGCTTGGCAGCCACAACATGGCGTCTGTGAAAGGCAACCGCAGCCAGGCGAACGCACAGAACGGCGACAACAACAGGGCCAGAGTGTCCGGCAACAACAGCAGCGCGCACGCCGGGCCTGGCAACAACATCCACGTCAATGCCTCCGGCAACGGCGTACATCACCACCAGCCCTAACGGGCGGACCCGCCACTATCTCGTTGACCGCGCAAAGGTGTTGCCCCCAAGGCCACACGCCACCGAGTCGCCGGTCCAATCGTCGCCCGCGCGGCTCGTCAGTCCCATTCGCACGAGCAACTAGCGATCTCGATCGCTAGGACTTTGGGAGTTGTCTCGACCCGCCGACAACAACACCGACTGCGGTCCACATCGCCCTCGGTGACGGTGGGCAGGCCGAGTCATCAGGATCGCGAAACGAATGTCGGGTGCGGTGGCTGTGGGCCTATGAACGCGAGCACCACGGCAGCGGGTGGCTCTGCAGTTCTGGCATCTGGGGGCAGCCAAGAAGAAGGCGGACCGGGAGGCCTAGGACGAGCGCTCAGCGGCATATCAGTGCGCGTTGCTCGTGCCCATGGATACGTCGATGATCGCCGCTACGGATGTTTTAAGGGCCCGCGAAGTCGCCAACGGCGATCATCTTGTTGCCGTCCCAGGCGATAGCGAAGCCGCCTGCGGTGAAGGCGCAATTCAAGATGATCGCGCGGTGCGAAGGACTTTGCATCCACAAGTCGAGCGCTGCGGTCGGAGTCGCAGCCGATCCGGTGCCCCAGTAGACGATCT
>Ga0157378_10003549_pt1 | contig 13820 bp, 8 predicted proteins | sample M65metaG_FD_115309 | JGI IMG/M metagenome (GOLD analysis project Ga0157378, IMG submission 115309) | Miscanthus rhizosphere microbial communities from Kellogg Biological Station, Michigan, USA - M6-5 metaG | ecosystem: Host-associated > Plants > Roots > Rhizosphere > Soil | place: USA: Michigan...
AGTACTCCTTCTGCTCGTCGGTGCCGAACTTCATCAGCAGGTAGGAGCCGATGAAGTGGGTGTTGACGACGCCGGAGATCGAGATCCAGCCGCGCGAGAGCTCCTCGACGATCAGCGCATAGGTGGCGAGGTCGAGGCCCATGCCGCCGTACTCCTCGGGGATCGTGACCCCGAAGAGGCCGAGCTCTTTCATCTGCTCGACGATCGGCTCCGGGAAGGAATCCTCGTGGTCGTAGTGCTCGGCGTTGGGGATGATCTGCTCGTCGGCGAACTGGCGGACCATTTCGACGATGGCTTCCTGCTCGTCGGTCATTTCGCGGTAAGCGGCGGTGTCTACGGCCATTGCTCCTGCTTCGGTCGGGATGGAAGTTCGGATCAGCGCGGCAGCGCGGCTGCGGCGGCGCTCTGGAGAGCCAAGGATATAGACGCGGGGTCGATCTCGGGATCGACCGCCCGCAGCGGCGCCGCGGCCTTGAGCAGCATCTCCTCGTACTCGCGCTCGGGATCGGAGCCGAGGACGATCGCGCCGCCGGCTCCGACCGAGGCGCGGCCGTCGGCGCTGACGATGCAGCGAATCGCGACGGAGAGGTCGGCGGCGCCGCCGAGCCCAAACCAGCCGATCGCGCCGGAGTAGGGGCCGCGGGGGGCGCCCTCGAGCCCGTCGAGGATCTCGGTCGTGCGGCGCTTCGGTGCGCCTGTCATCGAGCCGGGCGGGAAGCAGGAGCGGACCGCGTCGGGAGCGGTGACGCCGGGGCGCAGCCGACCCCGCGCCGAGGAGACGAGCTGGTGGACGGTCTCGTAAGTCTCGACCGCCATCATCTCCGGCACCTCGACGCTGCCGACCTCGCAGACTGCGCCGAGGTCGTTGCGCAGGAGGTCGACGATCATCAGGTTCTCGGCCCGGTTCTTCTCGTCGGCGGCGAGGGCGGCGGCGAGGGCGGCGTCCTCGTCGGGAGTGGCGCCGCGTCGGCTCGTGCCCTTGATCGGCCTGGCTTCCGCTTCGCCGTCGCGGGTGACGCGGAGGAAGCGCTCGGGGGAAGAGCTGAGGACGGCGAGGCCGCCGAAGCGGAGATAGGAGGCGAAGGGGGCGGGATTGGCGCGGCGGAGGCGGCGGTAGAGGTCGAGAGGATCGACTTGGGTCTCGAACCTCAACTGGTTCGTCAAGCAGATCTCGTAACTGTCGCCTTCTAGGAGGTGGTCAAGGGCAGTCTCGACATCCTCCAGGTACTGCTCACGGGACCGTTCGAGGGTCATGGCCGTGGGGGGCGCGTCGGGGGAGTCTCGGCGGGCAACAGCGGGGAGGGCCCGGCGAGACTCCCCCGACGCGCCAGCCGAAGCCGTCCCTAGATTCGCCAGGCGCTCAGCCGTAGCGTCTAGCCAGGCGTCTGCCACTTCATCTTCACCGGGCTCGTGGAGACAGAGCAAGTAGGTGCAGTGCTCCTCGTGGTCGAAGGCAACGAGGCGGTCGGCGAAGAGAAGGGCGGCGTCTGGGTGCTCGGAGCCATGGGGCGAGTCGTAGCCGCACTCGGACTTGAGCTCGTAGCCGAGGTAACCGACGAAGCCGCAATCGAACTCGAAGGGGAGGTCTGGGAGCTCGGCAGGACGCAGCTCGTCGAGGCGACGCTGGAGCCGGTCGAGCAGCGGCTCTCCCTCCCCCGCTTCGTGAGTGATCACTTCGGCCAGCGGGCCGCTCGCGTCGCCCATGAACGAGAAGCGCCCCCGAGTCCCGCCGCGGCTGCTGTCGAGCCAGAACACGTGCTCGCTCTCGCCGTAGAGGGAGACGAACGTGGCCTCGGTATCCGGGAGCGCATCGATTTGCCGGAGGTCCACTTTGGTCAAGGAATCCGGTGTCGCCTTTGTTTCCCTGGAGGTAACAAAAGCGACACTCGGTCGATCTGGGACGGGCGTGACGTCCCGGAAGTTCGAGAGCAACCGTCTTCCGTGCTCCGTAGTGATCGACTCGGGATGGAACTGAACGGCCCACTGGGGGCGGTCGCGGTGTTCGACGGCCATCGGGATCCTGTCGGCTCTGGCTGTCTCGCGGAGGCTCGAGGGCAGCGGGCGGGCCAGGGAGAGCGAGTGGTACCGGGTCGCCCGGAAGGGGCTGGGGATGCCGGCGAAGAGGCCCGTCCCGTCGTGCTCGATCGAGGCGACGCGACCGTGCATCGGCTCCGGTGCGCGCTCCACTCGTCCTCCCTCCACCCAGCCGAGCCCCTGCAGGCCGAGGCAGACCCCGAGCAGCGGGCGCTCGCAGCGGCGGATGGCGTCGGCGCAGACGCCGAAGTCGGCGGTGCGCTCGGGCCGGCCCGGGCCCGGGGAGATGACGACGTTGTCGAAGTCGAGGCGCTCAAGCTCGGCCCAGCTCGCCTCGTCGTTGCGGACGACGAGCGGCTCGCGGCCGTTCACCTCCGCCAGCAGCTGGAAGAGGTTGTAGGTGAAGGAGTCGTAGTTGTCGATCAGCAGCGTCAGCATCGATCGGGCCGCGCAGGCAAGATACCCCGGTGACCGTTAGCGACTGGCGACCCGATCCCGCGCAGGGCGTCTTCGACTCCCTGCTCGTGGTCGGGGGGGAGCCGGTCGAGCTGGAGGCCCACCTGTCGCGGCTGGGCAGGACGCTGCTGCAGGTCTACGGGGCCGAACTGCCGGCCGAGGTCCGCGAGCAGGTGCTCCCGGTCGCCGCGCCCTTCGAGCTCGGAAGGCTGCGGGTCACCGCGGTGCCGGCTCGGATCGGCCTCGAGATCGAGATGGCCGCCTGCCCCCTCGATCCGGCGCTTATGTTCCCCGCGGCCGGCGCGGCCCTCGGCAGCGTCGACCGCCCCGGCGGCCACGGCCCCCACAAGTGGGTCGACCGCCGCGGCATGGAGAACCCCGACGCCGGGCCGGGTCAGCTGATCCGCGACGGCGACGAGCTGCTCGAGGCCGGCTGGGCCAACCTCTTCGCCGTCCGCGAAGAGACCCTCTGGACGCCCCCCGCCGACGGCCGCATCCTCCCCGGCATCGCCCGCGCAACCCTTCTGGAGATCGCCGAGGAAGAAGGCATTCCCGCCCAAGAGCAATCGCTCCGCCCCGAGGACCTCTACAACGCCGAAGAGACCTTCCTCACCAACTCCGTCCGCGGCATCGAGCCCGCGGCTTCCCTCGACGGAACCGACCTACCGGGCCGAGGCCCCCTCAGCGATCGCCTCGCGACCGCCCTCCGCCGGCGCTGGCACCTACCTGAGGCGCCCCAATCCGCCGCAACCGCCCCGAAAGCCGGTCAGCCCTCTCGCTGAACCGCCGGAACCTCACCTCAAACCGAACCGGAGTCTCAGCAGCTTCCTCCCCCGCTCCCTCGGACGGCCCTTCTTCGACGCTTCTCCCGGTGGGTGGCGCGGATTTGGGGGACCGCCCCCCGCCAGTTGCGGGGGGTGGTGGGACCAAATCGGCGACAGGACCCGCCGGCCCGAAACCCTCGTCCCGAGCTGCGGGTGCCTGAGGAGGCGTCCGAACAACCTCAATCGCAGCCTCCGCGGCGTCAGCAGCCCGCTTCGCCTCCCGCGCCGCCTCGATCGCCATCTCGCCGACCTCGCGCACCCCCTCCTCGGAGGCCCGCGCGATCACCAGCGCCTCGTCGATCCGAGCTTCCAGCTCGGCGATCGTCGGCACCGCCGCCCGCGGCACGATCCAGTCCTCGGTGTTGTCCCGCTGCGTCCCCTCGATAAGTGAGCAATTTACGGTCGCCGCAGGCGGCAAAATCCGCCCCCTCGAATAGATTTAGCCGCCCCGACTTCGAACACCACCCGAGGAGCACGTTGAGACACCCCAGAGACTTCTTCCTGCCGCAGGCGATCGGCGCCCCGGAGCCCCTCCGCGAGATCCCGGTCAAGCCGTCGCGGATGATCCACTTCCTCGACTTCTCGAACGAGAAGATGGTCGCCAAGGCCGGCGCCATCGCCGAGAAAACCGACATCCTCCTCGGCAACCTCGAGGACGCGGTCCCGGTCGACCGCAAGGAGGCAGCCCGCGCCGGCCTGATCCAGGCCGCGAAGGAGAACGATTTCGGCCAGACCTCGCTCTGGACCCGCGTCAACGCGCTGGAGAGCCCCTGGGTGCTCGACGACTTCACCCAGCTGGTCTCCGAGATCGGCGAGCAGCTGGAGGTGATCATGGTCCCGAAGGTCGAGGGCGCCCACGACATCCACTACGTCGACCGCCTGCTCGCCCAGCTCGAGGCCAAGGCCGCCCTCTCGCGGCCGATCCTCGTCCACGCGATCCTCGAGACCCCCCAGGGCGTGGTCAACCTGGAGGAGATCGCCAACGCCAGCCCGCGCATGCAGGGGATGAGCTTCGGCCCGGCCGACCTGGCCGCGGCGCGGCGGATGAAGACGACCCGCGTCGGCGGCGGCCACCCCGGCTACCGCGTGATGGAGGACCCGACCGACCCGGAGAACCCCGAGGCCGACCGCGTCAGCGCCCAGCAGGACCTCTGGCACTACTCGATCGCCCGCATGGTCGACGCTTGCACCGCCGCCGGCATCCTCCCCTTCTACGGCCCCTTCGGCGACATCAAGGACACCGCCGGCTGCGAGACCCAGTTCCGCGCCGCCTTCCTGATGGGCTGTGTCGGCGCCTGGTCGCTGCACCCGGTCCAGATCGGGATCGCCAAGCAGGTCTTCAGCCCGCCCCCGGACGAGGTCAAGTTCGCGAAGAAGGTGATCGAAGCGATTCCCGATGGCCGCGGCGTCCACATGATCGACGGCAAGATGCAGGACGACGCCACCTGGAAGCAGTGCAAGGTGATGGTCGAGCTGGCGGAAATGCTGGCGGAGAAGGATCCGGAGCTCGCGGAGGCGTACCGCTAATACGCATTCGCAAGCCCTTTCCCCACTATTAGGGAAAGGCTATTTTTCCAATTCCTGATCCCGTAATCTGCGCATGAGGGGGGTCGCGTTGCAGAACCTCATGTGATCCAAAGGCGCTGCCGATACGGAGATTGCGTTGACAACCGCAACCCCCACTTCGTTTCGGCCTTAAAGGTAAACCCGGTCCCCATCTCCCCCTCCCCATGAACTCTTCCACCGACGTCTCGTTCGATCCCCCCTTCCAGGCGCAGGCCGGTCCCAGGGAAGCCCTGGTTCAGGATCGCCCGACGCTGGGCGCGATGCCGATGGCGAAACGGGGCCCGGGGCTGTGGCTGCTGCCGCTGGCGGACTTCGTCTCCTCCTCCGCCGTGCTGGCCGCCGCCTCGGCGCTGGCCGGCGTCTCTTTCGTCCCCGCCTTCCCGCTCGCCCCGCTCGCCCTCTGCCTGATCTACCTGTTCCTGGGCGTCTACGGCCAGCAGTCGGCGCGGGCCGAGGAGAGGGGCTCGGGCTGGCCCGTCATCCGCTTCCTCGCCGCGATCGCCTTCGCCTGGATCGCCTCGCTCCTCACCCCGCTCGGCAGCCTCGAGCAGCTGGCGATGTGGGTCGGCTTCATCGTCCTCGACAGCGCCTGCCGCAGCCTCCTCACCCCCTACATGGAACGCCACAACCCGCAGGAGCGCTGGGTCCTGGTCGGCGACGAGGACGTGGCCGAGCGCCTACGGGCCTACGCGCCGCTGCGCAAGTACGCCAACGTCGTCGGCACCGTGCCGCCGGCCGAGAAGGACCCGGGCACGGCCGGCCGCGTCGCCGCCCTCGAGGTGGTCGAGCGCTACCACGCCGACCGCGTCGTCATCTCCAGCCAGAACGCCGACGACGAAGGGCTGCTGGAACTGGTCCGCGCCTTCAAGTCGATCGGCGTTCCCGTCAGCCTTCTGCCCCGCCCCCTCGACCTGCTCGAGGCGCAGTCGGCGACCCCGAGCCGAGTCGGCGGCGTGCCGCTGATCGAGGTCGAGGCGCTGGCCGCCCGTGGCGCCATCCCTTACAAAGGCCCCGACCGCCGCGCGACCCGCAAGACCAAGGTCAGCGTCGTCGTCCCGGCGATGAACGAGGAGCGCAACATCGGCCAGGTCCTCTCCCAGCTGCCCGAGGGCCTGCACGAGGTGATCCTCGTCGACGGCAACTCGAAAGACAACACCGTCGAAGCCGCCCAGCGCGCCTACCCCGGGATCCGCGTCACCACCCAGAGCGGCCGCGGCAAGGGCGACGCCTTCCGCACCGGATTCGCCGCCGTCACCGGCAACCTGGTCGTGATGCTCGACGCCGACGGCTCCGCCGACCCGGCCGAGATCCCCCGCTTCGTCGAGGCGCTGGAGAAGGGCGCCGACTTCGCCAAGGGCTCCCGATACATGGAGGGCGGCGGCAGCGCCGACATCACCAAGCTGCGCAGCCTCGGCAACCTGATTCTCAGCGGCACTGCCAACAGGATGCACGGGACCGAGTTCACCGACCTCTGCTACGGCTACAACGCCTTCTGGGCCCGCTGCCTGCCCTTCATCTCCCTCGACGTCCCTGGCTTCGAGGTGGAGACGCTGATCAACCTCCGCATGGCCTCGGCCGGGATGAAGATCATGGAGGTCCCCAGCTACGAGAAAGAGCGGATCTCCGGCCAGAGCAACCTCAAGACCTTCCGCGACGGCTTCCGCGTCCTCGGCACGATCTTCAAGGAGGCTCGCCGCCGGCGCAGCCTTCGCCACCCCAAGCACCACCTGGCTCCCGAGGTCGCCCAAGAGCGCGCCCGGGCTGCTGCCTGAACCGTCCTTCTTCAGAGGGCCGGTGGTTAGTGGAGGTGGGGCACCCTCTCCCGAAGACCGTCGCGCAGCTGAAGCGCCCCCCAGGGCTCCGATGTGATCTCAGGAGCCTTCGGGAGAGGGTGCCCCACCTCCCCCCGCGACAGGCACGGCGGGACGGCTCAGGGTTGACAGCTTTTTTAAAGGAAGCTGTCCGCCCTAGAGCGTCTACCAAAGTTCGATGACGAAGAGGGTCGGGTGCCCCTCTCAGAAAGGCTCCTGAGACCACAGTCGCGCCCGGCAATACGCCCCAGCTGCGCGACGGTCTTTATGAGAGGGGCACCCGACGCTCTCCCCCGCCCCGTAACCTAAGACGCTCTACCGCGGCGGCGGCTGGATCGGGCTTTGGATGATGCCGCCGAAGATGTTGGGGCGGTAGGCGGAGGGCCTGATGCCCTTGCGGAAGGCGTTGCCGGCCTTGTTGCTGCGCTCGATCGGCCAGTTGGTGCCGCGGTCGTCGACGTCGTACCAGACGATGGCGCGGATCTTGCGGTAGCGGTGGCGGACCTTGGCGAGCATGTCCTTGATCCAGGCAGGCTTGCTGCCGCCCTTGTTCGAGGAGGCGACCTCGGCCAGCATCATCGGCTTGCCGGGCGCCACGCGGGTGACGATCCGCTTGTAGGTGCGGTGGAAGACCTGGTTGAAGCTCTGCCAGCCCGGTGAGCCGCGGCGGTTGCCCCAGTTGAAGCCGTCAAGGCCGGTCCAGTCGACGTATTGGTCGCCCGGGTAGAGCTCGCCGAGCGGGGTGAGGCTGTTGAAGAGGTCGACGTTCGGGCACCAGACCCAGGTCGCGTTGGTGGCGCCGACCTGGGTGAAGATGTCGTGGACGTGGCGCCAGGCAGCGACGAACTGGCCTGGGGTGTTGCCGTTGACCCCCTCCGACCAGGGGAACCAGAAGCCGTTCATCTCCCAGTCGAAGCGGAGGAAGAAGGGGTGACCCCATGCCTTGGCTTTGGTCGCGAATTCGCGGATATAGGAGTCGTAGCGGCCGCTGATCAGGGTGCCAAGGTTGAAGTCGGGCTGATCGACGCTTGGGGGGCTCGAGGTCGAGTTCCAGCTGAAGATTGGGATCGCGCCGTAGCGGCGGGCGTTTTCCAGCGGCGTCGAGGGGAATTTCGTCATCACGCAATGGCCGCCGTCGCATTCGGCGAACGGGGATCCGAACTCGATCAGCGAAAGCCCCTTGCCGGCGATGTTCTGGAAGCGGTCGACGGGGGTCATGTCCCAGGGCGCCGCTTCGCCGGTCATCTGGTCGCCGATCTGGGCTCCCCAGTAGAGCGAGGCCGGCGGCCGCTTGGCCACCGCGGCGGCGGGCGCGACCAGCAGCGAAGAGGTGAGCAGGCAACAGGCGCCGGCGCGCAGCAGGCGGCGGCGCGCTCCTCGCTCCCTCTTGGCTCTGGTCTTCTTCATCTCGTCTGCTTCAACCCGCTCCGGAGCCGCTTGCTGCGGCCCGTCGGATCTTGTTACGTACGGTCCGCCGCCAAGGATCAGCGCGGAGGCTGAATCGGACTGGTGGTGATTTCCCCGAACCGATTATTTGCATAGATGCCCTTGCGGATGCCTTTGGCAAACGCCCGGGTCGCGGTCGGCGAGGTCTCCAGCGGCCAGTCGACGCCGCGATCGACGGTGTCGAAGTAGATCAAGGCGCGGATCCGGGGGTACTTGACGGGGAGTTTTTCGAACATCTGGCGGATCCAGGCCGCCTTGTGGCCGCCGTAGGGGCTGGTCGCGAACTCGCCGAGCATCATCGGCTTGCGCGGCGCCACCTTTTTCACGATCGAGGTGTAGGCCGGATCGAAGAGCTGGGCAAAGCTGCGCCACGGCCGCGGATTGACCGAGTTCAGGCCCCAGTTGTAAGCGTCGAGGCAAGTCCAGTCGACGTAGGAGTCGCCGGGGTAGAGCGGCTTCAGCGGGTTCTTTTTGATCCGCTTGGCGGTGTCCGCATAGGGGCACCAGACCCAGGTCGCGTTAATCGCGCCGACCGCCGCGAAGATGTCGTGCACATGCCGCCAGGCGGCGACGAACTGGCCACCTGAGTTGCCGTTGGCCAGCTGCGACCAGGGGAACCAGTTGCCGTTCATCTCCCAGTCGAAGCGGAGGAAGAAGGGGTGGCCCCATTCCTTGGCTTCGGTGGCGAACTGGGTGATGTAGGAGTCGAAGGCGCCGCCGGCGATCTTGGCGAGCTGGAAGTCGGGCTGCTCGGGACCGGTGCTGGGGCTCGATTCCGAGCCCCAGCTGAAGACCGGGATCGAGCCGTGGCCGCGGATGCTGTCCATCCCTTCGGTCGGGAACTTGTAAGGCAGGCAGGGCTTGCGGTTGCAGTCCCGCCAGGGGGAGGAGAACTCGACCAGCGACATCCCCTTCCCCAGCATCTGCTCGAAGTAGGAGACCGCGTTCATGTCCCAGGGAGCCTCGGTGCCGGTGATCTGGTCGCCGATCCAGGCGCCCCAGTAGGTCGGCTTCGGCTTCACCTTCTTCGCCTTCGGCGGCGGGGCGGTCGCCTGCCTGGCCGCCGTCGCCCCGGCTGCCGCCAGGCAGCAGGCCAGCAGCGCCAGCAGCAGCGCGGCGAGATGCGCCCGGCGCAGGCGCTTCAGATCAACCCTCGAGGACAAGATCGGCAAGTGTAGGGAACCGCCCCGGCGTCATCGAACGGCTCAGCTTGGCGGCGGGATCGTCCCGCCGGAGAGGCCGCCGTAGCCGGCGCCGACGTAGGCGGGCTGCTCGATTCCTTCGGCAAAGGCGTCGGTCGCGGGGGCCGAGGTCTCGATCGGCCAGTCCATGTTGTCGTCGAATTTGTCGAACCAGAGCAGGGCGCGGATCGAGCGGTATTCGGTCGGGATCCGGGTCAGCGCGTCGCGGATCCAGCCCGCCTTGGAGCCGCCGTGCTCGCTTGAGCCGACCTCGGCCAGCATCATCGGCTTGCCGGGGGCAACGCTTTCGACGATCTCGTCGTAGGTGCGGCGGAAGAGCTGGTCGAAAGTACGCCAGCCGCGCGGTGAGGCGGGGTTGGTTCCCCAGTTGTAGCCGTCGAGCCCGGTCCAGTCGACGTAGGAGTCGCCAGGGTAGAGCGAGGAGAGGTCGGTCATCGTGTCGCCCGGGTCGACGAACGGGCACCAGACCCAGGAGACGTTGGTGGCGCCGACCGCGGCGAAGATGTCGTGGACGTGGCGCCAGGCGGCGACGTACTCGCCGCCGGCGTTGCCGTTGACGCCCTCGGCCCACGGGAACCAGCTGCCGTTCATCTCCCAGTTGAAGCGGAGGAAGAAGGGGTGACCCCAGTCGCGGGCCGATTCGGCGAAGTCGGTGATGTATTCGTCGTAGCGGCCGGAGATCAAGTCGGAGAGCTGGAAGTCGGGCTGGCTCAGGGTCGAGGGGATCGCCTGGGAGCTCCAGCTGAGGACCGGGATCGAGCCGTGGCCGCGGATGTCGTCCATCGGCGTGGTCGGGAACGAGTAGAAGGAGCAGCCGGCACCGCCGCACTGGGCGAAGGGCTGGAAGAACTGGACAATCGAGGCCGACTTCCCCGCCTCGCCTTCGAAGCGAGCGACCGCGTTCATGTCCCAGGGGGCCTGGTCGCCGGTCAGGTGGTCGCCGATCGTCGCGCCCCAGTAGAGCGGCTGCGCCGGCCCCTTGGCGACGGGCGCCTTGCGCCCGCAGCGGCGGCGGACCCGCGGCAGCTTCGAGCGCTTGGCGGTGCGGGCGACGCAGCGGCTGGGCCCGACCAGCGCCCGGGCGTCGCCGAGGCGGCCGTGCTTGCCGTGCCCGCCCATCGGCTTGCCGCCGCCGGCCCCGAAGGCGGCGGTGGCGCCGAGCAGCAGCATCGCCACGGCCAGCCAAAGGGCGGTCGCAAAGGTGCGGGTCGAGAAGCTTTTGGCCATACAGGCCCATCGGCCTCTCCCACGCCTCTTTCAGCAGGATCCCCGCACCTGGACGAATGTCCAATTGCGTCCAGAAAACGCCTGGACTCAGCCGGCGGGGAGGATCTTGCTCGGGCTGAGGCTGGAGAAGGTGTTGCCGAGGTAAGCGCTGCTCTGGATGCCTTCACGGAACCCGGTCATCGCGGTGCCGGAGGTCTCGATCGGCCAGTCCATGCTGCTGTCGAATTTGTCGAACCAGAGCAGGGCGCGGACCTTCGGGTAGCTGGTCGGCAGCTTCGCCAGCATTTCCTTGATCCAGGCCTGCTTCGAGCCGCCGTACTCGGTGGAGGCGACCTCGCCGATCATCATCGGTTTTCCGGGGGCGATCGTTTCGACGATCTTGCCGTAGGTCGACTTGAAGATCGTGTCGAAGCTCTTCCATTTGTCCGGCTTCGTCGGGTTGGTGCCCCAGTTGTAGCCGTCGAGGCAGGTCCAGTCGACGTAGGAGTCGCCGGGGTAGAGCGAGGCCAGCGAGGTGCTGCCGCTGAACTCGACGTTCGGGCACCAGACCCAGCTGACGTTGTTGGCGCCGACCGCGGTGAAGATGTCGTGGACGTGGCGCCAGGCCTTCGCCGATTCGCCGGCCTGGTTGCCGTTGACGCCCTCGTGCCAGGGGAACCACTTGCCGTTCATCTCCCAGTTGAAGCGGAGGAAGAAGGGGTGGTTCCAGGCCTTGGCGGCGGTGGCGAATTCGCGGATGAAGGAGTCGTAGCGGCCGGAGATCACGTCGGAGAGCTGGAAGTCAGGCTCGTTGTTGGTCGAGGGGATCGACTGCGAGCTCCAGCTGAGGACCGGGATCGAGCCGTGGTTGCGGACGTTTTCCAGGGGAGCGGTCGGAAACTTGTAGAAGGAGCAGGTCGGGTTGCAGTTGGCGAAGGGCTGGAAGAACTGGACCATCGAGGCCTTCTTGCCGACATTTTCCTCGAACTTGCTGACCGCGCTCATGTCCCAGGGCGCCTGGTTGCCGGTCAGCTGGTTCCCGATCGTCGCGCCCCAGTAGAGCGGGCCGCCGGTGGGGGTCGGTTCGGGCGTGGGGGTCGGGGTGGGTTCGGGTTCCGGGGTCGGTTCCGGCGCCGGAGCGGGCGAGCCGTTGGCGACGTTGACGGTCACTTTCGTCGTCGCCTTCACCCCTTTGGCGCCGTAGGCGGTGGCGCTGAGGACGTGGGAGCCGTTGCTGAGCTTGGCGGTGTCGAGGCTGCCGGCGAAGGGGGTGCTGGCGTCGGTCCAGACGACGCCGCCGTCGATGCTGAACTCGATCTTGGTCGGCGTCCCGGAGGCGACGCCGATCTCCCAGGCGATCTTGCCGCTGAGGGTCTGGCCGGCGGTCGGGCTGGTCGTCGCGATCGCCAGCGTTTCCTTTTCGGAGCCGGTGTTGGTCCGCGACGAGGAAGTGGTCGTCGTAGCGCCAGCAGTGGGGGTCGAGCCGCCGCCGAGCTTCTTCGCCGGGCCGACCCCTTCGGCGGCGAAGGCAGCCGGCGACAGCAGCGCCGCAATCGCGACAACGAGGAGGAGAGCGATGACGAGGCGGCGGGAGCGGAGCATGCCCCGCTCATCGACTCACCCCCGCTCAGCTTCAGTCGCTCCCCGATCCGTGGACTTTGTGCCCATCGCCGGCTGCTTAATTTTGAGTAGTGAGCCGTAAAGGTCGAGCAGCGCCGTCGCGCACTCGTCCCAGGAGGTGAGGCTCGGCGAGCGCTGCGGCAGCGGCTTCTCCAGCTCCTCGAGGGCGGCGGCGGCGATCTGCTCCGGGGTCGAGTCGAGCGGGATTCCCCGCCCGAACCCGTCCTCGGCAATCTCCCGCAGGCCGCCGGCTTCGGCGACGAGCAGGCGGCGGCGGGCGGCGGCGGCCTCCAGCGCCACCAGCGGGTGGCTCTCGAACTCACTCATCAGGACGACCAGGGAGACCTGGCCGAGCAGCGCCGCCATCCCCCCCGGGTCGTCGGAGGGGACGCTGGTGATCTCGACCCGCTCGGCCACCCCGAGCTCCTCCGCCTGGCGGCGCAGATCGTCTTCGTAGGGGCCCTTGCCGACGATCAGCAGCCGCGCCCGCGGCTCCCGCTCGAGCACCTGCGGGAACGCCTCCAGCACCCGGTGGTGGCCCTTGTAGCGCTCGAGCCGGCCGATCGAGGCCAGGGTCGGCACCTCCGGCTCGGCCTCGGCGAGGCCGGCCTCGGAGAAGCTGAGGTCGGTTCCGTTGGGGATGAAGGCCCAGCGCTCGGGCGGCACCCCGAGGGCGGCGCCGTACTCCTCGACCTCGAAGCGAGCGATCGCCACCAGCCGCGCAGCCCGGCGCAGCAGCGGCCTCAGCAGTCGCATCTGCAGGCCGCGGGAGCGGTTGCGCACCTCGGAGGAGTGGCCGCCGCCGTGGAAGGTGACGACGTAGGGAACCCGCAGGGTCAGCGCCCGCAGCATCGCCAGCGGCGCGACGAGCGTGTGGTAGCTCTGAACGTGGACGAGGTCCCACTTCTCCCGCCCCAACTCGCGCCAGATCCTCGGCGCCAGGTACCAGTCGCGGCCGCGGGGCCAGGCGCGGACGGTGCGGATGCGGACGCCGTCGCGGGTCTCGGTCTTCGCGGCCTTCAGCTCGGGATCGGTGCAGAGGACCTCGACGTGGACGCCCGCCGCGGCCATCCGCCGGCTCACCTCCATCACGTGCCGCTCCACCCCGCCTTGGGCGAGGGGGCTGCGCGGGGTCACCATCAGCACCCGGGGCGTCGCGCCGTTGGCGCCGGGATGGGCGGCGACGGTGTCGTCGGGCTTGGCGACGCCGGAGCGAACCCGCAGGTAGTCGACACTCGTGGCGGCGAGGCCGACGAGGATCATCGTCGCCCGGGCGAGGCCGCCGGCGTCGCCGCCGAGCGCGTCGCGCAGCCCCCCCAGGAACCCGAGCGGCAGCGTCCGCCGCACGTAGGAGCGCTCGGAGGAGAGGCCATCCTCGCTGCCGACCATCCCGGTCAGCACCGCCTTCGAGCGGCCCTCGGCGCGGCAGCGGTCGAGGAAGTAGCGGACCCTGCCGCGGGTCGCGGGCACGACGTGTTCGACCTCAGCGTCGGGGTCGTAGAGGATCTCCGCCCCCGGCCAGCGCTGGTGGACGCGGATGCTGAGGTCGGTCTCCTCGCAGCCGACCGGCAGGGTGCCGACGCGGCCGAGGTCGTGGCTGAAGCCGCCGACCTCGAGCAGCGGCGCCCGCCGGAAGGACATGTTGGCTCCGACCA
>Ga0157378_10003551_pt1 | contig 13815 bp, 9 predicted proteins | sample M65metaG_FD_115309 | JGI IMG/M metagenome (GOLD analysis project Ga0157378, IMG submission 115309) | Miscanthus rhizosphere microbial communities from Kellogg Biological Station, Michigan, USA - M6-5 metaG | ecosystem: Host-associated > Plants > Roots > Rhizosphere > Soil | place: USA: Michigan...
CTCCTCTTCGAGCTCGCCGGCGGCGGCGTGACCATGTTCGTGACCACGCACTACATGGACGAAGCGGAGCGCTGCGCCTCGGTGGCCTATCTCTACATGGCCCACCTCATCGTGGTCGGCCGTCCGGATACGCTCAAAGAGCTGCCCGAAGTCACGCCCGAGGGGACGAAGCGCGTCGAAGCGGTATCGAGCGAAGGGGTTGCGAAGCTGATGACCAGCGCGCGTACGCTGAAGTACGTTCGCGCGGCCACGATTTTCGGGACGTCGCTGCACCTTCTGATCGATGCCAATGTCTCCAACGACAAGGTCAAAGCCGATCTCGAAGGCTTCCAACTCGGAAAGGTGACCGTCAACCCGATCGAGCCGTCGCTCGAAGACGTCTTCGTCCGCCTCACCGAAACACGCGGCAAGGAAGTGGAGGCCTCGCTGTGAACGGATTCGGGGCGATGTTCCGCAAAGAGCTGACTCAGATGCTGCGCGATCGCGGCACGCTCTTCTTCGCCATCGCCGTCCCCGTCTTCGAGCTGATCCTCTTCGGCGTCATCGACATGAACGCCAAGAACATCCCCACGGTCGTCTTCGATCTGAGCCATTCGCAGGAAAGCCGCCGGCTGATCGAACAGTTCGGCAATACGTCGTATCTTCACGTGACGAAGCTCGTGAATTCGCGCGCCGAGCTTCAGCATCAGATAGTGGCCGGGCACGCGCAGGTGGCCATCGAGATCCCGCCAGACTACGCCCGCAACATCGCCGCGAAACGGCAGGCGGACGTGCTGATCATGATCGACGGCTCCGACTCCAGCGTGGCCACCCAGGCGCTCTCCGCGGCCAACGGCGTCATCCTCTCCAACTCCATCAACGCGCTGATGCAGAAAGTCTCGCAGCCGCTGATCGAGGCGCACCCGGTGATGATGTTCAACCCCGACATGCGCAGCGCCAACCTGCTGATCCCCGGCCTGATCTCCATCCTGCTGACGTTTTCCGGAACGATCCTCTCCGCGTTCGCAATCGTGAAGGAGCGCGAGCGCGGCACGCTGGAACAGTTGATGGTGACCCCGGTCTCGCCGCTGGCCGTGGTCGTCGGAAAGCTCCTGCCGTACCTCGGCCTGGCCTACGTGCAGCTGCTGATGATCCTTTTCCTGATGCGCTTCCTCTTCAGCGTTCCGATCCACGGCAGCCTGACTCTACTGCTGCTTCTCTCGCCGGTCTATCTGTTGTCGCTGCTCTCGGTCGGGCTGCTGGTGTCGTCGCGCGCCAAGTCGCAGATGGAGGCGATGCAGCGGGCGATGGGGATCATGCTGCCCTCGGTGCTGCTCTCCGGCTACATCTTCCCGATCGCCTCGCTGCCGCTGCCGCTGCGCGTGGTTTCGTATGTGCTCCCGGCGACGCACTTCATCAAGATCGCCCGAGGGATCGTCATCCGCGGCGCGACGTTCTTCGATCTGTGGGAACCGGTGGTGGCATTGCTTGTGATTTCCACGATCCTGATCGCCGCCAGTGCACGGGCGTTTCAGAAAACGGTGACTTAAATTTCTCGCTCATGTTCGACCTCAATCAGATCGTGATCCTCTGCTTACGCGTCCTCGTTGGCTGGATCTTCGTCTGGAGCGGCTTCGCGCACGCGCGCGATCCCGAGGGGAGGTCGAAAGACCTCGGGCTGCCGAAACCGATGGTGCTGCTGATCGGCATCATCGAGCTGCTGGCCGGACTCGGAATCGCCGGCGGCCTGCTGACGCGGCTCTCCGCAATTGGACTGATGCTGGTCATGCTCGGCGCGATGCACCGCAAAGCGTTCGTCTGGCACACCGGCTTCTGGGGCAAAGGCTCGCAGGGCTGGCACTACGACCTGCTGCTCTTCCTCATCGCGCTCATGGTCTTCGCCACGAACGGCGGCATCTGGACGATCGACCGGCTGCTGTTCGGTGAGAACGCAGCGGCGTCGTACATTTTCTGAGTTAGTGCCCTACCGCCCGGCGCTTTCCGCTGGCGACAGCCACGACGGCGGTGCGCGACTCCTCGCTGCCACAGTCGTTTTCAACCTCGGCCCAATAACTGGTCGTGCTGGCGAGCGCCGGCGTGGTGAAGAACGGATCGAACGAGATGCTAACGAGCTTCGCGCGGTCGCCGGACTGTCCCTCGTACCACCGGTAGCGCAGACCACCGCCCGCTGCCGTAACAGCGAGCGTCGCCGACCGACCGAAAGCGATGGTCGTGCCCTGCGGCTGCTTCATGATCTCCGGCTTCGTCGTGATCGAAACGACCGCGCTGTCGGAGGCGTGGCAACCGCCGTTCGTCACCGTCGCCTTGAGGGTGACGTCGCCCGTTCCGTCGGCCACATACTGGATCGCGCGCGTTCCCGCTCCGCCTGTGATCGTTCCGTGAGCAATCGTCCACGCGTAAACCGCGCCGCTCCCGCCGTCGGCGACCGATGCACTTTGCGTGACTAGTGCACATGAATTTGGCGGCGTGGAGATGGCGGTGGTCATGCTGCCGCCGACCGGTACATCGGCGACGGACCGGCTGGCATCGCAGCCGCTCGAGGTCCCGGTTGCCCCGAGCGACAGCCGGATCAGCGTCGCATTCGAATCAGGCGCGATCTCGACCGACGGCGTTCCCTGCCCGCTGGCGATCGTGCCGCCGGCGGCGGACCAATTCAGACTCGAGAATTCCGACGCGTTCGTAATGGTCGCTCGGAGGTTGCCCGGACCGCACATGGCGTTGGCCGACAGCGTCACTTGCGGAGGGTCAGGTGTATGCACGGTGACAGTCGTCTGCGCCGTGGCAGAACAGTCGTCGGATTGTTGGTGCACCCAGAGAAGGAATGTGCCCGGAGCGCCGACGGTAGGATTTTGCAGGTTGGACTCGAAGAGCGCATGTCCGGAAGGCGTGAGCAGGCTCCAGGCGTACTCGTCGACCGGAAGGTTCGCGCTGCCGAAGAGCAACGCCTGCGAGTGGGGACACGCCGGCCCGCTGTTCGACGCCATGGCTGTCAACTCCGGACAGCGCACATCGATCCGGTTGGAAAGGCCGCCGAAGACCTCGTTGTCATCGGCCTGAAAAACCGTGAACCAACTGAATGTGCCGAGGTTGGCCGTGATCGAGAACGTATGTCGTCCGGCATCGGCAGAGGTGAAGGTGTAATCCGCAGGAACCGTCTCCTGCCGGCTGGCCAGGAATCGGATCGTGCCGGTGTAGGACGGGATGAGGACCGACGATGCGTTCAGCGCGCGGACTTCGACCTGGTAGGGAACGGTGCGATCAACTGCGGAGGGAACTGAAAGGGCGAACTGGCGCACGACATTGTCGTTCCAGCGCACGGAGGTGATATCGATGCCATGTACCGAGCTGTTGGCGACATCGGTGGCCGTGACGGTGTGGCTCGCGGTCTGGATACCGGGCCCGGCGCTGTTCATCGTTGCCGAGAACGTATGCGTCCCAGCGTCGGCAGGAACGAAAGTGTAGTCCGGCGGCAGCACGGCCTTCGGATCATCGCTGGTGAAGTGAACCGTGCCGGTGTAGGCCGTGTCGGTGCTCCCACCGTTGAGCGCCCTCACCGTGAAGTTGAACGCCACGCCGGTCGTCGCGCCGATCGGGAGCTCGACGTCGAGAGACGTAGCGGCATTCGCTGAAACAGCCACCAGCAAGACGCAAAGCAGCTTCATGGGGGCATTCTCCGGGGTCGATCGAGTCTCTACCCAATTCTTCTAATGCAACTTTCGAGCTCCTAGTTTCTGAAGATCAGCGGCCAACGGCGCGCCGCCGTCCGGCGCTGGCGACCGTTATGACAGCCGCCAGTGACTGATTGCTGCCACAGTCGTTCTCGACATCCACCCAGTAGCTGGTGGTTCTGGAGAGCGGCGGCGTGCTGAAGGACGGTTCTGAGCCGAAACTGACAAGCTTCGTTCGGTCGCCGGCGCTGCCCTCGTACCACAGATAGTGCAGTCCGCCGCCAGCCGCGGAAACCGTGATCGTCGCCCGCTCGCCGGCGCGGATTGTCGCTCCCTGCGGGTTGGCCATGATCCGCGGCGTATTCGCAAATGAGACGTTGACCACGTTGCTGGCGAGGCCCGAGCAGTTGGCGTCCGACACTTGCGCGATCCAGTAGGCACCTTCCTGCGACACGTTGCGTGTGGCCGTAAAACCGCCAACGGGATCACTCATCACCCCGTCCGACCAGAGAATGCGGAACGGCGGAACACCCGACAGCGTCGCTTCGATGGATGCCTCCGTCGTGTTGCAGAGTCCCGTCGTCTTGTTTTCGATGACCGCAGCCGGTGCATCGACAGTAACGACGGCGGTTCCGTTAGCGCTGCAGCTGCCGCGGATCACAGTCGCGTGAAGAGTGACGTCGCCGTTTCCGGACGGCGCGTATTGAATCGTGCGCGTTTGCGCGCCACTGGTGATGATGCCGTTGGCGATCGTCCAGGCGTAGGTGGCACCACTGCCGGCGTCGGCGACCGATGCGCTGGCGGCGACGTTCGCGCATGCACTGGCCGCCGTGGAGATCGTGACTGCCGCACTGCTGCCGATCGGAACCTCAGCGACGAATCTGCTGGCGTCGCAGCCGCTCGATGTTTCGACGGCGCCGATGGCCAGCCAAACGCGCGTCTCCCCCGCATCGGGCGCAATCTCGACGGACGCTGTTCCCTGGCCGCCGACGATCGTGCCGCCAACAGTCGTCCACTTCAGACTCGAGAATTCCGAGGCGTTCTCAATCGTGGCGTGCAGGTGTTCCGAGCCGCAGATCGCCGTTGGCGACAACGTCACCTGCGGAGAAGCCGGCTGGTGCGTGGTTACAACGGTCTGCGCGTTGCTCTCGCACTCATTTGCCTGCCGCACCGTGAGGATGTAGGTACCGGCACTGGCTGCAGGATTCTGCTGCGTCGTATCGAAAAAGGGCGGATGTCCAAGGGTGCCGATCCAGTGGTACCCCACCACGGGAAGATTCGCGTTTGCGAAGAGCAAGGCCTGGGAGCCGGGGCACACCGGACCGCTGTTCGAAGCCAGCGCGGTGAGCTCGGGGCACTGCACGGCAATCAGATCGGAAAGGCCGCCGGATGCCGCTGTGTCGTCGTTGATGTCGTGCACCCCGAAGACACTGAATTTGCCGAGATTCGCCGTGACCTGAAACGTGTGCCGCCCGGCATCAGCGGCCGTGAAGGTGTAATCGGGAGGTAGGGTCTCCTGGCGGTTAGCGACGAACCTGATCGTCCCGGTGTACGACGGAACCTCGAACGAGGAGGCGTTCAACGCGCGGACTTCGATCTGGAAGGGAACGGTTCGATCGACGGTGGCGGGGACGGCGATGAAGAAGCGGCGCACCACGTTGTCATTCCAACGCACCGTGGTGAGGTCCGTGCCCTTCACGGTCGCGTTGGAAGTGTCCGTCGCGCTAATGGTGTGGTTGGCAGTCTGGCTACCGCTGCCGGCGCGGTTCATCGTCGCGGAGAACGCGTGCGTTCCGGCGTCGGCGGGTGTGAATGTGTAATCCGGCGGAAGAGCGGCCTGCGCGTCGTCGCTCGTGAAGTGAACCGTGCCAGTGTAGGCCGTGTCGGTGCTCCCACCGTTGAGCGCCGTCACCGTGAAGTTGAACGCCACGCCGGTCGTCGAACCGCTCGGGATTTGAACGTCGAGAGACGATGCCGCGTTCGCGGAAACGGCCACGAGCAAAACGCAAAGGATCTTCATTCGCATAGGGTCCTATCTTGCAATCCAGGCGCCGTTGAGTGAAATTCAAACAATGAACGTCAAAGAAGTCGTCCCGTTTCTCAGCGTCTCGTCGATGGAAAGCTCAGTCCGCTTCTACCTCAACGGCCTCGCCTTCACGATGAAACACAAGTGGGAACCGGACGGCAAACTCCGCTGGTGCTGGCTCACGCTCGGCGGCGCATCGCTCATGCTACAGGAGTTCACGAACGTTCCGCCGCCGGTTCCGGGAGGCATCAATCTCACCTTCACGTGCGAAGACGCCATCGCGCTCTACCACGAGTACCGCGATCGCGGCCTCAATCCGACCGAGCCCGAAGTCGGCAACGGCCTCTGGGTCACGCAAGTCACCGATCCCGACGGTTACAAGCTCTTCTTCGAAAGCCCCACGGATGTGGCGGAGGATACGAAGTTGTCGGAGGTCGCGGGTCAGGCAGCGGTTTGACGTTCTTAGCGCACCGTCACTACCTGCACGCTCCGCCCTTCACCTTTCTGACCGAATCCTGATCCCGCGTACGACGTGTCATCGCGCAGGACGACCAGACGGTCGCCGTAGCGGGTGAAGGTCCAGGTGGAACGATTCGTCATCGAACCTTTGATGAACATGAAGCCGGCGGTGCCGCGCTGGATGCGCTCGGCGGCTACGGGGATATTGTCGTCGCCGAGCCAGACGGTCATCTGGTCCTCGGTGAATTTCACGCTGAAGATGCTGGTGGCCTCGGGCGGCAGCTTAGGAGTCAGCTTCAACACGACGATGCGCACCGGCCGGCCGTCGTGCATCCCTCGCGTTTCGCTCACTTTCTTCGCCGTATCGACCAGGCGGAGAAAAGGTCCCGCGAAGTCGACCGCATCCGCAACCTCGGTGGCCTGCGTGTCGTTGATGGCCGCGCGCGTGGGCGTGGTCTTCCGCGGATCGGCGGTGTGTGCGCGCGACTCGGATTCGGCGCGCTCCAGAATCGCGCGCGGAAAGGTCATCCGCAGTCCCGCCTCGTCCTCGACGACATCCAGCGATGCCGAGCCGGTGAATTGCTGATTGGCGAAGCGCCCCTCGTTTTTTCGCGAGCGCTGCACGTCGATCGAAACATGGATCGGCTTCGTGGCCCGGAGCTGGGAGACGGCGGCACGCATGTCGGCCACGGTTTCCGCGTGCGCTGACGCAGCGGCCAATGCGACGAGAAGGAAAGCGCGCCTCACAACACGTACCGGCTCAAATCCTCATCCTTCACCGTCTCGGCCAGAACCCGCTGCACGTACGCCGCGTCGATGGTGACCGACTGGCCGGGCATGTCGCTGGCGTCGAAGGAGAGCTCGTCGAGGAGGCGTTCGAGGATGGTGTGGAGGCGGCGGGCGCCGATGTTTTCCGTTTTCTCATTGACCAATGCCGCGTAGCGCGCCACCTCGGCGATCGCTTCGTCGGCGAAGGTCAGCGTGACGCCTTCCGTGCCGAGGAGCGCGGAGTACTGCATGGTCAGGGCGTTCTTCGGCTCGTGCAGGATGCGCACGAAATCCTCTTCCGTCAGCGACTCCAGCTCGACCCGGATCGGGAAACGGCCCTGCAGCTCCGGGATCAGATCGGATGGCTTGGAAACGTGGAACGCGCCGGCAGCAATGAAGAGGATGTGGTCCGTCTTCACCATGCCGTACTTCGTATTCACCGTGGTCCCCTCGACGATCGGCAGCAGGTCGCGCTGCACGCCTTCACGCGAGACGTCGGGGCCGTGCGCGGCGTTCTGGCGACCGGCGATCTTGTCCAGCTCATCGAGAAACACCATCCCGCTCTGCTCGACGCGATCGATGGCCTCGCGAGCCACGTTCTGCTGGTCGACCAGCTTCTCCGCTTCCTCCTGCACGATGATCGGCCGGGCATCGCCGATGCGCATCTTCTTGCGCTTCGACTTGCCGCCGAAGAGCCCCGGCAGCATGTCCTTCACGTTGACGCCCATCTCTTCCACACCCTGCGCGGAGAAAATCTCGAACGACGGGTAGCTCTGCTCCTTCACGTCGATCTCGACTTCGCGCTCGTCGAGCCGACCTTCGTCGAGCCAGCCTCCGAGCTTCTCGCGCGTCTCCGTCGGCGGCGCCTGTTCCTCGGCGGGAGCGCCGACGAACGCCGGGCGGGCGGCGGGGCGGCGGGAGTCGGGGAGGAGGAGGTCGAGGATCCGTTCGCGGGCGTTGCGCTCGGCGGTCTCGCGGTTCAGGCGCGTCTTCTCGTCCTTCACCAGCTTGACGGCGATCTCGGTCAGATCGCGGACGATCGATTCGACGTCGCGCCCGACATAGCCAACCTCAGTGAACTTCGACGCTTCGATCTTGAGAAACGGCGAGCGCGTGAGCCGCGCCAGGCGGCGGGCGATCTCGGTTTTTCCCACGCCCGTCGGCCCGATCATGATGATGTTCTTCGGCGCGATCTCATCGCGCAGCTCGGGCGGGAGCTGCTGCCGCCGCCAGCGATTGCGTAGCGCGATGGCCACTGCGCGTTTGGCCGCGTGCTGGCCGACGATGTAGGTGTCGAGCTCGCGCACGATCTCTTTCGGCGTGAGCCGTTCGGAGTGATTCGATTCGTCGATGCTGCCGGGGAGTTGGATGACCATGAGGGTTAGAGGCTTTCTACGGTGATCTGGTCGTTGGTGTAAATGCAGATGGTCGCGGCAATGCGCAGCGCTTCCTCGGCAATCGCGGCAGCGCCCATCTCTGTGTGGTTCATCAGCGCGCGCGCTGCCGCCAGCGCGTACGGACCGCCGGAACCGATGGCCAGGATGCCGTCGTCCGGCTGAATCAGATCGCCGGTGCCGGAGATCAGGTACGCGCGTTCGGCATTGGCCACGATGAGAAAGGCCTGCAGCTGGCGCAGATACTTGTCCATCCGCCAGTCCTTGGCCAGCTCGACCACCGAGCGCTCCATGTTGCCGCGGTACTCCTCGAGCTTGGCCTCGAAGCGGGAAAAAAGGGCGAAGGCGTCGGCGGCGGAGCCGGCAAATCCGGCCAGGATCTTGTCGTGATAGAGGCGCCGCACCTTGGCCGCGCCGTGTTTCATGACCGTCGTGCCGACGGTCACCTGGCCGTCACCGGCCATGGCCACGGCGCCATCGCGCCGCACGCAGAGGACTGTCGTCGATCGGATTTTGAGGGGTTCGGTCATCGATTTAGTCACGGAGCCGGAATCGTATCGCAGAGCAGAGTCAGCGAGGCATCGCGCCGCCCGCTACTTCCGTCGACAGCTCCGTGTCGCCGATCGGGACGCGCACCACCGGCGTGAGGTCGAGCCGCATCCGGCCGAAGTCGATGATGACGATGAAGTTCTTCAGGTAGTTCTCGCCGATGATGCCCGACGTCTGATCGTGCTCGGCCTTGCCGGGGTCGTACATCGGAATCGTGCGGAACGTCCCCGCCCAGCGATCGATGCCGATCTCGATGTTGTCGATCTTGTCACCATGTTTCTCGGCACCGCCCAGGCCCTGCAGCGTGGCGTTGTGGATCTTGGTGAAGACCTGAACCGGCAGCGAGTTCGTCGAATCGAGGAACGTCACCTCGGAACCGGTATCGAGGATGAAAGTGAACCAGCCTTTGCGGTTGATCACACCGCGAACCGAGGGGCGGAAGTGATCCCAGAAGAGATTCTGATCGGGAGAAACGACGCGATCGGCAGCGGTCAGGTGCGTGAAGATGGCCTGATCGTGGCGGAAGTCGAGCTCGATGCGGGTCTCCTTCAGGAAATGCGCGCCGAGGAGAAACTCGATGGCGAACTCGTTCTTGCCATTGACGAGAAACTTCATCTTGTCGTCCGGCATGATCGCCACCGGCACGTTCTCGACGATCATCTTTCCGATCTGCAGCGATTCGATCAGTCCGAACTCAACCTGAATCGGCTCGCCGAGCAGTCCGGAAAACGTCCCCTCGAAGTTTCCCAGCTTTCGAATGGGAACCGCGGACGCGAACTTGCGCGAAACGATCGACATCACCGCGCCGGAATCGACGATGGCGATGCCGTTCTTCGTTCCGTTCACCGTCACTTCGATCCGAGGTACGTCCGGCCGTCCGCTGCGCAACGCCACGCGCTCCGCGGCCGGTCCTTTGAAGTGATAGACGTCGACGTTCCGCAGCGACTCGAGGAAGTCCATGTGCCACTTGCGAACGATCAGACCGTGATCCGCAGCCGCGTGCGCCCACTCCAGACTGGCCTCGAAATTGTTGCGCAGGTACTCGAGCTGCGAGAGCGCCCACGCCGCATCGGCGTAGGTGGTGCGAAACGGCTCGAGGTCGAGCGCCAGGCGCAGATGACGGCGGGCGTCGTCGAAACGTCCGGCGGCCATCTCTGCCTGGCCGAGAAACACCAGGTCGCTGGCGTTGCGCGAGCCTCTCGCTTCGACCATCGACGCCTGCTCGACCGCGCGCACGAAATCGGCTTTGCGCACCATCGAGGGAAGGTCGCTTCCGCGCTCGATCGAGCCGGGATTGATCATCAACGGAGAAATGGAGACGTCGGAGTACAGCGCGCATCCGGCGACGACTGCGATAGCAGCGATCAGGGGTAATTGGCGCATCGGGTCAAGGCATTGTACGGACGAACACGAAACACTGCCGGTTCAAGTGAGTCAGCGGTCTGTGACAACCTGAAAACCTATTTCGCCCGGACCAGAATCCCCAGCTCGCGAATCTGATACGCCAGCGCCTGGCGGGACATGTTCAGCGACGCCGCGGCGCGATTCTGGTTTCCATTGGCCTGCACCAGTGACTTCTCGATCAGCTCGCGGCGGAAGCGCGTCACGGCATCCTGATACGAACTGATGCTGCCGCCTCCGCGGACGACCGCGTTGCGCATCCGTTCGGGCAGATGCTCGACGTCGATCGCCGCCGCCTCGCCGGCCAGCGCGTGGGCGGCGCGGATGGTGTTCTGCAGCTCGCGCACGTTGCCGGGCCAGCGGTAGGAGAGGAACACCGACTCGGCGTCAGCCGTCAGTTTCGACGGCCCGGCGCGGCTCTTCTCCCGCTCCTTCGCCAGGAAGTACGCGGCAAGCGTCGGAACGTCGGTGGCGCGATCGCGCAGCGGCGGCAACGCGATCTCGATCCCGCCGATGCGGTAGTAGAGATCCTCGCGGAAGCGGCCATCTTCGACCGCCGACTCCAGCTTGCGATTCGTGGCGCTGACGATGCGAACGTCGGCGGAGCGATTGACCGTGTCGCCGACGCGGCGGAACTCCCCTTCCTGCAGAAAGCGCAGCAGCTTGGCCTGCGCCGCCAGCGGCATCTCGCCGATCTCGTCGAGGAAAAGCGTGCCGCCGTCGCTGGTCTCGATCAGGCCGGCGCGATCGCGATCGGCGCCGGTGAACGCGCCGCGCACGTGACCGAACAACTCGCTCTCGATCAGGTTTTCCGGAAGAGCAGCGCAGTTGACCGGGGTGAAGGTCTTGCCGCGCCGCGGCGAGTGGCGGTGCATGGCCCGCGCGACCAGCTCCTTGCCGGTGCCCGACTCGCCGAGGATGCAGACCGGAACGTCGCGGCGGGCCACCCGGGTGATGAGCGTGAAGATCTCCCGCATGGCGGGGGAGTCGCCGATGATCCCGTCAATGGCCTCGCTCTTCGCCACGGTGACACTTTCGTTCTGTTCGATCACGCGCCGCATCCGGTGATGCTCGGCACGCGTGCGGAAGAGCGCCGCCAGCGCGTCGCGCGATTCGTGTGACCAGCGGCTGATGCCCTCGACGAAGAGCAGCTCCCGATCGCTGCAGACGATCCAGTCGGTGCCGCCGGCAGCGGCGATGATGTCGAGCTCCGCGCCGGCGAGAGGCGGAAGCGATCCAATCTCCTGCCATTGGCCGAGGCGATTGCGCGTGGCGAAGCGCCAGGAGGTCGGGACAAAGTCGCGGGCGTTGAACGGAAACTCGCGCATTGCCGCATCGCGAAGGAATCGGATCTCCAGTGCCGAGGCGCTGGTCTCGGTGCGCGGCACATCGATCTTCATCTCTGCGGCCAGCGATTGGGCGACGTCGGTCTGCCCGCGTCCGAGCGCGTCGCGGAAGCGTTTCAGTTTCTGCGAGCCGGTGATGGCGTCGCCAAGGTCAGCGTTGCCGCCATCGCGGCGAATGCGCATCGTCGCGTAACGATTCGTCAGCTCGATGTTGCCTGACTTTCCTTTTGAGCGAAGCGGCGTCTGGCGGCCTTCGATCCAATCGATCTCATCGAGGATTAGCGCCGCCGCTTCGCGGATCTGTGCCGAAACATCGGCCTCCAGGATCACCTGCGCCGCGCGCACAGCCTCGGCGAATCGTCCGCGCGAGAAGTCGAGGTGCGCTGCCAGAAGATCGAGCTCGCGCAGCCGCCGCTCATCGCCGGTCCCCCGGAAGAAATGCCGCAGCCGGTGCAGCCGCTGTGTGGCGTGCGCCCACTGTCCGTCGTCGGCCGCGAGATAGGTGAGGATGAAGAGGATGCCGCCGGCCGCGCGATCGCCCTGCGTTTCCTCGACCAGCGCCAGCGCGTGCAGCGCCTCATCGCGCGCTTCCGGCCAGGCGCCGGCGGTAAAGAGGATGTAGATCCGGTCGAGCGCGGCGTCGATCCTCTCGGCTACGCAACGGGCGCGATCGACCGAGGCTGCGGCGTGATTCGCGGCGGCATCGAAGTCGTTGCGAGAGAGAGCGAGGTACGTGGCCAGCCGCGCTTCGAGGTAATGATCGGCGGGCAGTCGTTCATCGCTGGACTCGCCGGTTTCGCAGGCCAGCAAGGCGCGCTGATAGGCGAGCTGTGCGCGATCCTCACCCGTCATCGGCACGCACGCCGCCAGTGCGGCGCGCATGCCGTCATACCGCGACTCGAGATAGAGAAGGTCCGCACGCAGAAGGTCAGCTTCGAACGGGCGCGCGGTCATCCGATCGAGCCGGGCCAACGCCGGGCCGTAGTCACCGAGGCGTCGCTCGATCCGGGCCAGCAGAAACTCGCGTGCCTCGCCGGTGACGATGTGTGCCACGTCGCGGGCATCGCGATAGCGGCCGCCGTCGATCAGCGCGCGGGAGAGCGTCTCCGCTAGCTTCGGCGTCAGCGCGTGCCGCGGCATTTCCCGCAACACGGGCAAGGCCTCGGATGCCGAGGCGCGCTCGAGAAGCGCGGCCGCCGCCCGCGGATCGCCGGCATCGATCAGCAGCGACGCCGCCGCGGCAAGATCGCGCTCCGCTAGCACCTCGGCGGCCACGCGACAAAGCGTCGGCTGCGACGATTGCGGAATCGATCGCCGCGCCGCGTTGCGCACGCCCTCCGAAACGAAGACGAGATGGCCGTCATCGATCGACGTGATCCCTTCGACGACGAGATCCTCCACCCCATCGCCGAACATGAGCTGCTGGAAAAACGCCACGGCGACGTCAAGGCGAACGCGCCTGCCGAGGAGGGCGATGGCGGCGATGTAGGAAAGGAGAGGCTCGCGCAGTGCGGCGAGCGCGGGGTCGTGATCGTCGATGGGGACCGTGCCCACGTCGAGGAAGCGCGCGAAGGCATCCGAGGCGACGAAGGCTTCCAGCCAATCGCGGCTTTCGATTCGCGCTTCCAGTTCCCTTCGCGCGCTGAGAAATGGAGCGACGATGAAGAAACGGGACGGCGGCAGATCGACGTCGCCGCGATCGGCGGCGATCCAGACACCGGCGCCGGCCGCTTCGAGCATCTCGATCACGCGCGCCGAGGCAGCGTCGAAACGCTCGCGGTTGGTGATGGTGAAGATCAGCCGCTGCCGCGATGCCGCATCGACCACGCGCTCGGCAATCTCGCTCTCCTTATCGAGCTGGGTAATGTCCGCCAGTGCTCGAATGGCCGAATAACGCTGCAGCGGCGAGGCGTCCGGCCCGATCTCGATGAGCCGCTCGCCACCGAGCATCGCCGCGTCACGAATGCTGCCGACGGCATTGCCTCGAAACGAGCGCGTCTTCCCGCGCAGAATCTCGTTCAGCGCCTCCGGCCCCGGCGAGGCGATCTCGCCCCACGCCGCGCCGCGCATCCAGCGAAGATCGGCCGCGGCGTCTCCGCGAAGGCGGGCATCGATCTCCAGGTAGACCGACTCCGCACGTCCCCACGATTGCCGCAAGGTATCGAGTGGCGGCGCGTCGATCGATTCGGCGAATTGCTGGATCA
>Ga0157378_10003552_pt1 | contig 13812 bp, 9 predicted proteins | sample M65metaG_FD_115309 | JGI IMG/M metagenome (GOLD analysis project Ga0157378, IMG submission 115309) | Miscanthus rhizosphere microbial communities from Kellogg Biological Station, Michigan, USA - M6-5 metaG | ecosystem: Host-associated > Plants > Roots > Rhizosphere > Soil | place: USA: Michigan...
CTGCTGAGATGATGGATCGCGCGAGCCAGGAGTTCCTTGCCAGTTCCTGTCTCCCCGGTGACCAGGACGTTCACGTCGCAAGGCGCAATCTTGCGGGCCATCGCAAACAGTTCCTGCATCGGAGCCGATGTACCCAGCAGTTCGTGGAGCCTTCCGGCGGGTCGCTCGTTGCCTTGCAGCCGCTGCAGCTCCTTTACAGCGCTGTGGAATTTGTAAGCCCGGCGCAAGCTCAGCCGGAGTTCGAGCATGTTCGGGGGATTGGTGACGCTGTCGTACGCGCCGTGTTCAATGGCCTTGTAGATGAGCGCGCGATTCTCTTCTTCGCACAGCACAACCTGCGGAGGGTGGGAAGGAGCTTTGCTGATTTCGTCCATCAGCCGCAAAGCGAACTGTTCGTCGCCCTGGGTGTTCGCCGAGCGCAGGTCCAGAAGGATTACCTCGGACCATTCGCGAAGTTCGCGTAATTGTTCGAGGCGGGGTTCAGTAAACGAGCGTGTAACAAAGCCTTCGCCCAAAGCACGGGCCAAGGCATCCCCAAGGCCCGAATCTTGACTTACGAAGCCAACGCATATAGCGGGCTTGTCCAAGTTTCCATCCCTCGGCTAATCAGAGCGCAAGATACGCGAGTTTCACTAGCGCAACAGTCCTGTAGGTGATCCGGGTCCGCTCCCCAACATCTGGCATTCCTCGGCTGTCGCTACACACCCAGTGGGCAAAAATCCAGCTTGTTCCGGGACGGATAGGCAACAAGCGACTAATGAAGTTAGATGACAGCACCGGGAATGCCAAGATGAATCAACGAATTCCGGTGCTGGGAACAGAGTAACGCGCTGAAAACAAGTGCAATAGATGCAGTAACCGGTCCGGCTCCAATCTCGAGTGGACATTTACTGGCAAATGTGTGAAAAATTCTTCCCTCTCGCGGCATTTTGCGGCATCGTCGATAAGCGAGGTTTGCCTTGCCCTTGCTTACTGGGGACGTGCGGGTTGGAATTCGGTAGGCACCCCTACAAGGATTTCGACCGGCACGGGCTTACCCGCTTTCAAGGCGGGCTTAAACTTCCAGCGCATGAAAGCGACCCGAGCGGCCTCGTCCATTTCCGGCACAATGCCCTGAAAGACGCTCAGACCATCCACCGTTCCGTCTTCTTTTATGACGCCCTTCAAGACGATCGGCTTGTTCCTCTTCTCGAAAGGAACAGGCAGCCGTTTGAAATCAAATCTGGACTCTGCATCGGGGGGAACCAGACCTTCCTCAAGATGAACGACCGCCGAGCGTTTCTCTACCGGCGGGTTCGCTGTAGCTCCGCGCGATTGGCAATACTCAAGTGTCCAGCTCTTTCCTGGCATGGCCAAAAACACAGTGTAGATTTTGCCGCAGTGGAGCGCTCCGTAGGCATTCAGCCCCCCGCCGCCGATGGGTCCTGAGGAGACCACCAGGGCATTTTTGCGCAGCACGACCGTGGAAGGAACGGCGTAAACCATATCTCGGACGATGGTTGGGTCCAGCATGCTTTCGCCCTTATCACCTGTTGCCCCGCTAATACTCACGTTTCCTGACGAACCCGCGTTTCCACCCCCGCCACCTGAGAACCCTCGGCCGACTCCGGTCACCCGGTCACCCCCAGCGCCAGTCGAGTGGCTGCCGGCGCCTGGCACACCGTGCTCACTACCACCGACCGCGCCTGGCTGGCCGCCACCAGGCGCAATCGAAAAATCGCCCCACCGGTTACCAGGAGGCAAATTGACCAGCGCGGCTGCTTCCGCGGGATCTACGCCGATCACGACGATGCCGCTGCCGTCGCCGGCAGTCTGCACATCGTTGATCTTGGAAGCCTTGCCGGTCCCTGAAGTGTCGGCATCGCTCGGCGGTGCGGCGGGCGCAGAGGGTTGACCTGCGCCGTACGAGTCGCCCAGGTTCGTGGCAGTCGCGACGCTCGCTGTGGAAAACGACGGCTCGGATACCTGGCCAATCACGACCCGTGCCTGTAGTGGGCGAGATTCGTTCAAGGGCACTGCGAGGCGAGGCTGCGCTACAGTTGCCGCGGGAAGGCTTGTGGGGATAGAGGCGTTGGTGTCCGCAAGCGTCGGTGCAGTCGCCTTGGTTGCGGATCGGTGCGTCTGGATCGGCTTCGAGTTGTTCGGCGTGAAATGAACTTGGGGCTTTGGAACCGTAGTTGACGTTGCGCCGACTACGTTCGGGAGTTTCAACTCCATGTCAATGTGCAAATCCGGCGGCGTTGCGGGCTGATAGATCGTTTGCCGGTTGTTGTCCGGACGAATCGGCTTCGACACGATGATAATTTTTTTTGCCGACGTAGTGCTGCCTATCTTCTGCAGGATGGCTTGTAACTGGCCGGCTCCGGGTTGGCCGCCGTCGCCCGAGGGTATGATCCGAGGAAGCTTCTCGAACGGATCGTGCTTCGGAATCTGGTAGTAGATCAAGTGCTCGGGTTGCTCGTATGCCATGTACGAATTGATGTCACTTGAGCGCGAGTAGGCGAGCAGAAATGGGAGCACGAGGATTCCAGTGAAATGTAGCAGCAGCGAGAAGCTCAGCGGCCGACCCGTGAACCGAAACGGCGCAACCGGAGTCTGGCGGAAGAGGTCGCCCGACCCTAGCAACCGATGAAGCCGCACTCGCGAGCAGATCGTCTGCAGCGAACTCCACCAACCCGCAGATCGCGCATCCCATGAAACAAGGAATTTTGGAGCCCTGGCGCGGGGCGCCGGTTTGATCGTGACTCTGGGCACTGAGCCCGTTGAGGGAAGGGGACGGGCCCGGAAAATGGTCATCTCGGATTTGTCGCCTTGAAAGATCACCGGGCCATCCACTGGCACCTTGCGATATTCTGCGGGTTTTGCGCCATCGGGGCCCTCTGTCGCGCGTGTGCAGGTAAGGTGACCAGCAAATGCGGCTCTGCGTACACCCAGCTTAAGACCTGAGTGCACGCGACGTACCAACACTCCTCCTTCGGTGCATTTGCAAGAGTTCGCGAATCCCCCTACGGAACAGTCCCCGCAGCGTCACCATTTGGGTACTCTTCCGGGGCACGCGGCAGGGATGGTTGTCACTCTCAGCTTGCGAGCATGGCAGGCGACATTTTGCTAGTCGTTTGCAGGGCGCGGAATACCTGATTCTAAGACGTTTAGTTTCGCGACTCACGTTGTCGACCAAAGGTTGGAATGATTCCTGCTCTAAATCCTTGAGGATCGGTTCGCGGGGCAGCTCAGGAGCACATCTATGGGAATAATCCGCCAAATGAGGACAAATGTTTGCCGTTCCGCGGCACGATTCATCCTGTTTTCCATTGTGCTTTCCTTTGCTGCTTTGTGTGGCAGGGCGCAGGCCGTGGCGGAAACTGCTGGTACCACTGCCACCTCAGGCACGGTAGCGACCAGTTCAAAGCAGCTTGGCTTCGCATCCACCAACAGTCCCAAGGACAAGAACGCATCCCCCCATTTGGCGGCGACTTCGGGCCCGCCACCTGAAGTGGTCAATCGCCAATCGCTCGAAGGAAAGGCAGGCAACGACGCGGGCAAACTCATGCTGCGTTCCGTGCCAACCGGGGCGCAGATTTGGATCGATGACATGTTCGTCGGAAACGCGCCGATGCTTCTCATTGTGGCCCCGGGCAAGTACAAGATTGACGCGCGCGGGCCGCGTTCGGAGCATATGCACAGCTCTGTTGATCTGCTGCCGCGTGAAACTCGCAAAATAGTTCTGACGCTCACAGCGCGCTATCCGATGCGCATTTCTGTGCGTTAGCGTTTCGACATCCGGTCTAACTCAAATTAGGGAGCGCAAAAATGGAAGACGTCAAGTTCAACCGACAACCCTTTGTCACCGTGCAAGATCAAGAGCGCCGCGTCGCGCTTCCACGCCTGCTTGGGACCTTGGTTCTTGCGGCTGCATTCGCGGCGCTTGCATTCCTGGGTTACCGCTTGGTTTCGGAATATTCCAGCAGTCCTTCCGTGACGCGGCAGGGGTTGGACCAAGTCCAGGAACAGTTAGCGGGTATGGAAAAGCGCATCGACCAGCTGGAGCAGCATCACAGAACTCTGGTGGCCAACCCAAAGGCGCCCTCAGAGAGCGCCACTGCCAGCGTGCCCGCGGGCAAACTCCCCACAGAGCGCCACGCCTACAAAATCACCTCAGCGAGCGTCCTTCCTCCGCAGGCAGAACCAAGCAGCCATCTGGCATCCATGCAGCCAAATGGAAACGCGCAGCCGACCGCGCAGCCCGTGCAGAAACCTTCCGCAGAGGCCAGCGCCGACAGGGACGAGGCTTGGCAAGCGACAGCCGATCGCCTGTCGGATGTAGTGGGAGTGGTCGGAACACAGCATGGAGAGATCTCCAAGACGCGTGAAGAATTGAACAGGCTTCTGGCGCAAACCCGACGAAGAGCGATGCCGTTTGACCTGCACCGCAGCGCAGGTCCCGAGCCTGAAGGGCCCGTGTCGCTGGTACTAAAGAGTTCGGACGTCAAGAATTTCCGTTATACGGTTTGCGTGGCTCTAGGGAGTCAATGCGTAGAGCTTAAGAATCGTGCGGTTAACGAAGTTGTGGTATTTGTCCTTTCGGATAATTCGGCGCCGCTGGAATTGGTAGCCACCAAAGTGCTGCGCGACCAGATTGTCGGGTACCTGGAGGTACCCGACAATCCGCTGCCCTAAGATTTGATGTCCGAAAGAAAGTGGACTCGGCAAGCCTCTTCCACGGACTCGCGCGTAAGTCGTGGTTCGGTCCCAGAATAACGAGCCGCCCACATGATCTGATTGATCAGGTCACGCGGATAACATTGGGCCAGCGCTTGTTTCATGTCATTGGTGATGAATTCAATGAGATGCTCCAGCACACCTTCATCGTACTGAACCAGACGCTGTTGGCACTGCCTTCGAAGGATCTCTAGAAACTGCTCGGGGCTAGCGTAGCCAACCTTGATTTTGCTGGGAATTCTGCGTAGGAACGCCTCGTCCGCCAATTGCAACGGCGCCAAGTTGGTGGAAAAGACCACCAGTACATCGAACGAGATTTCGAACTTTCTTCCGCCCGGCAGGGTGAGAAAATCGACCCGCCGATCCAGAGGTGTCATCCAACGATTCAAAAGCTCGTCTGGGCGCATTTGCTGGCGTCCGAAGTCGTCCAGGACCAGAACCCCGTTGTTGGCCTTGAGCTGGAGAGGGGCGGTATAAAACCGGCTGTTCGCGTTGAATTCCAGATCTAGCATTTCCGCGGCAAGTTCACCGCCCGCGACGACGTAGGGCCTGCGGCAGAGAACCCAACGCCGGTCAGACTCCGGAGGCTCCGCACCCGGATCAGCACGATGCACACCGGGGTCGAAGACCGAGATGATCTGGTTGTCGACCTCGATTGCGTGGGGAACCCAAACACGGTCGTTATACACGTCTGGAATGGCGGCCGAGATGGTGGTCTTGCCTGTTCCCGATGGTCCGTGGAGGAACAAGGATGTCCCGGAAATTAACGCTGTCCCAACCCGGGTGAGCATCTCCTGGTCAAGAACCATGTTGTAGAACGCCCGAGTCACATCGTCCGGCTTGACCGGGACTCTTTCAATGCTCTGCATGGTTACCCGAGTGCGGTAGTCCGCTAACGAGACCGGCGCCGGTCCGGTGTACTGGTTCAAGGTCAGCAGTTCGGAAGCCCTTTGCCGTCCTTGGGCACTGGCGACAATAACGTGGCTGCCGGCGGTCATCCGTTTCACTTCGCAGAGCTGTTCCTTACGAAAAAATGAAAAGATTTCCTCGATAACGGCCAGACTGAGACAAGTTTGCCTGCTCAGCTCATTAAGAGACATTTCGCCGGTGAGATACAGGATCTTTAAGGCTAGATCTTCCAGCAGACCTCTCCGGATGCCAGTACGCTGGATCTGGTGCGGCACCATCAGTGTGGTTGCTTCCATTGTTCACCGTCCGTCCGGGGGCAATCGAGCCTTCGCAGGGCACAACTCAACCCATTCATTTTTTAAATCTAGTGGAGTTAGTGCAAGTTGCATGCCAATCTCCCGCGATTCTTGTGCTGCTTCACCCCTCTGGATACTTTAGTGATAGGTGGTCAATTCTCTTGAACCATCCGTTTAACCGTATCGAAAGGCATATGCTAGCTGGAGAGTGGACCGAGCTCGGGCGCCTGATGAGCCGTTTTCTCAGTCAGATTAACAGTTATGATAATTTTATTGATTATAGCTTCTATGGTTATAACCGTCGGAATTAGCATCTGTGCTTGGCGCGGGAAACTTCACATTCCCGGATACATTGGCTTGGCATTCCTCGCGTTTGTAGTCGCGTTAATCCTGGGGCGAATCTCCGGTGCTCCAGGCGTGACGGGAACTCATTTCGGCCTTCTCCTGTCGGTTCTGTTTTTTCTGCTCATGGCCGTTGCGGTGAGTTCGATCCTGGCGCTCTTTTTTTACCGACATCCACCGCAAGATTAGTTAAAGGACCTCTCGTGGCTGTGACAGAAGTACGAGTTGAGGCCGGACGACCTGCGGTACCGAGCATCATAGAGACAGGTTCGTTGTTTCTTTTTGGCTTAACCCTCTTCCTGAGTGGTGCACTCCTGTTTCTTGTGGAGCCCATGTTCGCCAAGATGGCATTGCCCAAACTCGGCGGCGCGCCGGCAGTGTGGAACATCTGCACGGTCTTCTATCAGGCGTTATTACTAGGCGGATACGCTTTTTCACATCAACTCGCAAAGCGACTCACGCCGCGCCGTGCCGCTCTAGTGCAGGTTGGAATTGTCTCGGTAGTGTTCTTCTTTTTGCCCATTCGGCTGCCAGAAATGTTGGATTCGCCTCTCAAACACAATCCCACCCTCTGGCTACTGTTGCTTCTGACGATTGGGATGGGATTACCGTTTCTTGTTCTTTCCACTTTTAGCTCGACGATACAGACCTGGTATGCCAGCACATCTCGCAATGGCGTCAACAATCCTTACGTCCTTTACGCGGCCGGAAATCTGGGTAGCACGCTGGCCCTGTTTGCATACCCCTTGCTAATGGAGCGATATTTGGGACTCTCCGAGCAAAGTCAGTTATGGGGGTGGGGATACAAAATCCTAATAGCACTGACAGGCGGCTCTGCGTTGATCGTATGGTGTATGCCAGAGTCGAAGGCCGGCGACAGCGGTATTCGTTCAACGCAGACGGAACTGCAGCCGACCCGACGTCAGGAATTGAGATGGCTGGCGTTCGCTTTCGTACCGTCGAGTTTGATGCTGGGAGTTACAACCGCTCTCACAACCGAACTCCCGCCGATCCCGCTCTTTTGGGTCCTGCCACTGGCCATCTACCTTGTGAGCTTTATCCTCGTCTTCGCGACAAAGTCCACTGCGTACCACAAGATGGTGGTTGAAACACTGCCGATTCTCTTGCTGGTAGTAGCGTTCCCGATCATCTCAAAGTCCGTACTGTCTCCGCTTTTCTTGATTCCTTTTTATCTCCTAACACTGTTTTTCGCTTGCATGGCATGCCACGGCGAACTGGCGATCAGCCGTCCTTCTGCGGCGTACCTGACACGCTTTTACCTCTGTGTGTCAATCGGCGGGGTCTTGGGAGGATTCTTCAACGCCATTCTCGCACCGCTACTGTTCAGCTCCATCACCGAGTTTCCCCTAGTTTTGGTCCTCTTGGCGCTACTTATGTCAGGCTTGGGCCCTGATAACTCCACGCGTTCGATGGAACGACGGGACGTTATTTTGCCAATTGTGCTAGGTCTCGGCGTGGGGGGCATTGCTCTTTGGCTGCGCTCAACGACCTTTAGAGCCAGCCCTGTGATGAATTTTGTGGTTTTCGCGGGCCCGCTCTTAGCGTGTTTCAGCTTTTCCCGGCGCCCAATGCGGTTTGCCTTAGGATTTGGAGCGCTGCTTCTTGCCAGTGGGTTGTATTCCGGCCAGTACGGGAGGTTGCTGCTTACCCAACGTAGTTTTTTTGGAGTGTATCGAGTCTCTGAAGATGCAGGGTACCGGCAACTCATTCACGGAAGTACGATACACGGTGTCCAGAGCATGGATCGAGCCCGTGCTCGCGAGCCGCTCTCTTACTTTTACGAAACAGGTCCCATCGGCCAAGTATTTCGCACTTCTTCCATCAGTAGCCGACTGCATGAGGTTGCCGTGGTTGGGTTAGGTGCGGGTTCCTTGGCCTGCTACAGCGAATCCTGGCGACACTTCACATTCTACGAGATTGATCCAACGGTCGAGCGTGTGGCTCGCGACCCTCGCTATTTTACGTATTTGGAGGACTGCTCACCGGGAACCAGAATTGTAATCGGCGATGCCCGGCTTTCTCTGCAGAGCGTGCCTGCGCAAAAGTACGACCTGCTAGTCGTGGATGCGTTTAGTTCAGACACGATACCTGTGCACCTGGCAACCAGGGAGGCGATCCATTTGTATTTTGACAAACTAGCTGGCCACGGGTTGTTAGCCCTGAATGTCAGCAATCGATATTTGGATATGAGGCCCATTCTAGCTGACCTTGCCGGCGATGCGGGTTTGGCCTCCATCGTTCAAGAGGACCTGAATATCGAGGCATACGAGCAAAGTCGAGGTAAGTTCGCCTCAACTTGGGTTTTAATGGCTCGCCAACGGTCGGATTTCGCTGAGCTCATGTCGCAGCCACGTTGGCATGACTTCCCCCGCGGGTTCACTCGACGCCGTTGGACTGACGACTACTCCAGCGTCGTCGACATAATCCGGTGGGAATGACGAGGAACAAATTTGAAGGAGCGTTCTCTTCGCGGCTGGAATTACTCAGTGCCTGGACTCGGCGCCAGTGGCCCAGAGTAGCCGTGGATAGGAAGCTGTTGAACTCGAATGTCCCATACTCGAAATGCGTCGCTCGATGTGCTGCGCTGCGCCGCCATCCTGCTGGTGCTGGGGAGTCATTTTGAGTACTACCGTTTCTGGAATCGCATAGGCTGGATCGGCGTTGATCTGTTTTTTGTACTTAGCGGCTTCCTGATATCCGGGCTCCTGTTCGAGGACTACAAGGAACTCGGCCGCATCAGGATCGGACGCTTTCTACTTCGGCGGGGCTTCAAAATCTATCCGAGCTACTACCTGTTCGTGTCTGTCCTCGTGTTGCTCACGTTTGTGACTCGGTCCAACCGCTCGTTTGCAAATTTTTGGACACTGCGGAAGCCGCTTCTGGCGACATTGACATTCACACAAAATTATCTGGGCTGGACCGGGCGGGTTGCCGGACACACCTGGACGCTCGCCGTAGAGGAGCACTTCTACCTTGCCTTGCCCCTTCTTTTGTGGGCTCTTTTGTGGGTCCGTCGTGGTTCGCGCGATCCATTTAAGCCGATCCTGGGGATATTCTTGTTTCTTGCCGTGGCGTGCCTTGTCCTTCGTATCTCGACGCCCCACGTTCTCCACGAGAATTTCGTCACCCAGACGCACTTGCGGATTGATAGCTTATTTTCCGGCGTGACCCTGGGCTACCTCTACCATTTTCGTCCTGCGTGGTTTGCGCGGCTGACGGGGCCTTGGTCGGTGGGGCTTGCCATTCTATTTTCTCTGCCCGCGGCTTGCTTTGAAAATGGATCACGCCTCATGCAAACGGTGGGCCTCACGTCCCTGTTCGTTGGATTTTCGTTTCTGTTGGCGTGGGCGATTGACCGCAAGCCGAAAAGCCGCTGGTGTAGCGCAGTTGTCAGGGCGTTCGCGTTGGTGGGCTTCTACTCCTATTCAATCTATCTGTGGCACCGGCCGCTTGCGATGATGCTGGAGCCGACGCATAGCGCTCTCGGATATTGGTGTTACGTCGCGATCGCGATTGCTTTTGGAGTTGCAATGGCGATGATCGTCGAGATACCGGGCCTTGCCTTGCGCGACCGGCTATTCCCGCCAGCAACAAGCCCGGTCAGCACCCCTAAACTTCAACCGTGACGGCTGCCGCAGCCCTCGCAGGCTGAAGCCAGTGGTCTCTGTTCAGCGGGCTTAGAGGGTGGCCTGCTATTCTCAAAGCGGTGAGGCAATCGACTTTGGACCGGTCAAAATGCCAGATTCGTCGAAAAAAAAGGTAGAACCTTCGTTTCAAGGCGCTCCTTCAAGCGGTTAATATGATTCCCTCTGTACGTTTCATACGAGTGCGGAATACCTTCCAACGACAAAGCTTTGTGAAACTCGTCTTCTCCACTCATCACCGCAGGGATGTCGTCGTTTGCTGCGTCGAAAGCCATCGCATGGAGCTTCAACAAGTTCGCGCGGTATTGATCCAATTGCACGACCGGCGAGTTGACGGCCCACTTTGCGACAATATCCATCCTCGGCCTGCCGTCTTGCATCACCGGCAAATCAAAAAAAAGAGGCGAGTTTCGCGAATTTGGTGACCACGCCGCGGCCTGGGCAATTGAGACTCGCGCCAGGAAGCTTGCTTTCTCGAAGTCCTGCAGTGAGTGTACTGCCAATACAGAGTCGGTCAGAGAACCCAACGGCCTGTCGAAGTCCGGCCAGCCCAACGAGATGGCATTGAGGGCGTAGACGCTGCTGAATGCGGTCGGGTGTTTGATAGCGATACGCATGGCCCCATAACCGCCCATGGAATGTCCCGCGATCCCCCGGCTTTCGACTTTCGCGAGCGTGCGATAGTGGGTATCCACAAAAGTCACCAATTCGGTGGCAATGAAATCCTCCCAGTTTCCGGTTGTAATGGAGTTCGAATAGAAACTTCCTTGCAGGCGTGTAAACGCATTCGGAGCCACAATGATCATCTCTTGCGCATGGCCGTTCGAGAAGGTTCGGTCCGCAATTTCTGCGAGGCCAAGGGAGTCGGCCCCATCGTGGAACCAAGTCCGATCATTTGCGGTGAACCCATGCAACAGGTAGATGACCGGATAGCGCTTCTTAGGTTCGCCTGCATAACTTGGTGGCAGATAGACGGAAACGTCGCGGTCCGGTGGATTGCCCTCCAGGTTTCCTTCCAACGATGCTCCGTGGACTTTAGCGCGCTCCACGATACCGTGCCGAATTCTTCGGGCTTGAGAAGCGGTGTGCCACAAAGTGAAGCTGAGCAACACAACCAGCACACCGGCCGTCACCAACCGCAGAACTGCGATTTTGTGTGCGGAAAGATTCATACTCGCCCTCCGGCAAATAGCAGGTCGTAACTATCCCAGGCCGCAACCGGTAGCAGAAGGCTTGGTTCCCGACCGCGTTCCCAGCGCAGGTGATTCCCACTGGGGCATGTTGTTCTTTCTCGCTGAGAGGCCAAATTTAGCGGACATTTTAGCCTCGAAGTTCTTCTGGTAGCTTAACGGCTCTATCGGTGCGACTCGACGACCTGCCTAAAGCTCGGCGTGGACGTCGACCCTGCAACCAACTCGGGATACGGCGTGCTGCACTACGCCAGCATCCGCGCTTTTGCAGCTCTTGGCATTTCAAGTTAGTTTTCGACGCGAAACCACTTTTCGCGCAAGGCCAGGTAAGGCTGCTCAATTGCTTTGGAAAGGACTATTCCGACTCCAATGCAAAGTCCAACATAGAGCCAGAAAGCGCCGAATGTACGGCTATTTATTTCCACGGCTCTGCCCACGAAGGTGTGCCACAGATAAATCGAATAAGAATAGAAGCCAACCTTCGCGAGCGGCCCGAGGAACGCTTGCATGACTCGGTTCGTCGGAACCCGCACGACTGACCAAGCCAAAAGAAAACTAAAGCCAATGTACAAAGCGGAGAGCCCAAACGTCTCCATAAGTCTCGATTGCACATTGAAAAATGCCACAGGCAGGCAGCATATCGCCGCTATCGACAAGGCGAAATTTCCGGTCAGCCGGTCAAAGGACGTCTTGCGAAAATGGTACAAATATCCTAGCGTTACGCCCGCGAACAGACTGTCGATGCGTAGCTGTGTTCCCCACGGTGCATCTCCAGGAGCCATGAGGCAGCGTAGAGCAAGGCAACCCATCGCCGTTAGTCCGAATATCATTGGGATGGCACTGAACGGATCTTTGCGTCGATTGTAAGAAAGAGCGGTCAGAAGAAGAGGCAGCAGAATGTAGAAGTGCTCTTCAACGGCCAAGGACCAGGTGTGGCCTACAATGGTCGGAAGCACATTTTCAGGTACGTAGTTTTGAACAAAGAATAGCGACGCGACGATCGAGCGCCAATTATCCTCATGAAACACAATTGAAACCGCTACGAATGCGCCGACCATCAGGTAGAACGACGGCCAAATTTTGAACCCTCGCCTGACAACGAAGCGCCAAAAGCGGATGCGTCCGTGAGTCTGGTACTCTAGGAACAACAATCCAGAGATTAAAAACCCGCTGAGGACAAAGAAGAGATCGACGCCAATCCATCCGATCTTGGACCACGCGTGATAATAGGGAAAGTGCCGTCCGATAACCAAAAGAATGGCGACGCAACGCAGTACATCCAGCGACGCGTTGCGCTCACGAGGCTCAATTCGACAGTTATCGGACAGGGTGACAATGGCAGGCTACTTGTAACACGACGGGCACAAAGCGGAAATAGCTGACCATGGCAGCGTTCCCTCATAGGCACGGTTCACTTCGCTGTTGCTAGAAGCTGCCGCTGTTCCCAGTGGATCATGATGTGCGCTAAAGTTGTCTGCCAGTCGCTTATTTGGCTTAGGAGGGGCGGGGGCACCAGCATGAAGGCTCTCTTACTTTCGCAATACAGACAATTTGAGATTGCCGATCTGCCCGTACCGACACCAGGCCCGGACGAAGTTCTGATCCGCGTGGCGGCGTGCGGCATCTGCGGAAGTGACGTGCATGGCTATGATGGCTCCTCCGGTCGCCGCATTCCGCCGATCGTTATGGGCCACGAGGCCGCCGGTCAAATTGCCGCCGTGGGCAAATTCGTCACCGGTTTGGCTGAAGGCGACCGGGTCACCTGCGACTCCACCATCTACTGCGGCGAATGCAAACACTGCCTGGCCGGCAATATGAATCTCTGCGATCGCCGGCAGGTCCTCGGTGTTTCATGCGGCGACTATCGTCGCGCCGGCGCCTTCGCCGAGTATGTCGCGGTTCCGTCGCGCATCATCCATCGACTTCCCGATCCGCTGCCATTCGCGGAAGCCGCCATGCTCGAAGCCGTTGCAGTCGCCATTCACGGCGTTTCGCTCGCGCAGCTCCAGCCTGGCAACACCGCGCTGGTGATTGGCGCGGGCACCATCGGTCTGCTCACGCAGCAGGCTTTGCGCGCGGCCGGCTGCGAACGCGTGATCATCGCCGACGTTGACCCCACGCGCCTGAAGCTCGCCGAAGCGCTCGGCGCTAACGTGGTGCTGTCTGCGAAAGCCGATTTGGTCGCGCAAATCCAGCAACTCACCGGCGGCACCGGCGTCGATGTGGTCATCGAATGCGTGGGCCGCAATGAAACCGTCGCCGCATCTATCGATTCCGTTTGCAAGGGCGGCACCGTCGTCCTCGTTGGCAACATCACGCCCGAAGTCACCCTTCCGCTGCAAAAAGTTGTGGTGCGGCAGATCCGGCTTCAAGGTTCCTGTGCCTCTTCTGGCGAATATCCGAAAGCGATCGCGCTGCTCGCCTCACAGGCCATCCGCGTCAAGCCTCTGATTACTGCCATCGCTCCTCTCGACGACGGCCCGCAATGGTTCGAACGCCTACACAGCCGTGAGCCCAATCTGATGAAGGTTGTCCTCACGCCGGGGGCTGCCTCGTGAGCGAGGGCAATGCTGCAAAAACGGGAAAAGGCAGCGATCCCTTCGATCTCACCGGCAAAGTCGCCGTAGTCACCGGCACCAGCCGCGGCCTCGGTCAATATTTAGCGCGCGCCCTTGCCAAGGCCGGCGCGGA
>Ga0157378_10003554_pt1 | contig 13811 bp, 14 predicted proteins | sample M65metaG_FD_115309 | JGI IMG/M metagenome (GOLD analysis project Ga0157378, IMG submission 115309) | Miscanthus rhizosphere microbial communities from Kellogg Biological Station, Michigan, USA - M6-5 metaG | ecosystem: Host-associated > Plants > Roots > Rhizosphere > Soil | place: USA: Michigan...
CGCGCCGCCAGTTCTCCGATGGCCCGCGCGACCACGATCGGTCCGGGAATGAGCCCCGGCCGCATCGAAACGGCAATCTGCCACGCCGCCAGTGCGACGACGATCCCGGAAAGCGGAAGCAGGCGCGAGCGGCTCACGTTGGGGCGGGAGAGTAGCAGAAGAGTTGTCATCCTGAGCGTCGAGCGAAGGATCTCAAACTACGGTTTCTTGCTGAAACCGCGTGACGTCGAGAGGGATTCAACGTAGCACTGCCTGGCTTGAGATCCTTCGGCCGCCCCTTCGCTCCGCTCAGGGCGGCCTCTGGATGACAATAGAGCGATGAAACGCATCCTCCTCACCCTCGCCGCGATCCTCTTCCTCTTCGCCGCACCTGCTCCGCCGCGCGCGGTGGCCACATTCGCGGGCGGTTGCTTCTGGTGCATGGAGGCGCCGTTCGATCATTTGAAGGGCGTCATTTCCGTGACCTCGGGATACACCGGCGGACGCGTCGACAAGCCGACGTATGACGAAGTGTCATCGGGCTACACCGGGCATCGCGAGGCGGTCGAGGTGGTCTACGACCCGCGGCAGATCAGCTATGCGCAGTTGCTCGACGTCTACTGGCACAACATCGATCCGCTGAACAACGCCGGTCAGTTCTGCGACAACGGCGGCCAGTACCGCTCGGCCATCTTCGTCCACGATGCGGAGCAGAAGCGGCTGGCCGAGGCGTCGAAGCAGGCCGTCGGCGTGAAGCTGCATCACGACATCTACACCGACATCCTCCCCGCGGCCCGCTTCTATCCCGCCGAGGAGTACCACCAGCACTACTACAAAAAGAATCCCCTCCGGTACAAGTTCTACCGCTTCAATTGCGGACGGGACCAGAGACTGGAAAAGGTGTGGGGCGCGGCGCCGGTGCATTAGCGGTCGCTGGATCTCGCGGTGGCGGGGTTTGCAGCAGCCGCAAACCACCGGCCTTCCTCTTGCAGTCTCCGGCCGCCGGAGGAATGAACCGATGTTGAAACGAAACACACTTCTCGTACTTCTTTTGATTGGATCTCTGACCGCCGCTGGGTGCCGGTCGGGCGCCCTGGGCGCGACCGGAAGCAGCGTTTCGCTCGATCAGGAATGGCAGCTCGGCGATCAGATGGCGGCGCAGGTGGCGCAGCAGATGCCGCTGGTGCACGACCCGGCCGCGCTCGGCTACCTGCGGCAGATGGGCGAGCGGATTCACGCGGCCACGCCGCTGGCGTCGCGGCCGTTCGACTTCGAGATCGTCAACGATCCGGCCGTGAACGCCTTCAGCATCCCGGGCGGCCATGTCTACATCAATGCCGGCCTGATCGCGCAGGCGGACAAGGCCGACGAGCTGGCCGCGGTCGTGGCGCATGAAGTCAGCCACGTCGTAGCGCGTCACGTCATCAAGCAGGTGGAGCGGCAGCAGGAGATCGGCGCGATCGCCAGCATTCTGCTCGGCCAGAATCAAAACGGCTTGCAGCAACTCCTGGCGCAGGTGGTCGCCGGCGGCGCGATGGCGCGTTTCAGCCGGGCGGACGAAAAAGAAGCGGACGACCTGGGGCTGCAGTTCATGACCCAGGCTGGCTACGACCCGCACGGAATGCTGGAGATGTTTCAGAAGCTGCTCAGCCTGGAAAAGGGCGGCGACAACTCCGTGGCGCGCTTCTTCGCCGACCACCCCGGAACGCAGGATCGCATCAACGACATCTCCGGCCGCATCGCCAAGATGGGCAACACCGGCGGAATTGTCGACGAACCGGCCTACCACTCGAGCTTGAAGGACCGGGTGGGGCGCTGACACGTTATCGGTTGTCGGTGCTCGGTTATCGGTGCTCAGCCTCCATCACATTGATTCTCGAGCACCGAGAACCGAGCACCGACAACGCGCGAAGCGCAGCTAGAACAACTCGTCAATGGGCTTCGGCCGTGTTCCATCCGAGAACGGCGGGGCGTATTCGAAGCCGCGATTGAGCGGGTCGTCGTGGCGGACGGTGGTGTAGTCGATGCCGAGGGCGGAGTAGATCGTCGAGGTGACATCCTCGGGGCGGATGTCGCGATTGCCGCTCCAGCCGTAATCGACCACGGTGCCGCCGGTGGCGTCGGTTTTGCCGATCACCTGCGCGCCGCGGACTCCGCCGCCTGCCCAGACCGTGGTCATGCGCAGGTTGTGATCGCGGCCGGCCTGGTTGTTCAGGACGCCAACTGTGCGGCCGAATTCGGCCACGACCACCACCAGCGTTTCATCCAGCAGCGTCTTTCCGGCGACCGAGCCGGGCATCGATTGCAGGTCGGCCAGCAGCGAGGCGTAGGCGGGATCGAACTGCGCGCACTGCGTGTAGAGCGAATTCACGCCGTTCGCCGGCTTCGTGTAAATGTTGCTGTGGTGATCCCATCCTCCGAGCGTGGCTTGCACGAAGCGCGTGCCCTTGCCTGCGGCGACGAGGTTGCGCGCAACGACCAATGCGTCGCCGAACGACGTCGAGCCGTACTTCGAGTGCTCGGTGGCGGAGAAGCTAAAGACGGAGTTGATGTTCGGCGCGTCCATGAGCGCCTTCGACTGCGTGTAGAAATCCTCCATGTCCATCGTGGCCTTGCCGAGCGCGCCGCTGGTGCGGTTCGTGTCGAGCTGCTGGAGGAACGTCCAGCGATCGGTAAAGCGCGTTGCGCCGTCGGGATGGGAAATGGTCGGAAGTCCGGTCGCGGCCGGGATGACCTGGAACGGCGCATACGACGCGGAGAGATAGCCGGAGGCCGGGATGCCGGCGGAGTTGAGAGCGATGAATCCCGGCAGAACGTCCGTGGGAGTCCGTTTGATCTGCGACTCGAGCGCGACGACGGCGCCGATGTGCGGCGCGATCGATCCGGTGGCGCCGCCGGGATTGCGGGCGATCTGGGCCCAGGTCTGCCCCAGCGTGTGGACGGCCGCCCAGGAGAGGCCGGAACGGACGAAGGAGATCTTGCCGAGCTGCGCGGCCGTCATCGGCAGCAGCCCCTGTGGGAAGCGGACGTTGTTGTTGTCGTACGACGTCGGCGCGAAATCGGACGGGGTCCAGGCCCCTTCCTTCAGATCCCAGGTGTCGATATTGCTCGGCGCGCCGGGAAGGAAGATGAAGATGCAGTTCTTGGCGGTGTTCTTGAGAAGGACTCCCGACTCCGTGACCGCGCCCTGGAGCAGGCGCGGGCTGAACACGTCGGCAAAGTAGGAGGCCACCAGCCCCGTTCCGGCGACCTGCAGGAACCGGCGGCGCGAAAAACCCTCGCCTTCGAGCGGAAAGCCGCTCTTGTTCGCGCAGGTGGTGCACTCGGTGCTCTTGCTACGTCTCACGTTTGCCATGGTCGTCAGTCCTTCAGTTGAACAGAAACTCGACGGAGTTGAGGAGCACCCATTGCAGATCTTCAGTCTTCGTCGCCAGCGTGCCGCTCTTCAGATAGGCCACCGCCTGCGTCTTCTCGGTCGAGGTGGGATAGCGCGACAGCGTGTAGAGATAGAGCTGATCGGCGATCGTGTTCGGGTCTGTGGTCGACGCCAGCGTCTTGGCCACCGTTGAATTGGCCGTGGCCCGGTGCGTGCGATTGACCACCACCGTGCCGTCGTTCATGAGCGAGAGCGCCTGGGCGATCGAGCTGTCGTTGTCGCGCGCTTCGTCGTCCCGGTTTCCGCGGCCGAATTCATCGAGGAAGCGGCCGTAGACGTTGTTGCGGACGTCGAGCGGGTCAGGGAGCTTCATCGCCGAATTCACCGATGGCAGACCATTGATGGCGTAGCTGACCGGAACGCTGGTGGCCTTGGCGATGGCATCGAGCATCGATTCGGACATGAGCCGGCGCGGGATGTGGCGCGCGTAGTACGGCGTCCACGACTCGTTCCAGGTGGTGGCGGTGTACTTCGTCGAGAGCTGGTAAGCGTTCGACATCGCCATCGTGCGCAGGATCGCTTTGAGGTCGTAGTGGCCGGCGATGAAGTCGTCGCGCAGCCGGTTCAGCAGATTCGGATGATTCGGCTGGAGCACCTGACCGGCGGGCAGATTGTTCGGATCGTAGCGGGCCGGGTCCATGTTGTTCGTCGGCTCGACGATGCCGAGACCGAACATCTCTTTCCAGAGGTAGTTCACGGTGGCCGTGGCGAACTGCGGATGCGCGGTCAGAACGCGGCCGTAGGCATCGCGCCACGGCTCGCCGGGGCGCGGCGCTTCGCCGGTCATGAAGAAGTAGGGCTGCACCGTTTCGGTTGTCGGGCAGGTTCCGCAGCGCTGCGATTTGTTGCCGGTGGTCGTGTTCAGGGAGTAGGAGCCGGTGGGCGTATCGCTGATGACGAGGCTGGACTGCTGGTTCGTGGTATCCGACCTTTTCGAGGTGCCGCGCGAGAAGAAGGCGGCGTTGCCCCAGAAGTCATAGCGCGAATGCGATTTCAGGTAGACGTTGACCGCTTCGAGATGTTTGAGGCCGTTGTGGCAGGAGAGGCACTGCATCGGCATGCCCAGAAACATCCGCCCCGATTCCGCGGCCAGGTTGTCGAAGGTGTCCTGCCTCGGGCCGTTCGGCTGGATCTGCCGCACCCAGAAATTCGGCGGGCCGGAGGCGAAGCTGTCGCCCGAGCCGCCGATGATCTCGCGGACCATTTGATCGTACGGCTTGTTCGCTTTGATCGAGTCGTGAATGTAGGTGTAGTAGGCGTTGCGGCCGGCGGGGAACTCGCGGCTGTTCGCCGAGACTTGCACGTTCTGCACGAGATCGCCGAACCACATCGTCCAGCGGTCGACGTAGGCGTCCGAACCGAGGAGCGCGTCGATCGTTTTCGTTCGTTTGTCGGCGGACTTGTCGGCCAGGAAGGCCTGCACGGTGGCCGGATCGGGAATCTGGCCGGTGAGATCGATCGTCACCCGGCGGAGGAACTCTTCGTCCGAGGAAAGCGCGGCGGAGCGGATGCCGTCGGTCTTCATCTGGCCGAAGATCTCGTCGTCGATGTAGTTGACGGAGACCGGATAGACGGCGGTGTCTCCCGGCGGCGGCTGCACCGCGTGATGCCGGCCGCTCGGCGCGACCGCCTCCGCGGTGATGGAGAGTTGGTGGTAGAGACTGGCCTGTTGCTCGCGCGGCGACCGGAGGTCGAAGGGGCCGTACGGGCACGTTTCCTTTTCAGCGCCGAGGAGGAGCGTCGGCGCGACGACCGCGAGTGCTATCCAATGTTTCATGGCGTTTTTGACTCCCGTCACAGGCGAATGTTTACATCGTACGCCTCTGGATGGCGCCGGAGGCGACTCTGTGCTAGGTCCGGTCAATTTCGTCAAGTTTGCGGATGTCGACGGAGACGGTCCCATCCTCGTCGGAGGGGTTGAACATCGTCCGGAACTTCGCCCCCCAGACGATCTCGTCGACCTTGTAGGACGAACGGGCGTGCACCGTCTGGGAGAAGGTCTCGTCGAAGCCGTTGAGCAGGATCAGGAGCTCGGCGTCGCGCGCCCGCAGCTCTTCGCGCGCGCATCCGTTGAGGGGACTCTTTTCATCGATCGGATGGACGATGGTCCAGGCCAGCGGGAAGAAGACCACGCTCTTTCGTTCGAGCTCGAGGGGGATGAATTCGCGGTCGGTGCTGGCGCCGTCGCGCTTGCGCATCGCCAGGAGGACGGTTGCATGCATCTCCACCATCTCGTTCCGCTTCTTGTTGACGATGCGGAACATGAGCGCGGTCTTGTCGCGATAGGGAGCGACGATGGCCACCTTGCTGAAGGCGATCTCCGCGCGCGGGCGGGCGAAGCGGGCGAAGACGAATCCGGCGATGATGGAGAACCCGAGGAGGCCGACCAGCGACTCGAATGCCACCAGCGCATTGGCGGTGAAGGTCACCGGAACGATGTTGCCGTAGCCGATGGTTGCCAGCGTTTCAATCGAGAAGAAGAACGCCTGCGAAAATCGCTCCGTCATCGTCTCGTTGGCGAATCCGGTCAGCGCGCCGCTTCCGCAGGCGACGAAGGCGGCCGCGAAGAGCGCGTTGATGACGACGTAGACCGCGGCGACGTAGCCGAGGAACTTCGGCCAGCTGATGGTCAGAAAGTAGTGATAGGTGGAGAGCGACTCCCAGAATCCCAGTCCTTCGCGACGGACGTTGAAGGTGCCGTCGCGATTCAGAAGGCGCTTGCGGCTCTCGCGCGCGACGACGCTTCCGAACCCGAGGTCGAGGTTGGGATCTTCAGGGGGAGGTACGGGTCGGAGATTCGCTGGCACGCCGGTAGATTAGCCGATCAACTGATGAACCAAGGTAATCAGAATCAGCAACAGCAATAGCCCGACCGCCCCGAGCCCGACCCAGATGGCCTGGACGGTCGGACGGTGCATGTCGACGGTCTCCAGGCGCTCGCCGAGGAGGTATTGCAGATACTCCACGCGCGGGCGGACGCTGGCCACTTTCTCCTCGAGATCGGGATAGATCACCTGATTGATCTCCGGGACGATGATCACCGGGATGAACGTGGCGCCGCCGGCGCGGGTGACGTAGCCGGTCAGCAGGTCGTTGTGCGGCTGATCGCCATCGGCCACCAGGCAGTGATAGACCGTGGTCGATTGCAGAACCGAAAGGGCCTTGCCGGCCACCGTGCGGGCCTTGTAGGCGTTGACGACGCTCTCCGAGGTCTGGCGGAGAATGCGCTCGTTGAGGCCATGGACCCGCGTGAAGATGAAGATGGTCTCACCCTCGGTGAACGAGATCTTCTCGGAGCGCCGGAAGATGGTCTCGCCGTAGCGCTTCCAATCCTCCTCGGTGACGTCGGTGGTGAAGCCCTCCTCGATCAGGCGGGCCATCAGCCGGCTGGACGGATCGGAGTCGGAGGGAGATTCGGGCGGCGGTTCAGCTTTCAGTTCTTGCATATTTTTCAACGAGGCGGATCAGGTCGGGGAACTCGAACGGTTTCATGAGGTAGTCGTCGGCGCCGCACTGCCGCGCTTTCTCGGCGATGTCGCGATCGCCGGAGAGGACCACGTACGGAATCGACTTCGTCTCCGCGTGCGATTTGAGGCTGCTGCAAAGATCGGCGCCGCTCATCCCTTTGATGGTGAGATCGGCCAGGATCATCTGCGGGCGGATCTCCTTTGCCCGCGAGAGCGCAGTGGTTCCGTCGGACACGACCTGGCAGTCGCGCCCGTTGCGCTGAAGGACGAGTGACACCAGCCGTCCGACCTGCGGATCATCTTCGACGATGAGAATCAATTCGGTTCCTCTACTCGAAACGGACTCGTACGCGCTTGCGCAGATGGCCGCAAACGGCACCGGCCAGACACCCGAGCACGTTCCACCCCGCATCCTCCCAACCGGTCACCCGGGTCGGCAGTGCCTTCTGCCACGCCACCAGCCCCAACGCAAATGTCGCGCCCACTGCCAGAGTCAGCAGATAGGTTCGGAGGCGATGCTGCTCTCCCCCATCGAACGCCAGAAAGGCCAGCGCTCCCCACGGCATGAAGAAGAGGATGTCGACGATTCCCGGCGCCATCGTGGCCAGCAGGGCGTCGTTCGACAGCGCCCCGCGGTCGTAGCGATGGACGAGCGAGACGATGTCCGCCACGGTGAGCTGCTGGCGAAGATAAGCGCGCCCGGAAACGAAATCGATCAACACGGCCATAGCCATCGAGAGCAGGACCAGCAGGATGATGGTCACCCAACGAGGCACGCGGAAGGTGCGAATGGTGGTCTTCCCCACGTTGTCGATTAGACCATGGGTGGAGAAAAGTCTTCGCGGGTCGCCGAGCCGGTCCAAATTCTGACCACCAGTTCATCGACTGACCCCGGCCAGAAGCTCATAAGGGTCATGCTATGAGCCGCATTTATGTCCGGCCTGATCATGCTTTTCTTTGTTTTCAATCACTTAGGCCTGTGACAAAATGGTGGCAGCTGCGTTGCTCTAGGGAGCGGCCAGGCGTTAATCGCACTTCAGTCTTTTTACGTTCCATTCAACCAATTTTTAAGGAGAGGGACCCTGTACATGAAAAAGGCTCTGGTTTTTGTTTTTGCAGCAGCGCTCGCGACCTCGGCATTTGCTCAGGGCAACAGCGAGAATGAAGTCGCCGTCGGCAATGGTCACGGAAAACCGAACAACCAGGCTGGCCAGGCAGCCAGCAACGGAAACCTCGTCTACCACAGCGGCGGCAAGGTGATCCGGAACGCGCATGTCGTGATGATCTTCTGGGGCTCCTTCCCGGCTGGCTACACGACGGCGATGCAGAACTTCCGCAACCAGTTCGGAACGACCGGCGAGTACAACACCATCACCCAGTACACCGGCATCGACGACGCCACCGGCACGACCGGCGCGATCAACCTCTCCAACCTGGCCGCCGGCCCGGCTGACTACTTCGATACGAGCACGCCTCCGGTCAACTGCACGGACGCCGTCGTTCAGGCCGAAGTCAAGAAGGTCATCGCCGCGCAGGGCTCGACCGATTACAGCGCCATCTACGAAGTCTTCATCCCCAGCGGATCGTATTCGTCCGACGGTTCGTCGACCTCCTGCGGCGGCCCGAACCTGGCGTATTGCGCCTATCACTTCAACTACACCGACGGCGCCGGCAAGCACGTCAAGTACTCGATCGAGCCGTGGGCCGGCTGTTCCGGTTGCCAGGCTTTCGGCAATACCTCGCTTGACCAGGAGCACTTCGTCTGCCACGAGACCCGTGAGGCCGTCACCGACGCCCTCGGCAATGCATGGTTCGACCGTCGCGGCAACGAAGCCGACGACAAGTGCGCGTGGTCCCCGGCGCCGTTCATCGGCACCGGCGGCTTCGGCTACCAGTACGAGTGGTCGAACGCCAACGGCGGCTGCATCAAGACCCGCTAATTCCTCTCCTCGAATCGACGAAGGCCCCGCGAAAGCGGGGCCTTTTTTGTTTCCGCGCGTTATCGGAACGCCGTCGGTGGTTCCAAAACTAACCACTTGCTCAGCGACTGACCCTGACCAGTGAACCATACGGGTCAGAGCGTGATCATTAATTCTGCCTTTATTGCATATCGCTCCTTTGTTTTCAATCGTTTAGGTTCCCACGGCTGATGGCAGTCCGGTTGCTCAAGGGCACGGCCAGTCGTCAATCAATAAAAAGGAGAGGGACATCATTTATGAAGAAGGCTCTGGTTTTTGTTTTTGCAGCAGCGCTCGCGACCTCGGCATTCGCTCAGGGCAATAGCGACAACGAAGTCAATAAGGGCAACGGCCACGGGAAGCCGAACAACGAAGCCGGCGGATTCGCCAGCACCGGCAACCTCACCTACCACAGCGGCGGCAGAGTGATCCGCAACGCCCACGTGGTGATGATCTTCTGGGGATCTTTCCCGGCCGGCTACACCACGAACATGCAGAACTTCCGCAACCAGTTCGGAACGACCGGCGAGTACAACACCATCACGCAATACAGCGGAATCGACGACGCCACGGGAAGCTCAGGCGCGATCAATCTGACGAACCTTGCCGGAAGCTCGAGCCCTGACTATTTCGATACCTCCACGCCGCCGATCAACGTGACGGACGCCAAGGTCATCGCCGAAGTGAAGAAGGTCATCGCGGCGCGCGGCACGACGGACTACAGCGCCATCTACGAGGTCTTCATCCCATCCGGTTCCTACTCTTCCGACGGTACCTCCACCTCCTGCGGCGGACCGAACCTCGCCTACTGCGCCTATCACTGGTACTACACCGACGGCGCCGGCAAGCATGTGAAGTATTCGATCCAGCCGTGGGCGGGATGCTCGGGCTGCAAGGCCTTCAACAATACCTCGCTCGACGAGGAGCACTTCGTCTGTCACGAGACCCGTGAGGCCGTGACCGACGCCCTCGGCAATGCCTGGTTCGACAGCCAGGGCAACGAAGCCGACGACAAGTGCGCGTGGTCGCCCGCGCCGTTCATCGGCACCAACGGATACGGCTACCAGTACGAGTGGTCGAATCTCAACGGCGGCTGCATCCGCACTCGCTGATTTCTCTCTCTTCGAAACGAAAGGCCCCGCGCGAGCGGGGCCTTTTTATTGTCATCGCGGCTGCGGTTTCTTCCGCGATGAGTCCCAGGTCTTCTCGTTCTCGGTGATGTCGAAGTAGACCGTGCGCTCGGAGTGGTCGGCCAGCTCGATCTTCACCACCTCATAGCGGCGCAGCGCGGAGCCCTCGCCCGCGTGGGCGATTCCGCCTCCGGCCCGGCGAAAGCGTCCGTAGCGGTCGTAGATCCAGTTGTTCTGGAAGTCGATGCCCTCATTCGGCGCGTCGGCCGGCACGGTCACCGCGGTCTCGGGCGAGTCGCCGGTATGGTCGACCAGCGCATCGGCGGACACCACCGGCGCGGGCACAGCCGCCTTCGCGACGGGAGGAGCAACCTGCGGCTTCGATGCGCACGCCACCGCAAAGGCGACGACAGGAAGGATGAGTTTTCGCATGCGCCGGATTAACGACCGGGCTGCGATAAATCTTCCGCCAGACGCACGTAGGCGTCGTATCGAGCGCGGCTCAACTCCCCCGCTTCGGCGCGCTCCTTCACCGCGCAGCCGGGCTCGTGGAGATGGGTGCAGTCGTTGAACCGGCAGTACTCCCCCGGCTCGGCGAATTCGGGGAAGTAATCGCGCAGCGTGTCCGCGGTCAGGTTCCAGAGCCCGAACTCGCGGATGCCCGGCGTATCGATGAGAAAGGTGTCGCCGCCGAGGTCGTGAAGGGTCGAGGCGGTGGTGGTGTGGCGTCCGGTGCCGCGTTTGTGCAGCTCACCGGTGGCGATGTCCAGCCGCTCGTCGAGCGCGTTGAGAATGGACGATTTGCCGACGCCGCTGTGACCGACCAGGGCGCAGGTTTTCCCTTCGACCAGCGCGCGCAGATCGGCAATCCCCTCGCCCGTCTTGATCGAGCAGGCGATCACCGGCACGCCGAGGGCGCGGTAGGGATCGAGCGCGGCAAGATCGCGGGTGCGCTCGTCATCATCGAGCAGATCGATCTTGTTCACGCAGATGCCTGCCTGCGCGCCGCCGCGCTGGATAGCGATGAGAAAGCGGTCGATGAGCCGCGGCCGGAGCGGCGGCGCCTTCACCGAGACGACGTGGATGACTACATCGATGTTGGCGGCGATGAGACGCTGCAGGCGCGGATTGAGCGGATCGGGACGGGAAAGCACGGTGCGCCGCCGCAACACGCCCGTCAGCCGGCAACCGCCTTCCGAGACCTCCGTCACCACGCGATCGCCGACCGCCAGCGCGCTCTTCTGGCGTTTGGCCAGCTCCGGCGGCACGAGGCAGTCGAATTCGCGCTGGTCGTGAAAGAGCCGGCATCGTCCGCTGCCGATGGAGATGACGATGGCAGCATCGTGCGGATCGGCGTCCGCCCCCGCTCCCCATGCGCCGGTCTCGAACGGGTCGTCCGTCTCCGAAACCACTTTGCGGCGACGGCTGCCCCGCCGGTTGTTCGCCGGCTCATCCCAATCCTCGGTCTCGTGTCCGCCGCGTTTTCCCAAGTGCGTCTCGTTTCATCGACAGTGTAAGATGCGGCACGTCCAAGTCATGTCCAAAGTCGAGAAACCGCGTGTCCTCCTGGCGGATGACAATGAGGCCACATGCACGCTCATCACCGCCCTTCTGCACCGCGATTTCACCGTCGAGGTAGCGATCGACGGACGGGAAGCGATCGAGCGGTTGCGCACGCGCCGGTACGGCGTCGTTCTTCTCGATCTGCGCATGCCGCACACCGACGGTTTCGCCGTGCTCGACTTCCTCAAGGAACATCAGCCAAAAATGCTGGCCAGCGTGCTGATCGTCACCGCGGCACTCACCAGGCGTGAGATCGAGAAGTCAGAATCGTACGGCGTCTGCGAGATCATCCCGAAGCCGTTCGAGGTGGAAGCGCTGATCGCGGCGGTGAAGCGGTGCACCTCGGCCGACGAAGGCGGAACGCTGGGTCCGGCGCTCTGCGCGAGCGGGCCGGTGATCCTGTTTCTGGCGGATCTGCTGCGGCAGCGGTTGATGTAGATCTACCCCTGAAACCGATTCAGCAACGCCAGAAGCGGGCCTCCCGCGATCATCGTGGCGATGGCCATGGTCCCGAACGGCGCACGGCTGCGAATCTCGGCGCACGCGGCGACGACCTCGGCCAGTTCCTCCGGATCGAACGGCTTTCTCATGACGCCGTGAATCCGCCGCGGATCGAGGCGGGCGATCTCGCTGCGCTCCGCGCCCGTGATCACCAGCACCACCGGCGGCGGCGCCAGATCGGGCCTGTTCATGGCGTCGAGAACGCCGGCACCGTCGAGATTCGGCATCAACAGATCGAGGATGACGACCGCGTACTGATGGTCCTTCATCAGCGCCAGAGCCTCGTTACCGTCGCACGCTTCATCGACCGTCAGCGCGTGACACTGCAGGGCGAAGCCGAGCATCGCCCGGATGTCCGCATCATCGTCTACGACCAATACTCGTTTCTGCATGTCGCTCGTCCCCGCTACCGCACGCCTTCGCGGAACGGAATGAGCGGATCGATGTCCACCGGAACGTTCCCCGCGGCATCGAGCGCGCTGCGCAAACTGGCGGGCATCTGGTCGTACTTCTTGAACCACCCCTCGGCACGGGCCCGGTCGCCGGTCGCTTCGATCTCCAGCAACTCTTTGGCCAGTGATGCCATCACCGACGGCATCTTCGCGTAATCGATGACATACCGTCCCGACGCATCGCGGCTGATGGCGCCGTTCTCGGCGAGGTAGTTGAACTCCATCATCTCCGCCCGCCCATGCGCCTCAGCGGTTCCGAAGCGAACGGTCCGGAAGATGCCGGCAACGTACGACGCGTAGTACTCCTCCAGCCGTTCTTTTGGTAATGCTCCGTGATCGACCAGCCATTTGAGGCCGAACATGCCGGTGACGTCGGCCTTCGCCTCTTCCAGTCCGGAGTACGTCGGTCCGATGGCCTCGCGAATGTCAACGTGTTGACCACCTTTGCGGGCGAAGGCCGGCCCGAGGCCGTGACAGATCTCGTGCATCATCACCGCCGCCAGATAGCCCTCGCCGGAGGCCTGCGCCGCCTGATCGGGACGCATCAGCAGTTTCGCCACCGGCAGGATCACGTAGTTCACGCGGGCGTCGGTGAAGTTCTTGAAGAAGATCTTCTTCGAACCGACCTTCTCGTGAATCCGCGGATCGTTCGGAAGATTGTCCGCCGCGGCCTGGTAGCCATGACGAAGATCGCCGGCGCGGAAGGGCGCGTCCATCACCTCCATCGGCGACTCCAACCCTGCCTTCGACGGCCGATCCTCGGCGGCGAGAGGCAGCGAATCCTGAATGTCGGGAACGTATTTCTTGAACACGGCCAGCTTGGCCGACTCCGCTTCGTTGCGCACCAGAACCGAGGCGCCGTAGGACGTCTTGATGCCGAGGAGATCGTCGAGGTAGGTCTCGTACGGAGCAAAAATCAGATCGAACTTCGGATCCTTGAGCCGTACCCAGGCCAGATCGCTCGGATAGTAATCGTCGGTGAGCAGCGCCTTCGCGCGCATGCGCAGGTAATTCGCAAACGCCTTGTCATCGCTCGCGGCCGCCGCTTTGCGGAGGTGCTCGGCCGCCGGCTCGAGCCAACGGCGATATTTGACGTGATACGGCGTGGTCTTCAGCTTCAGCGGATTGCGGCTGACCAGCTCGACGACGGTCCGCTCATCGTAGATGGCCTTCTTCTCGCCGGGATGCGCGGCCACATAGGCCTCGATCTCATCGCGCGACACGCCCTTCGGCAGCAGGCTGCGCCCCAGCGGCATCGGTTCGCTGCCGATGAACGGCTCGTTGTGATTGAGCAGATCGTAGCGGCTGCCGTTGATCCAGAGATA
>Ga0157378_10003555_pt1 | contig 13809 bp, 14 predicted proteins | sample M65metaG_FD_115309 | JGI IMG/M metagenome (GOLD analysis project Ga0157378, IMG submission 115309) | Miscanthus rhizosphere microbial communities from Kellogg Biological Station, Michigan, USA - M6-5 metaG | ecosystem: Host-associated > Plants > Roots > Rhizosphere > Soil | place: USA: Michigan...
ATACGGCTCTACCGTATCGCTGCTCCCGTGCGAGATGTTTGCGATTGACCGACGTCCATAGTCTCGTTGTCTTCTTGTGTTTTCGCGCCGCCGCGAGTCGGACTGTAGCGGTTGCGGTTAACTACTCCCGCAGTCGGTGGCCAGCCCCGAGCACGTCGACCACCATAAAAGGTGCATGCCGGGTTTCGTGTAAAATTCCGGTCACTGTCGAGCCGCGACAATATTTTGGAGCGATCCGAATCTATTCCTCAATCGCCGCGGTACTCCCAGGCATACTGAGCGGCACCCGGATCAACTTGCGAATTCGCGACTGAGACGCGCCAACGCCAGCGCACCGATGGAAAGCCCGAAATCACGGAACGCAACGTCAAAGAAACCTGGGATTATTAACAGATTGATAATGATCCCCCATAGCCACGCCGCGACAAGGTAGCCGCCATATTTCGGTTTGAAGGCGACAACCAAGCCCGCGATGATTTCAACCACACCGATCACGAGCATCAGATTGTGGCCGCCAATTGGCGAGAGCCTCGCGATAAAGGGTGCCAAGTAGAGATCCCAATTGCAGAGTAAGTGGAAGAACTTGTCCAAACCTGTAACAATCGGCACCACTGCGAAGGTGATGTGCAGAATTTGGTAGGCCTGGTAGGCTGGGCGTGATGAGACCCCGATTACATCTTTATGCTCCCGAAACGACCCTTCGGCGTGGGCAGCAATAGATTCTGACATAAGATGCTCCTTTAGCCGGGAAAATGGCCCGGCACTCTCTCTATACGAACTGACCGTAGTTTTACGATTCCAACAACAAATTCGTGATTCTCGTGCTCCGCTCTTCCAATCACACTCCACTTCTTTCTGAATGTCTCTTGGAAGGAAGTAGCAGATTGAGAATGATCTCTATGTTTAGAAGTGGACATATTAGTACGTCTAGAATAGGTGTCTTAGCCCACTCCCGGCGCTGCGGTGCTGGCTAGTCGACGACGGCGAGCGATGGCGTAGATGGCAGATCGGACCAAGAGGATTGGGTCGCCGGAAAGGTCTATCCCATCGACAAGCCGGCTCGGATCAAAGTCTAATGTTCGTTCGATGGAGGCGCTATCCATCCTCCTTTCTGTCACGTTGAGTACGCCGAATTCTACTTCCGGCCGTTCATCGGGCCACGGAAGTGAGGGGTCCTCGATCACGTCTCCTTCCTCAGCGAGCTGAACGGCGATATAGAATTTGATCGGACCTCGTGACAGCCTATCGGCGAGTTCATCGAACAGAAAGTTCGCAGGGCGCCGTGCCGCTTCAACCGCGTCGAGATGCTTCGTGCCCCCGTCGGGAATGATGCGGTAACGGCCATATCGGCTTGCCCCCTCCCGATTCGTAAAGCGAAAGGCATCGACTGCATAGAATGACTCACTTGCGAAACTGGCAGGTATTGGCTTGGGCGCTAGTGCGAACAGCTTGGCCTGAGGGTGGGTAGCCAGAAAATTGTCCAGTGCTGTGGGCGTTGGCGCTTCGGCGCCGCTAGAAGCCAGGGCGCGTAGAAAAGAGAGGAATTCCTCCGGTGTTCCCGCTGGGAAACCGTTGTAGGAGTGTGCAATGAGATCCGTGCTCGCTCCGCTTGGCAGGTGGAAACGAAGCGCCATGCCGCGCGGGCTGGCGGTCGGATCACCGTCCGGCACACTCGGAACGCCGCTGAAATTCGAAAACCGGACAGTCACGGGCGATGGGACGCTTTGCAGGTGCTGCGCACGAGTTAGCCATGCAGCCCTCCCAGTCGGCACAAAAGTGCCCTCACACACGATCCCCTTCGCGTGTAATGGCCGGTAACCGGAATGAGATCCGAATATAGCGATTAGTGCATCTACGAGCTGTTCGTTGATGCTGTCTTTTTCTGTGGCGATACTCGCGCCTGGGTTTGTCACTATGGAAGCTCTCCTCTGACTATTTACATCCGGGTCAGCGGCGATCAGAGCCCGCCCCAGAAGGCATCTTGGCCCGATATTTCATTTGGGTTGTTCGTGTTGTAATAGCCCGCTACATGGTCTTCAGTCCGGACCATAAGACTCCTCGCGCGACGCTCACGAAATCAAACGGCCAACACTACCAGGCATAAGTGTCGCCCTCCGAAACGATGCCTCTCCCTCGTTGCTTGGATCGATTTCCTTGGCCGCGTTCTCTGTCGGCTCACCCTCAAACCCAAGCGTAAAGCAAGAAACGTCAAAATCGTGTCAAAAGGCACACCGCGTCCAAAAAGAATCAACCTCGTTCGACCCTTGCTGCAGAGCGGTTCGGGCACACGACGGCATAAGGCTCTGATTACCAGATCGACGGGTAAGAGTCCGCCTCTGAGGCGGGTAGACTGTACCGCGAACGAATCGCGTCACATACGGGGAGGCGTGATTCGGCGGCGGAAACGTCCCGACGGCGCTCCAGTTCCGCGACAACCTGGGCCAACTCGTCATCCTTTATGACTATCTTGAGCCAGCTCGAATAGTCGCCATGGGTGAGATGAAAACGCCAAATGGTATTGTCCACGCCTTCGGCAATTTGGCAGAACATCGCCAGGTTTTGCGCCTTCAAATTGAGTCGATTGTCCGGACCTCGGAGGTAGAAGCTGCGATACCCGAGTTCACCCAACCCGTACTTTCGATGATGGCGCATGCGTTCCGCTCGTCCATGGATGACTTTCATTGGAAATGGAACGTCAGCGTCCCGAGGGAACCAACAAGCCACGTGATTCTCGCGTGTCTGCCAGTTGACGACGAGTACCGGACGTCCAATTGTGCCCCAACTTCCGGGCATCAGGTGGTGCGCTTCGTCAATGACAAGCTAATGGGGCCGCAAAGTGTTCGCGCGCGTATGGCCTAATATATGCGGAAGCAATCCGGCGAAGAATGTCGGCCGGTCCGCCAGTCGGACTCCCAGAAAGTTTATGTTGAGGTTTACCGCCACAGTAGCATTTTTGACTCGATCTTGACATGGTTTTCGTCAAGCTGAAGACAGCGGTTCTGCCAGGAGACTCTGTACAAAACTAATTCTCCGGATAGAGGGCCACCCAAGAGGGTGTGGTTCTTCGCGGTAGCCGCAGGTTGGGAAACTTATATGGTCCGATGGAGCCAGTTACGCTCGGCAGTGGCAGGCAATGTGCGAATTCGACAGTGAAGAGCGGCTTGTCGCTAGCAGTAAGGGTTTGGGCTACACCGAGGATCTCTCCAACCTTCTTGCCTAATCAGGAGTCACGTCAGCGTTCATTCCTAATCGCAAGTGTAAAGCAAGAAGTGTCAAAACAACGTCAAAAGATTGCCTGGCGGCGTGGGAAAGGACGTCGTTTCTACGCGCAGCAGCCGCTTTAGAGATGTTTGGCGACGTGAAAAGGGCCTATCGGCCTGCAAGGGCTTCTTCGGTCACGCGAGCGAGAGAGGGCCATACATTGCTATAACTAGGCAGGGTGTAGAATCATCACCAAGTGAAAAACGGCAAGTCCAAACGCGATATCCATGGTTAGGAGCAGTCCGCATCGGCGTTCTCGAAAGCCCGTGCTCCGAGATCCGTATTCAGGTTCCGAGACTCCTTTAGAATCGAAAGATTGCAGCTAATCCGGTCGTCACAGGCATGTCTACAGCCGGCACGACCACAACCGTCCCACCCTTTTTCATTACTGCTTCGGCCAGATCATCGAGAAGGTCGTCGACATCCAGATTCCCCGACCGGGCACGCGCAATGCGGCCAGTCGCTTGGTCCAAGCAACCTGGAATGTGTCGCTCAGCCTCCACAAGAAGCCACCCAACCCGCCCTTCGGACGAAGCCTTAGCGACTCCCGCGAGAACGTCCGTAGCCAGCCCCTTCGATCTAGCCTCTTCGAATTCATTGATCAAGGTCTTCAGGCGGTGGCGGAAGTCCGGCTCGACAATCTTCCACGCCCGCTCTCGCAACTCGTCGATCGTGAGCGCATTGGCGTCGATCTCTATTCCGTTAGGCATGAGCAACGGGTTATTGCTGATCCGCCGGAATAGGGCGTGGTATTGAGTCAGTGCCGCCAAAATGAGCGGTAGGCCGGATGGCCGCGAATAGTATTCCAGAATGACACGGTCAACTAAACGAAAATACCTCTCTTCGTCTATCTCCAATTCATCGGCGCTCGAGCCCTGACCCTGCCGTACTACCATTCCTGGCGCGGTTCCATAAGACATGGAAACGCTCAGATGTGGTTTCGACAGTTCCGTCCCCAGCGTTTCTGTGATTGTCCGCGGAACTCCCTGAGCCAGTTCTAGCTCTTCTAGCATGTCCCGATTTCCCTCGAACAATCTAATTCCTCGCCGGGTCAGGCTCAGTACTTGGTAGTTTTCTATAGATTGGATTATGCGTAACAAGGGCTTCACGTGAAAGCTATCCGCCACCACGGCCAGTTCAGGAACTGAACGAGGAAGTGTGATAACCCGGAACAACCCCGCAGCACCGAAAACCGCCAGACCGTCCCATGTGTGATTCCAGAAGACGGAGTCGCTTGCAAGGTTCCGGAATTGATCGAGGAGCACGCTAGCCTCCTTCGTCGAATACTGCCGCCTCAACGATTCCTCCAGCGTCCGGAGCAGATTCTTATACCGTATGGGATCTTGTTGATTCTCCGGGTAGCGCCGATGCGTCGGCTGATAGAGTGATAGGCACGGAGGGTCGTGGTCTGCAAGTAACAAGGCAAGATCGTCACGATTTATTGATTGCGACATTCTGAGATTCTCCCCGCGCACTGTTGCGCCCTGAGACAAGTCATGTGTAGCTGAAACAACAATGGAAGGCTATTAATTGCTCCGTTCTATGACCAACGCCTCCAACCAGCCTGAGGTCAACATGGACCACGATCGCAGAAGAGACATCGACACAGTCTCGGCCCTTAGCTGCTACGCCACATCTAAGACGTTATCGCAAATAGTGTCAAAACGCCGTCAAAGATTCGAGCACTCGTAAGAATCGTAAGAAAGCGATAACAGAGCGGCGGTGGATACTTTTGACGGCGTTTTGACACTTTTTGCTCTACGCTCAGAGCGTGGAGTTGTCGAGCGATATTCGGATGCGTCTCGACGGACCTGCGGCACGGAACCAATGACAGGTGTCGTGGGATACCGCCATTCTACTCAGTTCACTAAGGAGTTCTTAAAAATGCTGCACCGCACTCTGCGGTCTGCGACTGTGATTGGTCTGATAAGTTGTGTAGCTGGTCTTCGGGCTGAAACGGCTTCGGAGCAGCTGAAAAGCGCGACCATCGTGCTCGACGAAATCCTAAGTGCGCCCGACAAAGGATACCCAAAGACCTGCTGGACAAGGCCTACTGCGTAGTCGTCGTGCCGGGCGTCAAGAAAGTTGCCTTCGGAATTGGTGGAAAGTATGGACGGGGATTCATATCTTGCCGTGACCTGGCTCACCACACGGGTTGGGGAGCACCTGGGGCTGTGCGAATGGAGGGTGGCAGTCTCGGATTTCAAATTGGGGCCTCAGAAACGGACGTAGTCATGCTCGTGATGAACGAGAGCGGCATGCGCCGGCTGCTGCAAAGCAAATTCACATTGGGGGCGAAAGCTGGTGTGGCGGCTGGCCCAGTCGGACGTACCGCATCTGCCGAGACCGATGCACGGTTGACCGCTGGAATTCTATCCTGGTCCCGGTCTCGCGGAGTGTTTGCCGGTCTATCAGTCGGCGGGGCAACACTTCGCAATGACCTCGATCAGAATCAGCAATTGTATGGGAAGAGACTATCCAACCAGGAAATCGTCAGGGACAAGGAAGCTCGGCATCCGGCCGCGGCTTCAGAATTCTTGCTGATGCTAAATAAGTATTCACCTCGTCAAATAAGCTAGTGTACTGCGATCTTGATTCTCGCGAACAGATTGCTATGTGTTGCCGGCCGCAACTGAACCAATCGTCTGTACCTCGATTACCGGCTAACCGGGGTGGACGAACCCAGGTTCTTTGTCCAGTTATTTGGAAAGGACGAAATTGGTTAGCATTGTACTCCTGGGAAGGCAAAAGAGTGAGACACGGGGACACCCCTCACGGCCGAGAGCGCGCCCACCGACTCAAGTGTCGCTCTATTGGCCCGTACTCGAACCAGCCAAAGAGAATCAAGGAAGGAGTTCTGACGGCTTTGATAATTCGCTTTGGACAGCAGAAGTTCTGCTACCACCAGTGGATCACCGTATGGATCGAGAGACGCGTGTACGACGCTTGTCTGCTTTTGGAGGAGACGGATTATTGACCGCGAAAAGGAATACGAACGGATTCCGTCGCTGGGCGCTACAGGCATAGTGCGGATGTGTGACAACAGCGGCGCCAGGCTGGAAGGACAACAACGACTCGGATAAGGAGAGCACAATGGGATGCGTCAATACTCAGAGGCTTCGCGGGGCGGATACGGCTCTCCAGGCCGTTCGTCGTGGCTGATCGGGTGCGGGCCGAGCGAGAGATAGCCGGGGCATCTAAGGTCGAACTGATAGAAGAGAAAGATATGGAGCTTGAAGCACGTATTGTGCTGCCCGGCTTCGACCCCAAGGACATCGACGTCGGAGCCGCTTCAAATAACTGCGGCAAGGACCGACGATTGATTTCGGAAAGCCGCCGCTGCCCAGCAGGTGAGGAGGTCGTGATGCCCCAAAGACCGATCAAGTCTGCTGCACGCAGATCAGAGAGAAACGAGCAAGAGTTCCGAGTTCTAATCGACGACTTGACACGCGTAAACGAGGAACTACAACATTCTGCTTATGCCCTCGCGCACGATCTTCAGGCGCCGCTTCGCGCGATCGCAACTTTCACTCAATTGTTAAAGGACCGTATTCAAGGCAATCTGGACGAGGAATCGGCTCACATGTTCGATTTCGTTTTGAGTAGCGTCGAGCGAATGAAGCGACTGATTCAAGGCATGCTCGAACTAGCCAGAATCAGCGAAAGGGCGGAGGTGGCGAACGTTCAGGTTGAGACATTTGCCGTGGTTGAACTCGCGCTTCGGGATCTTGAGCCGGCAATCAAGGCAACCGGGGCTAAGATCTGCATCGACTCGTTGCCCACGGTGTACGGTGATCCAGAACAAATCCTGAGTTTGTTCGAGAACCTTGTCGGCAACGCAATCAAGTACCGAGGGAACAACACCCCGGAGATTCGTATTTCGGCATCGTCTCGAGAAGACGCTTGGGTGTTTTCGATTGAGGACAACGGGATCGGCATTGACTCCCGCTACCACATCCGTATATTCGATATGTTTGAGCGCCTTCATAGTGCGTCGAAGTACGAGGGCAGCGGAGTTGGTCTTGCAGCATGCAGGAAGATCGTACAACGCCACAACGGGCAGATCTGGGTGGAGTCACAACCGGGCAGAGGGTCGACCTTCTACTTTTCGATTCCCGCCGATGGTCAGGATGTGTCACGTGAATCGAGCCATTCGGACATTGAAGGAAAACCAACGATGAAGTCCGACCTCGGCAGCATCAAGAGTCGTACAGCCGAAAGTGCCCAGTGACTTTTGTGCTCTTACGGTATCCAGCTACGAAAACGAGCACCCCTTGTAAGCGCCGTTGCGATTCAATAGACGCTCGACCTCCGAAATCGCCTAATTGCCTCGGGCGTTCGGTCTGTCGAAACGCTTCCCGACACGCAAACCGTGCCCTTGCGCTCCCAAAGCGAAAATACGATCATTTGCACGAGAGTGTTATCTTTACAATCAATGCCCAAATGGGGCTACACCGATGGCCACTTCGCCGGCACGGCCGAAATCCGAGAAGACGCGCCGTAAGCTTCGTCGCACAAGCCGGACAAAACCTAGCACTCCCGAAGTCCTAAACGCCCCACGGGACGTTTCCTTCCCCATAACGATGGTTGGTGCTTCCGCCGGAGGGCTGGAAGCTTTCATCGCGCTGCTCAAGGCCCTGCCTGATGATACTGGTGCCGGCTTCGTGGCGATCCAGCACCTGGAACCAACCCATGAGAGCGCGCTAACCAAGATTCTCTCCCGGAACACTCTAATGCCGATCCGTGAAGTGGTTGACGGTGTCGCAGTTGAACAAAACCACGTATGTGTCATCCCGCCCAACAAAATCATGACCATCCGTCAGGGAATCCTGCGGCTCGCTCCCAGAGAGGAAGCCTCGGGTCCGCACCACCCGATTGACGGATTCGCGATGGCCTTGGCTGAGGAGCGCAAGAGCACTGCCATTGGCATCGTCCTTTCGGGCACCGGATCGGACGGCACGTTGGGCTTGAAAGCCATAAAAACGGCAGGAGGCATCACCTTCGCCCAGGACCCGAAGACGGCCCAGTGGCCCGAGATGCCGGCGAACGCGATCTCGGCTGGCGCTGTCGATTTTGTCCTACCTCCCAAACGTATAGCGGCGGAGCTCGCTCGTATCGGCAGGCATCCTTACTTGATGGCTTCCGTTGACGCGCCCGCGGGCGGGGATCTAGAGAAGATCTGCATAGGTTCGCTTGAAGAGTATGTTCAGTTCTTGAAGCAGAAGATCACGCAGGCGAACGCCATTACGGAAAAGGTGTTCGGCTACAGCCCCAGCGAACTGATTGGACAGCCGATCGAGATGCTTATCTCAGAAAACCTTAAGGATCGGCACGCAGGACTCCGCAAGGATTTCTTTTTTGATCCGCGTACCGGACCAGTTGGGATCACCCGCGAGATCGAGGGCCGCCGTAAGGATGCCACGCAAATCCAAATTGAGATCACTCTCGGTTACATTGACACCCTCGATGGTAAGCTCGCCGCCGCCTTCGTGACCGACATCACTCATAGAAAGATGCTCGAACGGATATCTGAAACGAGCCGACAGAAAAGTAGCGCTCTAGCAGCCAGTCTGCTGTGGGCCCAGGAAAAAGAGCGGCGGCGCGTCTCGCGTGAGCTCCACGACACCCTGTGTCAGCAACTGGCCTCGTTGGCATTTGACGTTGGGGATCTCGCCGCTCAGACGTCCCCTTCCGACGTCGCACACAGTCACCTTCGTAAAATTCAAGCCCGAGTCGTAAAGATGTCAGAGGAAGTCCGCCATATCGGCTATCAGTTACACCCATCTGAGCTAGACGACCTTGGACTGAACGCCGCACTACAGACGCTCTGCGATGAAGTGTCGAAACGTCACCGTATCACGATTAAGGTTGCGAGTAATGATGTCTCAGAGCAATTGCCGCTGGAAGTCGCCTCTTGTTTCTATCGCGTCTGTCAGGAGGGTCTGAATAATATAGTCAAACACTCGAAGGCGAAACGAGCCTCCGTCACCCTCATAGAGGAATACGGCAGCGTAGCATTGTCGATCAAGGACGATGAAGTCGGATTCCGCGTTGAAGCGGCCGAAGGCAAGGGCGGACTCGGGATGATCGGCATGAAGGAACGTGCGCGGACTGTGAACGGGAAATTGTCGATCCAGGCGGGGCCGGGGAAAGGCACTACGATTGAGCTGGTGGTTCCTCTACCTCTTAGCGTATGAAACAGGATCGTATTCTTCTGGCTGATGATCATGCGTTGATCCTAGAGGGTTTCCAGGCCATCCTTACTCCGCATTACGAGATAGTCGGTGCGGTTGCGGACGGGATCTCTCTCGTCGAGGCGGCGCTCCATTGCAAGCCAGATCTGATCATTCTCGATGTCACTATGCCGCTGTTGAACGGCATCAAGGCCGCCGGCCAAATCAGGAAGAAGCTACCTGGAATCAAGCTCTTATTCGTTACGATGCACTCCAGCCCGACATATCTGCAAGCAGCGTTTCACGTAGGTGCCACTGGATTCGTTCTCAAGTCATCAGCCAGAGAGGAGATCCTGGACGCGGTTGAGAAGGTGATGAAGGGCCAAGTCTACATAACGCCCGGCGTTGTCGGCGAGAGCCCTGAACATTTTCGTAGTCCGATCGCTAAGCAGGCCGTGAATGCCTCAAGCCTGACCGCCCGCGAGCGGGAAATCTTGCAGTTGATTGCGAAAGGCCACAGCAACAAGGAAACGGGATATCTGTTGCAAGTATCTGCCAAGACTGTGGCTTGGCATCGAGAGAATATCAAGAACAAGCTCGGGTTACGTTCCACGGCTGAGTTGACCCAGTACGCAATCCAGGAAGGGTTAGTTTAACCCCAATGTCATTCGCCCAGCATTGTGATTGGATTCCGCCGCAGGACTAATGACCCGTGATGTACTGCCGATGGGACCTTAGAGGTAAAGCCCAGGCTCATCGCGTGACCCCTGGTGCGCCAAGAGGGATGGCCGAATCGCAGTTCATGAAGCAGGCTCGAATTCTTCTAGCTGACGACTATGCACCGACTCGGGAGAGCTTCGAGGCAGCTCTCGCTCCTCATTTTGAGATAGTTGCTACAGTCGCGAACGGGAGGGATCTTGTGGAGGCTGCTCTTCGCCTGAAGCCGGAGCTGATCATCCTTGACATCACGATGCCGCTGCTCAACGGCATCAAAGCGGCCCGCGAGATCAGAAAGAGTCTGCCTGAGACCAAGCTGTTGTTCGTTACGATGCACACGAGCTCCGCCTATGTGCAAGCGGCCTTCAAGGTGGGAGGAACCGGGTACCTCGTAAAGTCATCAGCTCGGGAAGAAATTCTGGCTGCCGTAGTGAAAGTCCTGGAGGGCGAGACATACATAACACCGAACCTCACTTCTCCTCCAGGTTCGCTCTTATAAGTAACTAGACCGAAAACTGCGTGTACAGGGTCATACTCCCGTTTCGAATCATCGGAAATAGCATCCGCACTGAGGACGTCATCTACGTAGAGAAGCTCTTGAAGAACTGGACGCTACGTCCCGTACCGCGAGGACGGAAAACACAGCATCACGCCTGGCGCCAGAATCATCAATTCATCCCTTGTTCATCTCTAAGTGTTCTGCCGCCGCCCGCGTAAGAGAACCCTCGTCAAAAGAACGTCAAGAATAGGCCTCGGTGTCCGTCACGGGCTCACTCCGTCTGCCCGTCAAATCTCGCTTGCTATACATTCCAAGTTGGAACACAACGACAGGAGCAATGAGACTCCAAAGAGGTCTTACAGTGAAAGAACTTTGGGTACCAACGCAACCGATGCCAGTAATCAAACATCAATTAAGTAGAAAGGATAGGATATCGGGAGCACAGTTCCAGGACGTTCGCAAACGTGATGACCGTCTTGCTGTGATCGGTAATTGCTCTCCAGCGAGTGAAGCCGAGTTTGCTAGGGAGCATCTGTATGGTGCTCGCTTCTGGGGCAGTGCTTATCGAATGTGAGTTGAATCTAGAGTTGGCCTCGGAGACGCTCGCTGGGATGAGGGGTACGGAGGCACGCCACAGAGCGCAGAAGCTCCTCGCTAGTCTGTCCAAGCGCCAGCTCCGCTCCGCGGAAGCACGTCTTGCCCAACGGGCAGATTGTATGAAACATGAAAATAGCGGCACGACCCGTCGATGTCCTCTCCGAGACGGCCGCTCTCAGCCTTTACTCAGGGACTGGAATGGCTGGATGACGTTCCTGGCGGTGTAGTGTTACGGCTGGGATCAACGGCCGGTTGTTAGCTCTTCCTCCGAGGCTACGGCCGGCCGCACCAAAGGAGGTTATATGTTACGAAGTCTTTACGTCATACTTGACTATCACATCGCCGCGAAGGACGGTGAGGGAGGGCGAGTTGCGGATTTTCTCTTCGACGATGAAAGCTGGACCGTCCACTACCTTGTTGTTCAGACAGAAAGCCCGTTTGGAAAGAGGAATGTCTTAATCCTCCCCTTTGCTCTCGGCCAGGTAGACTGGAAGAAAAGGCAGCTTCCCGTACTCCTCACTTGCGAACAGATTCGAACCAGTCCACCGCTCGAATCCGACATGCCCATCGCACTGCAGCAAGAATCCGGCCTGAAACTCCCTGGGGCTCATTTGAGAAGCATGAGGGAGGTGCTCGGATATCACATTCACAGCGCGGACGGAGAGGTTGGGAGAGTCAAGGATTTCATTATCGAGGATACTCTGTGGGTTGTGCATCACGCCGTTATTGCGTTGAACGCACCTCCTCTTCGGTCAATCCTGTTGTCACCCGAATCCTTCCGATCCTTGTCGTGGGCGAGCAAGGCGGCCTGGGTCAATCTGTCGCTTCAGGAGATTAAGAAGAGCCTACCATTCGATCCATCGGCACCCGTGAATCACGACGATGTAGGTCGGCTGTACGACTACTATAGTCGACCCGTGTGTCCGCCTCCTCCGGCTGAGTCCGCGGGCGGGTCTGAAGTCCAACAACCTTGAACGGGCTGCTTTCCATTCCGGTCTGGAATGTGAAGTGCGCTCCACCACCCAGACAATGGCGAGACCGCTTGGAACTACACCGCGGAGGAGAACGCACCAGTTGCTCGTAGTGTTTAAGAAAGCTTTTCGGCGATCTTGCTGTGAATCTTTGACGGGCTCAGACTTTCAGCTCAGTCCGCGTGTGCAGATAGTTGAGGACTTGGGCTCGCGAGACGACGCCATCCACGTGATGATCTGAAACTACTGGAAGCTGATTCAAGTCCTGGCTACCCATGATTTCCAGAGCCGTTTTCAGCGGCGTGTCCGGTGCGACGGTGCGTATTTCCGCCAAAGGTCGCATGATGTCAAACAGTGTCGTGTAAGGCCAACGGGCGCGGTCGATCTGCTTGATCTCCTGCGGCGTCACCATACCGGCAAGTCCGCTGTTGTCTAGAATGACGAAGCAACGATTTCCTGTGCGTAGAAGCGTCTCGTCGACGAAGAGCTGAAGATTCAGATGGCCATCCACAGTCTGACAGTCGCGCGCCATTACGTGTGCGACTGTAACCCCCTCGAACGCCTGCGCAAGATCGACCTGGAGATAGCTCTCGCGGGCAGCCTGCAGAAGGAACCAGCCGATGAAAGCGATCCATAAGCCTGCGAAGCCGGCACCTCCGAAGAAGCGCACAATCCCGAGCGCAATAAATGCCGCTCCTACCGCCTGGCCAACTCTCGCTGCCATGCGTGTGGAACGAGCCGCGTCACCAGTCTTCCACCAGATCAAGGCGCGAAGGACGCGGCCCCCGTCGAGAGGATAACCGGGAACCATATTGAAAACGGCTAGAGCCAAGTTTATATACCCAAGCCAGGAGAGCATGACGTATGCCGGCCCAGAAACTGGACCTGTTATAAGGCGCAACCCGAGGCAGATGAGCCCTATGCAGGCACTACTCAACGGACCGACGATCGCCATCCAGAACTCAGTTTTGGCACTGGAAGGGCTCTTTTCAATCTGTGACATTCCTCCGAGTGCGAAAAGGGTGATCTCTCGAACCGGGAGCCCGCGCGATCTTGCAAACAGCGAATGCGACAACTCATGAAGGAGCAGGGAGACGAAGAACAAGAGAGCTGTGGCGATTGAGAGCGTCAGGATGATGGCGTTACCCCAGTCCTGGTTTTCCGCATGGAATTGCTGGAATAGCGAAAATACGATTAGAAGCGCGATGAAAAACCAGCTATAGTGGAGCCCGATTTCGATGCCAAAAATACGGCCGAGTTTGATCTGAGAGCGCATGTATCACCTCCGTGAAGCCCATGGAAGGCTTCGATTCCGGCTTATAGTCTACGTTCCCGCACGAGATATTGCTCTTCCAAACGGTGATTCTTCGGCTCACTCGTGTCACTGATCACCGGAGCGCAGAGGAACCCTTCGGGTCGACCCAGCCGCCCAAGGGATCCATCATCGACTTTGCTTCTACTGGTCCCCAGGTATTCGGCGCATATTCATAGATGGGGGTCACGTCCCCCAACGCGGGACCGACGATCTTCCATTGCGCCTCAATCGCATCCTCTCTTGCGAAGAGTGACGGGTCGCCGCGCAAAGCGTCTC
>Ga0157378_10003556_pt1 | contig 13809 bp, 10 predicted proteins | sample M65metaG_FD_115309 | JGI IMG/M metagenome (GOLD analysis project Ga0157378, IMG submission 115309) | Miscanthus rhizosphere microbial communities from Kellogg Biological Station, Michigan, USA - M6-5 metaG | ecosystem: Host-associated > Plants > Roots > Rhizosphere > Soil | place: USA: Michigan...
GGTGAAGTGAAGCGCTCGGCGTTGACGAGAGTCTGTTTGCGCTCGTAGTCAGCGGGTGCCAGATGGAGATTGGGCTTGGAGATTTCGATGTAGTAGCCGAAGACCTGATTGAAGCGGATTTTGAGCGAAGCGATGCCGGTGCGCTTGCGCTCGCGCTCTTCCATGGCGGCGATGATTTGTTTGCTGTGCTGGGAGAGATTGCGGAGTTCGTCGAGTTCGGCGTGGAAGCCGGAGCGGATCATGCCCGGGTCGCTCGGCAAGGCCGGAGGTTCATCGGCGATAGCGTGTTCGAGTTGTTCGCGGACGTCGGTAAGTTCGTCGATTTCGGCGTGCAGATGACGGAGAAGTTCGCTGCCGCCGATTGGCGGTGGCGTGACGAAATTTTTGAGCGTAGGGAGAGTTGCGAGAGATTTGCGGAGGGCGACCAGTTCGCGGGGGCCGGCCTGGCCGAGCGTGATGCGGCTGGTCAGGCGCTCGAGATCCTGAATGGCGCGCAGCTCTTTGCGGATTTCGCCGCGCACCACGGTTTGCTGCAGGAAGTGGGCGACGGCGTCGAGGCGCGCTTCGATGGATTTGCGGTCGATGAGCGGACGCAGTATCCAGGAGCGCAGAAGGCGCGCACTCATGCCAGTGACCGTGACGTCGAGAGCCGAGACGAGAGTGGTAGGCGCGTTTTTGCCGGAGTCGTCAACGAAGATGGGAGCGAGCAGCTCGAGATTGCGGACGGAAACGGGATCGAGGACCAGGGCATCGTGCTGCTGGTAGTAGCGGACGCGGTCCAGGTGTTGCAGGGCTTCGAGAGCGGATCCCTGCCCGTTTGAGCCACCGGAAGCATCCGGAGCTTTTGCGGCGTTTTCGCGAAGGTAGTGCACGATGGCGCCGGAAGCTCGGAGGGCGTGGAGATGGCCGTCCAGGCCGAAGCCGGTGAGTTCGGCGACGCCAAACTGTTCGCGAAGGATGCGATTGGCGTAGTCGTGCTGGAAAGCCCAGTCGTCAATGCGGCTTTCAACACCGCCGGTGCCGTCCAGAAAAGAGTTCTTCGAAGTTTCAAACAGTTGCGCGGGGCGCGGGAGAAGCGTTTCACGGGGATGGAGGAGCTGGAGTTCGTCGCGGAGAGCGTCTTCGGCGCGCGGGCCGGAGAATTCGGTGGACTGAAATTCACCGGTGGAGAGGTCGACATAGGCGAGGCCGATTGTGCTGGCGGTCGGGTCCTGATAGACCGCAGCGAGGAAATTGTTTTCTTTGGCGTCCAGGACGGCGACGTCGGTTGCGGTACCGGGAGTGATGACGCGGACAACTTCGCGGCGGACAAGCTTTTTGCCGAGGCCGGGCTGCTCCATCTGATCGCAAATGGCGACTTTGAACCCGGCACGAATAAGGCGGGCGATGTAGCCCTCAGCGGCGTGGTAGGGCACCCCGCACATGGGGATGGGCTGGCCCTTTTCCCGATTGCGGGAGGTGAGGGTGATTTGCAGTTCGCGGGAAGCGAGCAGGGCGTCTTCGTAGAAGAGTTCGTAAAAGTCGCCGAGACGGAACAGCAGCAGGGCGTGCGGGTAGCGCGATTTGATCGCGTGGTACTGCTGCATGAGTGGAGTGCTGGGGTCGCTCATTGCGGGAAGCCGATCCTCGACAGTTGAAAGTTCGCAGGAATGACGGAGGCTCGGCAAAGATTCCATGTCCCGCGTTGGGTGTCCCGTGATCGAAAGCGGAAGAAAAGAGGCAAGACCCGGTACTCGGAGGAAATGAGCACAGTCGGCGAAGAGGGCTCGGGTCCGCGCGGCCGAAATAAGTGTGAGCACGGATGAATCATTCGTGGATGCCTAGTCGGGTGAGGAGGAAGGCGTAGTCGAGGGCGATTTCGCGGAGGTAGTCATAGCGGCCGGAAGCTCCGCCGTGGCCCGCGCCCATGTTGATTTTGAAGAGCAGCGCGTGCGAATCGGTTTTGAGCGTGCGAAGCTTGGCGACGTATTTGGCCGGTTCCCAGTACATGACTTGGGAGTCGTTGAGACCGGTCTTGACGAGCATTGCAGGATAGGCTTTGCGTTCGAGGTTGCTGTAGGGGCAGTAAGACTTCATATAGAAGTAGTCTTCGGCGATTTGCGGATTGCCCCATTCTTCGTATTCGCCGACGGTGAGCGGAAGCGAGGCGTCGAGCATGGTGTTCAGGACGTCGACGAACGGGACCTGGCTGATGACAGCGTGAAAAAGATCGGGGCGCATGTTGGTGACGGCGCCCATGAGCAGACCTCCGGCACTACCGCCGTGGATGGTGAGCTTGTCCGGGGTGGTGTATTTGTTGGCGGTGAGAAATTCGGCGGCGGCGATGAAGTCGGTGAAGGTGTTGCGCTTGTTGTGCAGGCGGCCGGCGTCGTGCCACGGCTTACCGAGTTCGCCGCCGCCGCGGATATGGGCGATGGCGTAGGTGAGGCCGCGGTCAAGCAGGCTGAAACGGTTGGAATTGAAATTAACCGGCAGCGAGAGGCCGTAACTGCCGTAGGCGTAGAGCAAGAGGGGAGCGGTGCCGTCGCGAGGAGTCTCTTTAGGCGAGACCAGGGAGATGGGGATTTGCGCGCCGTCGGAGGCCGTGGCGTGGAGGCGCTCAATCGTGTAAAGGGAGGCGTCGTAGCCGCCGAGGACGGGTTGCTGTTTCTGGAGCGTTGACGTGCGCGTGGCGAAGTCGAAATCGAAGACGGACCGAGGAGTGATGAACGATTCGTAGGTGTAGCGGAAATGCGGTTGGTCGAATTCGGGATTGGCGCCGGGTGCGGCGTTGTAGGCGGATTCGGCGAAGGGGATGCGGAAAGAGCCGGCGAGCGGGTCCGATAGCGGTCGGAAGTTCGCTGTAGCAAGCGGAAGAATCCGAAGAAATGGCAGGCCATTTTCGCGTTCGAAAAGGATCAGATGGGAACGGAAGGCGTCGACGGCGGAGAGCATGACGGCTGGCCGATTGGCGATGAGTTCGCGCCAGTTCGAACGCTCCGGACTGGCGACTGGGGCGGCCGCGAGGCGGAAGGTGCGGCCGCCGGAATTGGTTCGGACCAGAAACAGTGCCGAAGCGCCCGGGCCAGGGCCGAGATCCGGATGGTGGTCGACGTAGTATTCATGCTTGTCTTCGCGCGGGGCGATAAGTTGGAATTCGTCCTGAGGAGCGGCCGCGGAGAGGAAACGGACTTCGCTGGTGGTGTGGCTGTTGATGACCAGCAGAAGATAGGCGCCGCTGCGAGTGCGTTCGATGTCGATGCGGAAGCGCTGGTCGGATTCTTCGTAAAGAAGCGCGTCGGTTTCAGATAGGGGATCGGCGAGCGCGTGGCGATAGAGGCGATAAGACCGCTTGGTGACGGGGTCTTCGACGACGTAGAACAGATGCCGGTTGTCGGTGGACCAGGCGGCCGAGGTGACCCGTTCGGCGCGGAAGGGCAGGAGCTCTCCCGTACGGAGGTTTTTGATTTGCAGCGTGTACTGGCGGAAGCCGGTGGTGTCGGTCGAATAGGCGAGGAGATGGTTATCGTCGGAGACTTCAAACGAGCCGAGGCCCAGAAAGGAATGGCCTCTGGCGAGAGCGTTTAGGTCGAGGAGGATGTGGTCAGAGGCGTTGGTGTCGCCGGCCGGGCGGCGAAGATGGAGCGGATACTGCTGACCTTCAATGGTTTTGGTGGTGTAGAGGTAGTCGCGCAGACGATAAGGGACGGTTAGGTCGGTTTGCTGGATGCGGGAGAGCATTTCCTGGTACAGGGCTTCCTGAAAGGCTTCGGTGGGCTTAAGGGCGGCGTCGCTGTAGGCGTTTTCGGCTTGGAGGTGGCGGATGACTTCGGGATTTTCCTTTTCGCGCAGCCAGGCGTAGTCGTCCATGCGGAGGTCGCCGTGCTTGCGGTGCTCTACCGGGCGGCGGGCCGCTAGCGGCGGTTGAGGCGCGGCGTCCGGTGCGGCGGTGCCAATAGCGACGTTTTCCTGAAGGTTCTTGAGTTCCATTTTCTTTAGCTGAAGCGCAGCCGGGTGAGTTGCCCCAAGGTGCAGGGTGCGCGTTCGCTATACTAACGGAAGTTTGCCGGGGGCAAAAGTCGAGCGCGTTGGCCGTGTGGAAATTGAGCCGGCGTCAGGAAAGAGCGTATGGCGAGAGAGACGGAGATCAAGCTGAAGGTTGAGGATTTGAATGGGTTTGAGCGGAAGCTGAAAAAGCTCGGCGCCAAGACGGTTGGAGCGAGTGATGGGCGCGTGCATGAGTTCAATATGATTTTTGACACGCCGGACGGCGGGCTCGCGAAGCATGGACAGCTTTTGAGGATTCGAACGGAGACGGCTGCCGGAAAGAGCAAGGCGGGCAGGGCGAAGCGAATTGTACTGACGTTCAAGCAACCGATGGTCAGAGGAGTATCCGAAGAGGGCTCACGGTTCAAGGTGCGGGAAGAGACCGAGACCGAGCTGACCGATAGCGTTGCGTTGACGAAAATCTTCGAAGGCCTGGGGATGCGGGGCTGGTTTTCCTATGAGAAGTACCGGACGACGTGGAAGCTGGGTGCGAAGGAAAAGTGGGCAAGGGATTTGTTGGTTGAGGTGGATGAGACGCCGGTGGGGACCTACGTCGAGCTGGAAGGCCCGCCGGAGGCGATTGATCGGGCCGCGGCGATGTTGGGGTTTGCGCGGAAGGACTACTTGCTGAAGAACTACCTCACGTTATATGCCGAAGACTGCCGCAGGAAGGGTGTAGCGCCGGGCAACATGCTGTTTGAAGCCAAGAAAAAGTGACACGCGAACCTCGTTTGCGAAAAAAGCAGCAAAAAGTTTCCGTAAGTGGCATTTTTTGATTGACATAGCGCGCCGCGCGGCTTATCACTACGACTGGAGTGAAATTTTTGGGGTCTGCGAGCGCGAACTCCAGAAATATTCTGATGAACTCGCCCCACGAACCTGAGCCTGGACCTAATCGCACCGCGACGCGGCGTGGGTGGGCCGGGCGGATTTTGCGGATGGTCCGATTTGCATGCGAGGGGTTTGTGCGTACGGAGGGGTTCATCAGCGGCTAGGGCTCGAGACATCTGTTCAGAGCAAGCCCGCGGCCGAGACATTCCGGCAAGCGGGCTTTTTGGTTTTTAGGAGCCAGGAACGAGGCGAACGATGCTGTACGCGACAGAGTTGATGGGGGCGAAGGCCTACGACTCGCAAGGAAACTACGTCGGCAGGATTAAGGAATTCTTCATTGAGCCGGCGGACCAGCCGAACCGGATTGCCCACTACCTGCTGGGGCGCGGACGTTTCCAGCCGCTGGTCGCGCGGCACGATCAGGTGGCTTCGGTGGCCCCGGGGGTGATGCGGCTCAACGTGAATGAGCGGCTACTGGAGCCCTATGAGCCGAACGAGGCGTGGCTGGCGGTGCAAAAGGACTTGTTGGACCAGCAAATTATTGACACCAGCGGGCGGAAAGTGGTTCGCGTGAACGACGTGGACCTCGCAGAGCTGCGGGCAAACGGCAACGTGGAATTGCGGGTGACGCAGGTGGATGTGGGACTGCCGGGGGCGGTGCGCCGGTTGTTTCAGGGGATTGCGCCGCAGAAGTTCATTCGCAAAATGCAGGAGCAGTTGCCGCCGAGTTCGATTCGCTGGGAGTTTGTGAATCTGGTCGAGCCGGACCCGCTGCGGCGGGTAAAGCTGCGCATTACCCACGAAAAGCTGGAAGACCTGCATCCGGCGGACCTGGCCGACATCATCGAAGAGCTTTCGGCGGCGGAGCGGCAGGGTATTATCGCTTCCCTCGATGAAGAAACGGCGGCAGCGGTGCTGGCCGAACTGGACGCCCGGCTGACTTCGCAGATCGTGGAGAAGTTGGACCCCGAGAAGGCGGCGGACATTCTGGAAGAAATGGCGCCAGACGCCGCGGCGGACTTGCTGGCCGATCTGCCGAAGGAGACTTCGGAAGAGCTGCTCGAAGAGATGCCCGGGCAGGAGGCGCAGGAAGTTCGCGAGCTGCTGGAACACGATCCGGCCACGGCTGGCGGAATGATGAACACGGACTTTGTGTTTGTCGGGGAAGGAGCGAGGCGGGAAGAGGTATTGAAATGGATGCGGGACCAGGAGCTGAACCTGGATCAGCTGGACACCATTGTGCTGCTGGACAAGGCGGCGCAATTTTCGGGAACTGTGCCGGTGGCCCGGCTGCTGTTGGCAGAACCGGAGCAGACGCTCCTGGAACTGAAGATGGAGCCGTTGCTGTCGCTGCCGCCGGACGCCAGCGATAAGGAAGTATTCGAGATTTTCGACAAGTACAACCTGCGGATGCTGACGATTGTGGATGAAGACGGCCGGCCGATGGGGACAATCACGGTGGATGATGTGGTGTCGAAACTATTGAAGTAAAGCCAGAAGTGAGGAAGTAATGAGGTAGGGAAGGAAGTTTCCCTGATGCACCGCGAAAAGCCGAATGTGGAATAGGGAAAGCATCGAAGCGCAGTGGGCGGGCTGGACGGAACGCGTGGAGCGCGTGATGGGAGCAGTGCGTCCCTACCGCCATCGGCTGGCGTTGTTTTTGGCGGTGGTCGGTCCCGGCCTGATCGTTTCAAACGTGGATAACGACGCGGGCGGAATTTATACCTATGCGCAGTCGGGAGCGAAGTTTGGGAACACGGTGCTGTGGTCGCTGATCCCCATGACGATTGCGCTGTATGTGTCGCTCGAGATGTGTTCGCGCATGGGCGCGGTGACGGGCAAGGGATTGTCGGACCTGATTCGCGAAGAGTTTGGCTTTCGCGTGACGTTTGTCCTGATGGCGCTGGTGCTGGTGGTGAATCTGGGCAACGTCATGGCGGAGTTTACGGGAGTTTTTTGGGCCAGCGAGGTGTTTGGCGTCAGCCGATTTATTTCGGTCCCGCTCGCTGGGCTGTTGGTTTGGGCCCTGGTGGTGGCCGGCACGGCGAAAGTTGTGGAACGGATTTTTCTGACGGTTTGCGTGGTTTATTTCTCTTACGTCATTTCTGCGTTCTTGGCAAAGCCGGAATGGCTGATCGCTTTGTTGCACCTGCTTCCCCCGCAACTGATGCAGTATGTGCATGGGGTGCGGCCGTGGATCGAAGTGCCGCCGTTTAATGCCAGCTATATGGTGATTCTGGCGGGTCTGGTGGGCACCACGATTGCGCCGTGGCAGCATTTTTATCTGCAGGCGGCGGTCGTGGAGAAGCGCGTCGGTCCGCGCCAGTATGCGGCTACGCGGAACGACGTGCTGGTCGGCAGCATCAGTTGCATGGTGATCGTATTTTTCATCATTGTCTGCACCTCTTCGACGCTTTACAGCTCCGGCGTGCATGACATTGACAACGCGGGAACGGCGGCGCTGGCGCTGAAGCCGCTGGCCGGGAAGTGGGCTACCGCGTTATTCGCACTAGGGCTGCTGAACGCTTCGCTCTTCGCGGCGTCGATCCTTCCGCTCTCGACTTCTTACGTGGTGTGCGAAGCGATGGGGTTCGAATCGGGAATTGACCGGAAATTCAGCGAAGCCAAGATTTTTTACGCCCTTTACACGGCGTTGATTGCACTAGGTGTAGTCTTCGTGCTGTTTTTGGGGAGGTTTGCGCAGACAATTCTGTTGTGGTCGCAGGTGCTGAACGGATTCTTGCTGCCGGTGGTGATGATCTTCGTGCTGATTCTGGTGAACCGGCGCGACCTGATGGGAGAGAAGGTCAACCCCAAAGGATTCAACTGGGTGGCGTGGACTGCCACGGCGGCAATGATCGCACTGACGCTGATCGTGGCGTATTCCTCAATCCGGGAGCTTTTGACACATCCTTCTACCTGAGCCGCGCGGCAGAGTGCAAACCGCGACACATACCGGATAACCCCGTTGCGGCGTTTCCAAAAGGCGTGTTAACTTTGTGGCATAAAGGAGCCAGCGGTTTTTCGGAAATCCCGTGACAGATCCCAAAGCCACAAAGACGCTCCACGTTGCCGCTTCGCACCCGCTCGGTACCGTCACCGCCGAAGAGGCATTCCTGCTGGAAAAACTGGACCTGAGCCGACTGCCGCGGCACGTTGCGGTGATCATGGACGGCAACGGGCGCTGGGCCCGGCGGCGGCATCTGCCCCGGATTGCCGGCCACCGCAAAGGGACGGAGACGGCGCGGACCACGATCGAGACCTGCGCGCGGCTGAAAGTCGAAGCGCTGACGCTCTATGCCTTCTCGGTGGAGAACTGGCGGCGGCCAAAGACGGAAATTGATTTTCTGATGCAGCTTTTGCGCGAGTACATCCGGCAGGAGATGCCGCTGATCCAGCGCAACAACATTCGCATGCGGTTTCTGGGCCGCGCGGATGAGTTGCCGGAAGAGGTGCAGCGCGACACGCGCGAAGCGACCGAGGCAACAGCCGGGAACACCGGCATGGTGCTCTGCATCGCGCTGAACTACGGCGGGCGGGCGGAGATTCTGGACGCGGCGAACGCACTGCTGGCGGAACGAAGCGCCAGCGGCCGCTCTGAAAGGCTGAGGGAAGCCGACATCGAGCGGCACCTTTATACCGCCGGCTTGCCCGATCCGGATTTGCTGATCCGCACCAGCGGCGAGCTGCGTGTAAGTAATTTCCTGCTGTGGCAGATTGCGTACGCCGAAATCTTTGTGACGGAAACGCTTTGGCCGGATTTCAACCGAGCGCGGCTGCTCGAATCCTTTGTGGAGTTCCAGAAACGCGACCGGCGCTATGGCGGCATCGGCGAAAGCGACGTGGGCGAACACGTAGCGTCCGAGCTGGGCGCGAAATAGTTCTCAAACCCGCTCTGCACTAGCCAATTCTGAATTGTTTTTCCTCCAGGCAGTTCAACCGTTATCATACGAAGTCATTTCTTTGGCCGGTTTTCAGGGGACCAACTTCAGATGACTTGGAAACGCATCGCTACGGCTGTGGTGTTGATACCGGCGGTGGTCGGTTTGGTGCTGGCCGCACGCACGGCGTGGGTTGCCGTGGCGATGTCCGGCGTGATGCTGCTGGCGCTGTTTGAGTTTTTTGCGCTGGGCGAAGCAATCGGTCACCGCGCCTACCGGGTTTGGACAGCGGTTAGCGCCTGCCTGCTGATGTATGCGCAGTATTTGGGGGCCATGGAATATGCCCATTCGCTCCGCGAAGGTCCGTCGTTGCACCGGGTCATCGGAAGCTTCGCCATTCCGGGCCCGACGGTTGCGGATATTCTCTTCATTTTTCTGATAGGGATTGCGATTTTGACCCTCGCGACCCGCCGCCCCCTGGTGGAGGCGCTGCCGGCCGCGGGAATAAGCAGCAGCGCTCTGCTGCTTATTGCGCTGCCACTGACTTACTCGATCCGGCTGCATGGGGTTTCGCTGGCGGGAAAGTGGCTGCTGCTTTTCGCCCTGGTGATTACCTGGATCGGCGACACGGCGGCATATTTCGTCGGCCGAGCGATCGGGCGGCATCGGTTTGCGCCACACCTGAGTCCCAAGAAGACCTGGGAAGGGGCAGTGGCGAGCCTTTTGGGCTCGCTACTGGTGGCCTGGGCGATGGCCCGCTGGGGCCGCGTGAACGTCGCGACCGTCGACGTACTGGGAATGGCGGCAGCGGGAAATGTGGCGGGGCAGATGGGCGATTTACTGGAATCGGCGTACAAGCGCAGCGCCGGAGCGAAGGACTCGGGGGCATTGCTGCCGGGGCACGGAGGCATCCTTGACCGGATAGACGCACTCATCCTGACGTTTCCGGTTGTCTGGTATTATTGGTTGTGGATTTACTCGCCGCGCGTGTAAGCCACCTGGTTTCGCCTCTAACTCACAATTCGACTTTGCGAAAGGGACTTTGGACTAAGTGAAGCAGCTTGCCATCCTGGGTTCGACCGGCTCGATTGGCCGGCAATGTCTTTCTGTAGTCGATCTATTGGCCGAGCGATTCGGCGTTGTGGCGCTGGCGGCGGGAGGGAACCTCGACGAACTGACAGGCCAGATCGAGCGTTACAAGCCGGAAGTGGTTTCGGTCGCGGACGCGCAAAAGGCGGATGAGCTGGCCAGCAGGCTGCGGGAAACGGGAATCTCGCGACTGCCTGCGATTCACTACGGACGCGCGGGGATGCTGGCGGCGGGAACCCACGGCGCGGCGGACATTGTAGTTTCGGCGGCCGTTGGAGTAGTCGGGCTGGAGGCTACTTACGAAGCGATCAAGCTCGGCAAGACGATCGCATTGTCCAACAAGGAAGTCTTGGTCGCGGCGGGCGAAATCGTGATGGCCGCGGCGCACAAAGCGGGCAAGGAACTGCTGCCTGTCGATAGCGAGCACAACGCCGTCCACCAATGCCTGCGCGGCGGACAACATGCCGAGGTTCGCAAGCTGGTGCTTACGGCGTCGGGTGGCCCGTTCCGGAAAACCCCGATAAACAAACTCGCCGACGTGACGGTAGAACAAGCGCTGGCGCATCCCAACTGGAAAATGGGCAACCGGATCACGGTGGATTCGGCGACGATGATGAACAAGGGTTTTGAGGTGATCGAGGCGCGGTGGCTGTTTGACATGAAGCCGGCGCAGGTGGATGTGGTGATTCATCCGCAGTCCACGGTGCATTCGATGGTGGAGTTTGTGGACGGTTCGGTTCTGGCACAACTTGGCGCAACCGATATGCGCATGCCCATCCAATATGCGTTAACCTATCCAGAGAGGGTGGCATCCAACCAGGTAGACCTGGATTGGACCAAGCTGAAGCGCCTGGACTTCGAAAAGGTTTCCACGCGTCGGTATCCCTGCCTGCGCTTGGCCCGTGAAGCGATGAAAAAGGGAGGAGCTTGGCCCTGCGCGCTGAACGCAGCAGATGAGGTTGCGGTTGCGGCGTTTCTGCAACGGCAGATTGCGTTCCTGGGTATTCCGGAAGTTGTCGAGGAGGTGCTCTCGCGCACTCCGGGGGTGAAGATCGAGAGGATGGACGACGTGCTCGCCCTGGACGCGGAAGCACGTCGAATTGCGAAAGAGGAAGTCAGCAGGCTGGCAGGCAAGGCGCTGGCGGCTTCCTGAACGAAAGGTTGCCCAAGATATGGCCATGGACATCATCATTGGCGTCGCCCTGGTGCTGGGCGTCATCATCCTCATTCACGAATGGGGACATTTCATCGTGGCGAGGCTGTTCAAGGTCCGCGTTGATGTGTTTTCCATCGGATTTGGTCCGCGGCTTTTCGGCTGGAAAAAGGGCCATACCGACTACCGGATCAGCGCGCTGCCATTAGGCGGGTATGTGCGGATGGCCGGGCAGGATCCCTCGGAAGTGGACTCGGGCAAGCAGGCTCCCACCGGAGCTTCCGATGAATTGATGAGCAAGCCGCGCTGGCAGCGCGCGTTGATTGCGTTTGGCGGGCCGGGCGTGAATTTCATCTTTCCGGTTATTTTGCTGGCCGCGTTCTATGCGCTGGTGGGAATTCCTCACTCCGCGGTTTTGCGGCAGCCGATTCAGGTGGTGGCGTTTTCATCGACCAACACGCAGCAAAGCCCGCTGAAAGTGGGTGACCGGGTGGTGGAGCTGAACGGCCTGAAAAACCCTACTTGGGAGAGCGCGTTCGAATACCTCGACCGGGTGCCGCAGGGTTCGGCGCTGAAGCTGAAAGCGATTGGCCAGGACGGGCAGGAGCGCAGCGTCCAAACCGCGCTTCGGGACCCGGGTGCGTTCGATCAGGTTTTTGGGTTCATCCCGTTTGGTCCGGTAATTGACGATGTGAGCCGCAAGACGCCCGCGAAGCGCGCCGGCCTCAAAGCGGACGACCGCGTGCTCGAAGCGAATGGCCAGCCCATTACGTACTGGGGCCAGTTTGTGGATGTCATCCACCAGTCGAAGGGGCAGCCGGTTTCGCTGAAAGTGCAGCGCAAAGGGCAGACCATTCCCATCACGGTGACCCCCGCTCAGGGGCTCAATGATGCCAAGGATCCCACCTGGCAAATCGGTGTTTCCAACCAAAACGAGCTGGTGTACGACCGGACTTCGGTTGGCTTTGCCACGAGCTATGCCTTCCGGCGGACCGGCGAGTTTTTTGTGCAGACCGTGGGCGTGGTCGGCAAGCTGTTCAGCGGCCGCGCTTCCGTAAAGCAGCTGCAAAGCGTCGTGGGCATTTCGCAAATTGCCGGCGACGCGGTGCGCAAGGGACCGTCACAAGTGGTTTTTCTGATGGCGTTCATCAGCGTGAATCTGGGAATTCTGAATTTGCTGCCGATTCCAATTCTCGATGGCGGCATGATCTTGTTGCTCACCATCGAGGGATTTCTGCGGCGCGATTTGAGCCTCGCTGTGAAGGAACGCTTCGTTCAAGTGGGATTTGTGTTCCTTTTGTTGCTGTTTGCCTACGTCATGTACAATGACGTCGTTGGATGATTTCTTGCGGCGGCTTGTGACCCGCGGCCTTTGCTTGGCCTGTCGCCGCAGCAAGTCGAGGATTTCATGGCAGCCACGCCCGCGCATCGCGCCTCAACCGGCGAGCGCATCAATACTTCGGAAACTACCGGGCATCTGACCAAAACGCTCAGTGAGCGTGGCATTCGGCTCACGCGGCAGCGTCGCTTGATTCTGCAGGTAATGGACGAAGCGGAGCAGCACCTCGACGTAGATCAGATCTTCGACCGCGCCAAGCGCATCGATTCCGGCGTGCACCTCGTCACGGTCTACCGCACCATCGAACTGCTGAAGAAACAAGGACTGATTGACGAGCTCGATTTGCTGCACCTGCGCGGCGATCGGCACTACTACGAAACGCACGGGCCGCGGGATCATATCCATGTCGCCTGCCTCAGGTGCGGCAAGGTGCGCGAGTTCGAGAGCCGGCTCTACGAGCAGCTGAAATCCCAGATCGAGAAAGATTTCGGGATGAAGGTTACCATTTCCCGAACCGAAGTCGGCGGCTACTGCGCTGAATGCCTGGCTAACGGCGCGTCCTGAAGCGTCGTTTCGTTCTGGATTCCTGGAAACATTTGGAGTGAGCCGGTGTCTAACCGGGAATGGAACTCACACTCGCATTGCCACCCGAACGTACCACTACTCCCATCCTGGTTGTTTCGATTCTGCTAGGGCTGCTGCTTTCGCCCCTGCTCGAGCGGGCGCTGGAATCGTGGATGCCCGGCGCCCAGATCGGGGCGTCAGAGCAAAACAGCGGGTCGCATGGCAATTCCGGCAACGGCTCGGACAACAGCTCAAGCTGGGACCTGCGGTCGATGTGGAACTAAGCCCCGGCTGTTTCAGTCCGAGAGGCGCAGCACGCGGAATTTTCGTAGCAGCGTGAAGAATCTGTTCGCGACGCGAATATCCCGTGCGATCTGCGCGCGCAGTTCATCCGGGCCCGAGAATTTCCTCTCAGAGCGCAGCCGCTTCCAGAAACGCAATTCAATCCGGTGCGGGGCGGTTTCACCGCTGAAATCGAGCAGATGGGTTTCTACGGTTAGCGTTGTTCCGTTGAAGGTGGGGCGCACGCCAATATTCGTGACCGAACGGCGGCTCCTGGTCTCGCCCGCCAGCAAGGTGCGCGTGATGTAGACACCCGGCGCCGGGAGCAGTTCCTGTTCCGGCACTAGGTTGAGCGTGGGAAACGTGAATTTTCGGCCGGTGCCGGTTCCGCTCGAAATTTCGCCGGTCAATACGTAGGGAAGTCCACGCAGACGGCCGGCCTGGGCCACGTCGCCCGCCGCGATCTCGCGGCGGATCACCGTACTCGACACCACTTCCCCGTGCGCCGCCACCGGTGCGAGCGCGATCACTTCAAATCCGTGGACTGCGCCCAGCTGGCGCAGCAAGGCGGTGTCGCCGGCTTGCCGGTGTCCGAAGCGGAAATTCTCTCCGACCAGAACGGCGCGCAACTGGAGTTCGCCGAC
>Ga0157378_10003558_pt1 | contig 13806 bp, 15 predicted proteins | sample M65metaG_FD_115309 | JGI IMG/M metagenome (GOLD analysis project Ga0157378, IMG submission 115309) | Miscanthus rhizosphere microbial communities from Kellogg Biological Station, Michigan, USA - M6-5 metaG | ecosystem: Host-associated > Plants > Roots > Rhizosphere > Soil | place: USA: Michigan...
CGCGCGGTGCGCGATGCGAGGGCAGCGTTGGCGGCCTCGGCGGCGACGGCGACACTGACTCCGCGAACAATCCTCTTCACCAGCGGCACAGCTCGTCCGGCGACACTCAGCGAGCGCACACCGAGGCCGATCAAAGCGAAGGCCATCAACGGCTGCGACGCCATCTCACCGCAGACAGCGACCTCGAGACGATGGGCGACGCCGACATCGACGATGCGCTTGATCAGAGTGAGCACCGCCGGATGAAGCGGAGTGAAGCGCGAGGCGAGATTGGCGCTCCCCCGATCTACGGCGAGTGTGTACTGCACCAGATCGTTGGTGCCGATGCTGAAGAACGAGACGTCGTCGACGAGGGTGTGCGCCGAGATCGCGGCGGCCGGCGTTTCCACCATCACACCGAGTGGCAGGTCGTGCCTGTAGGGGACGCCCCGGGCATCGAGTTCCTTCGCCGCTTCGTTCAGCAGATGTTTGGCCTGTTTCACCTCGTCGAGAGTGATAATGAGGGGAAACATGATCCTGACATCGCCGTGCATCGCCGCTCTCAACAGCGCGCGCAGCTGCGTCTTGAACAACTCCGGCTCGTCGAGGCACATCCGGATGGCGCGCCAGCCAAGAAACGGATTCGGATCCGTCGGGTAGCCGCCTACCGGCAGCTTGTCCCCGCCGACGTCGAAAGTGCGGATCACCACCGGCCGCCCGCCGAACGCCTCGACGACGTGGCGGTACGCCCGATACTGCTCCTCTTCATCGGGCATCGTGGCGCGGCCAACAACGAGAAATTCCGTGCGCATCAGGCCAACGCCCTCGGCGCCACTGTGCGCCGCGAACTGCGCTTCTTCGGGTAGATCGACGTTTGCGCGCAAGGTCACCCAATGGCCGTCGAGGGTGACCGATTCCGCCGCGGCGAGAGCCTGGAGCTCCTTGTCCTCGAGCGCCTGAATCGCCCGGCGCTCGCGATAGGTTTTGATCTGGCCGGGCGTCGGATCGATGACGAGCACGCCCGACGTTCCATCGAGAATCACGTGCTCGTTGCCGTTCAACACTTCGGTCGCGTTACGCAGACCTACGACGGCCGGCAGTCCCAGTGACCGCGCAAGAATGGCAACGTGGGATGTCCGGGTTCCGGCGTCGGTGGCAATGCCGACGATCGCCTCACGATCGAGCTGCACGGTGAGGCTCGGCGTCAGATCGTGGGTGACGAGAATCTTGTTCGAGCCCTTTGGCAAATCGACGGGATCGTGATCCGGCAGGCCGAGCAGGATGGAGAGCACTCTGATGTGCACGTCGATCAGATCTCCCACTCTCTCGCGCAGCATCGGCCGGGCGTGACTCGCGAACTGCTGCCGCCACTCGAACAGCACCAGGTCAAAAGCCTTTTCCGCGCCGAGGTTCTGGTGAATGAGCTCCTCGACCTGGCGCAGCAGCTCACCATCCTCGAGAATCGAGAGCTGCACGTCGAAAATGGCCGCTTCCTCGGGTCCGGCGTGCTTCTCGGCACGGGCGCGAACCTGCCGCAGACGCGCCCTCGCCTGCTCGAGTGCCGCGTGAAACCGCTGGGTCTCGCTGGGGATGGCTTCGTCGGGAATGATGCGGTGCCGCACATCCGGCACCTCCCATCGGAGCAGATGGACCTGTCCATCCACTATTCCCGCGGAAGCCGGCATGCCGGCGAGAGCCTTGGCCACTAACGCTCCCCGAACTTGTTGGCGATCACGGTTGCCAGCGCCTCAATAGCAGCTTCCGCATCTTCACCGAGGGCGCGAATGATAATCGTGGCGCCGAATTCCGCGGCCAACATCATGACTCCCATGATGCTCTTGGCGTTGACCTCCAGGTCGTCTCGCACGATGGTGATGCTGCTCTTGAACTTGCCGGCGGTCTTGACGATCTCCGCGGCAGGGCGAGCATGGATCCCCAGCTTGTTGACGATCTTTACTTCGCGCTCTGGCATCAGGTCAGCACCGAGTAGAGTACGAACACCGCGAGAACTCCGAGAGCAATGCGCCACCCCTCTGCCCGCTCGCGAAGGCGCGCGAGCAGCAGAATTCCGATCAAAGCAGCGCCAATGATTCCGCCGGCCAGTGCGCGACCCGGTCCTGCAATCCGCTGCAGTGCGAGAGGCAGCGCGACCCCACCCATCAGCGCCGCCGCCCGACCGATGTAATCCGGCCCCTGCCTCAGCACCGGATTGCCCAGCGCCGAGGCCACATTGAGACCGCGCGAGAGACCGATCCGAAGTCCCCATGCCCGGAGAAGAAAGTGGCCGGCGTTATACAGCAGTAGAAATGTACCAACCACTGAAAGTGCCGAGCCTCCTGCACCATAGACCCCGATGGCGACAAGCGAGCAGAACGGAAGCCAGCTCGCCCAAACGAGACGGTCACCCACACTCCCGAGCGGACCCGCCAGGGCGGTACGAAAGCGCTCGATTCTCACCGGATCGACGCCATCGAGCTCCGCGCGGGTCAGAGCGCCAACAGCGACGCCGGCCAGATAGGGATGCGCGTTGAAATAGCGTGACTCGCGCGCCAGCGCGGAGCGGTAGGCTTCACCCTTGATCCCGCCGGGAAGAAGGCGTAACGCGGGCTCCATCACGAACCCGATTCCGGTGCCGAGCAACGTCTCGTAGTTCCACGATCCCTGCAGCGCAAACAGGCGAAAGTACATCGCGGCGGTGACGCGAAGCGGCAGCCTCGAAGGAGTCGGCTCTGTCACTGATTCATGACCAGAGTGGCTGACCAGACGAGGAGGCCGGCCAGAAAAAACCACAGGATGTGCCGCACCGAGTGGAAGACTTTCCAGAGGGCGCCGCCGGCAACGATTGCCGCAATCACCACCACCACTGCACGGGAGGCCGCGGATTCACTTCCCCACACCGCCACGATAGCTCTCACCAGCGGTGAGAAGATCAGCATCGCAGTGATCGTCACCAGCGCGCCACGTAACAGGTCGAGCGACATACCGGTGAGGTGGAGCGAAAGCAGGGAGTCACGCGATCCGTCCTCGAGACGATCCCGGACGCGCTCGAGGCGCAGGGCGATGGTCCGGCGCAGCACGACCATGCTCCAGCCGCTGATGCTCGCGGTGAGCAGCGCGGCAAGAAGCGTCGCCGGCAGCGCGCCCGGCATCGACGGCGCCTGTGCCGCGAAGAGAGAACCGCCAACGACACTGGCTGATCCCCACTCCGGATAGCGCGAAGCTCCGAATGGGAGAGTGTCGAGGGCGATCATCTCGAGAACTACTCCGATGAGAAGACCGGCGGGAGGATTCCCGATGAAGGCGCCCGCTAGTGTCGCGGCGACGATCGGCCGCGAGATCATCGCCTGGGGGAAGCTGACGACGTCGAGCCCGAGCAGTGCGCCGAGCAGGCCGATGGGCAGCGCTTCGGCCAGACTCACCGTGTGGCGCCCTCCAATACTTCGGCGAGGGGAACGGCGCGCGCGGAGGGAACGTCCTGCGCGGTCACTTCCACGCCAGCGGCTTCGAGCTCCTTCAGCTGCCGTTCTTCGTCGGGCGTGAGATAGATGTAGCGGAGTTTCTCGGTTCGCCCAGCACGGTGATGAATGCCGCCGAGGTTCACGCTGCCGATCGCCTTTACGCCCTTCACCAGGCGGTGCATGCTGCCGATATCTCCGGTCAGGATGAGTCCCGGACGCGCATCGCTCGCGTATTTGGCGTGGTCACGTATCGCCGTGGCAACGTCAGCAAAGCGGACCTCCATCTCGGGAGGGACAGCCATCCGGTACAGCTCCTTCTCCCAATCACTTGCTGCCACCATGTCATCGACGAGCACCAACAGCCGGATGTTGAGCGGCTGGCCCCAGCCAACCACGACCTGTCCGTGGATCAGCCGGTCATCGATGCGATAGAGGTGGATCCCCATCTAGCGGCCGACCACGATGAGAGATGCCTTCCCTCTCTCAGCGGCCGCGCGCGCGGCGTCGGTTGGCGGGATTTCGGTGTTGAAGACGAAGTCGAGCAGCGTCGCGAGATTCACTCCGCTCACGAGGACGAGCCCGGGTGTGTCCTTCACGATGCGGCGCGCGGCAATGGTGGCGCTGCCGGCCGGCAGGTCGGTGAAAATCACCTGTGCCCCGGTGCGCGCCAGCTGATCGCGAAGGGTCTGTTCGATGTCCTCCGGGGTCATGCCCATCATCGAGAGCACGACGAGCCTGTCGGCCATGCCGCAGATCTGGCCTACGGCCGACACGAGTCCGCCGGCAAATTCGCCGTGTCCGACGACTATGGCGCGCGGTTTATTCGGGCTGTCGCCCGCATTCTCATTCATGATCTTCCTGGAGATACTCGCGAATGTTGTTTGCCGCCGCCGCCTTCATGCGACCCACCAGCCTCTCGTTGAAAGCTTCGGCTGAGTTTACACCGGAGTAGCGGAGCAGATGGTTCATGGCGATGACTTCGGCGACCACGGTGATGTTCTTCCCCGGATTGAGGAACACTGTCACCTTCGGCAAATCGACGTCCAGAATGGTGGTCGTCTCCATGTCGAGCCCGACACGCTCGACGACTGCGTGCTGATCCCACTCCTCCAACTGCACAACGACCTCGATTCTTTTTTGCTGCCGGACAGACCGGATGCCGAATATTGCCTTGATATCAATCAGGCCGACGCCGCGGATCTCCATGTAGTGGCCCTGGAGATCGTGAGCACGTCCAATCAGAACGTCGTTGCCCCTCTTGCTGGTGATGACCAGATCGTCGGCAACGAGACGGTGTCCCCGTTCAACCAGATCGAGCACGCACTCCGACTTGCCAATCCCGCTCTTGCCGGTGAAGAACAGGCCGACGCCGAAGACGTCTGCAAGAGATCCGTGCAGCGACACCGTCGGCGCGAATTCCATCTCCAGCACTGGCTTGATGCGACGGTAGAACTCTGCCGTCTTCAGCTTTGTGCGAATGACCGGGACGCCCGCCGCATTGGCAGCCTCCTTGAGACCAACCGGTAAACGCTGGCCCTTGGTGACGAAGACTGCGGGAATCGGGAATGAAAAGAACAGCTCGAGAATTTTTTTCCGTTCAACCGGTGTGAGCGATGCAAGGTAGGTAATCTCTGTCTCGCCCAGCACCTGCAGCCTTTCAGCGGAGAATCGCTTCACATAACCGGCGAGGACAATCCCCGGGCTCGACACCTCGGCATTTCCGACGGCGCGGTCGAGTCCCGTTCCCGGTTCCATCTCTTCCAACTGCAGTGTATCGCGCAGCCGGTCTAGCAGAGATCCTACCGTTACCCGCGGATTGGGCATCGCCACTCCATTCGGTTCGAGCTGCTGGAAATCATTTCGCGACTACTTCCTCAAGATGCGCCAAGGTTTCGTTGGCCGCCCGCTCCCAGGTGAACGTCTCGGCAAATCGACGCCCCGAAGCACCCAGCCTTTCGACCAGGTCAGGCGACTTGACCAATCCCCGCATTGCCGCGGTCATCGCCTCGTGATCGTTTTGCGGGACGAGAAATCCCGTTTCGCCATCGATGACTGATTCCCGGATCCCCGGTGAATTCGCGGCAACGACGGGAGTTCCGCACGCGGCAGCCTCGAGATTGCTGATTCCCCAGCCTTCCTTCGGCGACGCCAGCACCGACGCCCAGGCGCGGCGGAGAAGGTGGACTTTGTCCTCTTCAGGAATGAAGCCCAGAAATTTCACTCTCCCTTCGAGACCGAGAGATTTTACCAGACGTTCAAGTGAAACGCGATAGTCGCCGCTGCCCGCTATCTCCAATGTCGCGCTGGGAATGTTCAGGCCAGCGAAAGCGCGAATCACGACGTCGACGCGCTTGTACTTTTTCAGCCTGCCGAGATAGACGAACAACGGCTGATCAGACCGCTCTGCCTGATTAGGAGTAAGCCGTTTCGAATCGACGCCGTTGTAGATCACGCGGATCGATTCGATGGGGATGCCCCGATCGGCGAGATCGTCCGCTGTGCTCCTGCTCACGGCCTCGAACGGCACATTCCTGTAGACCGCGGCAATGGGGCGTTCCGAGAGCCAGACAGCCGCGGCGAGCGGGACCGACGCCTCGCGAAACGCCGTCGAGCCGAAGAGATGGTGGACCAGCGCGACGAGTTTGCCGACTCCCCACATTGGCGTGTACAGCGGAACCTTGTTGAGATCCTCGATGACCACGTCGTACTTGTTTGCCGCCAGGTGATCGAGGTAATACCGGCGGGCGACGAAGGGGTATGTGTGGCGAGTTCCGATGCGATGCACGTCGATGCCGTCGAGATTGGCACGCGGTTCGGCGTCGCCCCACGAGCTGCACAACAGATCGACGCTGTGGCCGCGAGCAACGATCCTGCTGAAGATCTCCTGAAGGTGAAGCTCTGCTCCCCCTGCCTGTGGATTGGTGACGTCCTGCCAGTTGAGAACGAGTATCCGCACTAGATCATGCCGGCCTGTCGGGCGAAGGCATCGAGCACTCCGTTCACGAACCTGGCGCTGGCTGATGTGCCGAATCGTTCTGCCAAGCGAACCGCCTCCTGAATCGCGACCCGAGGAGGCGTGTCGCCCTTCAACAGCTCCGCGGCGCCAAGTCTGAGCACCGACCGCTCGATCGCCCCGAGCCGCTCCAGCCGCCAGTTCGTCGTCAGATCGGCGAGCCGTGAGTCCAGCTCGCTCCGCGCGTTGGAGACTTCGCGCACCAGGAGTCCCGCGATGCGCCGCTCCTCCGGCTCGACGGCCAAATCATCCCAGACCTGGGTCGCCACTCGATCGAGATTCTTGCCACCGCGCATGTCCCACGCGTAGAGCGCCTGGAGCGCTCGGGCGCGGGCGCGTGTCTCAATCCGCATCGTCCGGCGCCAGGCGGTTGTAAAGATCGATCATCTCGAGCGTAGCGACCGCGGCATCGAATCCCTTGTTCCCGTGCGCGCCACCGGCGCGCGCCTCGGCCTGCTCGTCGGTGTCGCAGGTGAGCACGCCGAAGCCAATCGGCGTTTCAGCCTCTGTGCTCGCATCGGCGAGACCACGGGACGCTTCGGCGGCGATGAAATCGAAGTGGGCCGTCTCGCCGCGGATCACCGCGCCGACGGCAACGGCTCCGTCGTAGCGCTCGCTCGCCAGCAGCCATCGAGCGGCCAGCGGAAGCTCCCACGCCCCGGGAACCCAGATGACATCGATGTCGGCGAAAACAACGCCGTATTTGACGAGCGCCTCCAGGGCACCGTCGACAAGCTTCTTTACGACTGGCTCGTTGAAGCGACTGGCGACGACGACAATGCGCCGTCCGGCGCCGCTGGGCAATCCGTGAAACTCGGGCATTTCAGGAAGCGAAAAGGTGTCCCAGCTTCGCCCGTTTGGCTTCGAGGTAGCTTGAGTTCTCATCGTGCGCGATCGAGATGATCGGCACACGCTCGTCGATAGTCAGTCCGTAACCTTCGAGGCCGACCAGTTTGCGCGGGTTATTGGTTATTGGCCTAATCGTTTTAAGGCCGAGGTCGAGGAGAATCTGGGCGCCGATGCCGTAGTTGCGCAGATCGGGTTTGAAGCCGAGTCGCTCGTTGGCTTCGACGGTGTCGATTCCCTGGTCCTGCAGCTCATAGGCTTTGAGCTTGTTGAGCAGACCGATTCCCCGCCCTTCCTGATCGAGATAAACGACGACTCCCTTTCCTTCCTTGGCGATCATTTTCATCGCCGTGTCCAGCTGCCAGCCGCAATCGCACCGGAGCGAATGGAAGACGTCCCCGGTGAGACACTTGGAGTGCATTCTCACCAGCACGCTGGAATCGGGTCCGACGTCGCCGAAGACGAGCGCGATGTGCTCGTGGGCGTCAACGTCATTGCGGTACCCGACGACCTTCCAGGTTCCCATCTCGGTAGGAAGCCGCGCTTCGGCGACGCGATGTACGAGTCGCTCGGTCTGAAGTCGATATGCGACGAGCTGCGCGACCGTGATGAACGTAAGGCCATGCTTCTGCGCGAATTTCTCCAGCTCCGGACGGCGGGCGCTGGAGCCGTCCTCGCTAAGAATTTCGCAGATCACGCCGGCGGGACTAAGTCCAGCCAGCCTCGCCAGATCGACGGCGGTCTCTGTATGCCCGACGCGCTGCAGAACGCCGCCATCGCGAGCGCGAAGGGGCGGAACGTGGCCGGGCCGGCGCAGATCAGACGGAACCGTCTTCGGATCGACGGCGACGCGAATCGTCTTGGCGCGATCCTGCGCGCTGACGCCCGTCGTCACGCCAAACCGGTCATCGGCGTCGATGCTGATGGTGAAGGCAGTCCGATACTCGTCCGTATTCACCTCGGTCTGCGGAGCGAGCTCCAGCTGGTCGGCGCGCTCGTTGGTGAGGGCGAGACAGATCCAGCCGCCTGCCTTCCGGATCATGAAGTTGATCAGCTCGGGCGTAACGAGCTCGGCGGCGCAAATGAGATCGCCTTCATTTTCGCGATCTTCGTCATCGGCTACGATGACGAGCTTGCCCGCCTTGATGTCGGCTAATGCCTGTTCGACCGTCCCAAACTGCATGATGCTCAATGCTCCAGCGAGAAATCCGTGACTGAATTTAGCGAGGATGGCTCTCGCAGATAGGGCTCGAGCAGGCGCCGCACATGTTTAGCAATCATGTCGGCCTCGACATGAACGCGGGATCCCGGCCGCAGGTCGCCCAGAGTAGTGTGTCGCAGCGTGTATTCGATCAACGACAGCTGCACGCCACGCGGCTTCAGGTCGTTGACGGTGAGGCTTACGCCGTCCACTGCTACCGAGCCGTGCAGAACGAATAACGCCTCGAAGGCGGCGGGAATCGAGAGATCGATGAGGGTAGCGTCGCCCTCGCGCTCGACGGCGGCCACGGTGCCAATGCAGTCGACGTGGCCTTGAACGATGTGCCCGCCGAGGCGATCGCTGACGCGCATCGCTCGTTCCAGATTGACCCTGGTTCCCTTCTTCCAATCACCGATCGTCGTTCGCTCGAGTGTCGTGTTGACGGCCGCCGCGGTGAACCACCCGGATCCGAACTCGCGCACGGTGAGACACGCGCCGTTTACGGCGATGCTCTCTCCAGCGGCGAGGTCAGCGAATGAAGCCCGGATGCGAAGCTCGCGCCCGGCATCCGTCTGCCGCGCGTCCTCGACTTCGCCGACCTGCTCAATCAATCCGGTGAACATTGTTACGCCTCGCGCACTGCATAGACCGACATCACGTCTTCGCCGAGCTCGGCCCGCCTGATGATGGGAAGACCCGCCAGCCATTGCCGGAAGTCACTCCGGGAGCCTTGAAACGGGCTGAGGGCATCGCGCCCAAGCGTGATTGGTGAATGAAAGATAACCAGCCGGTCTACCAGCCCCTTCTCCAGGAACTCGTGGGCGAGGCGGGCGCCGCCTTCCACCATCAAATGCTGCACGTCGAAGCCGCGCAGGGCCGCCAGGGCGGCGGGCAGATCTTCGGCATCGAACACGTCGACGCCGGCGTTGTGGAGCGCGGCAAGTCGAGAGACCGGAGGGTGGTGAGCGAAGATGGCGGTCGGTGTCTCGCGCGCGGTGCGCACCAACTTCGAATCGAGTGGAGTCTGAGCGTCGCGGTCGAAGACTATCCGCAGCGGCGCGACACGGGGCCTGATCGCTCCCCTTGCGGTAAGCTCGGGATCGTCTGCTCTAACGGTTCCCAATCCGACGGCGATCGCCTCGACATTGGCGCGAAGTCGCTGCACTTCCTCGCGCGATTGTTCGTTGCTGATCCACCGACGCTCGCCGGAGGGGTCGTTCAGCTTACCGTCACTGGACACGGCGAGCTTGAGCGTAACCCAGGGTCGATCGGAGTTCGCCGCCGCGAAGAAGAACGGGGCGTTGAGCTCCCGCGCGGCGGCTTGTTCCACCCCGAAATCGACCTGGATGCCGTAGTCGGCCAGATGTCGCGCCCCTCCACCGGCGAGAGCGGTGGGATCGGCCGCGGCGATGACGACTCTACCGACGCGGGCCTGGATGATTGCCTCGGTGCACGGCGGAGTTTTGCCGAAATGATTGCAGGGCTCGAGGGTCACGTACATGGTTGAGCCCTTGGCTTTATCGCCTGCCGCCTTCAGCGCTACTACTTCGGCGTGCGGCTCGCCGTAGCGGGCGTGAAATCCTTCGCCGACGATGGCACCGTCGCGAACGACAACAGCGCCGACCATCGGGTTCGGCGCTGTTTGACCCCAGCCTTGCTGGGCGAGGGTGAGCGCGCGACGCATGTACTCCGCGTCGCGCCCGTCGTCAGAACCCGAATCGAGCTCCGAGAGATCCGTAGAGTCTTGAATCGGCTGCCTGTGTGCCACTGAAAGTATTAAAGGTGTTGATGGTGCCGCCGGATACCTGACCAATTTCGGCATTCAGCTTGAAAACCAAAAGGTTGATCGAGAGATCGCCGAAGATGTTCTGGCGTGTCAGGCTCTGGGACATCGCGATTGGGCCGGCGTTCGTGGCCGGAACCGGTGGTACAGTCCGCGCCGCAACGTGCACGCCGATGTCGGTCGACGCGTCATACTTGTCCTGACCGAAGCCAAGGGCGAGGCCGAAGATCAGGAAGTTCTTGCCGGCGACCGCGCGCCACGCCTTTGTCTTGAGGCTAATGTTGTTGGCGTAGAGAGAGTCGCTGCCAGTGTGGCCAACCAGATTGACCGTCGGCAGATCGCGAACGAGGTAGCTCACCGAAATGCCCGGTATCAGGAGACTCTCCTGCAGAATTCCGACGCGCGCGCCGTAACCGAACTTGAGTGAGCCGTCGGGTACATGGACATCCACGCCGCTATTGCTGAACTCGGGGACATACGCGGCACTGACGAGAAGATCGACGCCACCGACGTTCGTTAGCGCGAGCGGAATCCCCTTGAACACGCCGACTGCGAGATCCGCCGTCGGCATCGGGAAGACCTGGGACTTCGTGTCGAACCGGGTACTGGTGGCACCCGTCACGACGGGAGTGACGTTCTGAACCTGCGGAAGACTGCCCTCAACGAGATTGACCCGGAGGCCAACCGAGAAATGGCCAAGTCCGCCGAGGTTTCCGGTCTGGCCAAGAGTCGCATTACCGCCAGTGATGCTGATGCCGAGCTGCGGAGCGATGTACTTGAATACGTCCAGCGCCTTTTGACAGGCGTCCTGCGAAGCACGATCCTGGTCGGGGATGCCGAGACCGTTCACGGTCCCCGGCGGACAGCGCTGCGTATCGATTCCCGTGCCCTGAGCCGCGACCGAAGTCGCCGTCAGAGCAGCGAGTGCGAACGAAACGAACAAACCAGCTTTCATTGGTTCAATTCCTCAAGAAAGTTTGACTGCGCCGGTGCCGGGTTTGAGTGAGCCGATTTGCCAGCCCTTCAGCCCCGCAGCGGATGCCGCCGACAATACCGCGTTTGCGTCGGACGGCGCGCAGATAATCACCATTCCTACACCCATGTTGAACGTCCGGAACATCTCGGCGCGCTCAACCTTACCTGCTTCCATTAGGACCCCGAAAACACCCGGAACCCTCCAGCTGGCGAGGTCGATCACAGCATCCAGAGTCGGTGGCAGCGCACGATCGAGATTCTCGGGCAGTCCACCGCCGGTGATGTGAGACATCGCATGCACGCGGTCCAACACCGGCCTCAGCGCCGGGAGATACGACTTGTGCTCGGCGAGGAGCACATCTGCAACGGTCCCGCCACCACCCGGGAAAGCGTCGGTCAGTCGCAACCTGAGTCGGTCGGCGACGACCTTTCGAGCCAACGAGTAGCCGTTGGTGTGCAACCCCGAGCTCGGAAGAGCGAGGAGGAGGTCGTCGGGTCTTACCCTGTGCGCGCCAAGAACCCCGTCTTCTTCCACACATCCGACGATGAAGCCCGCCAGGTCGTAATCCGGTGGCGTGTACAAACCCGGCATTTCGGCCGTTTCCCCGCCGACGAGCGAGCAGCCATTCTCGCGGCATCCGGCGGCGACCCCCGCTACGACTGCTTCGACGACGGCCGGATCGAGCTTTCCGAATGCCACGTAGTCGAGGAAAAAGAGCGGGACCGCACCCTGCACGAGGATGTCGTTTACGCAGTGGTTGACGAGATCGCGCCCGATGGTGTCGTGCCGATTCGCGTCGATGGCGACCTTGATCTTGGTGCCCACACCATCGGCACTGGAGACCAGAACTGGCTGACGGAAGCCGGCCGGAACGCGGAACATCCCGCCGAATCCGCCAAAGGCTCCGACGACACCGGTGGTGAACGTGGACTCTACGAGCTTTCTGATCCGCTGCTTTGCCGCATTGGACGCATCGATATCCACACCGGCGCTTCCGTAACGGAGCGCGTCCGGGTCCCCGCCTTGGTTGCGGAGCTGGAGCGCGTCCGCGTCCCCGCCCTGGTTGGCGCGGGGCGGGTGCCCATCGCTCACGCGGGCAGAGCCTCCTCGAACGCCACCAGACGCCGCATGTCGCGCATGCGCTGATCGATCTCGGCACGCGTGACGGTCATCAGGCGCTCGATCGAGAACTTCTCGACAGCGAAGGAGCCCATCACCGAGCCGTAGATCATGGCGCGGCGCATGTTGGCCTCGCTCAGATCGTTGGTGGCGGCGAGATAGCCGATGAATCCGCCGGCAAAGGAATCGCCCGCACCAGTGGGATCGAAGACATTCTCCAGCGGAAATGCGGGCGCGAAGAAGATGGAGTTGGCGGTGAACATGAACGCGCCGTGCTCGCCTTTCTTGATGATCACGTGCCGAGGCCCGCGCGCCATGATCCACTGCGCCGCCTGGACGAGATTTGCTTTCTCGTAGAGCTGACGCGCTTCGGCGTCATTGAGCGTCACCAGGTCGACCTTGCCCATCAATGTGAGTAGATCGGGACGCCGGCTCTGGATCCAGAAGTTCATGGTGTCGCACGCCACCAGCTTTGGTCTGTTCACCTGCTCGAGCACATCGAGCTGGAGGCGCGGATCGATGTTCGCCAGAAAGACGTAGGGCGATGCCCGCAGCTTTTCCGGAATCTTCGGGCTGAAATGCGAGAAGACACCCAGATGCGTTTCGAGGGTCTCCGCCGAGTTTAGATCGTGGCGATATCTGCCGCGCCACCGGAACGAGCTTCCTTCCGCGCGCTCGAGCCCGCTGTAGTCGACACCTCTTTTTTTCAGTGGCTCCAGCTTTTCGATGGGATAGTCGGAGCCGATAACGCCGACGACGCTCACCTTGGTGAGATGGCTGGCCGACGCAGAAAAGAAGTTGGCGGAGCCGCCCAGAACGTCGTCTGCCTTGCCGAACGGAGTCTCGACGGAGTCGAGCGCCACCGAGCCCACCACCAATACACTCATTCTTTATTTCACTTTGAAGTTGTCAGCCAGCTAATGGTAACCGTGCCGGACTCGCCAGCAACTACATCCGCTCCGGCGCCGTGACGCCCAGAATCCGGAGGCCGTTGCGTAGCACGATCTGTGCGCTCCGCGCCAGTGCGAGGCGAGCGCGGGTCACGTCTTCGCTCTGCTCGAGGACGTGGTGCTTGTGATACCACAGGTGCGCGAGCCTGGCGGTCTCCAGGAGATAGTTGGCGATGCGGTGGGGCTCGAGGCTTTCCGCCGCGGATTCCACCAATGCCGGAAAATCGAGGAGGGCCTTGATCAGCGCCTGCTCTTCCGGCTCGGTCAACACCGCGAAATCGACGCCGTCCGCGGAAACTGATGACGGATCGATCTCGCCGACACGGAAGATGCCGCACATCCGCGCGTGCGCCATCTGGATGTAGTAGACCGGGTTCTCCTCCGACTGCGCCGCGGCAAGATCGACATTGAAGATGAGCTGCGAGTCGCTCTTCCGCATCAGGAAGAAGTAGCGCACGGCGTCGCGTCCCACCTCGTTCAC
>Ga0157378_10003559_pt1 | contig 13800 bp, 9 predicted proteins | sample M65metaG_FD_115309 | JGI IMG/M metagenome (GOLD analysis project Ga0157378, IMG submission 115309) | Miscanthus rhizosphere microbial communities from Kellogg Biological Station, Michigan, USA - M6-5 metaG | ecosystem: Host-associated > Plants > Roots > Rhizosphere > Soil | place: USA: Michigan...
ACTCAACTGCTTCCTGTTCAGATTCGAAAGCTCGAACGCAGAGGACCGGCCCAAAGGCTTCTTCGCGCATGAGCCGTGCGTCGAGAGGAACATTGGTCATGATGAGGGGCGCCCCATTTGCCGACGCGGTCTCCAGCCGCGCTCCACTGTTCAGGGCATCTTGCACTTGCACATTGAGACTACGAGCGGCTTCGCTTGGGAGCGTGCCCAAGTCACTTTCGCGGCCTGCCCCGACGCGCAATTCAGACGTCCGATGGACAATGGCATCGAGAAAGCGGTTGTAGAGCGGCAGCTGTATGAAGAGGCGTTTGATGCCGACACACACCTGGCCTGCGTTGCAGAAAGCGCCATAAACGATGCCTTCTACAGTACGTTCGAAGTCGCAGTCGGCAAAAACAATAGCTGCGTCGCTGCCACCGAGTTCAAGAAGCGCCGGAATGCCGAGCGCGGCGGCGCGGCTAGCGACCGCTCTTCCGTTTACACTGTTGCCCGTGAAGAAGACGATGTCGGGTCGCGCGTCGATGAGATCTCCGGCCTCATCGGGGCCGGCACATGTCACCTGGAGCAGATCTGACGGCAACGCAGATCTGCTCGCGATCTCGTGGATCATGTGAGCGACAGTTGGAGTTCTTTCGGAGACTTTCAAAACGACTGCGTTGCCGGCATAAAGCGCAGTCATCGTGGGTACGAGGCAAAGTTGCACAGGATAGTTTGCCGGGCCAAATATCAGAGCTGTGCCATGGGGTTCGAAATGCTCGGTGAACTGGCATCGTGCAAAGAAGAGCAGACTGCGATCGACGCGACGCGGGCAAAGCAGCCGTTCAGCGCGGCGCTCGTAAAAGCGCATCATTTCAAGCGTGACCAAGACGTCGCCCCCGAGCGCATCCAGAGCGGGCTTACCTGTATCGGTAACGATCGCATCCACGAGCGGGTTGCGGTTCGCGGCGAGCTGCTTGCGAAAGCGCGCGAGTGCGCGCACACGGTCCTTCATCCCGGTTGATGCCCACGCGATTTGCGCGGTGCGCGCCCGCGTGAATCGTTCGTGAGCTGAGAGCTCGTTCATGCCGGTTCCAGGCTCAGAGCATCGAACGACTTCGGCGAACTGTACGGGATGCGGTACTGCGAGCAGATCAGGTTTGAGGAGATGCGTGCCGACTCGAAAATTGTAGGCAGGCCGCTGCCGGGATGCGTTCCTCCGCCAACGAGATAGCAGTGATCGAACTCCTCAAATTTGTTATGTGGCCGCATGAACAGCATCTGGCTCCAGTTGTGACCCATGTTGAAGGTGGCTCCCTGATAGACCGAGAACTTCTTTTCCCAATCCTCTGGCGTCACGATCAGCTCTTGCTGGATGTGCTCTTCAATGTCGGTGTAGCAGGTGCGCTCGGCGAGAGTGCGCAGAATCCGCTCCCGGTAGCGTGGCGCCTCCCGGGACCAATCGATTTTGCTGAAGTTGTTGGGAACGGGCACGAGAATATAGAGCGCAGAATGGCCTTCCGGTGCGGCGCTGGCATCGGTTATCGCGGAGTTGCGGACATAAATCGAGATGTCTTCGGACGTCTTCTTGCGATGTGAAATGTCTTCAAGATTTCCCTTGTAGTCTTTTGCGAACACGATGGTGTGGTGTTCGGATCCGGGATAGGTGCGATCGAGCCCCAAGTACATCATGAACGTTGAGCAGGACCAGTTCTTCTTTCGTACAGCCTGTGGCTTATAGCGCCGAAGTTGATCTGGTTCAAACAGCGTGGAGACTGCGTGGCCAAAATCAGCGTTGATCACCACATCATCGCAGTCGATTCTCTCGCCGTCGGCGAGTTCGACGCCCACTGCGCGACGCCCAACCGTGAGCACGCGCCGCACAGGTTGAGAGGTGTGAATGTTGGCTCCGCTTTCACGAGCGGCCTGGGCCATGGCATGACTAATTCGGCAAAGGCCGCCCTGAACGTGATACACACCGTGCGCGTGCTCGGTGTAAGGAATCATGGTGAAGAGCCCGGGACAATCCCATGGGGACATGCCCAAATATTTCGATTGAAACGTGAAGGCGAGCCGCAATTCCTCGGCGCGGAAGTACGACGAGAGGACCTTGTGAAGCGAACGTCCGGGAGCAATGTGGGGCAGCGCTGCCAAGAGCGTGGGGCTGAAGAGACTCAACGGGCTTCCGTAGGCCTTCTGCAGACACGGGTAGAGTTTGCGAAACCGCACGCTTTCGCGCGCCAGAAATCGATCAAGCGCCGACCCTTCACCGGGAAAGACGCGATCGATTTCAGCGCGCATCCTGGCGGGCTCCGAGTACACATACATGGATCGTTCCGCGAACTGAAGTTTATACATCGGATCGAGCGCTCGACATTCGATGTAGTCGCTCAGCTTTCGACCCGCCTCCTCGAAGAGTTCGTCGAGGAGGAACTTCATCATCAAAAACGTCGGACCGAGATCAAAACGATATGCGCCGAGCCGCACCTCGGCATTGCGTCCACCGACGACGGGCTGCTTTTCAAACACCTCTACATCGATACCGCGGTGCGCCAGCAACATAGCGGATGCTAGTCCGCCTGGACCAGCGCCTATCACGACTGTCTTTCTTCTTCGAATTGTGGCCACACTTTGGTTCTATGTGGGAACACCGGGTTGCTTCCAGTTGCCATTTGGTTTGGTGAACAAGGATCCCCTTCTTTCCAGTGCACTGAAAAGAGAGTAGGGCACATTCGGAGCCTGGAGCACGGTTATGAGGAAATCGCGGGACAGCCTTGGACTTGGCGGTTCAAGCTAAGTCTCGCTAGGGGAGCACGTAACGCAGATTACCGTATCCCGCAAAGACATGCGCATTCCTGGGCGATGCGGGATCAAGGCTCCACGGCGACCTTGTGATGTAAGAACTCTGGGTGATGACCTGCAACGATCCATAGCCGGGCCGCGTCCAGAGCACCGTTTGCGTTGCCAGAGTTCCCTCCTGGAGTGCACGGTTATTCGAGTTAGCGCTTCCACGAAATCCGTAACCAACGAGTGTGCCGGAGCCGGGATCGATCGAGAAGGAGCGAGCGAAGTATGCGCCGCTATAGGTAAGGGCGATGATATTGTTCCGGAGAGCACGCCATTCGAACCCAGCGATGGCCGAACCTGAGTGGACCATCCGCACGGAAAAGGGCGAGGCGGTCGTGCCTGCCTGCGCGACTACGAACGCTGGTCCGAGTCCGCCGATATATCGGCCGCCGCCATCGCTCCAGAACCCTGTAGCAATCGCATGCAGATTCCTTGCGACCTCAATGTTGGCCGCAGCTGAGATTCCTCCACCTTCGCGGATTTCTTTTGCGCTTGTGGATTGGGTGATTGACGCCGGCGTGAGAATGCCCACGGCGGTCAGCAACCCAGCTGTCTCCAAGTGCCACGCGCGACCGCCCCACGGCGCGTCAAGCGAGAGCTTTGCAATGAGATCCGGATGCACGTTGGGGGTGGCTGTTCCTCCGCCGAGTCCGGAGCTTGATCCCAAATCTGTCTGTGTCGAGTTGAAGAGCGCTGGAAACGTTACGGCCCCTCCACTGAACTGCTGCGGGTTTTCTGCCGAGAATCCGAGAGCGAGCCTATCGGTGAAGTGATACACCGTACGTATCTGGGTCTGTCGCGCATAAGTCAACCCAACCTGATAATTCGAATCCAAGTGGAGGGTGTTGTATATCTCCGAGAGGAAGGGCGACACGCCTACGCGGTTAGGTGTCAGCATCGACCAGCTTTGGCCCGCCAGCAATTCCCAGCGGCCGCTCTTCAGATCGGTGAAGTACACGCGCAGGCGAAGTGAGTCGGAATTTGTGCTGACGTAACCATTCGGGGGCAGGTAGCCATTGAAATCGGCCTCGGCGTAGCCAAAGACTTTCATGGAACCGAAAGTCTCGTCAGCACGCAAGCTCAGGCGCGAACCCTGTGCAGTAAATCGCGTCTCGCTAAGGCCGCCGAGCACGGTGTTGCTATAAGGAATCGTCGCGAAGGAAGTGCCGAGCCCGCTCCCCACGTCGGCGGAGCGGTAATAAGACGTAAAATCGACCCAGCCACCGGGAGTCAATCGCGCCTTGCCGAAATGTATTGAAAGGGGCGTATCTCCGGTCTCCGTTCCCTTCCCTGTTTGCACATTCACCGGAGTTATGGTCGACGAGGCATCTCTTTCGCGCGTCGGATTTGCGAAGCTTAGGGACGCCGATCGAAGTAGAGCCGCTTCGTAAGCGGCGCCATGCTCCTGTTCCGCGATTGAGGTGCTTCCCTGTCTCCGCGGAATGACCTGGCTTCGCAGTTCGTCGATTTCTGCCTGCTGGTGTTCGAGCTGACGTCGCTGGGTCTCCAGTAGTTCGGCCTGCTCGTGAAGAAGTGCTCTCACCTCATCTAGCGCCGCGGACTGGTCATGCCCGGGTTCTCCGATTGTGCGCGCGGGAACAGAGGGTTTGTCGCGGAATTCGCCTGACTTTTGTGCATACGTTTCAAAATGCCCGACGAGGCCCAGAACTAATATGAACACCGCTGTTCTCCGCACCATCGATGTATCTCCAGTGTTCGCGATTTATCCTGCCGCAGTTACATATGAAGGTGCGTGCCCTGTCTGCGCAAGCCCGCGAGCATGCAGCCGTATTGTGCTATTCAGGTGATTGGCTTCTGGCAAGCCCTCTAAAAGCAGAGCCGCGGCTCGTGGCCGCGGCTTTCAAGGTCCGCGCACAAACTACAACATTTCGCCTGTGGATAGCCAATGAGCGCATTCGGGACCTAGCTCCGCAAGAGCTTTGGCTTCGTATTCAGCGGATTCGGAAGGAGTCAGTACTTCTTTCCATCGCCCGTTTGTGCCCTTGTTGATGAAAGTCTTTACCCCACCCTTCCATACGGCGCCACCGAGGGGAACGATTTTCTCACCGTTGTTCTTCATCCAATCAAAGGTACAGTGCTCGACAATCGTGTCCCATTTGCTCTCGTCGATGTGGATGTCGAGGAACGCCGCGATACGGCGCATCTCTTCGGGCATGTGGCGCTTTAACGTTTCAAAGTGGACAAAGATGATGTTGGGGAGCTCCCGGATTGCCCACCAGCTGCGGACGTTTTCCCAGAACGACCAGTATGGGAATCCGTCTTTCGCCAACCATGTATGCCAATACTCGCGAATGTCATCGGTTGGCGGCTCGAGCGGCGGGCCGACCAAGCCGGGGGTCTTGTTCAATGCGTCGTACATGGCTTCGTTGCCGTTCAAGTGATGGTTATAGAGGCTCCATAGAACGTCACGTCCATCGCGTCCGATGTAGATGTATTTGGCCTTAGGCGAGTACACAAGGGCTTCGACGGGAAGATGCGTCTTCACAAAACGGCGATGGTTCTGCGCCTCGACCGCCGCGAGTTTGATTTCCTTAGGTGGAACTCGAAAGTCGATCCAAGGCGACATGCCCTGTGTGTCGAGATCTGTTTCGCCATTGAACAACATCTGCGAGACGATCTGTTGCATCCACGTCGTACCGGATTTCGCATAGGTCGAGATGATGATGTCGTCATCTCTGAATTTGAAGTCATTCCAGAACGTGGAATCAATGTGCTGGTTATGCATTTCCTTTGTCTTTTCGGGCCACGCCACCGCCATGCTCATGCTGAACCTCCTCTTTCTTGCACGCACTCCTGCGTGCTGTCCTGATCCTGTTTCCGGCACGATCTCCTGCAAATCAACCGAATCTCGATATCGACTTCGCTGTTGTTTGAGAATCTGGAAGCTCAACTCCCGCTGAAATGATTTCAAGTTCTTCGAGCCGGCCAAGGATTCTTGCGACGCTCGATTCGATCGACTCTGAAGACGAATCGATCGTCAGATCCGGTGAAATAGGCGACTCGTAGGGATCTGAGATGCCCGTGAACTGCTTGATTTCTCCCGCTAATGCTTTTTTGTAAAGGCCCTTCACATCGCGCTGAATCAAGACCTCGACTGGACAATTCATGTGGATCTCAATGAAGTTCGGAATCCGCTTTCTCAACTCATCGCGGGACGAACGGTATGGGGAAATGGCAGCAGCAATTGCTATTACGCCATTCCTGGAGAGCAGTTCACAAACAAAGCCGATACGCCGAATGTTCTCTACGCGATCTTCTCTTGAAAACCCGAGCCCTTGACACAGAAGTGTTCTGGTGATGTCTCCATCGAGGACCTCGACTTTTGCACCGAGTGCTCGCAAACGGGAAGCGACAAGCTGTGAGAGCGTGCTCTTGCCGCTGCCTGAGAGGCCCGTAAACCACAAGGTGCAACCGGAACTCATATCCTTGCTCCTCTGAAAATGCATCAGCCTCTCCGAGGCGACGGAACAATTTGCCGCTCGGCCAACATATCGGAAATTCTGGCAACTGCTTCTTCGGGGCTGCCGAAGACAGATGCATCCACATCAATAAAGCCTGCGGGATCGATGATTGCTTTTGCGCGATCTCTCTCCACTTCGTAGAGGAAGTCAGCCGCGCAGATGGTGAGAAGGCCCGCCGCGGTCAGGTTCTGAGCAAGTTCGAGCATCACGCTGCCGTTAGCCTGAGCAGCGATGACGTGGGTGAGATAACCGCGGTTGAAAAGTTCGCTTTCGACTTCGAAGGCGAGAGGCACTCCCCCATTCAGCCAGATCAGAACCGGCGCGTGCCCGACGCGCTGCTGGCGTTCATTCCGGGAGATGTGCCTGGTCTCGACCGTTTGCACTTCTTGAATTGCGGAATCCGCCATCTTCGGGTCGCGGCCGGTGACCATCCCCGCGGCGACGGTGAGGTTTGAAATCGGGTCAACCAGAACGAAGCTGCCCGTGGCGCGATTGCGGCGATACTGATCCACGAACAAAGGCGAGTGCAGATCAATGACGACGGTTCCAATCTCGTTGAGTTTCAACTCCGAGGCAGGATGGCGCTGGAAGCTATTCACATCGACGCGATAACGCACGTATCTGACCTGGGCTTTGACCCATTGCGAGGTGTGCTTGACGAGGTATTGGCGTCGAAGGTCGAGCGGCTGATGGTCCATCCAGACAAGCCGCGCATCGATGCAGCGACTGACATGAGGCGGATGCGAAGGGGGCACCAGCATGTTGCCCCGGCTTACATCTACCTCGTCTTCCAGACAGACAGTGACAGACATCGGGGGGAACGCGCGAGGAAGGTCGCCGTCGTATGTCACGATTGATTTCACACGAGAGGTACGTCCAGAAGGAAGGACCATCACCGGATCGCCTGGCTTTAGTACGCCCGAAGCAACCTGACCGGAGAAACCGCGAAAGTCCTGCGTCGGCCGGGAAACAAGCTGAACCGGGAAACGCATTTCAGAAAGATTTCTATCGCTCCCGATATGGACGGTCTCCAGATGATGGAGGAGGCTTGGGCCGTCAAACCAAGGCATGTTATCGCTCTTGGTGACGATGTTGTCGCCAAGCAGCGCACTGACAGGAATGAAGTACAGATCAGACATTTGGAGTGGGGCTGCGAAGCTATTGAAATCCGAGCATATTCTGTCGAAGACGTCTTCGCTGAAGCCGACCAGGTCCATCTTATTCACCGCCACGACCAGATGCTGTATTCCGACGAGAGACGCGATGAAGGCATGACGACGGGACTGCGGCAGAACTCCATTGCGCGCGTCGATCAAGACGATAGCGAGATTTGCGGTGGAGGCTCCGGTTGCCATGTTGCGGGTGTATTGCTCGTGGCCGGGAGTGTCGGCAATGATGAATTTCCGCTTGGGCGTGGAGAAGTAGCGATATGCCACGTCGATGGTGATGCCCTGCTCTCGCTCGGCGCGTAGTCCATCGGTGAGCAAAGCGAAATCCATAGCGCCGGCGGATTGATTCACCGTCGCTTTCTTGATCGCGCTGAGCTGGTCTTCATAGACGCCTTTGGAGTCGTACAGGAGGCGGCCGATGAGGGTCGACTTGCCATCATCCACACTGCCGCAGGTGATGAAGCGGAGCAGGTCGTTCTCCTCTTCCCGCCGCAGGAACGCGTCGATGCCGGCCAAATCTTTGCTGCTTACAGGCACGTTAGAAATACCCTTCCCTCTTCTTGATTTCCATCGACCCTTCGGTGTCGAAATCGATAATGCGGTTCTCACGTTCGGAACGACGGAAGAGCATCATCTCTTCAATAATTTTGGGCAATGTGTCCGCCTCTGAACGGATCGCACCGGTGCAGGGACTGCAGCCAAGCGAGCGCATGCGGCACATGACAGTCTCAGCTTTCTCGCCGGGCAGAAGCGGAACATTCGCTTCGACGGGAATGAGGCTCGACCGGCGGACAACCATCTCGCGCTCCTTCGCGAAATACAGTGGAACGATGGGAATCTGTTCCAGGTTGATGTATTCCCAGATGTCCAGTTCCGTCCAGTTGGAGAGGGGGAAGACCCGAATACTTTCGCCGGGGTTCAAACGCGAGTTGAAGAGGTTCCATAATTCAGGTCGCTGGTTCTTTGGATCCCATTGGCCATGGGGATCGCGGAATGAATACACGCGCTCCTTGGCGCGCGATTTTTCTTCGTCACGGCGCGCGCCGCCGATCGCCGCATCGAATTCGCCTTCCGCGAGGGCATCGAGTAGAGCACGTGTCTTGAGCAGTCCGCAGCATTTCTGCGTTCCAAGATCGAAGGGGTTAGCGCCCGCATCGATTGCAGCCCTGTTGGTATGCACGATGAGGTTTGCACCGATTTCCGCGCAGTAGCGATCGCGAAACTCGATCATCTCGCGAAACTTGTAGGTGGTGTCGATGTGCAGCAGCGGGAACGGAATCTTTCCGGGATAGAACGCCTTTTGCGCGAGGCGCAGCATGACGGAGGAGTCCTTGCCGATCGAGTACAGCATGACGGGGCGCTTAAATTCGGCCAGGACTTCGCGCATGATATGGATGCTCTCCGCTTCAAGCATGCGCAGGTGCGTTAATGTCAGGCTGTCTCTCATACCGCGTCACTCGTTCGATGTAGTCTGGCCGCGCACATCTCGCGCATATTCTCAAGGAAACTGTAGCTCAGGGAGATGTTGGAGTCGATCCCGGTGCCGAGGCGAATGCGGGGCTTGTTTTCGCCGTGGAAGTCGGAGCCTCCGGTGGGTATCAGGTCGAAGCGGCGTGCGAGTTGGCTATATTCAGCTGTATTGGAAGGCGAATGCTCGCTGTGAAAGACTTCCAGCCCCTGGAGACCACTATCAATCAGTCTCTCGAGGAGGCCGGCAAGTTCATCGCCACGCTGCGGGAGCCGCACGGGGTGGGCCAGTGCGGCCATCCCTCCACTTTCAGTTATTTGTTGAATGCCTGCTTCGAGTGTGGGTTCGTCCCGTTCGACTGAGGCTTTGGCCTCGTCGGCGAGGTAGAGATCAAAGGCTTCCTGCATGTTTGAGACATAGCCTTTGTCGCACAGCACTCTGGCAAAATGCGGGCGGCCGACCTGGGTCCGGCCATAGATTTCAGCCTCATGGAGCGAGACCGGCACGCCTAGTTGCTCCAGTTTGGCGACTAGTTCCAAGTTGCGTCGCCGCCGGCTTTCCTGCTGGCTTTCGAGCCAACATCGGAATTTGCCCGATGGTGGAGAGAGAAGCCAATATCCGAGCAAGTGAACGGACGGCTGTCGCTTGCCAGGCAAGTTTGGCTCCCCCGGCCGAGTGCTGAGTTCAACGGCGCAGACCAATTCCAGTCCGCATTCAGCTGAGGCCGGGAGCGCGGCGTCGTAGCCGGCGAGGGTGTCGTGATCGGCTATCCCGAGGGCTTCAATCCCCTCGCGAACCGCCAGACGGACGAGGTCTGCGGCATCGGTAGAGCCGTCGGAACGGTCCGTGTGTGTGTGCAGATCGATCAATTTGTCTCCACATTACTTGATCGGGGCCGAGTACATATCCTCAACGCGAAAGCTTCGATAGTCAATATTTCCGACTATGTCCATCGCCAGAACGACCTTACCATTCTTGTCCGTTTCGGCTGTGCGGCCGCGGAGGGGCAGAGAGGCTCCGGCAACAAAGCTAAATCCCCCATTCTTCAGAGCCTGGATCGAACCACAACAGAAAGTGTGCACGCCGAGCGGGGCGTTGTAAACCAGTGTTGCGACGTGTTTGTCTTCATCCAGTTTCCAAACTTGCCCACGCACGCCCGCTTTCGGATCCCTGCCTGTCGTATCTCCATCGTCAACTAGGGTAAGGAGATCTGAACCTACAGGTTCGAATCCGGCGTCGTGCTGATAGGCGAACCAGGGATTTGGATCGTTGGATTCGGCCTTGAAGTCCCCATCCTTACCAAGCCTCCAGAGAACCTTGCCGCTTCCCTTCCCGTCCTTCCAGTCAATCTTGAGGATCCAATTCTGCTCCGGCTGAGAGATGATGAGATCTCCGCTCGACGGTATGTAAGCGATGGAGTTGGTGTGGGTCCATCCGTTCGCCTCATCGGCAAGCAGAACCGCCGGGCACCCGCCTTCGCCGGTGTGGCACTTGGCGTCGAAGAGCGACTTGCGCTTGAGGTCCAGATGGTCGAACCCGTTCCAAACACCTGCTACCTGGAAGTCTTCGTCGAGATCGATGATCAGGTCCCCGAGAACGTCGACCGGCATCTTCGATCCCTGGGTTCCGGTGGGCATCATGCGTTCAATACCAGCAACGATCAGCGTGTGCCCGTTTGGCAGCCGTATCGCTTCGTGGTGAAAACCCGATACGCACTCGCGGCCGTTCTTCTGGCAATCGGAGTGGATACCGCGTGACTCGAGTTGTTCGGCGACTCGGCCGATGTTTGTCTCGCGAATCACATTTCCAGCCAGATCAATTTCCTTGAGGACCTGTTCCTCACGGGTGTGATTCACGGAGTTCATTCCGTCTGCCAGTACAAGGAAACGTCCGCCTGGCAGGACGCGCGTAAGGAAGTCGCCTGAGAGGAGATACCAAATTAGGCGTCCTTGAAGATCGGTTGCAAACGGTCGCGCGCCGACGCCCAGAGAGGCGGCGCTATAAATGATCACAGGTTCAGAGCCATCTTTGCTCGCCTTGGGCACAGCAATCTCGACCGGGGGAAAGTTGCCGTCCAACATGCCTGTATGGAACGGAAGATACTCGCCGGGGGTGATTTTCTCTCCACTGATCACCTCAGAGCGGATCTTGTATTCGGTGTCCGGCCGCATTCCGGCGACATAGGCGTTGCTGCTGATCGATCCACGGCAAGGTTGTGCGGGTGTGCGGCTGATCGCCTCGTCGCCTTCAGCGTGAAAAGCAACTCGGAACTGGCTCCCCTGCGCGCAGGCGGGCGCACTGAATAGAGCTACCAGCGGATGCGCAGTTGGCGTAACTACCGCGGCATTTCGCTTAATCCGCGATACGAACTGGAAAGGCATTTCAGCCTGGGCGGAGGTCTTTGCATCGTCGTCGCGGACTTTAACCCGGATCGTCACACTTTGCTCAAAGAGATCGGGCGTCCACGCGAATGCGAATTGCTGGCTGTAGTCGTGCACGATGCGGAAGGGTCCGCCATTCACGCTGACCGAATACTGAAAGACAAAATTGTCCCTGGCGGCCAGGCCCACTGCTGACGGCAAGGCGGTGAGTCCGATTGGCGTACCCACGGGCTGAGGTGAAGGCAAGCCTGATTGCAATTTGACAGTGAACGGCGTTTCAGCCGCACAGATAGACACGGCCGCCATGAGCAGGGGAAGTACTAGTCGGAGGGGCACAGTGTCGAGTAGCTTAGCACATGCTTTGCAAGCCGGTCGATATCTTAATTTCAATGTACCCTCAACTTGCAAATCAACTTAGCGCCTTGATGCAAAGCTGCAGGCCAAGGCCAATCAAACAGACGAAAAGGACAATCTGGAGGGTGCGCGAGGGGATCCTGGAGGACAGCAGAGCACCACAGATCGCGCCAATGACGCCACCTGTGCACAACCGAATCAACGCGTGCAAATCGTAATGCCCGATGAACAGGTGCAGGCCGCTTCCGATGGTGGAGATAGTAAGACCGAAGGCCATGTCAGTGCCAACGACCATCGCAGGCGTTAACTGCGTGAGACTCATGATCACGACGGCACCGAGCGCTCCAGCTCCGGCGGATGACACGCCGACCTCGGCGCCGATAAGGGCAGCGATGGGAGGAAGCCACTTGGAATGATCGGTCGAAGCTAATCTGATCTTCCGGCGGAACGAGCGATAGAGATTTATCAGAGAAAGAGAAATGATCGTAATACCGAGGACAAGGAAAATTCCTTTTTCGTGATCTTCTACGCTCAACCGCTTCAGCACCTGTATGCCGATTACAACGCCTGGGATTCCGCCGGCACAGAGCAGGAGCAGAATGCGGTAGTTCACCTGCCCCCGGCGAAGATAGATGGGCAGCACCGCGAATTTGATAATTGCGGCAAAGGTCAGGGCGGTTCCCACCGCAACGGCCGGCTTGAGGTGGAAGAAAAGAATGAGAATGGGCGCGGTAATGCTGCCGGCGCCGACCCCTGTCAGCCCGACAGCACACGCAATTAGAAACCCAGCTATATATTCCAAGTTGGCTCCGCGCCCGATTGAAGTTGTTGAATCATAGCAGTCGACCAGAGGACCGTTTTAGTTTCATTGTGCATGGCACAGGTGCTCGATCGTTGAGCTGGCGTTTGCGACAGCGGTCTCGAGCTCGCAGATGAGCGGATGAGTAGCTGCGGTGTTATGTCTGATGCTCCCGGGCCGGGAATCGCGGAATCTGAAGAATGAGGATGAAAACGATACACAACAGTCCGATGTTGACTGAGAATGCAATGCGCAACGCGCGGATAAACGCTTCGACAGTTGTGAGTCTGCCGAGCGCACTGAAAAACACTGTACCAATGACCGCAACTCCGGTTGCGAATGATGCCTGCTGAACGGTGGACAGGACCCCGGAGGCGGAGCCTGCATCGTGCCCCTTGATGTTGATCAGGATGGTGTTGATCAAAGTGGGCATTACAAAGCCCTGCCCTGTGCCGTAGATGAGGAGAACCGGAGCGAGATTGAGGCTGGTAAGGCCGGCCGTGCGCGACGCGGAGATCCAAAGCAGGCCAACGAGGCCGCTGATCATAAATGCAACTCCCAAATTGATGATCCGGCTGCCGAGCTTGGGCTGGACGCGCACCGATGCCAGCGAGCTGCCGAGGAATGCAATCGCGAACCACAGAAATGTAAGCCCGGCGTGCCGCGGAGAGTATCCAAGTCCGTTCTGAAGAAAGATGGTAGAGATCAGGAAGAAGGCCGCTGCTCCGCTGAAGAAACAGACGCCGCTGCAAAGACCGATCACGAAAACGCGGTTATGAAACAGGGAGAGCTCGATAAGCGGCGATCCCCCCTGCGCGGTTACGCGTCTCTCGAATCGTAGAAAGACAAGGAGCGTCGGGATAAATGCGATCAGACAGACAAAGGCCCATGCGGGCCAACCGGCTTCGCGACCCTGAATGAGGGGATAGAGCAGAAGAGTGAGAGCGACGGTCAGTATCGCTACGCCGCCGAGATCGAGCCGGCGCGCCTTCGGAGAGTTGGACTCCTTCACGAATCTTTCCGCGAAGAACACGGTCAGCAAACCAATGGGCAAATTGATAAGGAAGATCGGCCGCCAGCCGAGATGAAAGAGATCCGCGCTTACCAGGACGCCGCCTAGTGCATTGCCGGCAAATGAAGAGAGGCCAATCACGGTTCCGAAAAACCCGAAGGCTGTTGCGCGCTCACGCTGCGGGAAGGTGACTTGAATGATGGAGAGGACCTGAGGAAACAATAGCGCCCCGGAAACACCCTGCAAAGCACGGGCGCCAATGAGAAGCATTGGAGAGGGCGCGATGCCGCAGAGCAGGGACGCCGCGGTAAA
>Ga0157378_10003560_pt1 | contig 13791 bp, 14 predicted proteins | sample M65metaG_FD_115309 | JGI IMG/M metagenome (GOLD analysis project Ga0157378, IMG submission 115309) | Miscanthus rhizosphere microbial communities from Kellogg Biological Station, Michigan, USA - M6-5 metaG | ecosystem: Host-associated > Plants > Roots > Rhizosphere > Soil | place: USA: Michigan...
CTCGGCGCGGGCAGCGGATGGCTCTCGCATCGCCTCGCGCAACTCGGATGCGAGACGACTCTGCTCGATGTCTCGCCGACTGCGCTGCGCGTTGCGCGCGAGCTGTTCGAGAAGCATCCGCTTTTTGGTGATCGGCCCCAGCCGCGCTTTCTCGTGTTCGACGGCCGGCGGATCGATCTTCCGGATGGCAGTGTCGATCGCATCATCTGTTTCGACGCGTTCCATCACTCGCCGAATCCCGAAGAGATGATTCGCGAATTTGCGCGTGTGCTGGCGCCGGGAGGAATCGCCGGCTTTGCCGAACCCGGGCCGCGGCATTCACGCACGACACAGTCGCAGTACGAGATGAGGGTCTTCAACGTCGTGGAGAACGACATCCACATTCACGCGTTGTGGGATGCCGCACGCGAGGCAGGCTTCAAAGACATTCGTCTCGTTGCATTCACTGCCAATCAGCTCTACGTCCATCTAGACAAATACGATGAATTGCTCGATGGCGGTGCAACGCTCAACGATTACGCGCACGTGTCGCAGGCGTTCATGCGCGACGTCCGCAATTTCTTTCTCTACAAGGGGAGTGCGAAGGCGATCGACAGCCGTGTGCGCGAAGGCTTGTCGTGCAGGATCGAGGTCCTGCATCAGGACGGACGGCAGCTGAGCGTGAAAGTGACGAACGACGGCGGTGCGGTCTGGCTGGGATCGGACGCTGGAGTCGGAGCGGTCTACCTCGGCGCCCATCTCCATACTGCGGATGGCCGTCTGCTCGTCCACGATTTTCACTGGGAGAGATTGCCGCGTGCGCTTCAGCCATCGGAATCGGCCGAGTTGCAATTCGAGTTGCCACCGCTCGATCCCGGCGAGTACGAAGTGGAGCTCGATTGCGTCGCGGACAAAGTCGCATGGTTCGCAGAAGTGAAGCCGGCGTCAGTGCGGGTGCGCGTCCTGGGGAGCTAGGGTTTCTGGGGAGCTGGGGTTCTGGGGGGCTGGGACTCTGGGTCGCGGGGATTCGCGGACTCGCGGATACGCGGTGGAGACGGAAGAAGAAACCGTGCGACGCGTAACCGCGCGACCGCGAGCCCAGCCCCCCAGCACCCGAGAATCCCAGCATCCCAGCCCCTCAGAATCCCAGCATCCCAGAAACCCGCGCCACGGTCTCAATCTTGCGTATCCATCGCGCGATGGCCAAAACCCCCGATATGATTCCCGAGGGGCCGATCGAAGTGACAGCTGTTCCGCACTCACTCTTTTCCGACTGGGATCTTCATCTCTTCAACGAAGGGACACACGTCAAGCTCTGGGAGAAGCTCGGAGCGCACATCGTTCCGGGCGGCGTGATGTTCGCGGTGTGGGCTCCGACTGCGCAACGCGTCAGCGTCATCGGCGACTTCAACAACTGGGACCGCAACGCGCATCCGCTGAAGCCGCATGAGCATTCCGGCATCTGGGAAGGTTTCATCCCCGACCTCGGCAAAGGAACGCTCTACAAGTACCACATCGTTTCGCAACTCAACGGTTATCGCGTCGACAAGGCAGATCCCTTCGGCTTCCGTCACGAGGTGCCTCCGCAGACTGCGTCCGTCGTCTGGGATCTTGCGTACGACTGGAACGATTGGGAGTGGCTGCGTCATCGCAAGGAGCACAATGGCTTCAATGCGCCGATGTCGCTCTACGAAGTCCATCCCGGCTCATGGCGGCGTAATGGCGACGGCGAGTTCCTCAATTACCGAGAGCTCGCTGTGGAGCTCGCCGCGTATGTGAAGAAGATGAACTTCACGCACGTCGAGCTGATGCCGGTAATGGAGCATCCGTTCTACGGCTCGTGGGGTTATCAATGCACCGGCTTCTTCGCGCCGACGAGCCGCTTCGGCACGCCACAGGATTTCAAATACTTCGTCGATCATCTTCATCAGGAGGGCATCGGCGTCATCCTCGACTGGGTGCCGTCGCATTTCCCATCGGACGAACACGGCCTGTCGTACTTCGACGGTACGCATCTGTTCGAGCATGCGGACCCGCGTAAGGGATTTCATCCCGACTGGAACTCGCTGATCTTCAATTACGGCCGGCGCGAGGTCTGCTCGTTCCTGATGTCGAGCGCGATCTACTGGCTCGACGAATATCACGCAGACGGTCTGCGCGTGGATGCAGTCGCATCGATGCTTTATCTCGATTACTCGCGCAAGCATGGCGAGTGGATCCCGAACGAGTTCGGCGGACGCGAGAACCTCGAGGCGATCGCGTTTCTGCGCCGGCTCAATGAAGACGTCTACAAGCATCATCCCGACGTGCAGGTGATCGCCGAGGAGTCGACGGCGTGGCCGATGGTGTCGCGTCCGACGTATGTCGGCGGCCTCGGCTTCGGTCTCAAGTGGGACATGGGCTGGATGCACGACACGCTCGACTATTTCTCCAAGGACGCGATTCACCGGCGCTTTCACCACAATGCGCTGACGTTCCGGATGATGTATGCCTTCAGCGAGAACTTCACACTGCCGCTGTCGCACGACGAAGTCGTGCATGGCAAGGGATCGCTGATCCGGAAGATGGCGGGCGACGAGTGGCAGAAGTTCGCGAACCTCCGTCTCCTCTTTGCGCACATGTACGCGCAGCCCGGCAAGAAGCTGCTGTTCATGGGGAGCGAGATCGCGCAGATCCGCGAGTGGAATCACGACGCGCAACTCGACTGGGATCTGCTCGAGGAACCTCGGCATGCGCAGCTGCAACGCTGGGTTGAGGATCTCAACAAGTTCTATCGGGACGTCACGCCGATGCACGATCTCGATCTCGATCCGAAAGGCTTCCAGTGGATCGACTGCTGCGACACGGAGAACTGCATCATCAGTCTGCTGCGTCTGGGCCGCACCGATGAGGTCATGGTGGCTGCCGTGCTGAACTTCACGCCGATTCCGCGGTACAACTATCAGATCGGCGTGCCGCGTGGCGGCCTGTGGAACGAAGTGCTGAACAGCGATGCGGACATCTATGGCGGAAGCGGCATGGGGAACATGGGCGGTATCGAGGCGGCGCCGATTCCATTGCATGCGCGCGGATGGTCGCTGACGTTGACGCTGCCGCCGCTCGCTTGCGTGTTCTTCGTCAGCGAGCTCGCGGCCGAGACGCCTGAACCTGAATCGTGAACCATTCTCTCGGCGCTCGTTTGCTGGATGGAGGACGCTGCGAGTTCCGCGTCTGGGCTCCGCTGCATCGAAACGTTAGCCTCCGGCTATGGAGTGGGGGCGCGGCGTCTGCACATCGAGATATCGAGATGACGCCTGTTGATGGCTACCACGAGGCGGTCGTCGACGATATTCAGGAAGGTGCGCGCTACGCCTTTGTGATCAACGGGCGCGAGCGTCCCGATCCATCTTCGCGATCACAGCCCGACGGCGTGCATGCGCCGAGCGAAGTGGTCGGCAGCGACTTCGAATGGCATGACGGCGGCTGGCGTGGATTGCCACTCGAGGACCACGTGCTGTACGAGCTGCACATCGGCACGTTTACGGATGAGGGGACGTTCGATGCTGCCATTGAGCGCCTCGATCGGTTGAAAGAGCTCGGGATTACGGCGGTCGAGCTGTTGCCGATCGGACAATTTCCCGGCTCCCGCAACTGGGGCTATGACGGCGTCTACATCGGCGCGGCGCAGCATTCGTATGGGGGCGCGCGCGGACTGAAGCGGTTCGTCGATGCGTGTCACGCACGCGGCCTCGCCCTCCTTCTCGACGTCGTCTACAACCACCTCGGTCCCGAAGGTAATTATCTGAGCGAGTTCGGGCCGTATTTTACGGATCGGTACAAGACACCGTGGGGACTCGCGCTGAACTTCGACGGGCCGCAGAGCGATCACGTGCGCTGGTTCTTCGTGCACAACGCGCTGCAGTGGGTCGATGAGTTTCATATCGATGGATTGCGCGTTGATGCGGTGCACGCCATTGTGGATCGCACGGCGGAGCCGTTTCTGCAGGATCTGACGACTGCAGTGCGCGAGAGGGCGTCGCAGCTTGGACGGATGATGTGGACGTTCGCGGAGAGCAATCTGAATGATCCCCGCGTCATCGCGCCGAGGGAACAATTCGGCCTTGGCTTCGACTCGCAGTGGAACGACGACTTTCACCATTCGCTGCACGCATTGCTGACGGACGAACAGTCTGGGTATTACGAAGGATTCGGCACTGTGAGTCATCTGGCGACGTCGATGCGCGAGGGCTACTACTGGTCGGGCCAGCACAATCCATATCGCGGCCGCAGATATGGGGCGAAGCCGCGGACGCGGAATGGCGCGCAGTTCGTGGTGTTCGCGCAGAATCACGATCAGATCGGCAATCGCATGCATGGCGAGCGTCTGTCGCAGTTGGTGACTGAGGAGCAGTTGCAGCTGGCGGCCGCTGTGGTCGTGCTGTCGCCGTTCCTGCCGATGCTATTCATGGGAGAGGAGTACGGCGAGCCTGCGCCGTTTCAGTACTTCACATCGCATTCGGATGCAGATCTGATCGAGTCTGTGCGGCGTGGCCGCCGCGAGGAGTTCAAATCGTTCGCCTGGCAGGGTGATGCCCCCGACCCGCATGACGAGGAGACGTTTCGAAGGTCGCGTCTCAACTGGCCGTTGCACCCGACGCCAATATGGACGCTCTATCAGGAGTTGTTCCGGCTGCGAAGGGAAACGCCGGAGCTGCGCTCACTGGACATGTCTGCAGTGCGTACTGTGGCGAATGATGAGGAGCGAACGCTCGCGGTGTGGCGAGGCGCCGTGATGCTGGTATTCAACTTCTCTGACCAGCAGCGCATTGTGGAAGGTGTTGAACTGCAGCCATGGGGCTGGAAGCTCGCGTAACCCTACGAGCGGTGCCACATCTTGCATTTCTCAGGAATCCGAGGGAGCATCGTGTCGCGGGTGAACTGAACCTGCGACTGGAATCCTCAGAACAAAAGGTGGATATGTGGCCGAGACATTCAGCCTATCGCGGCCTGCAATAGGCTGCCGCCAATCAGCCTATCGCAGACCCAGTCCCGAACAAGCCGGACCAACGATTCTCCTCGGAGCTGAAGTAACATCAACAATCCCAGCTGGTTGGCGACAAGAAAAGCGATTCCGTGTTTCAGCTTTTCGAATGGTACGTCTAATCAGCTCAGGGACGAGTTAGGTGCTTAGGTCATGTGGACGTGGGTGAGACGCCTGTTGCGAAGACGCCGCGCGAAACCTTCGCTTGATTTGACCATCGCTCCGCACGAACGGCCCCTCGGCCGGATAATGCACGAGGTGCAGAACGAGCCGTTTCGCCCGATTGAGAGTCTCGAGCTAGCCCGGACAATTCCGAACGCCTACGTGGTCATGGAAGGCGATTGGGGCGGTCAAATCTATCTCACGGCCCCCGTGAATCTACTTCGCTGTGGTGCCCCCGAGCCGGAGTCGGTGCTCGGACAACTGGACGCTCATGCGTGGTCATGCAACGACGGGGAAGGGCGAGGATTCTTCTTCGAAGAGCATGGTCCTTTGGAAGGCATCAGCGGCGGCATGGGCGGCGGCGCAACACTTTCCGATCTCTGGCTACATCCCGAACTGGTTGAAGCGGGCTTCGAATCCCGCGTTCGCCAAGTTCTTTTAGCCGAGAACCGCACCTAACTCCGCGCTGCACCGGACTCCGACCCGCTCGCGGGAGCCATCCAAGCGCTATACTTCTCCGCGTGCGGTTCGGAGCCGGTGAGCGCCAGATCCGTTGGGCGGCTTCGCGCACGACAGTTCTGCACACTCCGCACGTAAGCTCGCTCATCGGCTACTCGATCAACCTGCGTCCTCGGCATGAACATTCATCGGCGGCAAGAGTCGCGAGACCGGAACGAGCGCTCGCACCACGGTTCAAAACTTCAATCGTGCCGGTTGTTTCTTTGGGGAACGCGTAACCAACACGAGCCGCCCAACTCGGCGCCGGAGCGGACTTCGGCCCGCTGCCTGCTATTCTTACTTTCGCGTTCCACGCGTGGGCCGAAGCCGCTCAGCTTGGAACGTTAGGCGCATGGTGAGGCTATGAAGCGATGGTTTCATGCAGCGCAAACGGTGTTCGGCGCGATAGGCTCGCTGCAACTGCTGTTTCGTTGCCTTTCTTGGTGGTCGAACAACTGGTGGCGAAATCACAGCGCACAGCTTCAAGGCAACTTTGGCGACTACCCTGCAGCGACCGATAGCAGTGTTCAGTTGCTGTCATCGGCGGTGCCAGCCTTCTCGTGATCTGTGCTCTCTTTGCGGCCTCCGTCTTGTCTCCGGGACGGTTTACACAGCTTGCCGGCACAGTCTGCGTGACGTTGTCGATGATCGAGGTCGGTTGTGTGTGGTACGAGGAAGTGGGTCGGTACGAGGTGTGGTACGCATTCGTTACGATTCCTGAGTTCGTGTTTTCTCTCGTACTTCTCGCAAACGCCATCGGGTGGTTCAAGTTCGGCCAAGGTGCACGCCGCCAAGTGGCAAGCGCCTAACTCTCGGCTACCTTTAGGCGCTTGTCAATCCTTTGTCGTGATGTTGGCGGTCGAAGACCGCCCACCTTATGGTTTTGACTCTAGTTCTCCGTCTTTGATTTTCTCGTAGCGGGCCCTGTGGGAAAGTGGGAAACGCAGGTTCATCGCGTTTTCCACTTTTCCATAGGGCGGTGCCCCTTCTTTCTTTTTTGGTTCTTTTTTCTTTCTTTGAAGACTTGCAGCGTATCCGCAGGTTTTCCACAGAAGTCCGCGTTTCTTATGGCGCACGAATGCCGCGACTGGTTTCGCTACCTTCTCGGTCCTCGTGAACGGGACCTGCGTACTGGCGACCATGTCGAGACGCCGGCCCGGAGTGATATGACGGTGCAGCTGGCCATCTCACAGTGTGACCTGCGAGTGTTCAAGCCGCGAGCGATCATCTCCGGAACGGTACTGCGTTTTAAAACGTGTTTCTGAAGCTTTCCTGTTAGCTGATGCTTCCGCGGATCATGCCGCGGCTCGATACTGAGCTTCGCAAACAAAGACACGGCCGGCATCGAAGGCTTCGCCGGAGTGGTACCAGCCCCAGAGCATCTTCACGAGCTTTCGAGACACTGCCGTCATGGCCTTCTTGCCCGGCATCTTTTCCTTTTCGGTCTTGTGGTGATAGTAGGTCCCGAATAGGCCGTTGCGTTTTACCAGCGGCAGTGCAATGTGGTTGAGCACCGTACGCATTCGCGGCCGGCCCCGTCGCGAGATCTTCGTTTGGCCGACATACTTTCCACTCTTTCGTTCGCACAGATTGAGTCCGCCCATCCGTAGCACCTGGCGCCATGACTGATAGTCGCTCAGTGGCCCTGTCTCGGCGAAGAACCGTCCGAGTGCCACGGCGGAGATCACTCCGGTCTGCGCCTGCGGCAGGCGCGGGTCCGACTGCCGAGCCTCTTCGTAGAGAGCTTCGATTGCTTCCCGTTCTACCTCGCGACGCTCGGACGCGAGCTCGAGGTCATGCCATGCAAGATCAAGCTCGTGTTCGAGTAGCTCATTGCGTCGTCCCGATTCCGTCGTAGTGACGGACAAACGCGCGTTGGCCAGCAGTCGATCGACCGAGATGCGCAAGATCTTCGAATGGTTGCGTAGGCGATCGTACACGCGAGCTGCTTTCAGCCCGGCCAGGCGATGCGGATTCAGGCCATAGCATCGATAGATCGCCGACCCGGAAGGTCCATAGAGAAAGTCGGTCGTGAAGCTGAAATCCGGAAATAGAAGAACCATGATTCGATGCACGCGTGCCTTGGCGTCGATGATCGCGCACTCGGCATCCTCGTAAAGCTTCGATCGATGCCGCAGCAGCTCATAGACCTCGGGAACCTGACGGTCAATGATGAGCCGCCCCTGCCTCGCGACAGCATCTATCGCCTGTGGATCGCGTTCATCGGACTTGCCCGGATCCCCGAACAGCACCTCGCGCATTTTCACGACATGCGAAGCATCGACCAGATGCGTCGCGCATCCGAGGGAACGCGCGATGCGCAGAAGCAATCGATGATAAACGCCGGTTGGTTCGACCACGACGCTCAGCTGTTCGTATCCCTCTAAGTGTGCCCGATGCAGAATCGAATCGAGCGTAGAGCGAATCGCTTCACTGCCGTTCGCGATCTCCCATCTGGCCTTAAACCCAGGACGATCGAGGGATGGGCACACGAGATTCAACTTATCCAGACTGACATCGCATGAAACGATAGCGATCTTGACCTCGGACACGAGCGACAGTGAGGTATTCTTCATGACGGGCTCCTCTTGCTTGAAGTGTTGACAACGTCAGCTTAACGTCGCGCCCGTGGCTATGTCATGGTCGCGGCGGAGGAGCCCTCTTTGAGCTCTCACCGCCTAACAGTACGGTGCAGCGGACTTCGACCCGCTCGCTGGCAAACTCATCTTGCACTTGCGGCGCGGCGGGTCGAAGCCGCTGAGCCGAAAAACGTTGGGCCGACGGATTGATCAGGACGCGTATCCTTCGCGAGTCTATGAGGGGTACCGTTTCAACCGACGGGAACTCGCGAGGTGGTAAGCGATGGCCTCAGCAGAAGTCGAGAACAAGGTTTTCGAGCAGTTCACGAGGCAATTGCCCACTTTTGCCGGCCGGCCCGTGACCTGGGCGGCAGGTGAAAACCCGCCGGATTTCTTGTGTACCGACAATGCGGGCAACCGCATCGGTGTCGAACTTTCCGAATGGCTCGACGAGACACAGATCGCGCAGGAACGACCTCAGTATCAGCGGGAAGAAGAGTTCCTCGCCGTGATTCGGAGTCGCGACGAACCTCCTCCAAAGAACATCGGAAACATCTGGATATTCGCAAACGAGAATGTTCGCCTGAGCGCAAGTGAGGCACTAGAGTTTCGCACTCAGCTTTACGCTTTTATCAACGATCTCGATCAGCGCTGGTCAACGATTGAAGATCACGATGATCCTCAAGGCACTGATGTCGATGACTTCTCTGGCTTTCCGCTACTCCAAAAGTACTTGAGCGGCTTGATGTGCTGGTCTCAATCACGGCATCACACGTATCAAGGTAATGAATGGATTGCTTTCATGAATCATGGTGGCGGCTACTCGCCCGACACAGCTGTCGAGGCACTGGAGCGCACGCTAAGTCGCAAAACGGCAAAGTATTCAACGCTACATGCCGATCAGCGCTTGGCTGAGCTCTACCTGTTGCTCTACTACGATCAAGGATTCCACTACAACACGCCCTTCGATGCTCCGGGACATGGGTTCGCAGAGATCGCGCGCCATCTCACGAACCTCGCCGCGCAAGATCACGGCGTTTTCCAGCGGATCTTTCTTTTCATTCCGGCAACAAAGGATCTTGCACGAGTCTACTGACCGCGGCCCAACTCACGGCTGCAGCGGACTTCGACCCGCTCGCTGGTAAACTCATCTTGCACGTTCGGCGCGGCGGGTCGAAGCCGCTGAGCCGAAAGACGTTGGGCGTCGGAACATGAAGACCGGATGGCACAGCGAGGCAGACGGATGGACGTCGGCCGGTCGCAAGATCAACTCGCAGGAGAATCTGGACCTGGTCCGCCACACGCTCGAAAACGAAGGGCCGGTACTTGTCGAGCATTGGCACTATCGCGGTTCTCGAGCTCCGACACGCCTTATCTTTGAAGACTATGAAGAGTTCGCGACGTATCTGAACGGCACCTTCGCCGGTGACGCCATTCACATCTGGAACCTTGCTAGGGTCTGTACAGAAGCGAACGAGCTCGTATCGGGAAAATGCCCGAACGAGAACGGTGAGGTTCCGGAGCGGGGAGCCTATTAGCAGCGGGCCTCGACGCCCAACTCCGCCGCTGCACCGGACGCCGTGCCGTTCGCCGCCATGCTCGGCGTATCATCCTCGTGTGTCGCTCTTGCCGTGTGAAGCACGGCGCCGGTGAGCGGCAAAACGTTAGACGGCGCAAGGCCAAACACTGGAGACGTGGGGAACCATCGGTATCACGGGTCTCCCGAGGGATCTTGAATATGGGCGCAGACTCATTCATCGCGTTCTTCGGCGTCAGATTCGATTTGTCAGAAGAGGAGCTCGAATCGTGTGAAGCCATGGAAGACACGCGGATTCGAAGAGCACGAAAAGCGAAGTTGGACTACTGCTTTGACCGAGCTACCGACGGTGAGAAGTACTTCCTCTATGTTGGCCGAAGTATGGCCGCGCTGGGTGTAGAGGCAGGGGTGTACGAAACGTTGTCCGAGTCAGAGTTTGCCAGAGTCGTCTCCGAAACAAAGACACGACTGGCTCAAGCCGAGATAAGCGGTGAGCCATCACTCCACTTCCAACTGATAGCGCAGTACTAGACCCGGCGCCGTCTAACTCACCGCTGCAGCCGACGGGGCCCCCCTTTCGTTGCCGTGCCAGATTCCCGTTTCAATTCTGCTATTCTGCCTCATGATGGGCCGCGCTGAGCGGCCGAACGTTAGGCTGCCATGAGTCGGGTTTTCAGAGTGTCAGCGGCCAGTGTCGCGGGCTTCGCGCTTGTAGTGGCAGTGTGGCTCGTCCGTTCTGGCGAATCGCGTCAAGCGGCGATCGACGCATCCGCTGCCCTCAATCGCGCCTACCATTTGGTCGTGCCGCCACCTCGCGTTAGACGCACGCGAGAACTTAACATGGCGAACACTGAGGTCGAAGTCGAGCGTGCCGTCGCCCGAGGGGATTACCGACTAATCGGAATCGGCGGGGTTGGTCTCTTCTTCCCCGGTTTGGAGTATCGAGACGGCCGCATCGAGCGAGCCGTCAAGACCTATGGCTATCGCTCCATCGACGGAACGAGTGACTACGCCGATAGCGCTGAGCAAGCTGCGTTTCAAGAGGCGGCGTATGAGTACGCCCGCCGCTACAACATGAACATGTGGCCGCAGATCCCGAATCGGCCGTTCATCAAACCGAATTAATGGCACGAGCCGCCTAATTCGGCGCGGCGAGCACCAGTGCCGTTGGGCGGCGTGTTCCGCACACAAGGGTAGGCTAAGGTGGAGGCGGCGGATGAGCATGTGTCTTAAAACGTATACGTTCGGCATTGTGATTACACTTCTTTGGTTCACCATGCCCGTGCGCGCCGAGTGCGATTGCGCGCAAATTCCGGAAAAGCACCTCTACCAATGTTCGGATGCGGTGTTCATCGGCCACACAACGGAAGTCGTGCCGTTCGCCGCACAGATCACCGTGAGCAAGGTCTTCAAGGGCCGCGTCGAGGAGCACGTAGTCGTTGCCGCCGTCACGGGCGACTGCGGATACGGTGTGTCCTTTGAGCCCGATCGGGAGTATCTGTTTCATGTTCAACGCGGAGAAGCCGCGACGGACAGTCAACTGGAGATGTGGCGAATCTCCATGTGCACACCGGCGCTTCGAACTGATGAATCCCCAGGCGCGTCTGGCGTGGCGAGCCTCCGGCGCTACGCATGGTGGTGGAAGCTTCCGCTGAGCGGCTGGTGCCACCGGTGACCCAGCGGTGGGGGCGCGGCCCCAACTAGCGCCTGCAGCGGGCCCGTTTGGCAGCGGCATCCCAACTTCGTTACCATTTCGCGTCGCGGGCCCGGGCCGCTGAGCCGCAGGACGTTGGGCCGACCGAAATGGAGACACGAAAGACGTGCGCGCTACTCCTGGCTCTTGTCGTCTTTGCGACCACGCCACGGCTGTTGGCGAATGAGCGGGATGCTGCGGTCCTAGATTCTGTACTGGAAGACCTGACCACGTATCGCGGCGGTGACGTGCCTCTAAGCGTCGGCTCAAAGACGCCGCGCACTATTTATGCGACGACGGCTTCGCCTCAGGTACCCGATCCGCCCGACATCGACAACTTACTGCATGCCGTGATCAATGCGGTTCCGCGCGCCATGAAAAGCAAAGTGCGACAGGCAAACGATGACGCGAACGCGCATCGGTCCGATCGGCACGGAGTCGAAGCTTACCGATCCACTAGAAGTGCTGTCGTGGTAGACAGTCCTGCCGTATCCACCAATTATCAATCAAGTTACCCCGTCGCCGCCTGGTCACCGGGGTATTCACGAGACGGTTCGCTCGCCATCGTTGCGCTTTATTTTCCAGAATTTCTTCATCCATCGGTCGGTCTATATCTTCTGGAGTCGACACCTCGCGGATGGGTCGTGCTGACAAAATCGTTTCTTGAATATCTTTGAGTTCGTGCCTACGTGAGATCGCGGCAGCCAAACTCACCGCTGCACTTCGACGATGCGGTGTTCGTTATTCGCGATACCTGGCCGAGTACGGTTCGCGCATGCTCAACCATGACGCAGAAATGACCACGCTGGAGGAACTGGCTGGCCGGAACATCTCGCCCGATGAGCAGCTGTTCATCCGGCCGGACAGCGATCTGAAGCCGTTCGCCGGAGCGCTCTGGCCCTTCGGAACGTTTCTGAAGTTCTTCCAAAGAGTCTGCGAGCAGGGCGACAGTTCTGCGCCGAAAACACCGGTGTTCGTGGCGCCGCGTAAACCGATTCAGCACGAGTGGCGTCTCTTTGTCGTGGACAGGAGCGTGTCGTCGGGTTCGCACTACAGATTCATGGGCGATCCCGAGATCGACGCCGACGTGCCTGATGAAGTGATCGCATTCGGCAATCACCTCGCCGCAGTCTGGAGCCCTGCGCGCGCGTTCGTGCTCGACATCGCCTCGATTGCTACGGACCTTCGCCTTGTCGAGATCAACGGCTTCCACAGCTGTGGTTTCTACGCTGCAGACATCACCAGGATCGTCGCTGACATGAGCGAGAACGTCGCCTGGTAATCCCCATCAAGTAGCGGCCTAACTCACCGTTGCAGCCGACGAGGCCCCGTTCGTCGCGGGGCTACATGCCAGGTTCAGCTTCTGCTATTCTGCCTTCTAAAGGCCGCGCCGGTGAGCGGCTGAACGTTAGGCCACATGCCCGAAAACGCGCAAGCGACACTCGTTATGAACCTCCGCAAGGCCACCGGGCTTTCCCTGGCGGAGGCGAAACGCTATGCCGAGACTGCCCACCACGACCTCTTGCAAAGGATTCTCCGCGCCGGTGAATACCAGCAATGCGGTCATCTGCACGATCCCATCGAAGACGATCTACGCCATGCTGCCGTCATCGCGGCGGCGTCGCGACAGGCCGAAATTGAGACAGACGTCGAATGGCAGGAGAAACGTGAGGAGCTTGCTGCTACCGGTCATGACACTCTGGCCACCACTCTCAAGAGGGGACGGGCTCGTGCCTTGTGGAGCAAAAAGAAACAGATTCTCGCAGAACACGGCCTGCAATGGTTTTCGCCAGCTGAGATGAACCCGGGAACGGTGTTCGACTGACCGAGACGTTAGACGACCGGACATATGGACGTATCGACTGCTTTACTCGGGTTTGCGAACTTGCTGGAGATAGCGCATCTGAGCTCGCCAGGAGACTCCTATCGGAAGCAAGAGGAATTGTTGCGTCACTGCCGCGCAACCAGGAAGGCCTTCCTCGCCACTATGCCAGTCAGACATCGATACAAGTGTGAAGTCTGCGGTATCGAGGAAGGCGAAGCGTGGGTGCATCTGGAAGATCCGACGCAGCAGTTAGCCACCTCGGCCTGGCAAAGAATGGAGTATTTGGAGTGCTGGTCAACACCAGTTGGACTCTTCGTTGACCTGCATCGCTCGGAGTTGCACCATATTGCTGTGCATGGTGCCGAAGCATCGAGAGAGTTCGTAACGCTCTTGTCCGAAGTCCGTCGCTAGCATTTGTGGAAAGGTAGCGCGTCGGCCGTCAGGGTGCGAGATCGGCCGTCTAACTAGCCGTTGCAGCGCCGTAGCACCGTTTCCAAG
>Ga0157378_10003561_pt1 | contig 13791 bp, 11 predicted proteins | sample M65metaG_FD_115309 | JGI IMG/M metagenome (GOLD analysis project Ga0157378, IMG submission 115309) | Miscanthus rhizosphere microbial communities from Kellogg Biological Station, Michigan, USA - M6-5 metaG | ecosystem: Host-associated > Plants > Roots > Rhizosphere > Soil | place: USA: Michigan...
ATTTTGTTGTCTATCGTCTGCCATTTCTGTTTCCTCCCCTTAGGTGTTCATTGAACGTGATGGTTTTCGAGGTGAAAGCCTCGACTTGGCAACCTGTGCATAAAACTCAAACAGATTGGTTTCGACGAACAGCTCAAGTGCAAGCGCGGTGCCAAGAGCTGGCGTCCTAAATTTAATTCTCTGCGCCTCTGTGCACGTCTCGCTGATTCTGTGGTGGAGCTTTTCCCGAGACATTTTCAACACAGAGATACCGAGAACCCCTCAGCTTTGGACTCTCCTGCCAACCCTGTCCGGCGTTTTTTGAACGAAGGCGAGACAATCTGAAAAAGTTTGTTAGAGCTTCTCCACACTTGTGGACCAGATGAGGACTTCTTTCTGTTTGAACACTTGTTGAAGGTGGACTCGATATTGTCGCCACCATTCTTTATCAAGACGCTCAGCAATAATTTCGAACATGACGACGTCGTCGCGATTAATCCCTTCGTCCTCCTCCCACAAACCTGTGGCCGGGGCGCGCAGAAAAGCCGTCACGCCGCCAAAGCGGCGCGTGAGTTCAGTACGCACTGTATGAAAGTGTGCGATCGGAAAGGACTGTTTCTTGTTATCGTGCAATGGCAGAAGTAGCTGGATGAGATACATCGGAAGAAGTATTGAGCGGACTCCCATGCCCGGCAGGCTATTCAATTTTCATGTCTTAGCCGGCCGGTTCAGGCTTTCAGAACGGGATCGCATTGCTCGATTCGTCGCAGGAGTTCTTAGCAAGAAAAGTGCCGTGGTATTTCGAACTCTTTTGGAACGATAACCCGGCTCTCCGGCGTCTCGATTATCAGCACTTGATTACCCGCGCAGAGGAGCTAAGGGCCCGAGTTGAGAGACGAAGATTGGAGATCGCCAGGCAAGCACTGGCAAAATCTGCACATCGTTGACTATTCAAGTTAGTCGAAAAACGAACGAGGTTTGGAGCGGGTAATGAGAATCGAACTCGCAACTCTCAGCTTGGGAATCTAAACTTTCGATCTTTATTTTCAATACTTAGAAAATCGCTAAGAAAAAGGTGTACGTGCATGAACTGCATACCGTGCATGCAATTGCCTGATTTGCGTGTTGCTGAGGTATGTTTGCGGGACGGGGTCATTTTCTTCATGAAAGGTCTATAACAAGCCTCAAGCCTTGATGCTCGGGCGGAGGCGCGCAGAAGATACTTTTCTGTGAGAAGCAAATATAGGAAATCGTAAGCGCGCTTTTTGTTTCGCGCCATGCTCGCGTGCTGGATCCGGCTATGACGGAACAATCATCTAAGATTCTCAACGGGCGAGGTACGTATAGTTGTGGTTAAGGTGGAAGACTTGAAATCCATGTTCACTCCCATCGTTGCCTGTGAAACTATTCGAATCCAAGAGAAGGCGCTCCCGGCCATCTTGCACTAAACGAGCTTCGGCAAATCCCACAGTATTGGTATCTCCATAATCAGAAGAAAAGGTCTCAAGGATTGGCCCCCACCAATGATCGTTCTTCTCCTTCTCATTAGCCGGCGTCCACTGAAAGCTGTAGGACCAAACGAGATCGCTTGTCTGGGTTTCGCCGTTATACAGGTAAACCTCATTCCACCAGTTGTTGCCGTCGGTTGTATGAGTGGCATTAATGGTGTAGACCGCATCGTAGTCCTGTCCGGCAATGTTATAAGTGAGCTTGTACGCGCCCCAACGGTCATAGGGAATGCTCACTACCCAAGGATCCTGGTGATCAGCGTTTTTCGCCCAGTCAAACACTCTAAACAGGGGTTTGTCCTGACGGCTGTATGAGACGAACGCTTCGCAGCCGCGTCCCGCACGGTTAGTCGCGGTGAGATAGAAAAAATCTGCTGTATTCCCTCCGAGAGCGGCAGGAGTAACGATGTAATTATAGTTGGCGCTTGACTGTGAGAACATTAACTGTGAATCACGAAAGAATACCCCGCCTCCGAGACCGCCGGGCACGGGAGGCTTGTCGCTGTCGCCAGTTGCAGTTGCCGCGCTGCTTCCAAGCCGTAGTTTTCTCTGGTTATTTAGATCCAAACCACGTTGGAGAAATAGATGTTTTTCTCGCGTAGTCGGCGAGAAACTGCGCGATATCGCGGCGATTTCGTCTCGCCGGTCGCGAATCGCAACGTAGTCGTGTCGCCTTGGATCGTAAACGTATCTTGTGTTCTCGATTATCTTGAAAAGATCATGAGCGATCTCCTGTTCTTTTGCTGGTTTGGGCTCATTAGAAGTGCGGCTAAGGTTGGTATTCTCCAGTTCGTTGATTTTGCCGGACCGCTTGCAAGCCGCACCGAACACAATCACGACCAGTAGGAGTATTACTGCTCTACATTTCATGCGATCTCTAACCAACGGAGAACTTCAGGCTTCAATTCAACTGATTGGATCGCAACGAATGCGTCCAACAGCATTCACGACGCATCGTTTGCAATTTAGACTCAGAATAATTCGATTCCGAAAACGTCAAGGATAAACGAATTGTTGCGTAATAGGCCCGAACTGAGCGACTAATCCAGATTGGCTAACATAACCCCAGACCAATGCCTCGTAGACAGCCCCAGAGTCCTTTGGCCCCCACTTATGGTCAAACAGGCCACATAATGCATGGGTAACTTCGCTCTGCGGTTTGAACTCAACAGCACTGAGTTCCCAAGGGTGTAATTCCGGTATCCAAATCCCCGTATGGATATCCTTGAGAAAAACTTGCAGAAGAAAACAGTTTGGTGCGGTCGTTGTGACGTCAGCCTCGAGCGCAACGTCATGTTCTAACTCATCGTACGTGACGCGAAAGTCAACTTTAACAATATTCGGTGTGGCATTCCGCGTTAGCTCGTCTTTAAACGACTGCCATGAAGTCTCTGACTTTGTCGCGGCGGCAATCGTCCGCTTGATCTCCGTGTAGCTTTGCACCATATTCTCCCATTGTTGTAAGGGAAGGAGCTTCGCCAACTGCTCCCCACCAAAGACCTCTTAGTCTCATCCATTAAAGTGATCACGGATGAAGTCATTAACGAAGATCCCTTTCGGATCAAAGTCGCCCCGGATTTTATTAAAGTTATCGATGGTCGTGGAACCGTACAGATTTCGGACTTCTTGCGCGCTAAGCGTTAGGTGCTTCCCCCAATGTGGCCTACCGTCAACGGATTTCATCAGCGACTCGTAGTTCTCGAAAAAGTCGTCCACATTGAACTCGCCGAATATGTAGCCTCCCACATAACAGACTGGACCTTTATTAGCTGGACTCAGCATAATATCGTCCCGGGCTACGAATCTCACTTCGACGAGTATGAGATTTACGTAACCTTTCTCTTTGATCAAGCGCCGAAGTTTTTCTACGGCGTCGGCCGCTTTCTCGATCGGAATAGCGTACTCGCTTTCCCGGTGACGAGGCGGCATGATCGTGGTGAGTGCCTCGTCATAGGGCTTCACTTTGTCTTCGTTGAACCATGTGAGGCGCGCCTTAGATCGCTTCCTTGTGTTGGGCTGCACTTTGAGACCAAGGCTCTGCCAGTACGAATACGTATCCGGCGCGACCGACTGCCTGGTAGGGTTCTCGACCGGCCCACTCTGCTTGGGAGCAGCCAGATCATCCATGGTCATGACCTGAATGTCATCAGGAATCCACGAGAACCAATAGAGGCGAAGTCGGTCGTGCTTATATAGATCATAATCCAATGTGTGCTTGAGTTCCTTGAAGGGCCGATGCTCCGACTTGTAGTGAATCTGGTAGTCTTCCCTGCACTGAATCGTAACCTGGCTGATAATTCCCAGGGCGCCAAGACTGATGCGAGCCGCTGCGAACTCGGGATCTTTCTCCGAAAGAACGCGGATTTCCCCGAGGCCGTTGATAAGTTTCAATTCTGTGACTTGGGTGGAAAGGTTCCCAAGCTTTAGCCCGGTTCCATGCGTACCGGTTGAAATAGCTCCTGCTATCCTTTGTTGGGTTATTGATCCTAAATTCTGCATTCCCAAGGGGGGGGTGTTGGCTCTAAGAACTTTGATGACATCTTTGATTCGCATCCCCGCCGGAACGGTGGCGCGCATTTTTTTTGTATCGACCGCAATAGGAGTTTTGAGTCTCCTTAGATTGATAAGTGTGTCCGATGTAGGAACCAGCCGAGACCAAGAGTGGCCCGCACCAAAAGCGCGGATGACACCACCCCGATCACCAGTCTGCTTAACGAGATCCACGACTTCGGCCTCAGAGCGAGGTTCACAGTATAAGTTTGGCTCGCAATTCACGGTGGAATCCCAATTATTAAACTCAAAGTCAGATTCACAGTTATCAGATTGTTCAACTGGATGGTTTACCGCTGGGTAATCGTCAGATTTAGCAGTTACTAATCCCTCAGGAATACTAGCCGCAGCTGTTGCTCCCGCCACAAGCTTCGCTGAATTTTTCAAGAATCGACGACGGTCAAAATCAGCATTTTTCATTTGCCTCTCCTGGGTTGCACGAGGTTTTTGCTACCTTCGTCTTGATTGCGAATTGCGCGTGACTCTCATGTGGAATGCGAAGGGACTTATAGCAGTCGATACTCGGCATCGAGCTGCTGAAAGAACCAGAGAATCTCGTGAATGTCGTAAGGATCAGTGTCCTTGCCGCTAAATTTATGCTTTAAGACATCAGCGACATGTTGCAATCCCTTGTGATCGTCCAAATCGATATCTGCCAAATTGCCCTCTGTCTCGACCTTTTGGGCGAATGTCAATTGAATATTTCCAGCAGCGTCCTTAAGCGTCTTGAAACTATCGGGTGGGTCCACTGAAACCCACTCATCCGACGGAAACTTGTGCATGCTGCTATCAACGCTGAAGTATTTTTCTGGGTACGAGCGAAGTCCTGCTAGTAGCCCAGGCTTAACCAGCGCATAGATGCGCTCGCGATGCTTGGGATCCAACCATGTCTGGTCAATGCGCTGAATAGAGCTAATCAGCTTGGCCCCACTCTTCACAGTCTCGCGTGACATCTTAGCGCAAAGGTTTAAGATCGTAGCCCGGCTCTGTTTGCTTAGTTTATTCCATTCGTCCTCGCCGATTTCTGAATCACGTAGTATCTGCAATAAGTCGGCGCCGTAAGTTTTGTTTCCCAGATCCCCAAACTCTATCGGATGAGGATTGGCTTTAGATGGTTCGACAAAAAAGTATTCGGTGACGCGATTCGTAACGCCGGCCTCCACATTTATGAATCGCTGTTTGAATCGATACTTGTTGGGCGTGATAATCATCTGGGCGTGGCCAGTCGGGAATGCCGGCACGCCAACTAATGTGGCCGGCTGTCCTTTGAACGACACGTTGTAAATGTTCTTAAGACTTTGCAGCTGAGTGTTGTAAATCTTGATTTCCACCTCATCTGTAATTGTGTTGCCGTAGATGTCTTTGAAATCAACTTCCACGTCCGCGCGATTAATGTCTGCCATAGTTGCACTCCATTCTAGTTTGAACTCAGGATTGCTCCGATTTATTCACGGCTTAACCCGTTTAATGTTGTCAGCCATCCCCCCGTACAATGGAAATTGAATTCGCCCCATACCGCCAATTGACATTGCGGCCGTTTGGCGCGGGAGCGACCTACCCTTTAAAAGCCGATGGTTCAAGAAGCTTATGAATCACTTCTGGTAGCCATGAATCTTTGGGCCACCTCACGAAGGTAGACTGCCGCGTCATACTCGTTCTCAATCCGGCGGGCAAGTCTGAGGCGCTGAAGCTCTTGCGGCTCGCCAGTATCGAGCTTGTGGGCCAGGTCTACCAGGCTCTGCTGCAGTTCTGTCAGAGGTTCAGAGGAGACGCGGCCCGCAGCTTTTCGGTTGATCAATTCTGTTTCGGAAATCGTCTCTTCATCAAGCGCCAGCGGAGCTAACTTGGCGGTCGTGGCCTTTGAAAAGCCAGGTACATCCGTGCGTGGCCGTGCCAGTTGAGGCACGTCGGAGAAAACGTTGGCCTTTGCATCACGACGAGTAAGGGAATTGCCCAGGCCAAACACACTCTTCACTGTAGCCGGAATCGACGTGTGGTCGAACTCAGTCTTGACGATGGTTTGGCGCTTGATAAACGGAGAGATCAACACGGCCGGAACTCGCACGCCGTACCGATCGAAAGCGAAGCGGCTGGTTTTCGAGTCCGGTGGAATGGCCTTAACCGGCGGCTCGTGATCATACGTGCCACCGTGCTCGTCCCAGGTGATGAGCAGGATGGTCCGCTCCCAAGCCGGTGAATTCTTTACAGCCATGTAAGTAGTTGCGATGAGCTTCTCACCGTTACGCACGTCGTGTGGGGGATGCTGATCATTGGCGGCGCCGAACATCGACGTGTACTTGGGTTCGATGAACGCGAAGTTGGGAAGCGCACCTTTTTTAGCGTCATTGAGGAATGATTTGAAGCTGGCGAAATTGACTTTCATCTCGTCGGTCGTCAACCGGTTCAGCAGCCAGGAGAGCGAGAAATCGTCATAATAGTTGCGCCAGGTCAATCCTTTTGCCGATAAGCTTTCAAAGATCGTTGGCATGTCATAGGAGTTCGAAATGCTGTTGTTGATGTAGCCGCCCGAGGTGGCGGCCAGAGCGAACATCCTATTCGGCTGTGTTGGACCTGGCACGGAAGAAAACCAGCGGTCGCAGACAGCGAACTCTCTTGCGAGTGTGGTTATAACCGGCAGGTTCGCAGGATCGAAGCACCGCATGATCGTCTTAGCGATCTCCGGCGTAACGTTCTGTTGTTGCCCATAGCTGTAGATGAATCCGTCATTCATCGCGCCTAATGGAGGTGGACCACTGGATCTCCCAAACAACTGAACATTGACGTCGGGTACCTGATGGCCCGGGTCGTGGGCAAGAACAAAATCCGCGTCTGGCGAAACCTTGACTCTCACTGCCCCAGGAGCGGCGGGGTCAATCGGGTTTGACTGACTGCCGTCTAATCCGTTGACGTCATACCCAGCTCGCCGTGTGAATCCGAGCATGTGATCGAACGAACGATTTTCCAGCATGAGCACCACAATGTGGTCGATCTGTTGTGGCATATCAAAGGCCTCGATTCCGGGCGTCTCACGCCCTGCGGTAGATTAACTTCTTCGGCTCTCCCGTACCTTTGGTCGGCATCTGTGGTTTCTGCGTTGGTGGCATCTGAGTGCGAACCTTAGTGCGAGTCCGATTTGCGACCCCGGCGTCAGATCGTTCACGGAGACTTGGCGCCAGGAATGATGTTCCCTAAATCCGACGCATTGTTGTCGTCTGATGACTCAAGGCTGAAGCCAATCTTGAACGCATTATTAAAAGCGAAGACCGGAGGAACGCCTCCTCTGCGGTACGTAAACGTCAATGCTGGGTGCCGGCCAAGTTTCGGAATCTTGAGATATTTCAGAGGTTTAAGAAATCGCAAGTCCTCGGGTAGGTTGATACCCGTCATGACCTTTAGGTCCAGTTGCAGAGAGTATTGATTTCCCTTCACCACCAAATCATTTCTGTTCGTAACTCGGTCGAACGCGCTTTCCTTCTTTAACAGGTAACGATTAGTAAAGTGCGCTTCAAATAATATTCCTGAGAACCAGGTGTCATACCTGCATGGCGAACGAAAAAAGAGCTTGAAGTCCCCTTCGCCTTTCAGGCGTGCGATCGGATACTTCTGGAAACTTATGTTGTCCTTGTTGCGAAGGTTTTTGCCCGCCTCTAAAGCGGCTGGGATTAGTCTAAAGCTCCAGAAAAATAGACTGGACTCGGATCCAATCTGCCTTCGGGGAGATCTCAATTCTACGCCGCCCGTGTAAAGAAGATTGTTGACAGGACCGGGTCGCAAACCTCTAAGGTCTGTTTCCAGCCGGACTCCGCCATAATTTAAGAACCACTGGGGTTTAGGCTTGGCGGTAGTCAAACTGCTGGACCGCTCGACGATGTACTTCATTGACGCGAGAGTGTCTGACGGAAGATTAGCGCGAAGGCGCTCGATCTCCTTCCTCTGCTTTGAGCTTAGTAGTATCTTGCGAAAAGTCAGTCCAACACCGAAGTATTTGGGATCCGCCTTTTTACTCCCGCCCTTGCCGTAGGAGACATCAAGGATTATTTGATTTAGGAAACCTGGCTTGAACGACTTATTAAGATTCAAAGCTCCAACGCCACCGCCAGTCGAAGCTAATTGGAATTGGGTATCAAAACTTTTCTCTTCCGACGCTTTTTCGACTGCGATGGACTGCCTGATCTGCCGGTCATAGTTGGTGAGTTCAGCCCGCTCGAACGCTCGCTGGGCCGCGGTCGATGCTTCGGCGCTAGGCAGTTGGTCATCGGTTTCTCCCACACTCACACTCAGACGGTTGTCGCCCGGTGGTGCCTGGAACGATTGACTCAGTTCAATTAATAATGACCGATGGTCGGGACCATACTTGACAGTCCGTATGTTTCGTACAGGAACGCGAGTGTTACTGGGAAGTGAAACGATCTGAAGGTTGAGTGTTCCTGGGTCTTCAGGCCACGCAGCTTCAGGCAACGGCAACCAGATTGGATCGAGAGGCCTGGGAAGAAACAATGAGAAAGCGCTAGCGCGCGGCGGTGGCGAGTCTTGTCCGGACTGCTGGGCGGAGGCCAACGTGGTACAGAAACATACGGATATAAACCATGTCCACATCAAAGTCGGCCTGGCTCTTAGATATTTCATGTTGCTTCCCTGTCTCATCGCGTTGTGTGCCGGTGTGTGATTATCACCTTATGAATCCGTTCAAATGTGGCGCAGGTCGTAGGCCGGCGCGCCTGCGCCGGGGATCAAAGGTTAGCGAGTCGCCAGCTGCTCTCACCTTCCCGTAATCTCCTTGCCGAGGTTTTTATGGAACTCCTTAATGGTGGGGCTCTTCAGGTTTGTGGCCCTGCCTTCACACAAAGTCTCGGGTTCGAACTTTGGTGGATTATTAGGATCAGTAGGATTCAGAACAGACAAAACACAAGTCATGGGCGTCAGTGGAGTGGGTTTATCGAGCGGGGGCCGCTTCTTCCCTGTCTTGTTCACGTCCTCTCGGATCGCTTCAAATTCTTTTTCTTTATCATCCTTAAACCTTTCTTCTTCCTTAATGGCTGGAACCGCTCCACACTCAGGCAGACGTGAGAAGTCGCTCCAGTCCGAAGTTGCGGCGTCACCTACAACGTCCCACGCCATGCGCAATACACCTTCCAGGAGTGGTCCCTCTTCGGGTAACGGATAAGTGCCTGGGGGCAGTTTTATTTCTACTAACAGCCCGTCGTCGTTGCCATAATGCCCGAAAATGAAAGTTGGGCAGTTCGGCCCGGAACCGAAGTTACTTGCTAACTGGGTTCCGTCCAGAAGACGTGCACCGGTAGCGTGCTTGCCCAACGGTGCCGGAATGAAGAGACGCAAGCTGCCTGCGGGTTTCGAGTCGTTGCAGGTCAGCGGATGGTCATTTTGGCTGCAATCGCCCTCGTCTCCTCGATTACGAGCAAATATTACCCACTCGCTGGAGCTGCCGTCATCAGCCTTGGCGGTTTCCACTGCGAGTGTGTACACCGGGTGTAGTTCGCTGTAACCCGCATGGCCCGTGTCCAGCCCCACTAACCCAATTTCGATAGCGCGGTTGTTGTTGATCTGTGCGCATGGGTAATCTTTTGGATTAGCTGTGCAGTCAAGTTTAGTGCGGTCTCCTACTTTCTCGACAAGGTTTTTCCAGTAGTCGGTGACAAAGTTGATCACCGTTTCCCTGGCGTCGAATTCGGTGTGCATCGCCGCCGGTACCACCCCCACATTTTTTTCGTTTGGCGAGTTTAGCAGCGTCAGACCCGCCTTGCCCTTTGTAATTAGATTTAAGGTGTAGTCAAAGTCGTAGCTGTAATCGTTAAAGCAAATTCTCCCGGTGTAGGCGGCCGTTTTCCAGTTAACGTGACCCGGAGCCCGGGTCCAGAGTGAGTGCCCCGACTTTATCGTGCTGATGCCACAGTTGAATATTGTGCAGAGGTCGGCCTTATCTATGACCGGCTTGTCCCTACCGGCGCAGTCTGAGAAGTCCGGACGAGGACATTGGTTGGTGTTGGACGGGTCTGGGAAGGGGTGGGCAGCGTCTTGCTGCCCAGACCACTGGGGATTCAGCAGAAATCCGTTTAGGTCCCTTTTAGGCGAGCCATCGCTGAAATTATTTTCTCGTAACTCGAAAGGATCTCCGTTCGCCTTACTGCCACTGACACTCGTCATGCCCGCGCGAACGGAACCTGAAGGCGTGGTCAAGATACTGGGCAATAGACACGCCAGAAGCAGGAGCACGGAACAGACTCTTGGTATCTTTGAATTGAACATCAGACGGCTTCTCCCAGGTAGTGGCTCTGAAAGCGTTCGACCATCCTAAAGCTGGTTCCAGCATCCCACGACCTCTATCATGTATGCTGAATTCCTACATTCCATTTCACACAGGAAAGCAGTCTCTGGAATCGCGTAAGTTCACTCTTTTTGTGCCAGGCAATGCGCATGGTACAAAATGGGATGTGCGCCTAAGTGCGGTTGAGAAAGCGCAATATGTGCTTCACCCTCTGTTAAGGAAATTTCATTTAGGGTCGATTCCGCCAGTTACGAAGGTTGACTGATGCCGTCCCTACATCAACTTGGATTTCCCCAGCCATGCCGAAGCAATCTCAGCGCATTCCCCGAAGTAATTTTTCTGATGTTGACGTCGGAAATCGCGTTACTGCGCATACGATCAATCAGGTTTGGGAACTGCGAAGGTTTGAATAAATCGCCCGGCGCGTCGGCAAATCCGTCGAAATCGGTGCCTAGAGAGATATTGTCGTAATTCTTTGTCCTTGATTTGGAATTGATGTACTGAATTGTCTCCACGATGTAGTCGATTCCGTTTTTGTATTTCTTGTTCAGACCCGTATCGCACCCAATCAGCCAAAAATTTTCGGGAATGATTCCAATCGTGCCATCGCATTCGCAGATCCAATCAATCTCATCATCAGAGGCGTCATAGAACTTATAATTGTCATATATATTCTGGTTGCACCCCTCATACTTTTCAAAAATGTGCTGCGCGCCCGCGTGGGTGAAACTCAGCGGACGCATTTTCTTGCCTTCAGCAACCCTGCTCCTATTCAAATCAAAAACATCCTTCCGCGCTGCAGGTGTCGAATGCGTCAAATCTACAATCATGCCGATGTCGAGCATCTTGCTTACGACTGTTTTCCCTATGTCTGTGAGCGGAAAGTTCTTTTCAGGGGTATAAGTCCAATCCATCTGTATGATTTGCTTGGTGTCTGGCGAAATTCCCTCAACCGGAAATACGAGATCATTCTGAAATATGTGGCCGATGGTCATGAGGCATACCCCCCGTGCGCTCAAAGCTTCAAGATTGCGGATATACGAGTGGTGTTTCAAATCTTCCGCGGGAGTCTTTTGACGGCGCGCCTGATTACTCTTTGTAAGCGGGAAGTTTCGGCCCAGGGCATGTGCGCCTTCAACTGCATGAGCAATTGGAATCCGAGATTGGCTTAGCGCCTGTTCAAATTCCGAGAAATCGCGGGCAATTACAAACTTAACCTCGCCTTGTTTCTGGTTGGCGAGATGTATGTGGGTTTCCAACGTGTCGATGATTAAATTGACCTGCGTGAAGTTGGAGTAGTCTTCATTCTCTACCTTATCCGCCAGCCCCAAAAACAATCGCTTAATTAGCGGAAATAATTTTTTTAGAACCGCCGACTCACGCGTCATCGCCGCTTCCACAAGATAGTGCGCAACCAGAAGCCCCTTAGCATACCCGCCGGCCAATTCATCAACGGTGTATTGCAGGGAAAAGGGATTGGCTCCGGCCGAAGGATGATAGCGCTTCCAGATCTTTGAATTCCACAAATACATTTTCAAGGAAGGATGGCAATGCAGATCAACTATTCCAAAATCATTAATCGCTTCCATCCCGCGAACAGGAAACGTACCGAGCGGTTTTGCCGAAACGGAGAAAATATTCTTGCCAAACAAAGACTTCGGGCCCAGCGCTGCACTCATCAAGGCCACCGCAGCAGTCCTGATAAAATCAGATCGTGTAAGCTTACTCATGATTGCAAGACGCCCGGATGCAGCGCTGCAATGCACCGCGCCCCTTGGTCCTGGAAGGACCCAGCTGCAGACGTTTCACCAGTCTCATTACTAACGCACCCTAAACTGCGAGGTTGATGCTTCGGGAATAATTTGAACCGCGAGAGTCAGCGACTCGTTCTGCGTGACTCCAGCTCGCCTTTTTTTTGATCGATGTGTAAAGAAATCGACATCGGCTCTGGCGAAAAAATGTTGCAACTGCTTGGATGTCGTGGCTGATTTTAGCGAGTATGCAAGGAAGCAGGGCTCGTGGAAGCCAGCCGTTATCAAAAACGCGCGCACAATAGTGCGGTTTTTGGAAATTGTCAATAGAGTTTTTTCTCGTGAAGTAGCAGATAAAGTTCGTGCCTCATAAAAATTCGCAGCCTAAGCCGATTACTGATTTTCCGATCTGATGTGTTCGAGAAAACACCAGATCGTTTGCAGCTTTGTACAAGCAGTCGACAGTAATTAGAGGAAACTTGCAGTGCCAGTAGATGATCCGACCCAAGGAGACCGGATTTGGTCTTAGAGGCTGACATTTTGCCCAAAGAAGAACTGCAGCGGAACGGTTCTGAAGTTTTTGTAGAGTCCGAAAAACTCAATTCTAAGAACTCTGAGGGAAAAATGGAGCGCGCGACGATGCTCGAACTCGCAACTTTTCAGCCTTGGGAATCTGAATTTTCGAACCTTCATTTTCAATACTTACAAATCACTTAGAACAAATGTACGTGCATGCACTGCAGACCGTGCATGCTGACTTTGCGTGTTGCTGGGGGAAGTTTTGGGGACAGCATCTCGGTTTTATTGTTCACGTTGGCGTCCTCATAGCAATCAGTCACATCAGCTTCTCGTATTCTTTCTTCGCTTCAATCAGGGTAGGAATGTCGTCAGCATCTTCCAGAATGCAAATAATTCCTGATAGGCTTCGCGCGCGGTGGTCGCATCGCCGGGCAAGGCGGCGGCGCGCGCTAAGCCTGAAATGGGCGAAGTACAGCACGGACAGTGCTGCTTAGGAGAGGCTGATAGTTGTGAGTGAAAGTCCGGGGGCCCATGATAATGATTCTTTTGAATTGAAAACTTGAAGTCCGCAATCGGCACACAGAAAAGCCCATTTAGGAAACCGTTTGTCAGCCGACTGCGGCTCGTAGGGGACTCCTTGAAATGCTAGACTCTCTCCAGGCAAGTTGCTTCGAAGGGCACTAGATTGTTTACAACGAGAGGACAATTTAATGTCATGGATTACTTTACAAACGACTTCGGGACCGGAAGAGTACCAGATTAGCGACCTGGATGAAGTGGTCTTTTGGAAAACGGAAAACGGGATGATCGCAGTTGGTTATATGGACATGATTTCAGGTCTCATTAGTCCGAGTGATTTAGAAGAGTGTCGGATGAAACGACCAGAGATTGTTCATGAATCTCTGGGGCAGCAACCGACCCTCCTTCCTAACGCAAATGTTAGCTTGTGATGGATCCCCACTAACTCTTTGCGTTACGGTTCGACGGTTCCGCGTTTTTCGATTTTTGCCCATGTATCGCGCAGGCCGATCGTCCGATTGAATACCAATTTGTTCGCCGAGCCCTCAGAATCTCTGTCAACGCAATAATAACCCAGGCGCTCAAACTGATATTTTGTCCCGCGCTCTGCGTCCCGCACACTCGGTTCTATTTGGCAATCGTGCAATACCTGTAACGAATCAGGATTCAGATTTTCGGTAAA
>Ga0157378_10003564_pt1 | contig 13783 bp, 10 predicted proteins | sample M65metaG_FD_115309 | JGI IMG/M metagenome (GOLD analysis project Ga0157378, IMG submission 115309) | Miscanthus rhizosphere microbial communities from Kellogg Biological Station, Michigan, USA - M6-5 metaG | ecosystem: Host-associated > Plants > Roots > Rhizosphere > Soil | place: USA: Michigan...
AGCGGTCGTGCGTCACCGCGACGACGGTGCCGGTGTACTCCTTGAGGAACCGCTCGAGCCACGCGACCGATTCCGCGTCGAGGTGGTTCGTGGGCTCGTCGAGCAGCAGCAGGTCGGGCTTCTGGAGCAGCAGTCGGCAGAGCGCGACGCGGCGCTTCTCGCCGCCCGACAGCTTCGTCACCGCCGCGTCACCGGGCGGGCAGCGTAGCGCGTCCATCGCGATCTCGAGCTGGCGGTCGAGGTCCCACAGGTTCTGGGCGTCCATCTGGTCCTGCACCTTGGCCTGGTCCTCGAGCAGCTTCGCCATCGCGTCGTCGTCCATTGGCTCGGCGAACTTCGCGCTGATCTCGTTCCAGCGCTCGACCACCTTCACCTTGTCCGCGACGCCTTCCTGCACGTTCTGGAGCACGGTCTTCGCGGGGTCGAGTTGCGGCTCCTGCGTCAGGAAGCCGACCGAGTAGCCCTTGCCGATGAACGACTCGCCGATGAAGTCCTGGTCCTGGCCGGACATGATGCGAAGCAGCGAGCTCTTGCCCGCGCCGTTGAGGCCGAGGACGCCGATCTTGGCGCCATAGAAGAACGACAGCCAGATCCCCTTCAGGATCTCGCGCTTGGGAGGGACGACCTTGCGGAGGTCCTTCATGGTGTAGATGAAATCGGGGGACATGGCTGCCTCGCAGGGGGAGAGTCGCGTCGGATTGGGGCCAAGGAGAATGCGCGAGGCGGCCGTGCGAATCAAGGCGCGGCCGCCTCAACGTTGTCGCGACTTGGTTACGGGGTCCAGACGATGCGACGTACGATCTCCGTGTCGCCGGAATGCAGCCGCGCGAAGTACAGACCGGCGGTCGCCCGTCCGCCGCGATCGCTCTCGCCGCGCCAGCGGAACTCCGAGCGCCCCGCCGGGGCATCACCGCTCGCGATCGTGCGCACGAGCCGCCCGCTCGCGTCGAACACCTGGAGTGTCACGCGCGCCGCATGCGGCAGCGAGAACGCCAGACGCGCCTCGCCCGCGCTCGGCGATGGCGCGACGGGCGCGAACTGCACCGCGCCGAGCGCGTCGGCCACGTCGAGCACCGCGCCCACCGTGAAGTCGTCGCTGAGCCCCAGCACGCCCGTCACCGTGCCGGTCGGATCGGAGGCGTCCTCGACCTCGACGATCGCCAGTCGAACGTGGTCCGCCGGCGCCTCGGGCGCGACCCACATGGCCGAGCCAGTGTTCGGCACGTTCGTCGCGTCCACGATCCAGTTGGCACCGTCGTCCACCGTGTGGAGCAGCGTGACAGTCGGCGCCAGCTCCGCGTCCGTGACGTCGTACTGGATCGTGACGACCTGGCCGACCGAAACCGCGTCGGCGAGACGCGGATGGCGGATCTTGCCCTGCTTCACCTTCACCTCGTTGAAGCCTGCGAACTCTTGGCCGGCCGCCAATCCTCTCACCTCGACCGACAGGTGATCGCCTGGGCCGAGTAGCAGCGCGAGTGACGAGCGCGAGAACTGGACGATCAACTCGTCAGGGCTGTCGCCGTGATGGTCGTGGATCTCGACCGGGGCGTCCGGTAGCACGTGCAGCACTCCGTTGAGCGTGATGCTCGCGACGTCGACGTCCGTGGCGCGGCTCGGCAACGGCAATGTGATGTGCCCTCGCACGATCTTGTCCATGTTCTTCTCGTCCAGCTTCAAGTGATCGGGCTCCATCTTGAATCCCGCGTCGATCAGGGGCGGCGAGGCCGGGAAGTGCACGGCCTCGAGCGGGTATGGCGCGAAGCCGCTCAACAGTTGTGTATACCATCCGAATACTGCGCCCCCTTGACTGTCGGCGACGACCTGGCAACCGTATGGCTCGGAGCCGGAACCCTGAACGAGCAACCGCCCATTGAGCGGCCACGTTGGGGCGACCGCGCCAGAGCCGGTGATGTGCTGCCCGTAGGGATCGACGTCGGGATTGTTCCGGTTATCCGCCCATCCCAGGTAGACACCGTGCACGCCGTCGGCTGCGATCGACGTCAGATCTTGAGGGCCGGGAGCCGAACAGATGTTGCGGCCGCCCACAGGCCACCCCGGCGCAAGATCCCCGTTGGATTGGATCCGTTCGAGATAGATATCCCACTCATATTGGTAGAAGTCGGCGCCGAAGTCCGTCCACGCGATGAAGGCGCCACCCGCATCATCGGAGGCGACCAGAACGATATCAACGAAGTTCACCGCTCTCGATATCTGCTTCCCGTCGGAGGGCCAACCCGCAACTCTCGCTCCCGCCCCCGTGAGATGCGTTGCGTATTCCTGGCGAGGATCGGCTCGCAGGTCTCTCCAGCACAGGATCAACCCGCCGGCACCGTCAGCAACGCCCTGCGGAGTATCCTGGTCAATGTTATTGGAGCACGCGCGCACACCTTCTGCCGGCCACCCAGGAGCGACGTCACCTGACGGCAGAAATCGGAGCACGCGGACCAGGTGCCCGCCCGAGGGATTATCTCCCGCCCACGTCACGAACACTCCGCCCGTACCGTCGAGGACGAGCGCGCCAATCACCGAGTTCTGGCCAAGCGGACGTCCGCTGGCCGGCCAACCCGCTGCGATCGTTCCGTTGGGGAGCACGTGCTGGATGAAACTGTTTACTGCATCACCGTCGAACCAGCCGACATACGCACCGCCCATTCCATCCGAGATGATCGTCGAACCCAATTGACCAACTGGCGTAGTGGTCAACGGGATACCGAATGCGGGCCAACCCGGAGCCGGATTCCCATTCGAGTCGAACCGATGCACCAACAGATTGATGCTGAAGGGTTGACCGAAGCCGTTGAAGTGCACGTTATTGACCGCCATGACCACCCCGCCCTGGCCATCGCTGACTCCGAACGCTTGCTGCTCGTCGGGCGCGACGAGTACCGGCTTTCCAGCATCCGGCCAGCCGGCAACCGACACCCCGGGGTCGGTCATGCGACGCGCATAAACGTCAAAGTTCGTCGACGGGTAGTTGCGTTTGTCGTCCCACAGGAAGATGAAATTGCCGCTGCCGTCAGGGACGATCGACGACAGTTGCCTGGGAGAGCCCGCCGGATAGGGACAAACGTTCCACACCTGGGCGAAGGAGGGCCGCGCCTGCGAAACGAGCACGAGGAGCAGCGCGACGAACGTGGCGCGAGCGGGCAAGCGAGCCATGGCGACCTCGGCGAGGCGATTACCTGGAGAGCGGCTGAACAAGTGTAACACCGCTCTGCCGCCGGAAGTCGATGATATTCCGACGTGGCGTATCAGGTCGTAAGCGGTCTCCGCGACGAACGGCGCACGAGCCAGACGACGGAGCACGCCAGCAGGATCAGCGGCACGATCGGCACGAACAGGAACAGCGCGCCGATGCCGACGCCGATCGCGGCGATGAGCGCACCGACCACCAGGAACGGCAGCGCGATCAGGAAGCCGACGCCGCGGAACAGGAAGCCGAGCAGCCGGAATGGCAGCGTGAGCACCCACAGCACGACCGACCCCGCGGCGACCAACGTGCCGACGACCACGAACCCAGCGAACGCCAGTGCGGCAAGCACCACCAGCCCGATCACGTGTCCTCGCTCCTTTGCGCGCACGCCGGAACGGGATGCTCGGGGCGGCGCTGCTACCGAGAATACGCCCGATCGCCCGCGCGTGTTGCGGCGGTCCGGCGCCGCGCGGCGCTTGGACTTGGACAGGCGCGCAGGCTCTTCCATACTCCGGGCATGACCATCACGCGCATGGATCACGTCAGCGTCGTCGTCGAGGACCTGCCGGCCGCGGTCGCCTTCTTCACCGAGCTCGGCATGGCGGTCGAAGGCGAGGCGCCGATCGAGGGGCCATGGGTGGACCGTTGCAATGGCATCGAAGGCGTCCAGGTCGATATCGTCATGATGCGGACGCCGGATGGGCACGGAAAGCTCGAGCTGACGAAGTTTCGCAACCCGAAGCTGGTTCCGATTCAACCGGCGATCGCACCGCCGAACGCGCTCGGCCTCCGCAGCGTCATGTTCGCCGTCGAGAGTGTCGACGACACGATCGCTCGTATGCGCGCTCATGGCGCCACGCTGATCGGCGAGGTCGTCCAGTATGAAGACATCTACCGGCTCTGTTACATGCGCGGCCCCGCCGGCATCATCGTCGCACTGGCCGAGGAGCTGCGCCGATCGCCACCCGCTTAGCTGCGCGCCCGCGTGACTGCTACATTGCCGCCTTCGACGACAATCGTTCCGGGAGGTTCCATGGCGGCAGCACGCATCACGGTGATCAACAACGGCTCGCTCCGAATCGAGGGCGACTTCGAGATCGTGGACCAGAACGGCCAGCCGTTCGGGCTCGCGGGACGGACGCGTGTGACGCTCTGTCGCTGCGGCCACTCGAACAACAAGCCGTTCTGCGATAGCAGCCACAAGACGTGCGGCTGGGAGTCGACCCTCGTCGCCTTCGACCTGCCGCCGCCGGTGCCGAAGCCCGCGAGCTGAGCCCGCGATGCGCCTGCGCTCGGCCGCCGTGGCGCTCGTCGTCGTCGCCGGCGCGGCGGTATGCGTGCGGCTCGGGTTCTGGCAGCTCGCTCGGCTACACCAGAAGCAGGCGCTGAACGCGGCGCTCGCGCGCAGTCTCGCGCTGCCTCCGCTCGATTTGAGTGGCGACGCTCTGCGCGGGGCGCAACCCGAGTCGCTCGCGAACCGCCGCGTCGTGTTGCGCGGCAGCTACGACGAAGCCCGCCAGGCGCTGCTCATGGGCCAGATCCATGAGGGCGAGCCCGGCGTGCACGTGCTCACGCCGCTCGTCGTCGCGGGCGGCACGGTGCTCGTCGACCGCGGCTGGATTCCCGCGCCCGACGCGGTGAGCGCGCGGCCGCGCGAGTATCCGGCGCCCGGCGCGCGCGAGGTCGTCGGGCTGGCCGAGCCGTACGCGCGCGCACGCGGGGTGACCGGTACGCGCTGGCTCGAGGACGACTCGGTGCACGTGCTCGCCACCGCTCGCGCCGACGTCGACACGATCGCCGCACGGCTCGGCGTGCCGCTCGCGCCGTTCCTTGTCGCCGAGCTGCCGTCGCCCACGCTCGCCTCGCCGCCCTTCCGCGAGCCGCCACCCCAGCACGAGGAGTTCATGCACCTGAGTTATGCCGTACAGTGGTTCTCGTTCGCGACGATCTTGCTCGTCGGCTCGTCGGCGCTCGCATGGTCGCGCCGCCGTCGAGACGACACGTCCGCGTGAGGTTCGCATGTCCGATTCGTACGCCGCACCGCGCGCCGATCGCCGGCGCTTCCTGATGCTCATGGGTGTCGCCGGCATCGCCTCGATCGTCACCGCGCCTGCGCTCGCCGCGGAGCCGACGCCCGGTGGCGCGCCGAAGTCCGCCGCGCCACCCGACACGAGCGATGCGAACAAGCCTCCATCGGCCGAAGCGATGGCGCTCGCGGAGTACGTGAAGCGCCGCTACGGCGCCAAGCTGTCGGACGCCGACATGAAATCGATCGCCGAGGATCTCGACGGCCGCCTCGATACGGGAAAGGCGCTCCACAAGCTGGCGCTCGCGAACGGCGACGAGCCCGATTTCACGTTCCACGCCTGAGGCGGCCATGACGATCGACGACGCCACGCTGTTCCTGCCGATCCGCGACCTCGCCCAGCGCATTCGCAAGAAGGAGGTCTCGCCCGTTGCGCTCGCCGAGCTGTCGCTGGCGCGGCTCGACAAGGTCGGCGCGCAAGCGCACGCGGTGGTGCGCACGCTGCGCGATCGCGCGCTGACGGAGGCGCGCCAGGCCGAGCGCGACATCGCCGCGGGCCATTACAGGGGTTTGCTGCACGGCGTGCCCTACGGCGTGAAGGACCTGCTCGCGGCGCGCGGCGCGCCGACCACGTGGGGCGCGGCGCCTTTCAAGGATCAGACGTTCGATCACGACGCCACCGTGATCGAGCGGCTCGGCGCCGCGGGCGCGGTGCTCGTCGCGAAGCTGTCGATGGTCGAGCTGGCAGGTGGGCTGGGCTACGACCACGCCGACGCGGCGTTCAACGGGCCCGGGCTCAATCCGTGGAATCGCGCGTATTGGAGCGGCGGCAGCTCCAGCGGCCCCGGTGCCGCGGTCGCGAGTGGATGCGTTTCGTTCGCGATCGGCTCCGAGACGTCGGGCTCGATCCTGACGCCCGCGGCGTTCTGCGGCGTCACGGGACTGCGACCCACGTACGGCCTGGTCAGCCGGCACGGCGCGATGGCGCTGGCATGGACGCTCGACAAGCTCGGCCCGATGGCGCGCACCGCGGACGACTGCGCGATCGTGCTCGCGGCGATCGCCGGCGCCGATCCGCTCGACGAATCGTCGCTGACGCACGGTTTCGATTACGGCGAGCATGCGCCGCGCGGCGGCCGCACGCGACTCGCGGTGCCGAAGGGTGTCGTCGAGAAGGTGCAGCCCGAGGTGCGTAAGAACTTCGAGGACGCGATCCAGGTGCTGAAGGCGACGTGCGACGTCACGCGCGACGTCGCGTGGCCGGACCTGCCGTGGGGGCCTGCCGTCTCGACGATCGTCGCCGCGGAAGGCGCGACGGCGTTCCACGAGCTGATCGAATCCGGGCGCGCGTCCGAGCTGGCGTGCCCCGCCGATCGCATCGGCGGCTATTCGCGGCTGATGGTGCCCGCGGTCGACTACATCCAGGCGATGCGCGCGCGGCGGCCGATGAAGCGCGCGGTGGCGAAGCTGTTCGAGAGCTTCGACGTGATCGTGGCGCCGACGCGGGCGTCCGTGGCGTATCCGGCCGACATCGGCTTCGGCGATGCGTATCCCGGCGTGAGCGGCGGGCCGCCACTGATCGCCGCGGGCAACCTGTGCGGGCTGCCCGCGCTCGCGGTGCCGAACGGCTTCGGCGAGCACGGCCTGCCGACGTCGCTGTCATTCATGACAGCGGCTCTAAGAGAGCGTGCACTCGTCGAGCTGGGGAAGGCGTATCAGGCGAAGACGCACTGGCACACCAAGCGGCCGCCGCTGGCGTAGCGGCCGCATGGCCCGTCACACCGCGGGCAGATCGGACTCGTCGCTGGAGTAGCGCAGCTTCACCTGGCGCAGGCGCCGCTGGCACGGCACGACCTTCCGCAACTCCGGATCGAAGTAGTCCTTCATCATCGACGGCCGCGGCCCGCGCAGGTACAGATCCGGATGCCGCCGCAGGTCGGACGACGCGACCGCCTTCAGCTCCTCGCGTGAGCCGACGTGCTGCACGATGCACGGCACGTGCGTGAACCCCATCTCCCGCATCGCGAACGCACGGTGGCTGCCGTTGTTGAGCACGAGCCGGTTCTCGCAGTGGATGGCGTTCAGGAAGTTGGAGCCGAACCCCACCGCGAGCCCAATCGCCATCGCCATGTTCCCCGGCACCGGGTAGTTGACGATGTTCTCGGGCTTCAGCTGCATGCTGCCGAGATAACGAATGTCGTTCGACGGCGACACGAACACGTAGGTGCCGCCGCCGGTGCGCATCCACTTGAGCGGGGGCTGCTGCGATCCCTCGAGCGGGAGGCAGGTGTTGAACACCTCTTCGTCCGCGGGCTTCACGCCGAGTCGCGCGCGCAGCTGCTGCGTGAACTCGAGGTTGATGTGCTTCTGGTACACGACCATGCGGTCCAGCTCGACCATCAGGATCTCGGTCGGCACCATGTCGAAGCCGCGGCGATAGATGTCATTCGCCTCGAACCGCTCCTTGAGCGGGATCAGGTGCTCGGGCAGCGGCTGGAACACGGGATCGTCGGCGATGCCGGCCTCGTCGATCTCGCGCCGGGCGATGACGTCGCTCGCCGCGCGCCATTCGTCGGCGAGCTCGCCTTCACTCGCCACTGCGCCCGCGATCGCGAGGTCGGTGACGAACGACAGGTACTGCCGCAGCGGCGGACGCCCGAGCAGGAACACGTGCTCGTCGACGAGCGGCTTGTGGCCATTGGTTGCGGCGACCCATTCGAGCTCGAGCGAGATCGACTCGGATGGCCCGCGATCGGGTGCATCGGGATCGGACTTGGGACGGCGGCGGAACAGGTTCATCGCATCACCACCACGACCAGAACTCGACACGGACCGCACGTGCGAGCCGCCGCGTCATCAGGCTGAACAGGCTGCGGTGGCCGCATGAGATCTTCGCCTTGCCCGTCATGTCGGGCTTCAGCATGAAGCCGGGATTCGGGATGCGCGTGCGCACGACGACGTCACGCGCCTGCGTGCCGAGGTCGCGCTGCTGCTCCGACTCGCGCGAGGAGTTGTTTGCGACCGCGCCGTGCGCGGTGCTCGCGATCGAGGTGACTTTGCCCGTGAAGATGCGGTCGGGATAGGCGCGCGCCTTGAGCGTCACCTTCTGACCGACCTTCACATCCTCGATCTCCTTCTCGGACACGTTGATCTCGACGGTGACCGAGCTGACGTCGTGCACCTCGGTGATCAGATCGCCCTTCTTCACGTACTGCCCGGGCATCTCGCGCAGCTGACGCTCGGGCGTCGTGACGACGCCGTCGATCGGGCTCGTGATCGTCGTCAGCGCCACCTGATCCTCGAGATAGTGCCGCTCGGATTCCAGCCGCTCGACCTGGGCGCGCGTGGCCTCCAGCTCCTCGGGCCGCGTGCCCGCCTGGAGCAAGCGCAGCCGCTGCTCGGACTCGCGCAGTCCGCCGTCGGCCAGCGCCGCCTCACGGCGCGCCGACACCAGGTCGTCGTCGTCGAGCATCTTGAGATCCGCGGCCGCGTCGTCGACCTCGCGTTGCCGCACCGCGAGCTGCTCCGCGACCGATTCGTAGTCCTTGGCCGACAGCACGCCCTGCTCCATCAGCTTCTTCGAGCGATCGACGTTGTTCTTCGCGTACGTCAGTCGCTCCTGCGCCAGCGCCAGCGCGCTCTTCGCCTTCTCCATCTCGTCGGTGCGCACCTTGCTCTTGGAATCGATCTCGGCCTGCGCGTGGTCACGCCGCGCGCGGGCGGTCTCCAGCTCCTTGCGCGCGAGCTCGATCTGCTCGGGCCGCGTGCCGGCGCTCAGCAGGTTGTAGTGCGCGGTCGCCTCTTCGAGGTCGGCGCCCGTCTTCTCGAGATCCGCGCCGAACTCGCGTGGGGACAGCCGCGCGAGCACCTGGCCCTTCTTCACCTCGTCGCCCTCGTCGACGAGCACGTCGGACACGATACCGTCGACCTCGGAGCGGACGTCGGAGTTGTGGACCGGCAGCACCGCGAAGTCGCCCGTGACCTTGAGGTTCATCGTGCCGAGCAGCAGCACGGCGGCCGCAATACCGCCGATGCCGAGAACATGCGCCGGGCTGCCGAGCAGCTTGAGGCCGGATTTCGGCGCGGATGGCAGCGGCGAGCCGGGGAGTAGCCGCCGCAGCCGGTAGCGGAACAGGAACGGCGCCACGACGAGGAACGCCGCGAGGCCCCACGCCTGATAGCGTCCCATCAGGAAGCCCGCGACCTTGGTCGACACGAATACGAGCAGGCCGAGCGTGAACAGCGTCGCGACGATGCCGTACGTGAGGAACGCGCGGCGCTCGCGCGCGGTCACGGGGGCTTCGTCCTTCGGCGCGAGACCGATCCGCTGGCGGACGTAGAGGAACGACTTCTTCCGCAGATTGGGGATGTCGAGCAGGTCCGACAGAATGTAGTAGCCGTCGAGCTTGATGAGCGGATTGAAGTTCAGAAAGATCTTGGCGCCGGACGTCGCGATGACGACGAGCGCCAGCGCGTTCGGCAGCGTGCCGACCTCGGTGAATCGCCAGGTGAGCGTCGCGATCGCCCACAGCAGCAGCTCGAGGAACGTCCCCGCGAACATGACGCACAGGCGCTTCCACTTCTCGGGAAACAGCCACGTGTCGCTGACGTTGCAGTAGAGCGCCGGGTGGTAATAGATGAGCAGGAAGCCCATGTCGCGCACTTCACCGCCGAAGTACTTGCAGGTGAGTCCGTGCGCGAACTCGTGCAGCACGCCGACCAGGATCACGGTCGGCCAGGCGAGCAGCACCGCCGACAGCAGGCCGATGCTCTTGAAGTTCGCGGTGATCTGGCCCCCGTCGAGGAACGTCGACACGGCCGCCCACGCGATGAGCAACGCGGCGGCGACGACGAATGCCGGCGTGAACATGAAGCGCAGCGGCACGATCATCCCATCGAGCAGGCGATCGGGATCGAACAGGTGCATGCGCACCGAGTAGGGGTTCTTCGCGTTCCAGATCGGCCGTTCCTTCTCGACGACCGGGCCGCCCTTGTCGAGCAGGCCGTGCTCTTCGAGCTGGGCGATGAACGCATCGAACGTCTTCTGCTCCAGCGGCGCGTCGAACTTGGTCTCGACGTCACGACGGATCTGGTCGTCCGTGCGCGCGCCGTCGAGCAACTGTGCGATGTGGTGCTCGACCTCCTTGAACCGGAAGAAGCGCCGGTTCACGGGATCCTTGACCACGTACACGGTGCCGTTCGCCGTGTCCTGCGGGATCACGACGAGATCGTTGCGAAGCGGACTGGGTGTCGAAGGCATGGGGCTCAGCGAGGCGAGGGTGCGAGGTGCGCTCCGGAGCGGCGCCGCGGTCTCGGCAGGGAGCCGCGACGCCGCACGAAGCGTGATGCTTGGCTAGCTAGTTCTTGCTGGCGCCGCTGGCGTTGACCTTGCCGCCCTTGGAGCCAGCACCCTTGGAGCCGCCGCCCTTCGAGCCATGGCTCTTCGAGCCACCACCCTTGGAGCCGCCACCCTTGGTGCCGTGATCCTTCGAGCCGCCACCCTTCGAGCCCGCGTGCGAGCCCTTGCTGGCGTGCGAATTGGCGTGCGAGTTCGCGTGCGAGGCATGCGAGCCCTTGCCGTCGCCGTTCGAGCCGTGCGAGCCCTTGCTGGCATGCGACGCGTGCGATGCATGGGTCGCGTGCGTGCCACCGCCGTCGCCGCCGGTGCCGCCGCTGCCCTTGCCGCCGTCACCGCCGGTGCCCGCATGCGAGCCGCCCTTGCTGCCGCCGGACGCGTGCGTGCCCTTGCCGTCACCACCGGTGCCGGCATGTGAGCCACCCTTGCTGCCGCCGGACGCGTGCGTGCCCTTGCCGTCACCACCGGTGCCGGCATGTGAGCCGCCCTTGCTGCCGCCGGACGCGTGCGTGCCCTTGCCGTCACCACCGGTGCCGGCGTGCGAGCCCTTGCCGTCACCACCCGTGCCGGCGTGCGAGCCCTTGCCATCACCGCCGGTGCCCTTGCTGCCGGCGTGCGATGCGTGCGTGCCCTTGCCGTCGCCACCGGTCCCGGCGTGCGAGCCCTTGCCGTCGCCGCCAGTGCCTGCGTGCGAGCCCTTGCCGTCACCGCCGGTGCCCGCGTGCGAGCCCTTGCCGTCACCGCCTGTTGCCGCGTGGTCCCCGTCTCCATGGGTGCCAATGGAGGCGTTGTGGATCACGCCAGGAGCGATGCGCTCCTCCAGCTTCTCGATTCCGAGGTTCAACGGCTGCTTCATTGGTGCGCTCCTGAACGATGTGTGAGTCGTTGAATTTGTTCCGCGAGACAACTGGATACAACGGTTCGGTGGTGGTGTGGTGCACCTCCGTGCGGGTGGTGAAGGCGGCCGGAAACGTGTTCGCGAACGGCCGACGGCCCAGCGTAACCTGACGTTAAGCGAGGCGTCCACTCAGAAGTGCTATTAGGATAGCGAGTTGGGGCGATTTGCCCAGTTGCGATCACTGACGTAAAACTGGACTTTGTCTCACCAAACAATTCGGCCGATGTGTAAGAGCGAGCGACAGTGTCGCAGCGCGTACGAGTCAGCGAGGCGTATACTGCCGTCCATACGGCGACCCTGTGCGTCGCCTCCTTTTCACATGTGGGCCCTGTGCGCCCCTTCGAGAAAGGACGTGAATATGTCTGGCTCGGATCCGCGTTCCGATCGCTTCTCCACGCTCGCGCATTTCAGCGGAAGCTCAGGCGAGTCGTATCGGCTCCACAGCCTCACTCGCCTCGCCGACCAGCTCGGCTTCGATCTCCTCGCATTGCCCTTCTCGATCCGCGTGCTGCTCGAGGCCGCGCTGCGCAATTGCGACGGCTTCCAGGTCGTCGAAAAGGACGTGCGCACGATCGCGGCGTGGAGTCCCGAGCCGCGCGATCCGGTCGAGGTGCCGTTCAAGCCTGCGCGCGTCGTGCTGCAGGACTTCACCGGCGTGCCCTGCGTCGTCGATCTCGCCGCGATGCGCGACGCGGTGCGCGCACTCGGCGGCGATCCCAAGCGCATCAATCCGCTCGTTCCCGTCGATCTCGTAATCGATCACTCGGTGCAGGTCGACGTGTTCGGCAACGTGCTCGCGCTCGAGCGCAACGCCGAGATCGAGTTCGAGCGCAATCGCGAGCGCTACGAATTCCTGCGCTGGGGCCAGAAGTCGTTCCGCAACTTCCGCGTCGTGCCGCCCGCGACGGGCATCGTGCATCAGGTGAATCTCGAGTACCTGTCGCGCGGCGTGATGACTACGAACGCTGGCGGCGAGACGCTCACCTATCCAGACTCGCTCGTCGGCACCGACTCGCACACGACGATGATCAACGGGCTCGGCGTGCTCGGCTGGGGCGTTGGCGGCATCGAGGCCGAAGCGGTGATGCTCGGCCAGCCACTCTACCTCGTGGCGCCGCAGGTCGTCGGGTTCCGCATCACCGGCGAGCTGCGCGAAGGCGTGACCGCAACCGACCTCGTGCTCACCGTGACGCAGATGCTCCGGAAGAAGGGCGTCGTCGACAAGTTCGTCGAGTTCTGCGGGCCGGGCGTGTCGAAGATGTCGGTCGCCGATCGCGCGACGATCAGCAACATGGCGCCGGAATACGGCGCGACGATCGGGTTCTTTCCGGTGGACGAGCAGACGCTGCGCTACATGGAGCGGACGAACCGCGCGGAGGAGGCGAAGCGCCTGCGCGCGTACGCCACCGAGCAGAAGATGTTCCGCACCGACGATGCGAAGGAGCCGTCGTTCACCGACATGCTCGAGCTCGACCTCGGCACCGTGGAGCCGTCCGTCGCCGGTCCCAAGCGCCCGCAGGATCGCGTCGCGTTGCGCGAGATGAAGTCGGCGTGGCGGCGGTCATTGACCGCGCCGATCAAGGAGCGCGGCTACGGACTTGCCGATGCCGAGCTCGCTCACACGAGCGAAGCACCGCTCAACGGTCACACCGCGACATTGGCCCATGGATCTGTCGTGATTGCAGCCATCACGTCGTGCACGAATACATCTAATCCGGAAGTGATGGTTGCCGCAGGCCTCGTGGCAAAGAAGGCGGTCGAGCGTGGGCTTCGTGTCCCAGTGCACGTGAAAACGAGTCTCGCGCCAGGTTCCAAAGTGGTCACCGAATACTTGCGTGAAGCGGACCTCATGAATCCGCTGGAAGCCCTTGGCTTCTATTTAGTTGGCTATGGTTGCACCTCATGCATCGGCAACAGCGGTCCGTTGCCGGAGCCGATCGCGGCGGCGATCGGGCGCGACAACCTCGTCGCGGCGGCCGTGCTGTCGGGCAATCGCAACTTCGAAGGCCGCGTGCATCCGTCGACGCGCGCGAACTTCCTCGCGTCGCCGCCGCTCGTCGTCGCCTACGCGATCGCCGGCAACATCACGCGCGACCTGATGACCGAGCCGGTCGGCCAGGGCAAGGGCGGCAAGGACATCTATCTCGGCGACATCTGGCCGACCAGCGACGAAGTCAATGCACTGCTGAAGTTCGCACTGGATGCCGACGCGTTCCGCTCGAACTACTCGCAGCTGACCAAGAAGGGCGACCTGTGGAGCAAGATCGAAGGCGCCGAAGGCCAGATCTACAACTGGCCGAAGTCGAC
>Ga0157378_10003565_pt1 | contig 13781 bp, 12 predicted proteins | sample M65metaG_FD_115309 | JGI IMG/M metagenome (GOLD analysis project Ga0157378, IMG submission 115309) | Miscanthus rhizosphere microbial communities from Kellogg Biological Station, Michigan, USA - M6-5 metaG | ecosystem: Host-associated > Plants > Roots > Rhizosphere > Soil | place: USA: Michigan...
ACGGATCGGCGTGCGCGTGTCCTGAATGTCCGGCCAGAAATTCAGGAAGAGAAAATTCGTGTGCTGGATCTCGTCGTACCCATCGCGCACCGCATCCTCGGCGCGCATGAACGCCGGCACGTGGCCGCTCACGCGCAACCCGCGCTCGTGCGCGCGGCGCGCGATCACTGGAACCAGCTCCGGTTTGACCGAGGAGTAGATCTTGATCTGCTCGTAGCCGAGCTTCGCGTAGTTGTCGACCGCGGCGTGCGCCTGCTCTTCGGTATCGACAAGCACCTTTGTCGGCCCGGCGAACTTGCCAGGCCCGTCGATGATGCCGGCCATGACGATGCGCGGACCGATCGCCGCACCGCTGTCCCACTTCTTGCGCAGATCGAGCAGGAAATCGGTGTCGTTGGCCAGATCGCGCACCGAGGTGATGCCGTTGGCGATATCGAGAAGGCCGTCGTCGGCCGAGTTGTGGGTGTGCATGTCCCACAACCCGGGGATGACGGTGCGGCCCTGCGCATCGATCCGCTCGAGACCCTCGGGCGCGGCGATGCCGGCGCCAACGGATTCGATGCGATTGCCGCGAATGACGATGGTGGTATTCGGCATCGTGGTCATCGACACCGGATCGAAGAGCCGCGCATTGGTGATGACGATGCCGCCGCCCGCCGGCGCATGCGTCAGCCGCGCGGCCGTCTGCGCGACGGCGGCGTCGCGCCATTTGTCCTGCGCTTCCAGCAATTGCGGGATGACGGAATCCCAGCCGTCGGCGATGATCGATGACCATGAGGATGCCGAGGCGAACAACTCCTTCCGATCGTCGAGCCACACCGGCGACGGTGTGAATCCGAGTCCGCCGATCTCGTAGCAGATGACGCGCTGCCTCTTTCCGCCGGCCGATACGTTCAACTCACCGACTCTGCGGATCGACGCTTCGCCCGCCGGAAGTAGCGCCAACCGCTGCCCCGGCGCCGCCAGCAGCGCCCGCGCCAGCACGCCGGTCTCCTCGGGCGGCCCGTACATCGAAACGAAGAATCCGCTCGTTCCTTTGCCGCTCTCCGCGCCGTTCGACCAGGCGCCGTTCGCGAAGGTCTCCGCCACCGGCACCTTGAAGTAGTCATTGCCGTCGGTTTTCAGCGAGGCCGTGACGGAGTGCGCGTCAGTGGTCACGATCGTGTGCGTCTTCGGCCCGCGCCCTCGGTCGTTGAACTCGAAATCGATCGTGCGCGTGTTGCCGGACGTGATCACAGTCTCCGCGCCGGCGCGATGCCCGCCCATGATGAAGGCTCGCGTCTGCATCGGCGGCGGCGTTGTGTGCGCACAAGCGGCGAGGATGAGGGCGAGAAGAGCGAGCAGGCGGATTCGCATGGCAGAAGTGTACGATCTCGGCTCCATGCCGCGCACTCCGGTCACGGTCCTCATTCACACCCTCGACGAGATCGAGAACATCGAAGCCTGCATCCGTTCGGTGGAGTGGGCCGATGAGATTTATCTCCTCGATTCGTTCTCGAAAGACGGGACGATCGAGCTGGTGCGCGAGAAGTTCCCCCGCGTCCGCATCGAGCAGCGCGAGTACCTCGGCGCTGCGTCGCAGAAGAACTACGGCATCGACCGCGCCACACACGACTGGATCTTCGTCATCGATGCCGACGAACGGGTGACGCCGAAACTGCGGGACGAAATCCTGCGCACACTCGAAGGTCCGCTCGATCTCTGGGCTTACTCAGTCGGCCGCCTCAACTTCATGCTCGGCAAGCCGGTGCGCTTCTCCGGCCTGCAGCGCGACCGCGTCACGCGGCTCTTTCACAAACTCCACGCCCGCTACCCGAACAAACGCGTCCACGCCGATCTCCTCGTCGACGGCGCTACCGGCCGGCTGAACGCAAAGATGGATCACTACTACATCCGCACCTTCGACCACATGATCGCCAAGATGACGCGCTACGCGAACTGGGGCGCCGCCCAGATGTTCATCGACGGCAAGACCACCAACCTCTTCGGCATCCTCGGCCACCCCATCGCCAAATTCGTCCGCGACTTCCTCATCAACCTCGGCTTCCTCGACGGCACCCGCGGCCTGATCTCCGTCGGCATGCACGTCTATTACACGTTCCTGAAGTACGCCAAGCTGTGGGAGCTGACGCAACTCAAACGCCTGGGCAAACCAGTCCCGCTGCCGAAGTTGGATGAGGGAGAAGGGCGGTGGGAGTTGCCTTGGGTGAAGGGCGGAAATTAGGCTGGCTCTGCTACGATTTCGTCAGTGCCGATCATCTCTACGTTCTTCGGGATCATCATTCGCATGTACTTCGACGACCACGCTCCGCCGCACTTCCACGCCGAGTATCACGGCCAGGATGCATCGGTTGATTTTCGCGGACGAATCATTGAAGGCGAAATCCGGTCGAGCACCGCTCGAAAGCTCATTCAGGAGTGGACGAAACGACACGAAATGGAACTTGCAATCAATTGGAAACGCGCTAAGGCGTTGCAGCGGTTAGAGAAGATCGCACCCTTGGAGTAAGACATGCCTAAGCAGCTCATCCGGGTACTAAGCGCCAAATACGTTCGTGGCCATCAATTGCGAATCGAATTCTCAGACGGCGCAAAGAAGACCGTCGACTTTTCCCGCTGGCTGCACGGCGAAGTGTTCCAGCCCCTCGTCGACAAGCGGGAGTTCAAGCGCTTCTTCATCGAAGGCGGCACCGTCTGCTGGCCTAACGGCGCAGATATCGCACCGGAAACTCTCCGCGCTGCGGACGATGCTGCCAGCGCTGCGTAGCACGCCTCGCTACTTCTTCGGTTTCCGCGCCTCCCGGATTGCTGATCGTCTCCATCTCGCCGTGATCGAGCCAGCGGGCGCGGTCGCAGAGATTGCGCACCTGGTCGACCTGGTGGGTGACGAAGACCAGCGTCATGATCGCGCGAGCACACGCCTTGGTCGAAGTTATAATCCTGACATCATGACAAAGGTTCAGGCGCTGGAGAGCGAGGTTCAGAATCTCACTTCCGAGGAGCTTGCCGAGTTTCGGTCCTGGTTCGCGGACTATGACGGTGAGGTCTGGGATCGCCAGATCGAGGCAGACATATTGGCTGGCAAGTTCGACGATCTCGAAGCCGAGGCATTAGCGGAGCTCGAGCGAGGCGAGACAATCGAGTTTTGAGCCATCGCGCCTCCAAGCGGTTCTGGCGGGGATTCGAGCAACTGCCGGTGTCAATTCAGCAGTTGGCGCGCAAGCATTTCGAGTTGTTGAAATCGAATCCCAAACACCCGTCATTGCACTTCAAACGAATTGGCCGTCACTGGTCCGTGCGAATCACTCGCTCCTACCGCGCAATCGGCGTTGATACCGCTAAAGGGATTTACTGGTTGTGGATCGGGCCGCACGATGAATACGATCAGAAGTTCGATTTGAGTCTCTGACCTACTTCCCTCTCGGTTTCCTCGCCTCCCGCATCGCCTCCGCCACTTCGACCGGCACGTTCCGCTGTTCCAGATCGATCTCGCGGATGCCGATGCCACCTTCGAACTTCCACGTGTGCTTCGGCCGATATACGCCGATGTCGTGGATTCGGGAGCCGGCGACGAAGCGGATGGCGCCGCGGCGGTAGTCGAAGGCGCGGCCGTTGCGGGTGTGGATGGCGGCGTCGATGCGGTAGGTGCCGGCGACGAGGTCGAGGGCGGGCATGATGAAGCGGACGCGCCCGTTCGACTCCAGGCGCTCCGGCATCAGCCCTTCCAGGTCGGTGTTCGTGCCGTACACGCAGGTGCCGTCGGCGTGGTAGATGCCGATGCCGAAGACGAAATCGTCCTGCGGCACGCGCACGGTGACGTCCATCTCGATCGCTACCGGAGTGCCGGGGCCGAGGGCGACGAGCTCGTCGCCGCGGTTATCGACGAGGGCCACGCGGGAGAGGATCACTTCGCCGGAGCCCCAGCGCTCTTCTTCGTTCGGATCTTCGCGCGGGGCCTCGACGGTTTTCTCGATCGGTCGCGGAGGCGCGAGCTGGGTCGACGACACCGCCTGCAGATAGGCGTCGACCACGCGTACCGGATCGCCGATCGTCTCCGGCTCGCCGTGATCGAGCCAGAGGGCGCGATCGCAGAGATTGCGCACCTGGTCGAGCTGGTGGGTGACGAAGACCAGCGTTACGCCGCGGTACTTCATCTCCTGGATCTTGGCCACGCACTTTGCGGCGAACTCCTCGTCGCCGACGGAAAGCACCTCATCGATCAGCAGCACGTCGGGATCGACGTGGACGGCGACGGCGAAGCCGAGGCGGACGTACATGCCGGAGGAGTAGGTCTTGACGGGCTGGTCGATGAAATCGGGGATGCCGGAGAAGGCCACGATCTGATCGAAACGGGCGTCGATCTCCTTGCGCGAGAGGCCGAGCATGATGCCGTTGATGTAGATGTTCTCGCGGCCGGTGATCTCGGGATGGAAGCCGGCGCCGAGCTCGATCAGCGCGGCCACGCGTCCGTTCACGCGCACGCTGCCGGTAGTCGGTTTGAGGATGCCTGAGATGATCTTGAGCAGCGTCGACTTCCCGGAGCCGTTGCGTCCGATGATGCCGAACGCTTCGCCGCGATCGACGGCAAACGAGACGTCGCGCACCGCCTCGACGCTGGTCTCCGGCGTCAGCGCCAGATCACGCTTGAGCAGCGCGCTCTTGAGCGTGGCGAACTGCGACCCGCGTCCCCACAAGCGGTAGGACTTGGAGACGTTGGTGAGGGCGATGGAGTAGTCGGGCACTGGTTGGATTATCGCTGGTTACGAGGTCGCGCGGTTGCGGGGTCGCGTGGTTGCCGGGTTGCCAAGTTGCCGGGTTGCCGAGGACCAATGCTGTTCAGGCGCCAAAGTCAGTCTGCTTTTGGCCACCGGGCAACTTGGCAACTCGGCAACCCCCCAAGACCGCGAAACCCCGCAACCGCGAGACCTATATCGCCTCGGCCAGCGTGTCCCGCAGCCGGCTGAACACCGTGATCCCCATCGCTACCGATACGAATGCGTACGCGATCATCAGCAGCGTGTCGGCCAGGCCGGGGATGTGGCCGAAAAAGAGCACGTCCTGATACGACACCACGAACGGCGTCATCGGGTTCAATCGGAGCAATGCCCGGAAGGGGCGCGAGGCGACCTTGTCGATCAGGTAGAGGATCGGGGTGACGAAGAAGCCGAGCTGCATCAGGTTGGTCAGGATGTCGCGCAGATCGCGGAAAAGGACCGACGCCGAGGCCACGGTCATGGCGATTCCGGCAACGAAGAGGGTCTGCAGGATCATCAGAAACGGCACCAGCAGCATTGTCGCGCTCAGGGTGATGTCACCGTGCAGGGCGAAGGCAATCGTTGCAACGAGCAGGATCGGCATCGCCAGCGCGAAATGCACCAGATGCGATGCCACGGTCACCAGCGGCAGCGCTTCGGCGGGGAACATCACTTTCTTGATCAGCCCCGCGTTCGACGAGATCGAATTCGTCGACTCCAGGACCGCCGCGGAGAAGAACGTCCACGGCAGGATTCCGGAGAAAAGAAACAGCGGGTAGGGATGGATGACGTTCGATGGAAAGAAAAAGGTGAAGACGACGGTGTAGACCGTCAGCAGCAGCAGCGGGTTGGCCAGCGACCAGAAAAATCCGAGGATCGAGCCGCGGTAACGCGCCTTCAGATCGCGCGCGGTGAGGGCGGCGATGAGCTGGCGGTAGCGGTAGAGGGTTTTGAGCTCGTTCATAAACTGCGGCTTCGCCGCGTTGTCTGCGCTTCGCGCGTTGTCGGTTGTCTGCGCGCTGCGGCGCGCGTGGTCAGTTTTCACATATTAGTTTGAACTGTGCTGGTTCGAGGGTTGTCGGTTGTCGGTGCTCGGTCGTCGGTGTTCCCGCGCGATTCGTGTTCAACCTAACTTGTGCAAGCTGACCACGCGCGCCACAGCGCGCAGACAACCGACAACGCGGCGAAGCCGCAGACAACGCGCGCAGCGCAGCTTACGAGTGATTCAACCCAACTTGTGCAAGCTGTCCACGCGCGCCGCAGCGCGCAGACAACCGACAACGCGGCAAAGCCGCAGACAACGCGCGCAGCGCAGCTTACGAGTCCTCAGTCACGATCAGCATCAGCGTCGTGCCGCCGATCTGGAACTCGGACTTGTCCTGGATCTCCACCGGCTCGGTGATCTTCGCGCCATCGATCAGCGTGCCGTTGGTCGACTTCAGATCTTCGAGCAGGACGATCTGGTCGCGCACCTCGATGGCGGCGTGCTGGCGGGAGGCTTCGCTGTCGTTGATGGTCAGGTCGGCGCCGGAGCGGCCGACGGTGATGCGCGGCTTCTCGAAACGGTAGACCATCCCGGCGTCCGCGCCGGCGATGATTGCGAGGGAGAGGCGCCTGCCGATGGGGAGCTGGGCGGTGAGCAGCGGCCCGGTATCTTCTTTCTGCGGCAGCGGCGCCTGGGCCGTGGTGTCTTCCGGCGGCAGAGGCGTCTGGGTATGGGTCTTATCGAGACGCGCCGCGGTCGATTCACCGAAGGACGGCTCGGGCTTGGGCGCGAAGGCGGGATTCTGGATGTCGAAGATGGTGGCGCACTTGGCGCACTTGATCTTTTTCGACGGCTTCCGCTCGAAGCGATCTTCGTCGTACTGATACCTCGCGTGACAACTGGTGCACTCGATGATCAACGGCAAACCTCGCGCGGGAAGTGGCGCGACGATAGCAGAGCGTTCGGCTCGCGTACAATCCCGGCTCTTTTAGGAGATTGCATGAAACGACTGCTCCTCGTCCTTCTCGTCGCCGCCGCCTGTCAGAAAGCAGAGATGACTCAGCCAACGACAACGACCCAACCACCCGCAGGTTCGCTGACGATCGCTCCCGACGTGGCCCAGCGCATGGCGCAGCTGCCGCGCACGGTCATCGACTACGACCACGCCCTTCTCGACGACAACGAGCGGCAGGTCGTGGCCAAGCTGATCGAGGCCTCGAAGCAGATCGACGAGATCTACTGGCGCCAGGTGTCGGAGAAGAATCCGGCGCTGCGTGACCAGCTGGCCAAGCAGGGCGGCGCGGCCTACGACTACTTCATCGCCAACAAAGGTCCGTGGGACCGGCTGAAAGGCGACGAGCCGTTCATCGGCACCGAGAAGAAGCCGGCCGGCGCGGCTTTCTATCCGCCGGACATGACGAAGGATGAGTTCGAAAAGTACGTGGCGGCTCATCCGAACCAGAAAGATGAGTTGCAGGGACTCTTCACCGTGGTTCGCCGCGATGGCGCAAATCTGAAGGGCATCCCGTACGGGACGTATTACAAGGACGCGCTCGATCAGGCCGCCACGCATCTGCGCGAAGCCGCCAACATCTCGAACGACGGCGCGCTGAAGCGCTTCCTCGTGCTCCGCGCCGACGCGCTCACATCGGGCGACTATCGCGAGAGTGACATGGCCTGGATGGATCTGACCGGCAACATCGAGGTGGTCATCGGACCGTACGAGGTCTACGAGGACAATCTCTTCAACTACAAGGCTTCGTTCGAGTCGTTCGTCACCGTGGTCGACAAACCGGAGAGCGCCAAGCTGGCCGCCTACGCCCACGCGCTGCCGGACATGGAGCGCAATCTCCCCGAGCCGGAGCAGTACAAGAATCCCAACCGCGGCAGCGAGTCGCCGATCAAGGTGGTGCAGGAGCTCTACACCGCCGGCGACGCCCGGCGCGGCGTGCAGACCGCGGCCTTCAATCTTCCGAACGATGAGGTGGTGCGCGAGAAGAAGGGATCGAAGAAGGTCCTGCTCAAGAACGTGATGGATGCGAAGTTCCGGCAGAGCGGCAAGCCGATCGCCATGCGCGTGCTCGATCCATCGCTGACCAGCCTGGTGTCATTCGACGCCTTCTTCAATCACGTCCTTTTCCACGAGCTTTCCCACGGCCTCGGGCCGGGCTTTCTGACGGGACCGGACGGCAAACGGGTCGAAGTGCGCATCCCCCTCAAGGAGCTCTACTCGACGGTCGAGGAGTGCAAGGCCGACGTGCTCGGCATCTGGAATCTGATCTACGCGCAGAAGCACGGCCTGGTGACGGCGTTCGATGAGAAGCAGCTGCTGGCGACGTACGCGGGGCTGATGTTCCGATCGACTCGTTTCGGAGTCGGCGAAGCGCACGGCCGCGGCACGGCCATCCAATGGAACTGGCTCCGCGAACATGGGGCGGTCACGCCGGTCGCCGGCGGCAAGTACACCGTCGATTTCGCGAAATCGCGCGATGCCGTTCGCGATCTGGCCACCGAGCTCCTGACGATCGAAGCGACCGGCGACTACGCCCGCGCGAAAGCGCTGCTCGACAAGTACGGCAAGGAGACACCGGAGATGACGGCGGTGAATGCCACGCTGAAAGACATCCCGGTCGACATCACGCCGGTGTTTCCGGCGGCGGGGGAGAAGTAGGAAACGACCAAGAAGCAAAAACCGCCAGCGAGCCGCTGGCGGTCCAGCCGTCGAGCCGACGGCGCTACGCGCGTTCGCTTGCCTTACGCCAGCTTCGCCATCGCTTCTTCCACCTGCTCCGCGGTGGGCATGAGGGGCTCGACGACCTGGCCCTTGAACCAGTCGAACTCGCCTTTCAGCAGGTGCGTGACCAGGCGATAGGCAGCGTCGTCGTGGTCGGTGAAGAGATTGTGGAAGTTGGCGTCGATGCGCATGCGCGCCTCGCGGCAGAAGACGTCTGCCAGATCGATGGCGTTCTTTTTCTCCGCGCCGCCCTTCTTCGCAAGCATGGTTGCGTAGCTGATCGCGGCGGCCATGGCGAAGAGGTCGGTGCCGATGTCGACGATGCGGAAGAGCACCATCTGCTTCCGTTCCAGCTTGGCCTGGAAGCGCATCATGGCGTGGAAGATCGAGCGGGACAGGTGGCGTGACTCGCGCTCGATGTAGCCCATGTGTCCGGAGAGTTTTCCGAACTCGCCGAACTTCGGGAAACGCGACCAGCCGAGGTAGCGGGACGGATACCAGGCCGCGTAGTGCACCCCCGCTTTGGCCGCAGCGCTGATCTTCTCGCCCATCGGCGTTTCCGGCTGCAGGATCTTGAAGCCGCGTTTCATGTGCGGATCGACCGCTTCGCGGGCGATGAAGAGATGCTGGATCTCGCTCGTTCCTTCGAAGATGCGGTTGATGCGCATGTCGCGCATGATCCGCTCGACCGGGTAACCCTTTTCGCCGCGCTCCTGCAGCGATCGCGCGGTCTCGTATCCGCGTCCGCCGCGGATCTGCACGAGGTGATCGCTGATCGTCCACGCCACCTCGGTGTTGAACAACTTGGCCATGGCCGCTTCGAGGCGGAGATCGACGTTGCCGCGGTCTGCCAGCCCGGAGGTGAGCCAGACGATCGCTTCCATGGCGAACGTGTGCGAGGCCATCCAGGCCAGCTTCGAGGCGATCGCCTCGTGCTTGCCGATCGGCGCGCCCCACTGCACGCGCTCGTTCGACCACTCCTTGGCGATGTCGACCATCTTCCGGCCCGCCGCGGCGCAGCCGGCGGGAATGGTCAGGCGTCCGGTGTTCAGCGTGATCAGGGCGAGCTTCAGGCCGAGGCCTTCGCCCCAGAGGAGGTTCTCATTCGGAACGAAGACGTTGTCGAACTTCAGCAGCCCGTTGCCGATGCCGCGAAGGCCCATGAACTGGCAGCGATGCTCGATGGAGAAGCCGGGCGAATTCGTCTCGACGATGAAGGCCGTGATCTGCTTCTTTTCCTTACCATTCATAATTTTCGGCGCGGTCTTGCACATCACCACAAGCAGCTCGGCCTTCGTGCCGTTGGTGCACCAGAGCTTCTCGCCGTTGAGGATCCAGCCCTTGCCGTCCGGAGATTTGACCGCGGTGGTCTCCATCTTGGCGGGATCGGAGCCGACGCCGGGCTCGGTCAGTGCGAATGCGGAGATTGCGCCCTTGGCCAGGCGCGGAAGGTACTTTTTCTTCTGCTCTTCCGTGCCGAAGAGTTTCAGCGGCTGCGGTACGCCGATCGATTGATGCGCGGAGAGCCAGGCCACGGTCGATCCGCACCAGGTGGCCACGAGGCCGATGGCGCGGTTGTAGTTGGTCGCGGTGAACCCGAGGCCGCCGTACTCTTTCGGGATCTTCATCCCCCAGGCGCCGAGCTGATTCAGTCCCTCGAACAGCGAGTAGTCGTACTCGCCCTGCTCGTCGATCTTGTCGGCGTCGACGCTCTCGGCCAGGAAGCGCTCCATGCGGGCCAGGAAGTCATCGGCCTCCGCGCGATCCGCGGCCGGCTGTTCCGGGAACGGATGGATGAGATCGAGATTCAATTTGCCGAGGAACAGATCGCCGACGAACGACGGCTTTTCCCACTCGGTCTCTCGCGCACCTTCGGCAACGTCCATCGCATCGACGGCGCCTTGTGACTTGACTTCGGCCATGGTGAAACTCCTTTGGATGGGGCTGATTACAAGAATGAGGCCGCCCCAGGTTGGCAGGCGTCGGGCAGTATGAATGAACGCTCATTCAGTTGTCAACGGATACACTCTGCGGCCATGAAAACCGCCGACCCGACCGACATGGTCATTGCTCCGGAGATCGAAGCGATCGTCGAAGATCGCAGCATTCTCAGCTCGCCGCGGCCAAGTGTCGACCGCGAGCGACTGCAGCATCACCTGCGTGAAGCGCTCTCGCTGCTCCACGTGAATATGACCGATGAAAACATCATCGACACGCCGCGCCGCTGGGCGGAGTCGCTGGTGCAGATGACGAGCGGCTACGACTACACGGACATCAAAAAACTGACGACGCTCTTTCGCAAGGCCTGCTCCGAGGCGGACAAGCAGTGCCAGAACCTGGTGGTGATCGGCGGGACGTACAAGACGCTCTGCGCGCATCACATCCTGCCGTTCTTCGGACACTTCATCGTCGGCTACATCCCGGAGCGGATGATCATCGGCGCGTCGAAGATCCCGCGCATCGTGGAGGTGCACATGCGCCGGCTGCAGTCGCAGGAGCACCTGGCGCACGACATTGCCGACACGATCGAGCAGATCCTGGAGCCGCGCGGCATCGCCGTCTGGATGGGCGGTGTCCACATGTGCATGGTCATGCGCGGCGTGGAGCAGGAGTCGTCGTTCATGGAGACCAACGTGCTGCGGGGCGAGTTCCGGAACGATGAGAAGACGAGGGACGAGTTCATGTCGATCGTGAATCGGCGGGGGCAGAGAGGGGCCTGATCGGGCAACGGTTTCACGCGGAGACGCGAAGACGCGGAGAAAAGCAGAGATGGCCAACGACGAATCGAAAGCCGACGAAATACCGTATAGACAGTACGTACTGCACGCGATCAGCCGCGGTACCGAAGAAATTAATAGTGGTGAGGCAATAGAGCACGAAGAGGTCAAACGGCGCCTTGAGAAATGGCTTGAGGATTTGTCGACGACTAGCGCACCGGCGTGAACCTCTTCCCCACTTCGCGCACCCTCGCCACATCCTCAGCTCGCGAAACTGATAACGGCGTCGTGCTGCGCGCCGCCTCGATGATCGACGCGGCGGTGACCGGCTCCTTTTTCTGCAGCGAGCGATAGAGCGCGGAGATTACGGCCTGCTCGATCTCGGCGCCGCTGAAGCCGTTGGTGGCGTCGGCGAGGGTGTTTAGATCGAAAGCATCGGGGTTCTGTTTGCGGAGGCGGAGGTGGATGGCGAAGATGGCCATCCGCTCGTCGTGGGTCGGGAGGTCGACGAAGAAGATTTCGTCGAAGCGGCCTTTGCGCAGGAGCTCCGGCGGGACGTTCATCAGATCGTTGGCTGCGCCGACGACGAAGACTTCGTCCTTCTTTTCCTGCAGCCAGGTCAGGAACGAGCCGAAGAGGCGTTGGGAGAGGCCGCCATCGGAGTCGGTGCTGCCGCCTTGAGCAAATGTCTTCTCGATCTCGTCGATCCACAACACCACCGGCGCCATGGCCTCGGCCAATGTCGTGGCTTTCCGGAAGTTCTTCTCCGACTCGCCGACGTACTTTTCGTACAACCGGCCGGCGTCGAGCTTCAGCAGGGGCAGACCCCACTCCCGCGCCACGAACTTCGACGCCAGCGACTTTCCGCAGCCTTGAACACCGACAAGCAACAGTCCCTTCGGTGCGTTGAGATTGAGCGCCCTCGCCTCGGGGGAGAATCCGACTCGGGCGCTCTCCAGCCAGCTCTTCAGCCTTGCGAAGCCGCCGATCTCGAAACTGTTTTCCTCGGCCGGGAAAAACTCGAGGATCCCGCCGCGCTCGATCATTTCTCCTTTGCAGCGAACCACGGTGCGGATGTCGGCGGCCGACAGCCTGCCGTCTTCGACGATCGCCTGCGCCACGACCTGGCGGGCCTGATTGACCGTCAGCCCCTGGAGCGCCTGTACCAGGCGGAGAGCATCCTCCCGCGACAGATCGATCTGCACCCTCTGCCGCGCGCTGATGGAATCGACCACGCTGCGGACCACGTCCCGCAGCTCGGTCAGGTCGGGCATTTCCAGCGTGAATCGGACGGCGATCGCCTCGAAATCTTTCGGCAATTCGAGCGGATCGCCGGTTAAGACGATGGCGGACCGCGTGGCCATCAGCTTTTGGGACAGTTCGCGCAGAGCGCGGCTGACATTCGGATTCTCCAGATGCCGGGCCATGTCCTTCAGCAGGTAAAGGGCGTCGGTGTTCTCGATCTCGCCGATGTGCTGGAGCGCGCCGAGGGCGTCCTGCGTGCCGGTGATGGTGGCGCCGCGCAGGCGGTTGAAACCGCTCGTCAGCGACCATTCGAAAAAGGGCAGCCGCAGGTCGTTGGCCACCTCGATCAGCAGCGACCGGACGCGATCTTCTTCGACGGTCTCGATGGCGATCAGTGAGTGGAACGAGAGCACGAGGCTCTTCAGGTCATGAACGGAGGTGCGATGCGACATCGGCGCGGCAGTTTACGCCGTGCGGGCCAAAGAGAAAGGCGCCGCTGAGCCTGAATCAGCGGCGCCTTTCAGCGAGGGAAGGGAATGAACGACTACCGGCTCGAGGGGTTCCTGAGCTGCCTCTCGGCCTTCCACTGCTCGAGCTGCGTGCGCTGCTCGGGCGTGAGAACGTTGAGAAATGCCTCGTGCTGCTGCTTGCGCGCCGCTTCCAGCTGCGGGCGAAGCGCTTCCAGCTGCGCCTTCACTTCGCTGGCGCGCGGGTCGCGGGACCGCGTCAGCGAGCGGAGCTCCTGCCGTTTCGCCTTGGCGTCGGCGAAGAGCTGGGCGTTGTTCTGATTCGTGGTCTCGCGGAGCTGCCTGATCTGCGCTTTCTGCTCATCGGTCAGATTGAGGTGCTGGGCGACGGCACCGCGCATCATGCGCGCCTGTCCGCGTCCGAAGCGGCGACCCTGACGGGCTTCCTTGAGTTGGGCGCGCTGCTCGGGGGTGAAGACATTGAGCGCCGCTTCGTGGCTGGCCTTGCGGGCTGCGGCGATCTGGGGCCGCATCGCTTCGAGCTGCGCCTTCACGTCGCTCGCGGCCGGGTCATCAGCTCGTTTCAGGGCGCGAAACTGCTGCAACTTGGCGTGGAAATCGGCGTAGAGCTGCTTGTTCTGCTCGCGGTCGGCAGTGCGGATATCCTTCAGCTGCTGCTTCTGGGCGTCGGTGAGATTCAGCTGCGAGGCGAACTGCCGCGCGCGACGTGCCCGAGGGTGGAACTGGCGTGGGCCATCGGTCTGGGCGAAAGAGATCGCCGCCGTTGCCGTAACCATCAATGCAATGACAAACTTTTTCATGACGTTCAAGTCCTCCGGGGATTGACTTCAGTTCAGTACTACGACGGACCAAACGAGG
>Ga0157378_10003567_pt1 | contig 13777 bp, 13 predicted proteins | sample M65metaG_FD_115309 | JGI IMG/M metagenome (GOLD analysis project Ga0157378, IMG submission 115309) | Miscanthus rhizosphere microbial communities from Kellogg Biological Station, Michigan, USA - M6-5 metaG | ecosystem: Host-associated > Plants > Roots > Rhizosphere > Soil | place: USA: Michigan...
CGAACGCCTTCCCCATGAAGGTCGAGTTCTTGGTTAGGGCGTCCTGCTGATTGATCAGTCCAGCGAAGGTGCTGGTCGCCGTCATCGTCAGCGCTCGCACTGTTCTCAGGGTGGCGGTCAGTTGTGGCAGCAGCGCATCCAGCTGCGGCAGGATGACGTCGAGTTTGTCGATGTCGGTGGTGATGTTGCCGATGTCGTCGCTGAGCATGTTGATTCCGTCGAGGCCATCGAACAGCGATCGCAGCGACCAGCAGATCGGGATATCGAAGCAGTGCGGTTCCCAGTAAAAGTAGTTGCGCAGGGGTCTCCAGAAGTCGTCGAAGTCGGCGATGTGGTCGCGCAAGTCGTTGGTATCCGACTTGATCTGGTGGGTTTGGTCGTCCAGATCATGGGTGACGCCGGCGAGTTGATGGGTCAGGCCGGCCAGCTGATCGGTGATGTTGATCGTCACCAGGAGCTGATCGCTGACCTTGGTCAAATTGGAAACAGCGTCGTGCAGATATTGGAGGTTCTCGACCTCATTGGCGGCTTGCAAACTGATCTGGAAGGGCACGGAGCTGTGGTCGATGGGTGTGCCCAGCGGCCGTGTGATGTCTTGGACGCGCGCGATACCGGGGATATGGAAGACGTTCTTGGCGACTTTGTCCAGCACGATCATGTCGGCGGGGTTGCGTAGATCGTGGTCGGCTTCGACCATGAGCAGTTCGGGTTCCATGCGGGCCTGCGGGAAGTGCCGATCCGAGGCGTGATAGCCGATGTTGGCCGGGGTGTAGCCGGGGATGTAGTAGCGGTCGTTGTAGTTGGTGGTGTAGGCCGGTAGCGCCAGCAATCCGACGAGGGCTATTGCGGTGGTGGCGGCCAACACCGGGGCAGGCCAGCGCACCACGGCGGTGCCGATGCGCCGCCATCCCCGCTCGCGGTGGGCTCGCTTGGGATCGAGCATGCCGAACCGGCTGACCACGACGATCAGCGCCGGGCCGAAGGTCAGTGAGGCGGCCAGCACCACCAGCAGACCCACCGAACACGGCACGCCGAGGGTCTGGAAGTAGGGAAGCCGGCAGAAACTCAGGCATGCCATCGCACCGGCCACGGTCAGGCCCGATCCCACGATCACGTGCGCGGTGCCGCTGAACATGTTGTAGTAGGCGGCTTCTCGATCCAGGCCCCTGGATCTGCCCTCCTGATAGCGGCCCACCCAGAAGATGATGTAGTCGGTGGACGCGGCGATCGCCAACGCGACAAGCAGGTTGATCGCAAAGGTGGACAGTCCGAGGAGGTTCCAATTGCCCAGTACTGCGATGAAGCCCTTGGCGGCCGACAGTTCGATCCCCAGTGTCAGCAGCATGACCACCGCGGTCGCGATCGAACGGTAGACCACCAGCAGCATCACCGCGATCACCACCAGGGTGACCAGGGTGATCTTGTGCACGCCTTTGTCGCCGTACTCGCGGCGGTCGGCGGCCAACGGGCCGGGACCGGTGACATAGGCCTTGATGCCCAGCGGCGGCGGGACGGAATTCACGATGCCTTGCACCGCGGCGACCGATTCGTTGGCTTCGGTGCCGCCCTGGTCGCCGCGCAGGTTCAGTTGCACGTAGGCCGACTTGGCGTCGGTGCTTTGTGAGCCCGCGGCGGTCAGCGGGTCACCCCAGAAGTTGTTGATGTGCTCGATATGCGTCGTGTCCTGCGTCAGCTTGTCGATCAGTTCGTCGTAGAAGTGGTGCGCGTCATCACCGAGCTTGTCCTGGCCTTCCAACAGCACCATCGCCGTGGTGTCGGAGTCGAACTGCTGGAAGTCCTTGCCGATGTGCAGCATCGCGATCGTCGACGGAGCGTCCTTGGCGGTCATCGCGACCGAGTGTGCCGCGCCGACCTTTTCCAGTTGTGGGGCAATGACATTGACCACGACGGTCAGCGTGATCCAACCTAAAATGATCGGCACCGCTAACAACCGGATGGCGCGGGCAATGAACGGGCGAGCGGGCGCCTCCGTCGCCGCGCTGTGGCGGCTGCTCATGCTGACTTCACCAAGCAGGAGGTCTGCGCATGGTAGGAGTCCTCGGACTCCTGGTCGCGCACCACACCGTTGACGGTGATCCGGCAGCCAATGGAGTTGCTGTTGCCCTGGGCAATCACGTTGGCCAGCACCGCGGTCAGCGTGGTCACGATTTCGAGTGACCATGGCAGCGTCACCGCATCGAGGCGTTGGGGCTGAGCCTGCTCATCCAAATAATTGATATCTGCAACGGTTCCGGGCGCGCCGAAAATCTCAAGGAGAACGTGTTTGGGATTGAACTGGATGATGGCGTCGGCGTTGCCGTTATCCGGTGTGTACATGTTTGAGCCGAAGACCCCGTGCAGCCGCGCGACCGTGAATGCAGCAATCGCCATCACGACCACCATGACCAGCGGAACCCATGCGCGCTTGACAAGGCCAGTCATCGCACTCCTTTCCCACGCTCGCGCGTCAGCGCTCGTCGTCGCTGCCGGAGGCGAAGCTTGCCCAAACTTGAGGGTGTGGTCGGACACCGTCAAGACCAGCACGACGATGCTCACCACGACGAGGAGTCGCCCAACCAGGTGCATGCCGGAGTCGGTGACGTTGTGGCGGAAGATGATTCCGGTGACAGTCGACGACGCGACGCAGCCCACATAGCCGAAGGTGCGCAAGAGCCCGGCAGCGGTGCCGACATGCTCTGCGGGAGCCTGGATGTAGAGAGCGGTCTGGTTTCCGACGACCGCGGTTCCCAGTGCGATCGCGAAAAGCACGGTGACGCCGACAATGGCTGCAACGGGAGTTTCGGCGGTAAGAAGGGCGACCGCGACCGATCCAACGACCAGGCTGATGGCGCCGACGACTAACGGACCGCGGACCAGGTTGCGCGCCGAGACCGGTTGCGACAACAGCGCGGCGCCGAGGCCCATCGGCAGCAGCAGCAACCCCGCCTCTCGGGGCGAGAGCCCGTGGGCAGCCTCCAGCCACTGGGTGAGCCCGTAAAACACGGCGTAGATCGCCAGTAGCGTGAGGGCGTTGCGCACGTAGGTGCGCGTCAGCGCCCCATTGGAAACCAGCAGCCGCATATCGATGAACGGCGTGACCGCCCGCAGTTCCCACACCACAAGCGCAACGCACAACGTGATGGCGGCCCCAAGAGCGATCCATAGTGTGCTTGGCAGCGCCAGCAGAAACATCAGCAGGGCGCTCATCGCGGCCCCGAACAGCACGATGCCGCCGGCGTCGATGCGGCCGGCGATCTCGTACGCCGTACGGTGTTGGAGCCGTTCGTCCTTGGGCACCCACGCCATCGTGAGCAACAGGGCGATGACCGCGGCCGGAATATTGACCAGGAACGTCGAGCGCCAACCGAAGGCGTCGACCAGCACACCGCCGATGGGTAGGCCCACCGCGACCGTGACTGTCCCCGCGATCGACAGCCCGCCGAGCACCCGGCCGGGCGGCTCGCTGAGCCCCGCCGACGTGGCGCGGCGGCGGATGATCACCATCGCCGCGGGATATCCGGCCGAGGTGCCGATCCCGATCAGCACGCGGGCTACGGCCGCTACCGGGATGTCGTGCGCGACACCGCCGATGATCCCGCCGAGGAGCACGAGAAGGATGCCGGCAAACAGCACCCGACGAGGACCGAACTGCTCGGCGACCTTGCCGGCGGCGGGCTGAGCTATCGCGCTGGCCAGATACAGCGCCGATACCAGGATCGCCGTCTGTCCCACTGGCACGTTCAGTGCGTGCGCGATGGGCACCAATGCGGTCGCAATCAGTGAACTGTTGATCGGATTGAGCGTCGCAGCGACATACAGTGGGCTGACGAAGCGCCACGAGAATGCCCCGTCCTGCCGGTCGACGCCGAACGTCGTCGCGTTGCAGGAAGGCTTGGTTCTCGTTCGGAATGTCATCGATCTCCGTTCGCTCTTGGCCGACCGAGGGCGGGTCCTGCCGGACACCCGGCGAGGACGGTCCCGCAAGAACGCGTTCGGCTGGCGCGACGTCGTTGTCAGCGTTGAGTTGCAGAGATCAATGCCGTCCACGGTTTGGAGCCCATGCCGTGTCGAGCTCCTAGCCGCGTTCGAGTGTAACTTATATACAGGTAACCTGTACAGAGTACCTGCACAGTGCGCTGGGATGCACTTGGCTTCGGAGTCGCGTCTCTGCGACTTGAACCGCTGTAGTGCAACCTCGCCGGCGACAGGGCAATCGCGCCGGAACCTTCGTTGCCACCAGGGCCTACGGCACAGGCAATGACGCCGATTGCATGCGGGTGCACCCACACATGCGCTCTGCGCAGGCTGCCTGCGTAAGCTCTACCCAACGCCTGGCAATACTTTCGACGGGCTTGAGCGAGATGGAGTGCCCATCCATGACAGCACCGCTTCCTCGCGACGTGGCTCGCCACCTTCCCCGCGCGATGATTCGGCTGCGAGCACGGCTGCGTACCGAGTCCGCGCCCGGCGCCATGCACTGGACGTGGTCGCAGCTGACCACACTGAGTCGCATTGCCGAGGAAGGACCCACGACGGTCAGCGCTCTCGCCGTCTCCGAGCACGTACGTCATCAGTCGATGGCCGAGACGGTCGCCGCCTTGCGTCAGGCAGGACTCGTCGCCGCCAGGTCAGACCCCACAGACGGCCGCAAGACACTCGTGTCGGCCACATCCGCTGGGCGCAAGGTCATCTCGACCATCGGCCCCGCGCGGGAAGCCTGGCTCGAAGCAGCCATCGAACAGAACCTCACGCTCGCCGAGCGCCGGACGCTGCTGAAAGCCGCCGACATCATGGAGCGTCTGGCCGACTGCTGAACACCGGGGCCGGACGTCATTGGCGTCGGGGGAGGCCGAGCACGAAGGTGGCTTCGAGAAGTGGGTGCTCACCTGCATAGCCGTTTCGGGGTCGCCGCGGCGCTGCTGGCTGATGAGTTGTCCACCGAGTTCGGTGTGGCAGCAACCAAGGACGGGCCCCGAGGTGCACTGTGTTCGCTACGGTCGTGGTGAGTGACTTGGCGTGCCTCCTCGGTGGTCAGTGGCTAGGTCTATCGACCTGACAGGTTGGCTGACGCTAAGGTGCGCCCGCGTTGCGATTCGAGAGTTGGCAACCGATGATCACGAGAGTGCCGCTTAAACAGGCATTTGCAGGACAGGCATGTACGGCGCGAATAGCACCGGGCAAGTCTATTGTTTCGCGGCGGCCGTAGCGAGACGCGGCACCCAGAACGGCCGTTCAGGCAGAGACGATATCGACTGGTACCGCGGAGCCGTCGGGGTTCAGGACGGCATCGAGGATGGTTTTCTGCGTCATTTCGAGGTGCGCGGTGGTTGCCGCAACGGCCGCGTCGGGGTCGTGGTCGATGATGGCCGTGCACATTGCGAGGTGTTCCTGAAGGGAGACTTCAAGGCGGTCAGGCCGGGAATGGGCAATGATCCGAAGCCGGGCGCTGTGGGGACGTAGTTCAGCGACCATCCGTGAGAGATGCTCGTTGCGTGTATGGGCGATGACCGCCTGGTCGTAGGCTTCGGCGAGTTCGTAGAAGCGCTCCCGGCGCTCGGGTGACGGCTGTTGGGCGCCGACGGCCTCGAACTGGTCCGCCAAGTCGCTGAATGCCCCGCGAACTTTGGCGTCCTGGGCGGCGGTCTCGGCTACCTGACGAGTTGCCTGGCCTTCCAACATGATTCGTATCTCGAACAGGTCACGCACGCCGCGGATCGAGATTGGTGACACGCGCGCGCCCTGGCGGTCGATCAGCGAGACCAGTCCCTCGGATTCCAAGCGAATGAAGGCGTCGCGCACCGGAGTCCTGGAGGCGCCGAAACGATCGGCGATCTTCAACACGCTGAGCGAGTCACCCGGACGCAACCCGCCGGTGAGGATCTCCTCGCGCAGCACCGAGTACATCTGATCGGCTTTGCTGTCGCGCGCCATGCCGCCAACTTTAGCACGCCTATTGGCATTCGTTAATGCATGCCGTATGGTATACTATGACGCACGCCACACAACTGAGGAGAAGCGATGCTTGTCATACTTGGCTTTTCCATGATCACGGCCTTCATGTACCTGATCATGACGAAGAGAATCACCCCCGTAGCGGCACTTATTTTGGTGCCCACCATCTTTGGGCTATTCGCCGGCGCCGGCTGGGGGTTGTCCGACATGATCATGGAGGCGCTTCTCAAACTCGCGCCGACGGCGGCCCTACTGTTCTTCGCGATCACGTTCTTCGGGATCATGATCGACGTTGGCCTGTTCGATCCGCTGATCCGGTTGATCCTGCGGTTCGTCAAGAACGATCCGATGCGCCTGGTCGTGGGTACCGCGCTGCTGACCTCGATCGTGTCTCTGGACGGCGATGGGTCGACGACGTTCATCATCGTCACCTCGGCGTTTCTGCCGATTTACTTGAAGCTGAAGATGAGCCCGGTGGTGCTGACCGTGGTTGCCGCCACCGCCAACGGCGTGCTGAACACGGTGCCCTGGGGCGGGTCGACCGCCCGGGCATCGGCGGCGCTCAACGTCTCCCCCATCGACATCTTCGTGCCGATGATCCCTGCCATCGCCTCGGGCATCATCGCTGTGCTGGTGCTGGCCTACTTCCTGGGCCGTCGCGAACGCAAGCGGGTCGGTCTGCTGACGCTCGATGACCAGGTAGCCATGCACGATGACGCTGCAGGGTCGGTCACGGTGAAGAAGGAGTCCGAGCAGCTGGTCGGCGCGTCGAGTGGTGCCAGTTCCGCCATCCCGCCGGTCGCGCCGTCGCACGACGCAGGCTCGCGGCTGGGTGGCGACGACGAGGTATCGGATTTCGCTGAGCTGCCGACCGACGCCGAGAATCACCTACACCGGCCCAAGGCACGACCGAAGCTGGTGTGGCTGAACTTCGCTCTGACCGCCGCGGTGATGACCATGCTGGTGTGGGGCCTCGTCGAGCCGCCGGTGATCCTGATGATCGGCGTCGGTATCGCCTTGGTGCTGAACTTCCCCCGAGTGGCCGCCCAGTCCGATCAGCTCAAAGCGCACGCCGCAAGCGTGGTGTCGGTGGTGGCGCTGGTGTTCGCGGCGTCGGTCCTGACCGGGGTGCTCAATGGAACCGGCATGGTCGAGGCGATGGCCGCCTGGCTGGTCGACATCATCCCCACCAGCTTCGGGCCTCATCTGGCGATCATCACCGGCGCCCTGAGCCTGCCGCTGACGTTCTTCATGAGCAACGACGCCTTCTACTTCGGCGTGCTGCCGATCCTGTCCGAGGCGGCCGGCCACTACGGCGTCAGCGCCGAGGAAATGGCGCGCGCCTCGATCATCGGACAACCCCTGCATCAGTCCAGTCCGCTGGTCGCCTCGTTCCTGCTGCTGGTCGGGCTCGCCAAAGTCGAACTCGGTGACCACATGAGGAAAGTGATCTGGCGTGCGTGTGTCGTCGGATTGGTGATGCTCGCCATCGGCACCCTGACCGCCGCCTACCCGTTCTAGGAGAAAACAGATGAATACGATGGTCATCCTCGTCAACGAGCGTCCCGAAAGCCGCGCCGCGCTGGACTGGACCCTCAAAGGTCAGCCCGCCACAACCGCAGCCGGTGACACGAAACTGCGTGTGGTGCTGGGGCCGTCGACCGACATCCCCGGCGGGCCCCGCTACGTCTCGCCGTCTCTGGTCGACGAAGTCACCACCCAGATACGCAACAGCGGAATCACGCACACGATCTATGCCGAGTCCACCGACCCGGCCCACCAGGTGATCACATTGGCCGGTGAGGTCAACGCCGACCTGGTGGTGATCGGTCTGCCTACCCGCAGCGCCACACTCAAGTTGTTCATCGGCAGCCATGCCCGCGACATCCTCGTCGACGCGCCCTGCCCCGTCGTCGCGGTCAAGGAGTAGCAGTCAGTAAACCGGTCAACGCTTCGGTTCCATCCGGGCGGTGGCGGCACTTCGGTGTCGCCACCGCCCGCTGGTGTGGGCTGCTGGTTGCGACATTTCGGAGGCTGGTGGGTGTTCTCCCATATTCGGGATCGCCGCCCCAGAGTTGTTCTCCGCGTTGCTGATCGCCAACGAACGCACTGTCGTCGTCGCGCAATACCTGCGGGTGGCGCTGGTCGTGCTGACCATGCCGCTGGTCGTCACTTATCTCTTCGCCGCGGACACCACCGTCCAGACAGCCTCCAATGCAGCGTATTCCGGCGTGGCGCCGTGGTGGGTGGGCGCGGCGTTCTTGTGGCAGCCACCGTCGCCGGTACCGGTATCGCCGCGCTGATCCGTCTTCCGATTCCCGCGACGCTGGGGCCATTGCTGCTCACCACAGCCCTTGAACTGTGCGGCTGCGCCGACGGGATCGTCCTGCCGGCGGCGGTGATGCCGGCGGCGTTTCTGATCGTCGGATGGCAGGCCGGGCTGTCCTTCCAACGCAGCAGTATCGCCGTTTTGGGACGGGTATTCGTGTGGGTGTTCGTATTGATGGCCGCCGTAATCGCGGCGTGCGCCGGACTCGGTGTGCTGCTGTCGTTATGGACCGGGGTGAACCTCTTGTAGGGCTACCTGGCGACCACCCCAGGTGGGCTCGCCGCCGTGCTCGCGGTCGCCAGCGCCACCGACTCCGACGCCACATTCGTGGCGGCCAGTCAGATCATCCGTCTGGTGCTGATGCTGATCAGTGCCCCGGTGATCGTGTGGGCGATGGGACGCTGGGTCAGGCACCGCGCGCGTACTGCTGCACCTGGAGACGAATCCGCAACGCGCGGTGCAGCAGTGGACGGTCACTGCGGACCCGCACCCCTGCTCCGTCCTCCCCCAGCCGGGCGATGACGGCTTGGGCCCACTGGTCCTCGCCTGCTGACGAGATGAAGCCCGAGTTCACCAGGCCCACTTGATCACTGCGGATGCAGCGCATGCCGGTCATCCCGCTGGCGGGGCTTCGCGCGGTGTCGTCCTCGAGGTCGTGGTCATCGAGGGTGGGACTGTCGATCGGTGCGGCGATACCCGCGGCCCGGCTGGCGATGACCAACTGCGCCCGCGGATAGGCCAGCCCGACCGCGTCCGGTGCCATTGCGGTGTCGCGGCAGAAGTCGCCGACACCGAACACCAGCCGTAACACCCCCGCACCGGCGATCCCGCCAGCCGCCATTAGCAATTAGCCCGGCCGCAGTCTCGACCAGGGCGACCAGGTCCACCGGCTGGCGGCGCCGCTCAAGCGTGGCTGTGACAGCGCCGGCCGATTCCGTTGTCGGCAACACGACACCGGCGACACCCCGGCCGGGGCGTTGCTGATCATGTCGAGGTCGGCCGACCGTGCGCTATGTGGATGTCGTTGATCCGCACCCACACCGGATGATCCGCCCGCTGCAGATATGCAGCCGCCACCTCGCGGGCACGGTGTTTGTCGTGATCGGGAACCCCGTGTTCGAGATCGACCACGACCGCGTCCGCCGCCGTGCTGCCGGGGCCCACGCGGGTGGCGGTCGCGAGGATCAGCGGCCACGACCGCGCGGCCCGCCGCGGCGATGCCCACCATCAATGTCGAGTGCGGCCACACGAAAGCATCGTGTACCCAAAGTTTTTGGGGCTAGCTGACGTTGGTGCCGTGTTCCTCGTCGATGCGGGTGGTGACACCGGTGGCCACGATGGTGCGGTCAGCGTCGATGGAGGCGTAGGTCCAGAAAATGTGGAGTTCTTCGGTGTCAGAGGCGTTCTTGAAGAAGTGCGGGATACCGGCGGGGATGAACGAGGTGTCACCGACCCCCACTGGGTAGGTCTGACCGTCAATGTGGGCCACGGCCGATCCCCGGATGATCAGAACGGATTCATCGCAGTTGTGGAAGTGCTCGGGGATGGCGGCCCCAGGCGGGAACGCGGTGATGCCGTTGAGGAAGACTTTGGCGCCGACCTGGCGGGAGACCATCGGGATGGTGCGGGCGCCGCCGACGCGGGCGCGGGGGGTGATCTCCGCGGGGCGCAGGATCGCCGCGGTGCGTCCGTCGCGTAGCTGGGCGGACTTCTCGGTGAAAGCGGTGTCAGTCATGTTTATCTCCTTGAGGTTTCGATGAAGGGTTCGATGTGGGTGGTGGGTTATTCGGATGCCGGTGCGTCGGCTTGGGGTTCGTTCATCGCCCACCAGGTGCGGATGTTGACGAATTCGCGGATGCCGGGGCCGGCGAGTTCGCGGCCGTAGCCGCTGCGTTTGGTGCCGCCGAAGGGCATCCGGGCGTCGGAGGCCACGATGGAGTTGATGAAGCAGGCACCGGAGGTGACGCGCTTACCGACCGCGAGGGCGGCGTCGACGTCGCGGCTCCACACACTGGCGCCGAGCCCGAAGGGGGTGTCGTTGGCCACCGTGACCGCCTCGTCGGCGTCGGCGACGGTGATGATGGTGGCCACCGGGCCGAACACCTCCTCGGCATAGACCGACATGCCCTTGTGCACGTCGCCGAGAACGGTGGGCTGGTAGAAGAAGCCGCCCAGATCGTCACGGGGGCTTCCGCCGCACAGCAAGGTGGCACCGCCCTCGACCGCGGCGCGGACCTGATCGGCTACCCCGTCGCGCAGGTCGCGGCGCGCCATTGGGCCGACGTTGGTGTCGGGCGCTTCGGGGTCACCGACGGTCAAAGCGACGGTGTGATCGACGACCAGGCGCGTGAACTCCTCGGCGACCGAGGCTTCGACGATGAAGCGCTTGGGGGAGATGCAACTCTGACCGGCGTTGAGGAACCGGCCTTTGACGGCCAGATTGGCGACCCGGGGCAGGTCGGCGTCAGCCAACACGATGAACGGGTCCGACCCGCCGAGTTCCAGCACCGACTTCTTGATCTCCCGGCCGGCGATGGACCCGACGGCGCTGCCGGCACGCTCACTGCCGGTGATGGTCACCGCACCCACTCGCGGATCGGCGATCAGACGTTCCGTGGTCGTAGGCACGTCGGGTTCGGCGACCACCAGCGCGGTGAACAAGCCGTCCGGCAGCCCTGCGGCAGAAAGGATGTCCTGGCACATCAGCGCAGCGCCGGTGGTGTTCGGGGAATGCTTGAGCAGGGCGGCGTTGCCGGCCATCAACGCCGGCGCGGCGAACCGAAACACCTGCCAGAGCGGGAAGTTCCACGGCATCACCGCCAGCACCACCCCGACCGGCTCGTAGGACACCCAGGAGCGATCTGCTGAGGTCTGATAGATCTCCTCGCCCAGAAAATCGGGTGCATGGTCGGCGTAGAACTCCAGCCCGGTCGCGCATTTGTGCACCTCGGCCAAGGCTTCGGCCAGCGGCTTACCCATCTCTCGGGTCACCAGCAGCGCCAGCTTGGCGTCGCGCTCACGCAGCACGGTGGCCGCGGCCCGCAGCACCTCGCCGCGGACCTTGAAGTCTTCAGCCGCCCAGACAGTCTGCGCGGCCGCCGCAACGTCGAGAGCGGCGTCGATCTGCTTAGAGGTCATCGCCGGGTAGCTCGCGAGCTGCTCACCGGTGGCGGGATTGACGGTCACGATCGTCGACATCAAAGGTCCTTTGATTGAGGGGAAGTGCGGGTGGTCATGCTGAGACTGCGGAGGCGTGAGTGACGAACATGTCGGAGAAGGTGTTGACTTGACTGCCCGGTACGACGCACTCGTCGGCGGCCTGGCGCCACACGGCGAAGTGCGGGGCAGCCTTATGGGCATCAAACGCCGCCGGTTCGGTGTAGATCTCGTAGAAGTAGAACCGGTCGGGCTGGCTGGCGTCCTGCATGACGTCGAACCGCAGACACCCGAGCTCGTCGCGCACAGAGGCCGCCGCGTTGTCGGCGATCGCGGTCAGGAACCGGTCACGTTTGTCTGGGTGGACCTGCAGGGACACGAACAAGGTGTACATCGTGGATTCTCCTAAGAAGCTTGGCGCATTCATCATGGTATGCCATAGTGTATTCTATAAGGTATGTTTCCGAAACCCCCGGATAGGCGCGACATGAATCAACCCCAGCGAGTACAGACCGAAGCCCTCGTCGACTACGGCGTTGCGATCCTGCAGCAGCTGGGCATGCCCGCCGCAGACGCCGCCCTGGTCCTCGACAGCTTGGTCCAGGCCGACCTCTGGGGCCACCAGTCCCACGGCGTGCTGCGCCTGCCCTGGTATGCCGCCCGCCTGTCCAGCGGGGCCATGACCGCCCAGACCGCACCAGAAACCCTCGTCGACGGCGGAGCGCTGCTCCTGCTGGACGGCCGCGCCGGCGTCGGACAGGTACTGACCGAGACCGCGCGCAGCGAAGCCGTCGCCCGCGCCCGCGAACACGGAGTGGGCGTGGTCGGGGTGCGCAACTCGAACCACTTCGGGACCGCCATGTACTTCACCCGCCGCGCCGCTCAGGACGGCTGTGTCGCCATCCTGACCACCAACGCCAGCCCAGCCATGGCGCCGTGGGGTGGCCGCACCAAAGTCCTGGGCACCAACCCCTGGTCCATCGCCGCACCCTCCCCCACCGCAGGCGGTGTCGTGGCCGTCGACATCGCCAACACCGCAGTGGCACGCGGAAAGATCTACCTGGCCCGCAACCGCAGCGAGAAGATCCCCGACAGCTGGGCCATGGACGGCGAAGGCAACATCACCACCGACCCCAGCGATGCCATCAACGGCGTCATCCTCCCGATGGCCGGCCACAAAGGCTACGCCATCACCTTCATGATGGACGTGCTGTCGGGTGCGCTGACCGGCTCCAACACCGCGACCCGCGTGGGCGGACCCTACGAAGCCGAACGCGTCAGCGGCGCAGGACATCTCTTCATCGCCATCGACGTGGCCGCCATGGGCGACACCCAGGACTACCTCGCCTCCGTCGGCCAGCTCATCGACGAAGTGAAAACCACCCCACTAGCCCCCGGGTATGACGAAATCTTCTACCCCGGCGAACTCGAAGACCGCAACGAGCAGAACAACCTCACCGCCGGCGGAGTGATCCTGCCCGACCAGACCCGCACCGATCTGGAAAAACTCGGCGCCGAACTGGGCATCACCGCTGCCTTCTAGCCACATGCTGCGTTGGCTGAAGACCGTCGTGGTGAGCGATGTGGAAAAGGCGCACGTGATGCGTCAGGTGGGGATCGGAAAGACGGTGCGCAGTCCCCGTGTTCGGGGGATCGCTGTTGACGTGTCGTAACTCAGTAGGTGACATCAAAACCGGGTGGGGTAGCTAGCCCGGGATGAGCCTGGCGGGAGAACCGCTGACTGGCCAGACGGTGTCCGGCATGTAGGCGACGTGAGTCCGGTCTGCTGCTTCTGTACGGAACGTGGGAAGGCGCGCCCCGACAACGCCATTCGTGTTGTGGATGGCGAGCCTCCCACCGCAGGGCGACTCCGAAGGGCCAAACCTTCATCTCCTGCACCGCACCATGTCAAGAAGCTCTACCTACATAGAACCCCTCTCCGTGCTCGTGGCACACGTAGCTTCTCAAATCGCGTGTCATATCGCGAGCGTCTGACCTGCTGCGATGCCCGTTGTCTCACGCGATGTCATCTGGCTTCTGTCTCAGATTCGTGTCATTTCTTCAGGACTCGCCAAACCTGCACGTGCGGCGGCTACACCAGCTGTTCATGCCGGCGCGCTCACGTCTGCAGTAGCGGAGCCGTTTTCGTCATTGTGACGGTACGCGCGGCCCGCTGTCGGAAGCCGACCTCGATCGCGGGAAACATGGTCGCAGTCAACGCCGATGTGCTCGTACGCCTGACCCGCGCCGTACTGCCAGCGAGAAGCCCTACACCGGTCCGGTGCCGACTGCCCCTCTGGAGTCCGGCCACCGCGACAGCAATTGCGGATCGCCCTGCGA
>Ga0157378_10003569_pt1 | contig 13775 bp, 10 predicted proteins | sample M65metaG_FD_115309 | JGI IMG/M metagenome (GOLD analysis project Ga0157378, IMG submission 115309) | Miscanthus rhizosphere microbial communities from Kellogg Biological Station, Michigan, USA - M6-5 metaG | ecosystem: Host-associated > Plants > Roots > Rhizosphere > Soil | place: USA: Michigan...
ATCTTCATTCCTTATCAATTACCGGTATTCAATGATCGCAGCCATCCAGGCATTGGGGCTGTCTGTGGGTACTGGTTCCACTACGCCCTATTACCAGGATGTAAATTTTAAAGTGCACATGCCAACCAAAAAAGCAGGTGTATTCGATTGGTTTGGTACAGGTGGGGAAAGCCATGTTAATTTTCCGGCAGATGCAGAAGACAACCTGTATGCTACCAATGATGGCAGTTTGCGCAAAAGAAATTTCCGTTCGCTTACGGGCGTAACCGGTCTTACGCATACCTACTTTTTTAATTCAACTGCTTCCGGTAAAATGGTACTGGCCTTATCGGGTTTTCAGTCCAAGTACAAAGAAGATATTGTTGAGCAGGGTAAAACTGATAAGACAGCGTATAACAAAGATAACCGACAAACTAAATTTTCAGCGGGATATACATTTAATAAAAAATTCAACTCCCAAAATCAATTAACCTCCGGCTTTGTTGCCGATTTTAATACACTTAACCTGCGACAGGATTATATTAAAAATGGCGATTCGGCTTTGAGTACATTAACCAATAGCCGAAAAAAAGCCGTATTGCTGAAAGGCTTTGTAAATTTCAATCATCGGTTTACTGATAAATTGTCTTCTAATCTTGGAATCTACTTTCAGCAGTTCGCTTTCAATAACACCCGTAGCATAGAACCACGCTGGAATATAAAATACCAGTTTAAACAGAATCAGTCATTGTCGTTTGGCGCCGGTCTTCATAGCCAGTCGCAACCGCTGGAAGTATATTTCTACCAGAGTACCACTGCGGCAGGGCAGACCGCGCTTACCAACAAGGATCTCGATTTTGTAAAAAGCATACACACCGTTTTGGGATACGATATCAATTTTTCAAAACAGCTTCGTTTCAAAACTGAGGTATATGCTCAATACATTTATAATGCTGCCGTTGAAAAGACAGCTTCCTCTTTCAGTATGCTGAATGCAGGTGCTGATTTTTATTTTCCCGATAAAACAAACCTGGTCAACAATGGTAAAGGATACAACTATGGGGTGGAAATGACCCTGGAAAGATTTTTACATAACCGGTTCTATTATCTTGTTACGGTTTCTTTATTCAGGTCACAATACAAAGGAAGCGATGATGTATGGCGCAACACCGTTTTCAACAGCAATTATGTAAATAATATCCTGGCGGGTAGGGAGTTTGTGCTTACTAAAAAAGCCTCGTTTTTTCTCGATACCAAAATTGTGCTGACGGGTGGTCAGCGTTATACGCCATCCGATATCAGTACATCAGAAGCCGCAGGCTATGTTGTTTTTAAACAGGACGAAGCCTACAGCCTGCGCAACAATGCTTACTGGCGCTGGGATTTTAAGCTTTCTTATGCGCGCAATGGTAAGAAAACAACGCAGAAATGGTTCGTCGACTTTCAAAACCTTACCAACCGTAAAAATATTTATGTAAGAACACTTAATCCTAAAACCGGTACCATCAGTGAAATCAACCAGATTGGATTCTTCCCTAATTTTAATTATATGGTTACCTTTTAAAGTTTTTAACTTTATCCCATGCTGCGCACCAATAACAAAATAGGGTTTGATGACAGGATGCTGGTGATATTGATGATCCCCGTGATATCTTTTATTATCCCTTTTGTTTTTTCAGGACTGCGTTTTCAGCATCCACCTTATTATACCGGCCGGGTATATATCAGTACATTGATTTGTACAACATCTATCTGGATAGGCAATCGTTATATTATGATTTGGGCGCGCACCAAATACCCCCAATTTGAAGATGTAAAGAAAAGAATACTTGTACAATCGGCGATAATGCTTGTTTATACGGTATTCGATACCAACCTGCTGGGCTATTTTCTGCGCGACTACTGTAATCCGCCGGCCGGCCGTCTCCCGGGCGCCTCCGCTCTCGACTTTGTGATCAATTCAAATAATGCGGCCCTATTCAGTACGCTTTCCGTAGTGGCTATCTATGAGAGCATTTATTTCATGAATGAACTACGGGAGTCTATCACCGAAAAGGAAAAACTGAAAAGGGAGAGTCTGCAGGCTCAATTAAACGCATTAAAGACACAGGTAAACCCTCACTTTCTTTTTAATAACCTTAATACACTTACTGCGGTGATTCCGGAAAATCCGCAGCAGGCGATTGATTTTGTGCAGCAATTATCAAAAGTATACCGGCATATCCTGGAAGTAAAAGATGAAAAGACGATACTGTTAAAAGACGAGCTGGACGTGCTGCGGGCCTATGCATTTTTATTAAAAACACGCTTTTGCAACAGCCTGGATATTAATATTGATGTAAAGGATGAAAAAATGAACAAAAAAATTGTTCCATTGTCACTGCAATTGCTGATGGAAAATGCCATTAAGCACAATATTATTTCATCAGAGAAGCCGCTCACCATTGATGTATACGCTGTAAATGGCACATTGGTGGTCAGCAATAACCTGCAGAAAAAAAACCAGGTATTTGAATCAACAGGAATAGGTTTGGACAATATCCGCAACCGGTATAAATTGTTAAGCGATAAAATTGTGAATGTAACGGAAAGCAGCACCAGTTTCACCGTGTCTATTCCTCTAATAGAAAACTAACCATGCAGGTACTGATTATCGAAGACGAAGCGCCCGCAGCCAACCGGCTAACCGTATTGCTTCAACGTATCAGCAATGAAATTAATGTAGTGCAGAAACTGGACAGCGTGGAAGCTGCCGTCAATTATTTGCAGTCGGCCAGTAATATAGATCTTATTTTCATGGATATTCAACTGGCGGACGGTTTAAGTTTTGATATTTTTCAGCGAACAACCGTCACAACGCCGGTAATTTTTACCACTGCTTTTGATCAATATACTTTAAAGGCTTTCAAAGTAAACAGTATCGACTATCTGCTCAAGCCTATAGATGAAGCGGAGCTAAATTGTGCGGTAGACAAATACCGCCGGTTTTATTATAAAAAGGATGACGATTTTTCAGAAAAGATAATAAAGCTGATGCGGGAAATGAATACAACCGCCTATATAGAGCGCCTCCTGATAAAACGGGGGCAGCAGTTAAGCTACCTGAAAACTGCTACTACCGCGTATTGCTATGCCGATGGTAAACTTTGTTATGCCGTTGATTTTGACAGCAATAAATACTTGCTGGAAACCAATCTTTCGCAACTGGAGGAGCAATTGCATCCGGCTAAGTTCTACCGAATTAACCGCAACCTGCTGGTAAACATCGAATCTATCATGAAGGTGCATACCTGGCTGGGCGGCAGGCTTAAGCTGGAGCTATCGCTGAAAGCTCATACAGAGACGGTTGTAAGCCGCGAGCGGGTAAGCGGATTTAAAAATTGGCTCGGTAAATAATTGAAACGGAAATCAGTGCCGCAAAATATGTATTTTCAATACATGAATTTCCGCTCTATACTTGTGTTTGTATTCTTGTGTAATTTCTTCTTCGCTTCGAGCCAGGAGAGCGCTGCTAATTTTTCAGTAAACAACATCGGTAAATACATTTATCGTTTTCCTTCTTTTGCAGAGGGTACGATTGTCTTTCGCAACGGCATCATCAATTCCGCCAGGTTGAACTACAATATTGCATCAGATGAAATGCATTTTATCAATCAGGCTGGGGATACGCTTTCCCTGGCAGACCCCGCTACCATTTATTTTATCAGTTTGCAGGGCAGCCGGTTCTATTATGATAAAGGCTTTCTGCAGGCAATTGATACTATTGCCGGTATTACGCTGGCATTTAAGCAGGAATTAATAATAACTGCAAAAACAAAAGGCGCATTCGGCATACCTACTGAAAACCCCAGTGCGACCACCTATCGTTTTTTTACTGTGGGCGGACAAAAATATGATCTTGATAACGAGGCTTCAGTTAATTCAAGAGAGCATTATTTATTTGGGGATGCCTATGGCCATTTTTCCAAAGCCGGTAAAGAATATATCCTGCTTCACTTCAAACAGTATAATGATAAGCTCAACGCTTTTATGAAAACCCATCATACCAATTTTGGAAAAGAGCAGGATATCATTCAACTGCTGGCATATTGTTCTGCACTGATGAATTAATTCTGGTACAATCTAATATTACACCGTTATGCTTCCGGTTAAAGAAGGTCTTTTTTCCAATTCCGTTTTTGAATGTTCGGCAACACTGTTTAAAAATGAAATGGTTAAGCCATCATCCTTAAAGCTGCACGTGATGGTATCGCCATGCATTGCCTCCGCAAAACGCGCATTGAGTTGTAACGTATGATCATTTATCCAGGTTGCTGTTCCTGCTATTCTGGACGGCATATGAAGACGACCAGGCACCGGAAAACTATACAGTCCGCGTTCTTTATTCAATAACCAGTTCTCCCAGCCAAATGCAATGGTCGTTTTTCCTTTGGCAGTAAGGACGGACCAGTTGCATCCTTCTTTTGTAAAATTGAAAATTGTTTCTGCTGCGCCAAAATCATTATTATCCAGTTTGAATTTTTTATTTTGATACCTGGAAGAAAGCGGTGATGATAAAGATCCTTTGGTAACCGGCAATGCTAAACCATTCAATTCTTTTTTCAATGCAGAAGCGGCCGTTTCATTGGCCGGTAAAACATTTGCCTGAAGAGCAGGTAGTATATTTTCCCAAATGGTGTTCATGGATTGCTGCATGTCCCAGCTTTCACTGGTTACGGCCATCACCGCGTCCTGTTCCGGCATTACAATACAAAATTGCCCATAAGCGCCGTCACCCCGATAGAAACCCGGTTTGCAACGCCAGAACTGGTAGCCATAACCCTGTGACCAGTCGCCATTGCCTTCCTGCGATTTTGTTTGATAGCTGGTCGCTTCTTTCACCCAGTTTTCTGCCAGGATTTCTTTTCCATTCCATTTGCCTTTCTGCAGATAGAGCTGGCCAAACTTTGCAATGTCTTCTGTTTTTATACGCAGTCCATAGCCGGCCGTGTTCAATCCCTGTGGAGAAGTTTCCCAATCATAGTCTTTAATGTCTAATGGTTGAAATAAACGCGGGCCTAAAAATGCCGCCAGTGTTTGCCCGGTTATTTTGTAAACGATGGCACCCAGCATATAAGTGGCACCGGTATTATACAGGAAATGTGAACCGGGTTCGAAATCTACCGGTTGAGCCAAAAAAGTTCTTGTCCAGGTGTCAGTTGATGCCCGCATTTTCGGCATTGTATCTTCTCCATGACCGGTGTTCATAGTCAACAAATGTTTCACTTTCATCTGTGAAAAATGTTCTCCGGGTGTTACCGGAATTTCATCGGGGAAAAAGGAGCTGACAGTTGTATCGATATTTAGTTTACCCTCTTTCACCAGCAGACCGATAGCGGTACTGGTAAAACTTTTTGACAGCGAATAAAGAGTATGGGTAAAGGAAGATTCAAATGGTTTCCACCAGGCTTCCGCCACAACATGCCCGTGCCGGAGCAACATAAAACTATGCCAACCCAGGCCAGACGCATTCGCGGCAGCAATGAATTTACGGATACCTTCAGATGAAACGCCCTGCGCTTCAGGACTGGAACGTGGAAGGCTGATGGTATAGTTGGTATCAAACAGATTGCTAACCGGAACAAATGACGGCAATAGTCCTATACCGATTGCACTAAGACCAGTTGTTTTAATAAAATGCCGCCTGCTGTTTGTCATGGTGAAATAGATTGAGAATAAAAAATGAATGGGATAATAAATGTAAGCTATTTATAAATTCCCCCACAATAGTGAGAAAGAAGCAACGGCAAGAAAGTCATCTCTTTAATTAAAATTATTGTATCTTAAACCGCGCTGATAATGTCAAGCTTACAAAACAAAAAACCTCTCTATGCTCACACGTTTATCACTTATATTTCTGGGCCTTGTTGTATTAATGAATGCCTGTGCGCAGGTAAAACCCCCCGAAATCAGGGAAGTGCTTCCTGAAAAAGGCATTTATCGTTTTCCTTCCTTTAATGAAGGGTCAATTGTTTTCCGGGATGGTAGTATTTCTTCGGCCAGGCTTAATTATAATGTTTCGCTCGATGAAATGCATTTTACAACGGAGAAAGGAGACACGCTTTCGGTTGCCGATCCTGCTACTATAAACCTTATCAACCTGAATGGCAGCCGGTTTTATTATGACAAAGGATTTTTGCAGACAATTGATACTGTTGCATACAACGGTGTTATATTAACGTTTAAACAGTCCCTGATTGCACAACAACAAAGAAAATACGGTGCTTATGGTATTACCGAGCCGCATGAAGGGGTAAGGACCTATAACTTTTATACAGGAAACGGGCAAACATACAAACTGGGGGGAGATGAAAAGATAACTGTGACCGCGCGTGAATATTATTTTTTTGGAGATAGTTATGGGCATTTCGAAAAAGCCAGTAAGCAATACATTCTTTTGCACTTCGACAAAAACCAGCCCGCCCTGAAAGAATTCATAAAAAGCCATCACATCAATTTTAATGTATTGAAAGACTTGTTGAACCTGATGGCCTTTTGCAGGGGATTAAAATAAAATGTATTTATTCTGCAGGAGTACTATTACCGCCGAAATACCTGCAGAATTGCGTAGAAGTATTATTTAAAATACATGTTTAATGCGGTTATTTTTATGCCTTGCCATTTTGTTCCTGCTTCTCGATATGCGGGTTTCTGCCCAGACGACAGGCACTTCCAATCAAAAAGCCAAACCGGCCCCTTTTGCTCCTTATCGTTTTCCTGCTTTTGCCCAGGGAATGGTTTTTCTAAGGAATAAGGACACCGTTTCTATTTACCTTAATTATAATGTCGTCAGGAATGAGATGCAATTTATTAACGAGCATGGTGATACACTTAAATTGAAGGACCCGCTCACGGTTACCAAAATATTTATTAAGGAAGAAGAATTTTATTATAATAAAGAAAAATGGGTACAGAAAATTGAGGCTAAGGCTGGCATTGTACTTGGTTACTGGACAAGAGTACTGGTTGAATTAAAACTCAATAAACCCGATTTTGTTGACTATGACCAAAGGGAACGGAAAGTATGGATGGAAGACTATTCAAACTTTGTTGTACAAACAAAAGATTTTTATTTTTTTGGTGATGACTACGGCAATTTTGTAAGAGCAACCAGGAGCAACCTGCTGGCATATTTTGAAAACCAGGCGCCACTTATAAAGAGATATTTAAATGCGCATCCTACTGACTTTAATAAATTAAGCGATATAAAGCAAGTGCTGCAGTTTTGCGATTCACTTAATTAAAATAGTTTTCTGATGAAAACAAAAAGGCATCCGCGAAAACGAATGCCTTTCTATTAAAGTTCTTTCTAAGACTAAGGACTATAGAGTCGTGACTATTGACTCAGGCAGCGTCCTTGCCATGACAGTTCTTATATTTTTTTCCGCTGCCGCAGGGACATGGATCATTGCGTCCAATCTTCGGTCCAACTTTTACCGGTTCCTGTTTTACAGCCGGACCCGATGGATCGTAATAATCCTTTTCATTGGCACCATAGTCTTCTCCTGCTGATTCAATGGCTTCTTTATTGGCAGAAAGACGGCTCATATCTGTTTTCTGTCCGCGGCCTTCGCGTATCGGTGCGCTATTGTTTTGTTCTGTTGGTATAGCACAATGAGAAAGAAAACTAACAATGTCTTTATTCACTTCGCTATCCATTTGCCGGAAAACATCAAATGCTTCTACTTTATAAATTACCAGCGGATCTTTCTGCTCAAGATAAGCCGTCTGCACACTTTGTTTCAGATCATCCATCCGGCGCAGGTGTTCTTTCCAGGCATCGTCTATAATTACCAGTGTAATGGTTTTTTCCAGGGAATTCACCAGTTCTTTTCCTTCACTGCCGAGTGTTTTTTGCATATTGGCCAATACCTGTATGCCTTTGCGCCCATCGCTAAATGGAACTACCACATTTTCTATATGACTGCCCTGGGTATTGCGGATGTTTTTAAATACAGGCATAGATTGACCGGCCAGTTCTTCCATTTTGTGCTGGTAATTGCTGATGGCCTGCTGGTATAATTTTTCAGTTACTTCTGCAGCGTTTGCTTTTTCCAATTCTTCTTTGGTAATAGTGGTGTCCATACCAAAATTTACAATGACTGCCAGCTTGAATCCTTCAAAGTCTTCCTGTTCACGAAAAGAATTCACCAACCCTTCCGATACAGTATAAAATGCATTGTCCAGGTCAAGCGCCAACCGCTCGCCAAACAAAGCGTGGTTACGTTTTTCATATACCACTTTACGCTGTTTGTTCATTACGTCATCATATTCCAGCAAGCGCTTGCGTATACCAAAATTATTTTCTTCTACTTTTTTCTGGGCGCGTTCAATAGACTTGGTGATCATACTGTGCTGAATCACTTCACCTTCTTTATAACCGAACCGGTCCATCAAACCTGCAATGCGTTCGCTGCCAAATAAGCGCATCAATTCATCTTCCAGTGAAACATAGAATTGCGTGGTGCCGGGATCGCCCTGCCTGCCCGCACGACCGCGCAACTGCCGGTCTACGCGACGGCTCTCATGCCGTTCTGTACCAACAATGGCCAAACCACCCGCTTCTTTTACACCTGGTCCGAGTTTGATATCGGTACCACGACCCGCCATATTGGTGGCAATGGTAATAGCACCCGCCAAACCTGCTTCTGCCACTACCTGCGCTTCACGGGCATGTTGTTTTGCATTCAATACATTGTGCGGAATCTTTTTACCATTCAGCATCTTACTCAGCAATTCACTTACCTCAACGGAAGTAGTACCTACCAGTACGGGCCGGCCCGCATTGCGCAACCTTTCAATCTCATCTATCACCGCGCCATATTTTTCGCGCTTGGTTTTATATACCAGGTCCTGGTTATCTATCCGTATTGCGGGTACGTTGGTAGGAATATTTACCACATCGAGCTTATAAATATCCCAGAGCTCAGCCGCTTCTGTTTCCGCAGTACCCGTCATACCCGCCAGTTTGTGGTACATACGGAAATAATTCTGCAATGTAATGGTGGCATAGGTTTGCGTAGCTGCTTCAATCTTCACGTTTTCTTTTGCTTCAATCGCCTGGTGCAACCCATCGCTGTAGCGGCGGCCATCCATGATACGACCCGTTTGTTCATCCACGATCTTTACCTGGCCGTCTATCACCACATATTCAACGTCCTTATCGAACAAAGTGTAGGCTTTGAGTAATTGCTGCACCGTGTGAATGCGATCAGCTTTTATTGCATACTCATTCAGGATAGCTTCTTTTTTACGAAGCTTTTCATCCGGATCCATTTCCAGGTCCTTATCCAGTTCGGCTAATTTCAGGGATATATCGGGCAGTATAAAAAATTCGGGATCTTCACCGCTTTTGGTGATCATCGCCAGGCCTTTATCGGTGAGATCTACCTGGTTGTTTTTTTCGTCTATATTAAAATAAAGCTCCTGATCTACCTTCGGCATTTCTTTTTGCTGATCGGCCAGGTAGTAATTCTCGGTTTTCTGCAATTTTACTTTGATGCCCGGCTCGCTCATAAATTTGATAAGGGCACTGCTCTTGGGTAAGCCGCGCCAGGCACGCATCAATGCAAGGCCACCATCTTTGGGATCGTCATTGCCTTCCGTAAATTTTTTCTTTGCTTCAATCAAAAATTTATTGGTAACCTGTCTTTGTGCTTCAAACAACTGTAATACACGCGGCTTCAGCACATGGTATTGCTGATCATCGCCTCTCGGCACTGGTCCCGATATAATCAACGGGGTTCTTGCATCATCAATTAAAACACTGTCCACCTCATCCACCATGGCAAAATGATGTTTGCGCTGTACCATTTCATCGGGCGTATGCACCATATTATCACGGAGATAATCGAAACCAAATTCGTTATTGGTGCCATAAGTAATATCGGCGTGGTAAGCTTTGCGGCGTTCTTCACTATTGGGCTGGTGCTTGTCGATGCAATCCACTGTCAATCCAAGCCATTCAAAAATGGTTCCGTTCCATTCACTGTCGCGGCGCGCCAGGTAATCATTTACGGTAACAATATGGACGCCTTCGCCGGCCAAAGCATTGAGATAGGCCGGCAGGGTAGATACCAGCGTTTTACCTTCACCGGTAGCCATTTCAGCAATTTTACCTGAATGCAGTACAGCACCACCAATCAATTGTACATCGTAGTGCACCATATTCCAGGTAACAATGCCGCCACCGGCAGACCAGGTGTTTTTATAAATAGCCTTGTTGTCTTCAATCCGGATATAATCTTTTGTTATGCTCAGGGTTTTATCCAGTTCGGTGGCAGCAGCACTTATTTCAGCGTTTTCTTTAAAGCGGCGGGCAGTTTCTTTTACTACTGCAAATGCTTCGGGCAGTATTTCCTTTAATATTTCTTCGATTTTTTTATCGCGATCTTTTATCAGCGTGTCGATCTCCTGGTAAGCAGCATCGCGGCCCTGCATTTCAGCAACAGGCAGATCTTCGGCTTCCTGCTTCAGCCTGGCGATGGCGGCGTCAATGTCTGTTAAATGTTGTTTGATCCTTTCTTTGAATTCTACGGTTTTGGCGCGCAATTCATCATTGGTAAGGGTTTGATAAGAAGCAAAAAACTGGTTTATTTTGACAACGACCGGTTCAATTAATTTTACATCTTTCTCCGACTTGTTACCCCCAAAAAGTTTTGAAATAAAACCCATCATAAATCACTTGGTTAAAAAGTTTATACAGATATCCGGGATTTTTCTTGTCAAATATGGTGCAGAAGACATTTCGTAGCAAAATTGACAGAGTCTGCCCCAATTTACCGGGGGCAGCAAAGGTAAGTATTTGAACCGTAGTTCAAAAGCTGAACCTTTTTGATTAACAGGGCCTTGCAATTTAGCATGGACCCGGTGTGAACGAATATTTCGGAAGCTTTTTGTAATTTTCATCTATGAAAAACATCATACTGTCGATTGCCTTACTGGTTGCCGGCCTGTATGCACAGGCCCAGGAGGGTTTACAGCAATTCAACCAGGAAAGATTGCATATTAATCAAACCGGCTTTACGTTTTTGAGTGGCTGGGCAGTAGCCAACCTCGGGGTGGGCCTTATATTCCAGTCTAAGGCAGTGGGTGAAACACGATATTTTCGCCAGATGAATGCAATATGGGGTGGTGTTAACTTGCTGATAGCCGTACCGGCCTATATCAACGCACGAAGAGGCGGCGCAGACCTCTCGCTGGATGCATCTGTTCGCGCGCAGGCGTCAATAGAAAAAATATTTATTTTGAATGCGGGGCTCGATATCGCCTACCTGGCGGGCAGCGCCTGGTTTTTAGAAAAGGCGAATAACAGTACAAACCCCGACAAATACCGGGGCTATGGCAAAAGTATTTTGATGCAGGGCGCGTTTTTGCTCTTGTTTGATGCCGTAATGTTTACTACCCATAACCGGCACGGAAAGAAATTGTATAAAGCCCTGAACGGATTACAGCTTGCGCCGAACAGCCTGGGATACAATATATCTCTTTGAACCACGGGAGTCATCAGGCCACACCCTGTCACAGTGTTTCTTCCTCAATAATGCTTCAAAGTAAATTTTCCTGCAAATCCCTGGCCCTCCCGCCAACGGTGCTCAACCAAAAAACACGTTTGCATTTTACCTCCATTCCTATACCTTTGCGGCCTGAAAAGGAAGGCAGAAAACATGCTGGTTTGCTGCCTAATCAACTCTTCAATTAATCAACAACTTAACTAATGAGCGGTGCATTAAAAGAGGTTCGCAACAGGATTAAATCAGTACAAAGTACGCAGCAGATTACCAAGGCCATGAAGATGGTGAGTGCTGCCAAACTGCGCAGGGCACAGGATGCCATCACCCAGATGCGTCCCTATGCCAGGAAATTGCAGGAAATGCTCAGCAATATTGTGAGCGATGCCGATAGCACAGCCACCGGTTCCCTCTCAGTTGAAAGGCCTGTTGAAAAAGTATTGTTTATCGTTATTACCAGTGACCGTGGGTTGGCCGGCGCCTACAATTCAAACGTTATAAAACTAACGCGGCAAACCATCACCGAAAAATATGCCGCCCAGTTTGCAAAAGGCAATGTGCATGTATGGAATATTGGTAAAAAAGGGTACGAATTCTTTCTCAAGGGTAATTACCATGCCAGTGAAACCTATAAAGATATTTTTCTGAACCTTAGTTTTGAAAATGTGCAGGCTTGTGCACAGGCCGCCGTTAAAGCTTTTGAAAACAAAGAATTTGATATAGTGGAACTGGTGTACAGCGAATTCAAAAATGCGGCTACCCAGGTTTTTTCTGTAGAACGTTTTTTGCCCATACCAAAAGCCCCCGTGGCAGCAGGCGATAAGAAGAAAAATGATTTTATTTTCGAACCATCCAAAAATGAAATCATTGCGGAACTGATGCCGAAAATCTTAAACACCCAGTTATTTAAAGCTGTACTGGATGCGAATGCTTCTGAGCACGGAGCACGTATGACGGCTATGGACAAAGCCAGTGAAAATGCGAATGAACTATTGAAATCTTTAAAAATATCGTACAACCGTGCACGCCAGGCAGCCATTACAACCGAGCTGACCGAAATTGTGAGCGGTGCAGCGGCATTGCAGGGATAGTAATGATAGTTGAATGGTTGACTAGTTGAATGGTTGATTAGTTGGTTGAGTGATCGGGTTAACAGGAATCGACAAGTAAAATACCGGCTATTAGCGTCCATTCGTTCAAATTCGCATTCATTCGCGTCTAAAGATTGTGGATAATTACAGCATTCTGCGTCTTTCCCAACTACGGTTAAAGTTTAGATTTGTTGCTTAACCAACAAGTGTGTTGCAATGGAAATAGGAAACATCATACCACATATAGAGGCGGTTATTTTTGCCAGTGATAAGGCCCTCACTTCCCTGGAAATTACGGAGATCATCAATAATGCTTTCGGCTTTATGGAAGATAAGATTGTGCTGGACCAGGTAGAGTCGGCCATTGAAGGCATCGTTGAAAAATACAACAGCGAGTTTTACCCCTTCGAAATAAAGCAAAGCGGCGGTGGCTGGCAGTTTCTTACCAAAAAAGATTTTCATAAAACCATCGCGCAACTGAATGGCGATAAATTTTTAAAAAGACTTTCCTCTGCTGCATTGGAAACTTTGGCCATTATTGCCTATAAACAACCAATTACCAAAAGTGAGATAGAAGCCATCAGGGGCGTAAATTGTGATTACGCGGTACAGCGTTTGCTCGAGAAAGAACTCGTCATCATTACAGGCCGCAATGAAAACCTGCCGGGCAAGCCACTTATTTATACCACTTCCAAAACGTTTATGGATTATTTTGGTATCAATTCTGCAGACGATTTGCCAAAAATAAAAGAGGTGCTGGCAGAACAGGCAGTAGAAGCCACCTATCTCAATAAAAATACAGCCACCGAACAGGAAACCAGTGAGCAGGATGGCCCGGCAGATTTGCTGATAGACGAAAGCAGCGCCGAATTTCTGGCGGTTACGCCCAACGGTGAGCTGGTGACGGCGATTGAAGAAGAAAGCACTGATGCGCCGGAATCAACCGGCGATGACACCGATGCCGATGGAAATGAGGGAGCAGAAAATGAAGGTGAAGAAGAAAATGAAGGTGAAGAAAAAGCAAATCCGGAAGAATAATCAAACTACCGTAGTCTCCAAAGACTGCGGTAGTTTTTATAGTTATTCAGCGCCACGACCCAAAGTTGTGGCGTTTCTATTTTGTATATTCGCAAATTATGCCAGAACAATTATCAGC
>Ga0157378_10003571_pt1 | contig 13766 bp, 11 predicted proteins | sample M65metaG_FD_115309 | JGI IMG/M metagenome (GOLD analysis project Ga0157378, IMG submission 115309) | Miscanthus rhizosphere microbial communities from Kellogg Biological Station, Michigan, USA - M6-5 metaG | ecosystem: Host-associated > Plants > Roots > Rhizosphere > Soil | place: USA: Michigan...
GACCAATCGCCCATCCCAACCCAGGTGGAATTCCGCGCGTGAGCGAAATCGACTCAAGCTGCATGTACAAACCACCGTCGCGTTCCTCGTAGCTCCAATACGTGTTCAGCCGCCAGAGAAAGCCATGCTCCCTGTCGGGCGGCAACACTCGCTCTTTCTCGGTGTCTGCATTTTCGATCTCCGAAATCTTCGTGCTCCTCGAAGTGCTGTATCCGTGCCTTCCATCGAGGCGGCCGTATGTCACGTCATACATCGTGTCCAGCACCACCGTGAGCATGTGCTTCTGCTTCACTCTCATCTCGGCAGTGAAGTGATCGGGAACCGTCCGGCTCTGCGGCGCCACAACCCGCGCCCGCACCACCTCTGGCGAATACATCTGCGTATAGCCGCTGATGTTCTTCATCAGCCGCTCGAAGTCTGCGGCCTTCGCGCCCTTCACGAACGCCGTCCCCCGCCAGTCATGCAGCATCCCGCCTGGTACCTCGCCTCTATCCGGCGTCAGCTTATCGATGACCACTTCGCCCTGGATTAGTCGCTCATCGGTCTTTCCATCCGATCCGGCTTTGGCAACAAATCCGGCAGGAGATCTGTGCTGCAGGGCGAGCCGCGACTCCACTTTGGCGGCGTAAGCGTCGAAAGCGTCCATAGCCTTTTCTGGAGCCTCAGCGCAGCCGGCAGACAGCAGGGTCATCCACGTAAGGGCGGTCAGACCGACAGCAAAAAGCGATCGCGAAACCTGGGATGCACACTTCATCATCTGCAAATCTCGCAGTTCGCAGCCGTGCACGCAAGCCATAGGCTGTCAAACAGATCGCGCATGAATCTCACCGTCCAAGTGCGTGCAATTACGTCACTTCTGCCGAGTTATATGGAGACATGCAAACGGAGAGGACAGGCGCCGGCTCAGGTAAACTGGGCAAGTAAATGTCAGACCCTGCATCGTCAGCGCGTTATCGCTTCGGAGTCTTCGAAGCAGACGCGTCCACCGGAGAATTGCGCAAGCAGGGAACCAGGATCAAGCTCAACACGCAGCCCTTCCAGGTCCTTCTCCTGCTGCTCGACCGCCCGGGCGAAGTGCTCACCCGCGAGGAGATCTCGCAGAGTCTCTGGCCTGACGGTACCTTCGTCGATTACGACCACGGCCTGAACTCGGCCGTGAACCGCATCCGCGAAGCCCTGGGTGACTCAGCCACAAACCCCCGCTTCGTCGAGACACTCGCCCGCCGGGGCTACCGTTTCGTGGCGCCTGTCCAGCGGGTCGCCATCGGATCTGCGGCAAACCACGCCACAGCAACCCCAGTACCCGTCGATCTCAGCACTTCCGCTGCGCCGGAACAAGAAGCCGCCGTCGGAATTCTTCCCACTTCCGCAGAACTTCCCGAAACTCCGCACAACATGGTCCGCGCGCTCTTCCTGCTTCTGCAATTGATGTACGTTGGGTTCTATATAGGCGCTCTTGCCAACATGATCGAGATTGAAGACCTGCTCTCGACTCTGCCTGCAGCTTCGGCCATCTTCTACGTTCTCGTCGGCACAGCCGCAATCCTCATCGCGGTTCGCGCTTATCTTGTCTCGGCGGTAGCCCTTCGAGCCCCGCACATGCGCGGTAAATTCCTCAAGATGTGGCCGTATCTGCTCTTCGCCGATGTGCTCTGGGCGCTCTCACCATTGCTGCTGCTGCACCACATCAGCACAGGCCTGGCGCTTGGGTGTATGGCTCTTCTGGTCTATTCACCGTTTGCGCAGCGCTCGCTGATTCTCATGGGCGCGGCCCGGGACTGAGTTTTGCCCAGGGTCCGTCAGAGCTGGTCGTACAGTGTTGTATTTCGATAGCCAAGCAGAGTGACCAGCGTCCAGATCGCAAGTGCGGTTCCGATCGGAATCTTCAGAATGCTCAGGAACGCCGCGACGATGGCGACAACGCGTCCCCACGGAGCTCGTTCCATCAGCCCCCATCCCGCAACAAACGCCAGGGCAGCCCTGAGGATCACCATCACCCATGCGAAGCGCAGAATTGCCGGCCCAAACTCAGGACCAAAGCCATGCGCCCAGGGACCTCGCATCCACGGTCCGAATCCGCCATTGAGAAAGGAGCTGGCAAACGAGAGTCCCACCAACCCGGTTATCAATACAAGTCCGCCATAAATGAACCACACCGTGCTCAAGGCCCGCACGCGGGTGGCATAATTCGCCAGCTCGAACGCGATGTTGGGGATCGGCGGAGCAGGTGCGGCAAGTGGAACGGAAGATGTGGGGCGGCCGCAATGCGCGCAAACCGGCTGCCCTGCTGTAAGTGCCTGACCACATCCGCTGCAAAACATTTCCACGCTCCTTCGCGTTGCTCGCTATTCTAAGCGCCGGAACCTGACACCCGCATCAGGTCCATCTTTCCTTGAGCCAGGTGCTTTGCGACGGTTACTCCGGCTGGTTATGATTACGCAAAACCGGCTTGATTCGTTCCCAGCGCTCTTCGTGCCGGTCGTCCCGCAAAACCAGGCCCGTTACCCGCCCCTGCGAATCGTGCTCGACAGCTATCCGCGTGATACTGCTGCCGTTCGGATAAAACAGAAGAGCCGGCGACTCCGCCGCCACCTCCGCAATTTCCCCGTAGTGGTTCTTCTGGTAGAGCGTGTCGCCCTGCCGAAATAGCGAGACCATCACCAGTCCCCGCTTGTCCACGTAATCGCCAGCGAAGTTGTCGAGTTGAGCAGCAGTCAGCTTCATTGCCGGAGGATGCAACGGAATCACGGTCCTCTCCGCATAGGGCGGCTGCACTCGTGCTTCCACATGGTGCGCCAGCAGCCACCGGGGGAGTTCGGGCTCAAGGTATGCCCGCGTCCAGCAGTCGTGTTTCAGTCCCTGGTAGAGCCAGAAGCGCACACGCGCTCCCGCAGTTTTCAACGACGCAAAGAGCAATTCGTCCTGCCGTGGAACAACGATGTTGTCATCTGTTCCGTGGAACAGCCAGATCGGAGTCTTGCCCACCGCCTGCGCATATTCTGCGGTCAGCCTGGGCGCCTGTTGCCAGCGCTCCGGGGCATAGCTCCAGAAGATCCCTCCCGCCGCAATCGCCACCGCCGCCCAGCGCGTCGGATAGTTCCTAGCGAGCTCCCAGGCTCCATAGCCTCCCATGGAAAGGCCCGACAGGTAGGTTCTCGCCGGATCGCCGCGAAACTCAGCCGACTCCTGATCGAGCTCCGCCATCGCCATGGCCAGCATGTCCTTGTCGGTCCAGTACCGGTCCATCGCGCATTGCGGCATTACCACCACAAACGGCCAGCGTTCCGGATGATCCCGAATCGCCTGGGGAAGGCCGATCTGCGTCTGCCACATTCCTTCCTGTCCCCGCTCGCCCCGCCCGTGCAGAAACAGGATTACCGGCCACTGCTTGCGATCGTCCCGACGCCACTCCTCCGGCACATACACCTGGTAACGGTAAGTAGCCGCGCCGATCTGAATCCTGCGATTGAGAAACCCCGTCTCCTGAGCCGGATGCTTGCGCGATTCCCTCTTGCCCGCGGCAGTGCACAGAGTCGGCGAAGCCAGTCCCCACAACAGACATAGGAAAGCCGTGAGCAATCTCATAGAGCGGTGCATAGACTCACAACATCATAGTGCCTTGCGAAGGAGACAAGAACCGTATCGACAATCTAGTGCCCATCTTCAGTCGACTTGATAAAGGCCGCAACATCCGCGCGAAATTGCTTCAGGATCTCTTCATTCACGTAGATCATGTGTCCCGCTTCATAGTAGTGATAACTGATGTTCGATTGCAGCGCCTTCGGAATCTGCAGATGGTGCATCTCGTAAACGCCCTCGAAGTAAGGCGTAGCCAGGTCGTAATAGCCTCCCGCCAGCATGATCTTCATCTTCGGGTTCAATTTCATCCGGAATGACAGGTCGGGCATCACATTTGCCCCGGTCTCTACATCGTTTGCCGGCGGCCCTTCGGGAGCATGGTGCCGCAGGTCCCAATTGAAGTCACCACCAGCACCGCCGAAGCTCCAATACGTGCTCTCCTGTCCGTACTTCAGGTCTCGATGCAGGTAGTCGTTGATGGCGGCCGTCCATGCAGAACTGATGGCGTCGCTTTGCGGATCGTAATCTGCGCCTTCACTCAGCGGATTGAGATCTGGCCCCTGAAACCGCGTGTCGAGACGTCCGATGGTAGTCGCATCGTCCAGCTTCAAAGCCTTCGAGAAATCGCCACCCACCACCCGCAGGTCCGAGCGCATCAGGTAGTCCACCGGCAACCCGGTATACCCGTGTAGTTTCTCCGCCACTGCATGCTTCTCTTCGTCGGAGAGCTCGCTCCCCTTCAGAAGCGCTGTCATGTACTCGCCCAGCGCATATTTCTCTACCTCCTCAAGGAACGGCTTCAGCGCCGCGGGCTGCCTAGGCAGCTTATGAAAGTAGTACGCAGTAGCCGCATAGGTGGGCAGCGCCAGCGCGTACGCCTGGTCCACGCCGGGATTCCACCGCGGATCGTCGACGGAGTTGTCGAAACTCAGGATCTGGGAAAGCAGCACAATCCCATTCAGATCCACATCGCGCAGATCCGCTGCTAGAACAGCGGACCGCGGAGTTCCATAGCTCTCGCCAAAGAGGTACTTCGGCGAATTCCACCGGTCATATTTTGACAGGAACCGGTGAATGAACCGCGCAAATGCTTGCGCGTCTGCATCGATGCCATAGAACGCCTTGGCTTTTTCCTTGCCGAATGTCCGGCTCAGCCCCGTTCCAGGCGCGTCGATGAAGACGAGATCGCAAACATCCAGCAACGAATACTGATTCTCAACGACGGTGTAGGGCGCGGCGGCCTGGTGCTTGGTGTCGGGAACTACAACGCGCCTTGGCCCAAATGTTCCCAGGTGCAACCACATGGTTGCGGAACCGGGTCCACCGTTATACAGGAACATCAACGGCCGGTGCGAAGCCACGGCTTCTTTTTTGAAGTAGGCCACGTAGAACATTCGCGCAGTTGCCGGCGCCTCATTCGGATCCGTCGGAGGCTTTACGCCCGAGTCTGGCAGGATGCTTCCGTTTGCCGCCAGCGTCGCATCCTGCGCCGCAGTCGACCCAACCGTAATCGTGCCCGCGACCGCTTTGTAGGCGACTGCCTGCCCGCCAATCGAAACCGTGCCTTCGGTGCTGGAATCAGGAGGCGCCACGGTCAGAGCAGCCGGAACCGCATCTTTGTCCTTTGGCTTGTCTTTATCCTGGGCAACTGCTGACGCGCAAAACGCAAATGTGCCTGCTGACAACGCGAGAGCAACAGAACTCCTCAGCCACGCTGTGGCCATCGATCGAACCTCCGGGAATAATTTCACTTGAGTATAGAATCCTGAGGCTTCCTTCACTCATTCTTTACGAGTCGATGTGAAACAATCAGTCCATAACCTTCCATGTCCGACCTTGTTCCCGGAGATACGCTCGACCACTACCGCATTGACGCGATCGTTGCGCATACGCAGATGTCGACGTTGTACAAGGGGACCGACATCAATTCCGGCAGGGAACTGGCGATCAAGATTCCCAACCCTGAGATGGAATCGGACCCGGTTCTGCTGGAGCGCTTCAAGCGTGAAGGAGAGATCGGCTGCCAACTCGATCATCCCGGCATCGTCAAGGCCTTCAACGGCGAAGAGCGCAGCCGCCTGTACATGGTCATCGAATGGGTCGATGGCCGGCTGCTGCGCACCATTCTGAACGAGCAGAAGAAGCTGCCGATCGATCGAGCATCAACGCTCGCTCATGGCATCTGCGACGCTCTGGACTACATGCACAAGCACGGCATCGTGCATCGCGACCTGAAGCCGGAGAACATCATGGTCGACGAGAACGACCAGATCAAACTGATCGACTTCGGCATCGCCATGAAGGAAGATGCTCGCCGTCTCACCTTCGTCAATGTCTCATCGCTTCTTGGCACGCCCGACTATATCTCGCCTGAGCAGGTGAAGGGCGCGCGCGGAGATCAGCGCAGCGACATTTACTCCATGGGGATCATCTTCTACGAGATGCTTACTGGCCGCGTCCCTTTCGTCGGCGCTAACCCGCTGGCCGTCATGAATGAACGCATCCTCAACGATGTCAAGCCGCCCCGCGAGCTCAACCCTGAAATATCGCCAGAACTCGAAGAGATACTCTATCGCGCTCTCGACCGCGAGCCCCGTCACCGCTATGCCACCGCGAGCGAAATGATGTGGGACTTGGAGCATCAGGAACAAGTCGGCGTCGAACCCCGAGGCAATCATCCCTCAGGCCATCTCAACAAAGGCTCGCAACCACGAAAGAAGCTGTTGCTTTACAGTGCGCTGATCGTCGTTCCTGTCGTCCTCTTCGCCTTGATGCTGCTTTTGGCTCGAAGGTAAGGCGTTGGTACTGGTCCTCGTTGCTGACTGGCCCTTGTCCACTGCTTTTACGCAGGCAATCTCTTCAGCGTCTTTTTCGCGCGGCGCGACCACGGCCTTTCGCGGCGTCGAAGATAGCGCGGCATCGTCGGCTCCTTATCCAGTACCTTCTGCGCCCACTCGCGAGCCTCCCCGTTGCGTCCTTCCGAAGCGAGGAAGTCGGCGAAGTTCAGATAAGTCTCTGACAGTGTGGATGTGACGGTAACGCGGCGGAAAAGGGCTTCGGCCTTCTCTTTTTCACCCGTCAGCGAATAGGCCTGTGCAAGCAGAGCGGGAGCACGGTTGAAATCGTAGTTCGGCTCTTTCGCAACCACTTTCTCAAGATCCGGCAGGGCTCCCGCAGCGTCGCCCAGCAGAATTGCGCACAAGCCTCGACGATAGAAGCAATCCAGCGAAGTCGTCCGGGCATCGATTGCCTTGCTGAAAGCGGCGCGTGCCTGCTGCAACTTGTCATCTTCCAGGTAGAGCTCGCCCAGTTCTTCGAAGTTCCCAACGGAGGGGTTATCCCTGATCATCAGTTCCAGGGCCGCAATCCGCTTGCGCCGCGACATTCCCTTGAAGGACTGGTTGATCAGTCCGTAGTCCGGGACCATCTCGGCGAAGATATACACCAACGCGCCGATGGGCCCGAGGAACAGAATGATGTACAGCCAGTAGGTATCAGGCCGGCGCCGAATGAAGTGGATGATGGCAATGACCTGGAGAATTAGGCCCCAGGGATAGAAATAGCGCGTCAGCATTCCCATCTGCTTGTGATCCTTGGGGCTGAGGTGGATTCTGACGCTTAGCTTACTCCAATCGGACCCTGCCGGAGCAGCCCACTTTTGTGCGATGGGACGATCGGACCCTAATCCCTAATTCCTGCATCAGCGGTAGGACTCATCCCGGTGCACCACGAACTCCGGATACGCATTTCCGCCCAGTTCGTGGAGGTCCATTCCCAGGCGCTCGCCATCCGGTTCCACTCGGAATCGGATCACTCGATCCATCAACCAGAAGATGCCGTAGACCAGCGGGAGCATCAGTCCCAGCAGCATGGAAACTCCGACAAGTTGCGCAAGTAACTGCTCGCTCTGCGGAGCAAACAACCCCGCTGCAATGAGTCCCCACAACCCCGCCGCGCCGTGAACACTTACTGCTCCCGAAGGATCGTCGATAGACAATACCAGTTCAAATAACTCGACCATCAGGGGCATAAGAATTCCTGCCAGGATTCCCACAAACAGCGCCGCCAGCGGCGACAAGACTCCGGCACAGGCGCTCGAAGTCACTAGCCCAGCCAGCCACCCGTTCGCGCAGAGACTGGCATCCGGTTTTCCGAAGCGAACGCGCGTAATCAGGAAGGTCGCGAGCAAAGCTCCTGCCGCCGCCAGTACAGTATTTATCGCGACCAAAACCAGCTTTGAGGGCGCGGCATTGAGCCACAGCAGCGCTCCTGCCATGTTCCACGCAAGCCAGCCGACCAGCGCCACAAGCGATCCGAATAGCACATAAACCACGTTGTGACCGGGCATGGCGGTCGAAAGTCCCTCGCGCGGAAACTTCCCCTTCCGCGGTCCGGCGATCCAGATCACCGCAAGCGCTGCCAATCCGCCCAGAGCATGAATCGCACCCGCACCGCCTCCATCAACAAATCCGTTGCCGATCGAGAAGTTCGGGCCGAGTTGCACCAGCCATCCGCTCCACGTCCAGTGCGCCGCGAACGGAAACACCACCGCTCCCAACACAGCGGCAATCGCCACTCCCGCTGGCAGACGCAGCCTATCCGCGCCCGATCCCCACGGAATCATCGCAACCAGCCCAGCAGACATGACTTCGAATAACAGCATCAATTGTTCGCGTGGCGGAGCCGTGTCCACTCCCGAACCAAACAGCCGTCCGGCTCCCGCCCAGTCCCACGATCTGCCGGCCATGTGGAACACCAGATCCCGCTCGCCGCCACCGGCAATCGCCCACCCCACCAGCACAAAGGCAATCAAGGCGGTCGAAAACACCACCAGCGTTCCGAGCAGTGATTGTGCAGCGGAGCGGGACCGCCCCAGCCCCGCATTCACCAGCGCCACTCCCGCGATCCCGAGCGGCGCGACGAGCAGCAGCACCAGCGTCAGAGCAAACGATGTTTCGGGAAAAGGCATGGGTGAGAGAGGCGTCATCGGTTCTCGCTCCTCAACTGCATGTGGCCGCGCACCGCAACGACCAGGCCCATCGCCTCAACCGCAAGCCCACACAAAACAAATGCCGTCCGCTGTGTCGCGCCGGGAAAGAGATCGATTGCCGCTATCGACAGAAAGAATCCTGCTGGCATCACCAGCAATCCTGCGTATTTCATGATCTCTTCCCCTCAGGTCCGCAACTGGTGGAGAACTGCACAGCGGCAAATGTCCGCATCACAAGAACGAATGTCTGAAAGAAACCCGCGTAGTGCTTTTTATGGATTCTAAATGTGCCGGTTGATATGTTTGACGTGATTCGCTCCGCAGTATGAGGCGCCTTTTCAGGGCTCTTCAACCCCACTTGTCTCTGGAGGCTCTTCCATGTCACTTCTCAACCGGCTGGTCCAGAACCCGCTGGGAGCTATGTGTGTGCTCACCGTTGCCGCCTTCCTCGAAGCGTGGGGAGACTCCTTCTTCCAGTCTGCCTTCTATCGGTCTGCGGGCTCAGCTCGCCTGTTTTCCATAGTGTGTGGCGCGCTCGTTCTTGCGCTCTATGGCTCGACCGTCAACCTGCCGCGGTGGGATTTCGGCAAACTTCTCGGCGTCTACGTGGTCCTCTTTTTCCTCGCCGCGCAATTGCTCGCCAAAGTCCGATTCGGCCAAGCGCCTACTCTGCCGATTTACGTTGGCGGATCGTTCATCCTCGTCGGCGGATGCGTCGTCGCCTTCTGGAAAGCATGATTTCACCGGCACAAACAACCGGCGTCAACGCGATAGACTTTTCAACATTAGAGCTGAATTGAGAACAACGATGCTGAAGACCTCTCTCGCCCTAGTCTCGCTCCTCGCCGCCACATCTGCCTGTTTTGCGCAGCGCATCGAGGTGACCGTTCCTTCCACACATCCCCTCAACGGCCACCTGATCCTCATCATCGCGAAGGCCGACAACCCGGAGCCGCGCAACCAGCTCTCTGAAACCTACGACTCCGCGCAGGGCTTCGGCATCGATGCCGAAAACCTGCCTCCCGGAACTCCGCTCGTCATCGATCAAAAGACGTTCGGTTATCCGCGCCGTTCACTCGCCAGCCTCGACGCAGGCGACTACTACATCCAGGCGGTCTTCAACGTCTACGAGCAGTTCCATCTCGCCTCCGGCAAAACCGTATGGCTTCCACCCGACAAAGGCGAGGGCCAGCACTGGAACGCGAAGCCCGGCAACCCCTACAACAAGCCGCAGAAAATTCACTTCGACCCAAAGTTGTCGTCCACTATCAAGCTCACGCTCGATCAAGTCATTCCGTCGATTGAAGGCACACCCCAGGATCCGCTCGTCGTAGCGCAACAGCAGCCCACAGCGAAGTGGCTCAAATTCGAGCGCTTCAAGAGTGCCAAGCTCAGCGCCTTCTGGGGACGCGACATGTATCTTGGCGCCTGGGTACTGCTTCCCGACGGCTTCGATGACCATCCGGACGCGAAATACCCCGTCATCGTATACCAGGATCACTTTCATGTAGGCATCGGTCCTGCGCATTTCACGGCTGTCCTGCCGACCGATACCAAATCTCGCGACTTCAGGCGCCAGCAGATTGGCTATCGCCTCTTCCAGGACTGGACCTCCGGCAGGCTTCCGCGCGTCATCCTCATCTACGTTCAGAATGCGAATCCCTACTACGACGACTCATACGATGTCGACTCAGCCAACGTTGGCCCCTACGGCTCCGCCATTAACGATGAACTGATCCCCATGCTCGAGAAAAAATATCGAGGCATTGGGCAGGGGTGGGCGCGCGCTACATTTGGCGGATCGACCGGCGGGTGGGAAGCACTCGCGACGCAGGTCTTTTATCCCGACTTCTACAACGGGGCATTTGTCGCCTGTCCTGATCCTGTGGACTTTCATGCGTACCAAAACATCGACCTGTACAACGACGCCAACGCGTTCGTGCGGAAAGGCAACTTCGGTGAAGTGCCGATCCCGGCGGATCGCAAAACCGATGGCTCCATCATTGGTCTCACCGGCGACGAATACGCTTACGAGCTTGTCCTCGGCACCCATGGACGGTCAACGGAGCAGTGGGACATCTGGCAGGCTGTCTTCTCGCCCGCGGGCGACGACGGCTATCCTGCCGCGATCATCGATCCCCAGACCGGGGCCATTGACAAGAAAGTCTTGTCCTACTGGCATGACCACTACGATCTTGCGGCCATCCTGAAGCGGGACTGGCCAGCACTCGGCCCCAAACTCGAAGGCAAACTGCACATTGCGGTTGGCGATGCGGATACGTATTTCCTGAATAATGCCGTACACATGCTGGAAAAGCAGCTCCAGGCGACCCGCAATCCGCATTCTGACGCCACATTTCAATACGGCCCGGGCATGCCCCATTGCTACACCGGCGGACCGAGCGAATACACGATGCAGCAGAACAACGCGGACTGGCTCCAGCGTGTTCTTCCCGTGATGGTCGACCACATGCTCGAAACAGCTCCCGCTAGTGCGGATGTGAAGTCCTGGCGTTACTGAAAACCGCTCTTCAGCTGCAACGAGCGCAGTGCAAAAGAGGCCAAAGAACATCCCATTTTTTGGGACAGGTTGAGGGTGCGACTCGTCGCCCTTTCGTTCGTTTCATCGCGAGCGAACCACTTTAGCTTTCAGTGGATTACAAAAGATTAAACAGCATAAACATTTTTTAGTCCCTCAACTGTTGAGAACGTTGCAGATAGGCCTCTGGCTGCTATATTGAACTTTCGGGGTCGGCCGCCTGTCAGGTGGGTTTTATCCGAAATCGTAATCTGACCATATCCTGTGTGATCGCGAGCACAGCGCGCACAATCGACTGATTAACGAACAAAAAGCAGGAAAGCATTCATGGCGCAGATATTTGACCGCAGCTCCAATGCTTTGGCTCGAGCGAGCCTGGTGCTGACGGGTCTTATAGTGATCGCTCTGGGAGTGACACTGGACCAATTGCAACGCTCCCCATGGGTAACTCGTCAGGGTCAACGTCCGGAACAGCCGGTCCCGTTCAGTCACAAGCATCACGTCACGGGCCTCGGGCTGCAATGTCAGTACTGTCATACCAGCGTTGAAAAATCGAGCTACGCCGGCATTCCACCCACGAAGACCTGCATCAACTGCCACGCGCAAATCTGGACCAACGCCGCACTGCTGCAGCCGGTACGCGAGAGCTGGGCCACTGGTCAGTCGCTTCCCTGGATCAAAGTTCACGATCTTCCCGACTACGTCTATTTCAGCCACGAGATTCACGTGAATAAAGGACTCGGCTGCGCAAGCTGTCATGGCCGCGTAGACCAGATGCCGCTGATGTACGCGCAAAACACCCTGCAGATGGAGTGGTGCCTCGATTGCCATCGCAATCCGGCAAAGAATCTCCGCCCCACCAGCCAGATCTACAACATGGCGTGGGAAGCCCCCGCCGAAGAGCGCCCGGTCTGGTGCGCGGTGGGCGAAGGCAAGATGGGCGTACCCACTGCCCAAAGCGTCAACTGCACTTCCAAGGATCCAACGGGCGCAGGGCTTCAGATGGCCGCCTTGCAGATGCCGAATGCAACTGCCGCCAGGACGTCTACGGACGCACCGAGCGGAACGATGCCAGCTTCATTGCACTTTGAAAAGTTCACCACTCAGGATCAGCTTGGTCATTTCCTCCTGAAGCAGTACCACATTCGCACTCCGAACGAACTGAGCAGCTGCGAGGTTTGCCACCGATGAGTCGCGAGCCTTTGAACGGAACAGACACGACGGGGAACACCGTGGAGATGGATAAGAGCAAGGCCAGCCTTGCTGAGAACGAAGCGCCGCTGACACTCGTGCAGGTGCGCGAAAAATTGAAGGGAACGACGGGGAAGAAGCTCTGGCGGTCGATAGACGAGCTCCAGAATTCGCCGGATTTCCAGGCTGCAGTCGAGCGCGAATTTTCTGCCGCCGCGCAGGAGTGGGTCGATCCTGTTTCACGACGCAACTTTCTCAAGGTGATGGGCGCATCGATGGCGCTGGCCGGTCTCGCCGGCTGCACCAAGCAGCCCGACGAGCCCATCTATCCCTATGTCAAGGCTCCAGAAGACCTGATTCTCGGCAAGCCGATGTACTTCGCAACGGCGAACCCGTTGCCCACCGGCGCGGTTCCAGTGCTCGTCAAGAGCGATCAGTTTCGTCCCATCAAAGTCGACGGCAATCCGGACCACCCCTACAATCACGGCTCCTCAGACATCTTCTCGCAGGGCTCACTCCTAGACCTGTACGATCCGGACCGCTCCCAGCACGTCACCTATCAGGGCGAGAATCGCCAGTGGTCCGACTTTGCCGCAGCATTCCGCGATAAAGTAGCGAGCTCAAAAGACGGCACCGGAATCTACCTTGTCAGCTCGACTGTGACTTCGCCCACGCTGGCACGCCAATGGAAGGCCGTGCAGTCTGCGTATCCCAAGGCAAAGCTGATCCAGTACGATCCGGCGATCGCGGGCACCTTCCTCGCGAAGGGCTACAACGTTCAGTACGATCTCACCGGCGCGGACGTGATCGTTTCGCTTGATGCGGACTTCCTCTCCGGCGCATCGTACCCCGGTTTTCACAAGCTTGTTGGCGACTACGCGAAGCGCCGCAAGAATCCCGCCAACGGAATGAACCGCCTGTACGCGGTCGAAAGCACGCCGACCACGACCGGCATGAAGGCGGAGCATCGCCTTGGCCTTCGAGCGAGTGAGATTCCCGCATTCGCCGCTGCGCTCGCCGCGCAAGTCGGGGCTCAAGGCGCGGGCGCGTCGCAATATTCCTGGAATGGCGAGCAGCAGCAGTTTCTCGTTGCTCTTGCTAAGGATCTCAAGGCCAGCAGCGGCAAGAGCGCCGTTATCCCGGGCCTTTATCAGGATGAATCTGTCGCCGCGCTGGCGCTCGCCATCAACCAGGCGCTCGGCAACGTCGGCAAGACGGTTACCGTATCTTCCGAGCCTGCGATTCCAATTCCTAGCGATCAGATCGGCGACCTTAAAGGTCTCTATGCCGACCTCAACTCCGGAAAAGTCGACTGGCTCGTGCTTCTGAACTCGAACCCAGTCTACGCAGCGCCAGCCGACCTTCGCTTCGACGAGAATCTCTTCAATAAGGCAAAGGTCGTCGCGCACATCGGCACGCACTACGACGAGACCGGCCACATCGCGCATTGGCACGTCCCGGCAGCGC
>Ga0157378_10003573_pt1 | contig 13763 bp, 11 predicted proteins | sample M65metaG_FD_115309 | JGI IMG/M metagenome (GOLD analysis project Ga0157378, IMG submission 115309) | Miscanthus rhizosphere microbial communities from Kellogg Biological Station, Michigan, USA - M6-5 metaG | ecosystem: Host-associated > Plants > Roots > Rhizosphere > Soil | place: USA: Michigan...
CACCTGGGGAACGTCGTCAACCCCGACGAGCTGGTCGCCGAGCACGGTGCCGACACCGTTCGCCTCGCGGTCCTATACGCGGCGGGGCCGGCGAAGACGCTCAACTGGAGCGACGGAGCGGTCCGCTTCGCCAGCCGCTTCCTGCGCGGCCTCTGGATCTACACGCACGACCGCCTCGCCGCGCTCGAGGATCTGGCGCACGACCCGGAGGCCGCTGCGGACACCGAGCACATGCGCGACCGGCTGCGCAAATGGTGCGAGAACGGCCTCTCGCGGATCACCGCCGACGTCGAGCAGCTGCAGATGCACAAGGCGGTTCGCAACATCACCCGCCTGCTGGAGCGGATCCAGGACTTCGAGAAGCGGGTGATCCAGCGCCGGGGTCAGCTCGACCGCGCCGACGCGGAGGCGCAGATCGCCGCGCTCGTCCTCCTGGCGCGGACTCTCGTCCCGTTTGCCCCGCACGTGGCCGAGGAGCTGCTCGTCGCGCTTGGAGTGGGGGACAGCGCCGAGGCGCTGGGGGCATGGCCCGGGACGGCCGAGATCCCGGTTTCGCCCGCCCCCGCGCCCGCTACCTGAGGGGGTCGTCCGCTCAGTTTGGGACGATTGAGCAAAGACCCTTGATTGCTACACACAAGTCTGTTATGAATGCATCTGCCGGGCGATCAACCGGTGAAGGAGGCGGGGCTCTCGGATATGGGAAACCGCCTTGGGGTGGCAAAGGAGGACCAATCCTGAGCCAGGATCTAAATCGTCATGACGGATCCTGGTCCCGTCGGCTCGGCCGGCGTCGCCCCGCCTCCCTTCACTTTTCGCCGCGAAGCGGCTTCTCAGGGGTATGTAGGCAGCGCCAGGGGAGCGCTGCTGCCGCAAAGCGGGCGCTGCCGTGCCAGCCGGCGCTGTTAGGGCTTCGGGGGGCGCTTGACGTCGAAGCGCCGTGCTTTCGGCAGCCAGCCGATCCCGGCGCAGAGCTCGTTCGGCGGCGTCTTCAGCGCGCCGGCCAGCTTGACGATCGTCGCCAGCCGGGGCTCGCGCCCTGCCCGCTCCAAAAGCGAGACCTCGGTGCGATGGAGATCGCAGAGGTAGCCCAGCTCTTCCTGGGATATGCCGGCCTCGGTCCGGGCCTTGCGGAGGTTGACGGCGAAGCGTTCCTGGGGGGTCATGTCTGGGCGATCCTTCTCGATTGCGGACAGAAACTCTACAGACAGGAGGGGGCAGCCAGCTTGCGCCCGCTGGCGGTTTCGCTACCTTCCAGGAAGGGATCGGCCCGGCGATCTCGGGAGTTTTGCGCAGAATGCGTTGAGCAGTGATCGACCATGTGTTATACCCGTGCGACCAATTGGACTAGCGCCGACGCATCGGCGGCAAAGGAGGAGCTATGAGTGACGCGGCGGATCCGCATCGCACCGAGCCCTATGGGCTCCGGACCGACTCCTGCGCCACCGAACTCACCTGCCGCGACTGCGGGTACCGCACGCCGCTGCTCGACACCGCCTTCAAGTGTCCGGCCTGCGGCGAAGGACTCGACGTCGACTACGACTACGACCTGGCGAAGAAGCGCATCGAGGAGCGCCCGCCGGCGGAGCGCCCCTGGAACATCTGGCGCTTCGAGGAGCTGCTGCCGATCCTCAACCGCCGCGCCCAGCAGCGGGTCGGCGCCTTTGCCGGCAAAACGCCGCTGATCCACGCCGAGCGGCTCGGCGCCGAGCTCGGCCTCAGCAAGCTCTACATCAAGGACGACTCGACCAACCGCCCCTCGCTCTCCTACAAGGACCGGGTGGTCGGGATGGCGATCGCCCGCCTGCTCGAGCTCGGTAAGGACGAGGTCGGCTGCGTCTCGACCGGCAACGTCGGCACCGCCGTCGCCGCCCTGGCCGCCCAGGCCGGCGCCACGCCGTACATCTTCTACCCGGGCAACATGGAGAAGGGGAAGGCGAAGGCCTGCCGGGCGATGGGCGCGCAGGTGATCCAGCTCGACGCCAACTACGACCAGGCCAACCGCGCCTGCCGCGAGCTGGCGCTCGCCACCGGGATGGAGTTCGCCAACATCACCCTGCGGCCGTTCTACGCCGAGGGGGCGAAGACGATGGCCTTCGAGGTGGTCGAGGAGCTGGGCTGGCAGGCGCCGGACCACTTCGTCATCCCGGCCGCCGGCGGCACCCTCTCCTCGCGCGTCCACAAGGGGCTGCTGGAGCTGGAGAAAGTCGGGCTGGCCGAGACCGCCGGATCGAAGATCGACATCGCCCAGGCGAGCGGCTGCTCGCCGATCTCCACCGCGATCGTCGACGGCGGCGAGATCGTCCCGCAGACGCCGGAGACGGCGGCCCACTCGATTGCGATCGGCGCGCCCGGAGACGGCGCGCTGGTGGTCGACGCGGTGCGCTCGCGCAACGGCTCGGCGGCGATGGTCTCCGACGAGGAGATCTTCGGCGCGATCGACCTGCTGGGGGCGACCGAGGGAATTCTCACCGAGCCCGCCGGCGGGACGACGATCGCCTCCACCGCGCGGCTGGCGCAGGAAGGGAAGATCGCCCCCGATGAGACCGTCGTCGCGGTGATCAGCGGCAACGGGCTGAAGACTCTGCACGAGCATCCCGAGAAGACCTGGCCGGGAGGGGTCCCCTGCGAGGTCGGGGCGATGGAGGAGATCCTGAGCGACTTTCGCCGCGCAGCGTCGGCCGCGCTGCGCTGAGCGAAAGAGGGGCAGGCGACTGGCGCGACTTACCCGGCGCGCCGCCGGTCGCCCTGTCCGCCCCTGAGCACGATCCACCACGTGCCCATTAGGGTCTGGCTGGTGAGCCAGCCACTTCCCCAGGTCGAGGGCGTCTCCCACCACACGGTGGAGGCCCGCGGAGTCCAGTTTCACTACGCCGAAGCGGGCAGCGGCGAGGACGTCGTCCTCTGCCTGCACGGCTGGCCGCAGCACTGGTTCGAGTGGCGGAACCTGATGCCGGCGCTGGCCGACCGCTACCGGGTGATCGCGCTCGACCAGCGGGGCTTCGGCTGGTCCGAGGCTCCCAGCGACGGATACGAGAAGGAGAACCTGGCCGACGACGTGCTCGCCGTCCTCGACGCGCTCGGCATCGAGCGGGTGAAGCTCGTCGGTCACGACTGGGGCGCCTGGATCGGGTTCCTGCTGGCTTTGAAGGCGCCGGAGCGGATCGACCGCTACCTGGCGCTCAACATCCTCCCGCCCTGGACGACGATGCGGGCGATGGCGCCCCACCTCTGGCGCTTCTGGTACCAGTGGCTGATCCTCAGCCCAGGCATCGGCTACCGGCTCCACGCCAGCGGCAAATTCGTCCCCAAAGTTCTGGCCGGCGCCTCGGTCCGGCGCGAGGTCTGGGACGACGCCACGTTGCACACCTTCTCCGACACCTTCACCGAGCCGGCGCGGGCGCGGGCGGCGGTGCAGATGTACCGGGTCTTCAACCTCCGCGAGGCACCGGAGATGGCCCGCGGCCGCTACGCCAACGCTCGCCTGACCGTGCCAACCCTGCTCCTGTTCGGCACCGGCGACCAGGCCCTCAAGCACACCCTCCTGGCCGGCTACGAGCGCCACGCCGACGACATGCAGCTGGAGAAAGTCGACGGCTGCGGGCACTTCATCGCCGACGAGCGGCCCGATCTCGTCGCCGAACGCGCCCGGTCGTTCTTCTCATAGCTCATTGGTAGGGAGCGGGGTGGCGCACCCTCCCGGGAGCACCTCCGCTGAGAGGGGCGAACTTTGGCTGACGCCTCAATCGTTTTTGGCTCAGCTCCATGCTGAGTACCCGGGAGGGGGCGCCCACCCGCTCCTCGACAGGTCTTGGGAGTTCGTCAGGAAGGCGTCGGTGGGGGGTCGCTGGGTACTCAGCATGGAGCCGGGCCGAGGCGTCTCGGGGCGTTAGCTCTCCCCGCTCCACCCGGCGGAGGTGCTCCCAGCGACCCCCCACCGACGCCTTCCCCCCGTCAGCTCCTAATCCGCGCCTCTTCCAGGTCGAGGTCGCGCTCGATCTGCCGCACCGTCTGGTCCCGCAGCCGACCCGCGCCACGCAGGGCAAGCAGCTCCTCTCGCTCGACCCCGATCAGCTCCCGCCGCAGCTCGCCGTAATCGACGATCCGCTGCTCGCGGGCGGCGGTCTCGGGGTCCTCGCCGCCGAGCACCGCCTGGCACATCCGGAAGCGGGCGCGGTAGAGGTCGCGGAGGCGCATCAGCTGTTTCTCGCTGGCGCGCTCGTCGGAGTCCATCTGGTCGATCCGGTCGAGCGCGGACTGCGCCGCCTCCATCCGCGCCACCGCCTCTTCGTCGGACCAGCGACGGGGGTTCTCCAGCCCCAGCGCGCGGACGATGTAGGGGAGCGACAGTCCCTGGCCGACGATCGTGACGAGGATCAGGGCGAAGGTGAGGAAGATGATCTGCGGCCGTCCGTCGACGCTGAGCGGCACCGCCAGGGCGGCGGCGAGGGAGCCGGCGCCGCGCATCCCGCTCCAGCCCACGGCGAAGCGCTGGCCGGCGGTGTCGCCGTCGTCCGAGCCCATTGCGAAGACGAAGGCGAGGCGGGCGCCGATCGAGGTCGCGGCGATCGCAACGATCGGCCAGACCAACTCGCTGACGCCGGTGGTGCTCGCTTCGAGCGTGTCGACGATGTCCGGCAGTTGCAGGCCGAGGAGGACGAAGAGGGTGATCTCGAGGCCGAAGACGAGCACGCTCCAGAAGGCGACGGCGTTGAGGCGGACGTCGGCGTCGAGGGTGCGCGGGGAGCGGTACCCGGCGTAGACGCCGGCGACGACCGCGGCGAGGATGCCGGAGACGCCCAGCTCCTCGGCACCGATGTAGGCGCCGTAGGCGGTCAGGACCGAGAGCATGATCCCCAGGTCGGAGTCGCTGAGGCGGCGGAGGACACGGTCGGAGAGGACCCCGATCGCGAGCCCGACGAGGATGCCGCCGGCGGCGACGCCGACGAACTCCAGGGCGGCGCCGCCGAGGCTGAAGGCGGTGCCGGTCGCGACGCCGACGGCGATCCGGTAGAGGACGAGGGCGGTGCCGTCGTTGATCATCGACTCGCCTTCGACCAGCAGCCGGACGCGCTCGGGAGCGCCGAGGCGGCGGAAGATCGAGGTCGCGGCGACGGTGTCGGTGGGGGCGAGGACGGCGCCGAGGATGGCGGCCTCGGCCCAGCCCATCCCCGGCACGGTTGCGTGGGCGACGACGGCGACGACGGCGGCGGTGAGGAAGACGAGGCCGACGGAGAGCAGCGCCAGCGGCCGCATCACCGCTCGCAGCTCCAGCGGCGAGGTCCGCCAGCCCGCCGCGTAGACCAGCGGCGGCAGAAAGACGAGGAAGATCGTGTCCGGCTCCAGTTCGACTTCCGGCAGGCCGGGGATGAAGGCGATGGCCAGGCCGCCGACGACGAGGATGATCGGGGCGGGGATCCGGCCGAGCTCGGCGACCCGCACCAGCAGAGCCGCGGCGAGGACGAGGACGAGGATCGACTCGATGTCGTTCACGGGCCACATAACATCAAGGGCGACGTGGACGAACTTCTCTCACCCCCGCTCGAGGACCTCGACCACGTTCGCGGCGAGCGCGGGGCGCCGCTGGAGCTGGTCATGTTCGGCGACTTCCAGTGCCCCTTCTGCCTCGGCGCGCAGTCGGTCCTGCGCCGCGTCCGTGAGCGGCTCGGCGAGCAGCTCCTCTTCGGCTTCCGCCACCTGCCGATCCCCGAGCGCCACCCGCTGGCGCCGCTGGCCGCCGAGGCGAGCGAGGCGGCGGCCGCCCAGGGGCGCTTCTGGGACTACCACGACGCGCTCTTCGCGAGCCAGCCGAAACTCTCCCCCGAGACGATCATCGAGGTGGGGCGGGACCTCGGTCTCGACGCCGAGCGGATGCAGACGGAGATCGACTCCGGCGCCCACCGCGACCGCGTCGCCCGCGACGTCGCCTCGGCCGAGGCCAGCGGCGCCACCGGGACCCCGACCTTCTTCGTCAACGGCAAGCGCTTCTTCGGCGCCTACGACGCGGGATCTCTGGTCGAGGCGCTGGAAGCCTGAGCTCGCCGCAACTTTCGAGCACTCGGCAGTTCATAATCGGCAGATCAAGCGAGCGGGAGGCGTCCGAGTGGGAAGGTTGCGCAGCGCAGTCATCTTGGGGCCAGTGTGTCTGTGCCTTGCCGGGTTCGCCCCGTCGCCGGCGATCGCGGGCTCGATCTCGGGCACGGTAACGGCGGAGGGCGGCGGCGCGATCGAGGGAATCGAAGTCTGCCCGAGGCCGCAGCCCTTCTATTTCGAAACTGTCTGCGTCGAAACCGGCGCCGACGGGCATTACGGTTCCAGCGGCCTTCCCGCAGGCGACTACCGGATCAGCTTCTCGGCCTACCGTGACAACCTGAAGTACGTCGACGAGTACTACGAAGACAAGGTCCGCTTCTGGGAAGCGGACCTCCTGCATCTGGGCGAAGGCGAAGCGGCGACGGTAGACGCCGAGCTCGCCGAAGGCGGGTCGATTTCCGGCACGGTCGTCGACGAGACGAACGATCAGCCGATTGAGGGGCTATGGGCCTGCGTCATCGACGAAGAAGGCTGGACCCCGCGCTGTGCGCCCTCCGACGCCACCGGCGAATACATCATCAACGGCTTGTCCAGCGGCAGCTACAACGTCGAATACAGAGGCGAGAACATCGTCAACTACCTGACCGAGTTCTACGAGGATGCAGACACTTGGGCGGCGGCCACCGAGGTCGATGTCACCGCTCCTGCGGCCACCTCCGGCATCGACGCCAAACTCGCGCCCGGAGCGCAGATCCTCGGACGCGTCACCGAAATCGGCACCGGGGCTCCTTTCTCGAACGAACTCGTCTGCGCCGAAGAGCCGGGTTTCGAAGGCTACGAACAAGCCGGTTGCGACTGGACCGACGACAGCGGCGAGTACGCCATCCGCGGTCTGCCAGCGGGGACCTACGTCGTTTCCTTCGGTCTTGAATACGCGCCTTTGACCGACTATCTGATGCGCGGGGAGTGGTGGCAGGACGCCACGTCCATCGCTGACGCGGATCCGATCGCGATCGCTCCGCCAGAAACCCGCACCGGGATCGACGCCCAGTTGCCAGACCCCTACTGGCTCCCCGATCCGGACCCCGAACCCGGAAGTGTCTCGCCCGCGCCCCCCGCCTCGAAGCCGGTGGTGAAGTTGCCGCCACGACCGTGCAAGAAGGGCTTTCACCGCAAGCTCGTCAAAGGCAAGAAGCGCTGCGTGCGCAAGCACCGCAGGCACCGCGGACACAGGCGCTGAGCTAGGTTCGTCGCCGATGAAGGCCCTCGTCCAGCGCGTCAGCCAGGCGGCGGTCGACGTCGAGGGCGACCGCGTCGCCCAGATCGGCCCGGGGATGCTGATCCTGCTCGGGGTGGGGGTCGGCGACGGCGGGGACGAGGCCGACCGGCTCGCAGAGAAGGTGCGCAAGCTGCGGATCTTCGACGACGCCGAGGGGCGGATGAACGAGCCGCTCGGCAAGCGCGAGGTGCTCTGCGTCAGCCAGTTCACCCTCTACGGCGACGCCCGCCGCGGCAACCGCCCCAGCTACGTCGAGGCGGCGCGGCCAGAGGTGGCGGAGCCACTGTATGACCGCTTCTGCGAGCGGCTGGGGGCGAAGAAGGGCGTCTTCGGCGCCTGTATGGGGGTGGCGCTGATCAACGACGGGCCGGTGACGCTGATGCTGGAGGTAGCGCCGTAGAGATCGGTTCCGAGATTTGGGCCCCTATAGAGGCCCAAATCTCGGAGTGACCAAGGCACCCTTCGTTATCGCCAGCCGTTCCTGAGCACGCGCCGGGCGTTAGCTCCGAGCACGGCCTCGACTTCGGGGCGGCCCAGGCCCTTGGCCTCGAGCATCTCCCGCACCCGGGGGAGCTCGCCGGCGCTCTTGCAGTCGTCGGGCGGGTCGGTCCAGCCGTCGAAATCGGTGCCGATCGCGACGTGCTGCCATTCGCCGCCGCTCCAGGCGTTGATCTGCTCCATCGTCCGCCAGATCGCCTCCAGGCCGTTCTTCGGGTGCGAGGGTTCCAGCCAGTAGGGCATGAAGATCACCCCGACCGCTCCGCCGGAAGCCGCGATTTCCCGCACGTCCTCCTCGCTCATGTTGACCGGCACCGGGTTCAGTGCCTGGACGCCGATGTGGGTGGCGACGATCGGGATCTCTTTGCCGACCAGGGCGTAGACGTCCCGCCGCGAGGCCGGCGAGCAGTGGGTGAGGTCGGGGATGATCCGCCGCTCCGCCATCCGCTTGACCACGGCCTTGCCGGTCTCGGTCAGGCCGCGCGAGTCGTCCACCTTCGTGTCGAGCCGCCAGAAGAGGATCTTGTGCTGGCTGGCCGGGATGCACTCGCTATGGCCGGCGATGTCGTTGGGGAAGAGGTGGGCGAGGATCAGCGAGGCGAGGCCGCGCTCGGCGAGCATGTCGAGCCGGTCGAGGTGGCCCTGCACGTCGCCCTTGGCCAGCCCGGCGCTGAGCTGGTGGCCGCCCTCGATCGTGTGGACGAAGACCCGCTTCCCGGCCGCCAGCGCCGCGTCGAGCTCGGCGTTGGAGTGCGCGACCGCGAACTCGTCGCCAGCGCGGGCGACCTGCCGCTCCATCGCGTCCATCATCCGCAGCGTCGCCTCCCAGGCGTTGTCGAGCTTCAGGATCTTGCGCCCGCCCGGCGCCAGGCGGGCGAGGAGGCGGAGCGGGGGGCTGTGGAGCTGCTCGTCCTCGGGGACGTGGAGGACCGACCAGAGGACGCGGACGTCGCCCTTGCGGAGCATCGGGAAGTCGGTGAGGCTGGCGAGCGGGTTGAAGGTGCTGCCGGCGAAGTAGTGCTTGCGCAGGTCCCGGCCCCAGAAGTAGGCGTTCATCGCCGGGTGGGCGTGCATGTCGATCAGCCCGGGGAACTCGGTCGTCTCGTTCACAGCGGTCCCAGCCTCTCTTCCAGGTAGTCGTTCATGAAGATCGGCGAGATCAGCGGCTTGAAGCGATCGAAGCCGTGGTTCTCGCGCACGAACTCGGGGTCGACGAAGTTGACCTTGCCCCAGTGGGCCTTGAAGCGGATCCCTGCCCGCTGCAGGTGCTCCCAGAGGCCGCGGAGGTGGGCGTGGATCTCCTCCTTCTCGCCGGGCGAGCGGCAGACCTCGGTCAGGTGCATGAAGTTGAACTTGACGACGTAGGGGACGTCGTCCCAGCTCCAGGCGGACATCAGGGCGCCGTCGACGCGGGTCAGCTCGATCTCGGTCGGGATGTTCGGCCAGCCGGCCTCGCCGAAATAGTCTTCGCACTCGCCGATCACACGCTGCAGGTCTCGCGGCCGGAAGCTCCACTCGGCCATCGCCACCCGCAGCGGCGCCCGGCGGTCGACCGGGAGCATGTTGCGCAGCGGGCCGGTGAAGCGGGTCTCGTCGTAGGTGAGGGCGAGGACGTTGTAGATGCCCTCCAGCACCGGGTTCAGCAACGGGCCGGTGTCGGCGATCTTGTCCATCGCCTTGAAGACGAAGTCGAGCACCTGCTCGGAGCGTTCCTCCGGGTAGTCGCCGTCGGGCTCCGAGCGGTCGGGCGGCACCGCGGTGGCGGCCCACAGCAGCGCCTTGTCGCTCTTCTGCATCCAGTTGACGCGCCAGAAGTCGTACTTCGCCGAGGTCGCGTCGAGGTCGGTCAGCACCTCGTCGAGGTCGACCACCTTCATCGTCACGTCGAAGTAGAGCTCGTCGACGAGGCCGAAGCGGACGCGGGTGATGACGCCGAGCAGGCCGAGCGAGCAGACCACCGCCGCGAAGTCAGGGTCGCCGCGGGAGATGCGCCGCTCGACCGCCCGGCCCGCGGCGTCGACGGTGACGAGCTCGACCCACTCGAGCTTCTCGTAGAGCCCGTGCCGGGAGCTGGCGGGGGCGGTGCCGGTCGAGATCAGCCCGGCCAGGGTCTGGTGGTCGGTGCCGCCGGTGGCGGTGACCGATTTGCCGTGGCGGCCGAGCTCGGCGAGGAACTCGTGCAGGGAGACGTTCGCGGTCGCCGTCACCGCCGTGTCGCCGTCTTCGAGCTCGATCCGCTTCGGCAGGGAGGAGACGTCGATGAGCGCGTCGCCGACGGCGATCTGCGAGCAGGAGTGGAGACTGCCCGGGACCCGCACCCGGCCGCCGCCGATCTCTCCGCGGTGGACCTTCTCGAGGATCTCCTTCAGCTCCTCGATGCTGGTCGGCTGCAGCACCGTGCTTGGCGCGAAGGAGATCAACTCGCCCCAGTCCTGCAGCGGTGAGGTTGAGTAATCGGGCATCGTCCGACGACCCTAGCCGCCGAAATAGGAACCCGCTTGTCCAGGGTCCTAGCTCAGCAGCCCGAGCTCGCCGGCGCGGTGGCTCGCCTCGACCCGCGAGCGGCAGTCGAGCTTGCCGAGCAGGTTGCGGACGTGCATGTCGACGGTGCGCTGGCTGATGAAGAGGTCCTGGGCGATCTCCCGGTTGGTCCGGCCGACGGCGACGTGGCGCAGGACCTCGAGCTCCCGGCGGGTCAGCTGGACGCCGTCGGCGGCCGCGGCGGCGCGGCTGCCGAGCCGCTGGGCGACCGACTCGCCCAGTCCCGCCACCTCTTTGGCGGCGAGGGCGGCGAGCGGGCGGGCGCCGAGCTTGGCGGCAGAGCGGTAGGAGTCGCAGAGCCGCTCCAGTGCCTCCTCGCGCTCGCCGGCGGCGGCGAGGGCAATGCCTGCCCGCAGTTCGACCTGCGCCCGCTCGTGCGGGGTCGCCAGGTTGCGGTGCAGCTCGACCGCGCGGGAGAGGCTCTCCGCCGCGCCGGCGGCGTCGCCTTCGAGCAGCGCCAGCTCGCCGACCGCCTGCGCCAGCGCCGCGACGGCGTCGTCGTGGCCGCCCTCGGAGGCCATCTGTCCCAGTGCCGCCGCGCAGAGCTGGGCGTCCTTGCGCCGTCCCTGTTGGGCGAACCAGCTCGCCGCCCAGCGCAGTCCCCAGACCGCGTAGTGGTGGTCCTCGCTCGCTTCCCAGCGGGCGAGCAGCTCGCGGCAGCGGCTGGCCGCCTCGTCCTCGAGCCCTTCGGCGGCGGCGACGATCGCCAGCGAGGTGGTCGAGTCGACGTACATGTTGTAGTGGCCGACCGAGGAGGAGACCGCGCGCGAGGCGCTCAGCATCCGCCGCGCCACGCCGTACTTGCCTTCGAAGGCGTGGATCGCGCCGACCAGCCCCTCGGCGACCCAGACCGCGGTGTCGGAGTCGATCAGCTCGCGGCCGAGCTCCGCCGCCCGCGACCACTCGCCGCGCTCGCGCAGGACGTAGACGAGGCAGGTGACGCAGGCGACCTCGGTCCCGGCGTCGCCGTCGGTGCGGCAGAGGCCGAGGGCGGTGTCGAGCGCCTCCTCGGCCTGCCGGTAGTCGGCGCCGTCGTAGAGGACCAGGCTGAGCCGCTGGTAGAGCTCGGCGGCGACGGGGGTGAGGTCGTGCTCCAGCGCCAGGGCGAGCCCGGTGCGGACCGACTCCAGGCCCTTATCGAAGTCCCCGCCCTTGGCCTCGACCACGCCCTGCAGGCCGAGGACGCGGGCGTCGAGGTCGACGCGCTCGGCCGCCCGCGCGTCGGCGGCGGCGAGCCTGGCCAGCTCGATCGCCTCCGCGTAGCGGGCGCCGCGACGATGGTGGTCGGCCATCGCCAGGCGTTCGAGGGCGGCCTCGGCGGGACGCTGGGCGGCGGCGAAGGCCTCGGCGGCAAGGCGGCGGGCGGCGAAGGCCTGGTCGCGTTCGCCGCCGAGTTCGTAGACCGCGGCCAGGCGCCGCTGCGCCTCGGCGTACTCGAGCCGGCTGCCGCGGCGATCGCCGCTGGCGGCAATCTCGCGCCACGCTTTCGTCGCATCGCCGAGCTCGCCGACCAGCTCGGCGCAGCGCCCGTAGCGCTGCAGCGTCTCGGTTCGCAGCTCCTCGTCCTCGTCCTCGGGCCAGAGCTCGAGCGCCTCGCGCGCTGCCCGCATCGCGTCGCGATGGGCGTGGACCGCCTCGGAGGCCTGCGCGGCGGCAAGCAGCGCCTCGCGGGCGCGGGGGTCGTTGCCGGCGCCGCGCCAGTGGGTGGCGATCTCGAGGCTGGCGCCGCCGCTTGCCTCGAGGGATTCGGCCAGCCGTCGGTGGAGGTCCCGGCAGCGGATCCAGGGCACCTCGTCGTAGAGCGCCTCTCGCGCCAGCGCGTGGCGGAACGCGGCAACTCCCGGGTCGCCTTCCACCAGGAAACCGGCCTCGACGAGCTCGGCCAGGCCGGCGGCGGGGGCGAACTCGGCGGCGAGGCCGAGATCCACCTGCCGGCCGATGACCGCGGCCGTCTCGGCTGCTTCGTAAGCCTCGGGGGAGAAGCCGGAGATGCCGACCAGGACCGCTTCGCGGACCGAGTCCGGGACCGGAACCTCGTCCTGCTCGGCCAGCTCCAGTCCGCGGCGGCCCGGTCGCAGCGCCTCCCTCGCGTTCAGGGCGGCGACCAGCTCCTCGACGAAGAAGGGGGATCCCATGGCACGGTCGTGGATCGTCCGCACCAGCGCCGGGGATGGCGCCTCGGGCAGCAGCGCCGCCAGCAGCTCGGCGACCGCGGGGCGGTCGAGCCCTTCCAGGGACAGCTCCTCCAGCTGGCCGTCGCGGCGCAGCTCGTTGCGCAGCCAGCGCAGCCGGTGGTCGCGGGGCAGGCCGTCGGAGCGGTAGGCGGCGATCACGAGGACGGGCAACTGCTGCAGGGCTCCGGCCAGCGCCGCCAGGAGCTCGAGCGTGGTCTCGTCGGACCACTGCAGGTCGTCGAGGACGAGCAGCAGCGGCTGCTCCTCGCTGAGGTGGGCGAGGGCGCAGCGGACCGCCTCGAAGATGGTGGCTCGTTCGCTCTCGGCGGCGGCCTCGCCGAGCTCAGGCAGGAGCAGGGCGAGGTGGGGGAGGAGCGGACCGCACCCGGCGAGCGCCTCGGGGTCGGTCCGCAGCTGCGAGCGCAGCGCGTCGACGACCGGGCCGTAGGAGACGGTGGCGCCATCGGAGGCCGAGCCCCAGAGGACGCGGTCGAAGCCGGCGGCGGCCGCGGCGGCGAGGCTGCTCTTGCCGACCCCCGCCTCGCCGCAGAGGAGGACGATCGAGCCATCGCCCTCGCGGGCCCGCTCGGCCGCCTCGTTCAGCTGGGCGAGCTCATCCGCCCGCCCGACCAACAGAGTCCGCTCGCTCATCTCAAAAGCAGTCTAGGCGCGAAGCCCGGGGCGCTTTTGTCAACCGATAGTTGACAAAAGCGCCCCGGGGTCAGTCGTCAAGCGACTAGTTCGACGCGGGGACCGGGTCGGGGCGGACGACCACGGTGTCGAGGATCGGGATGATCTCGTCGGCGGGCAGGCCGGCGGCCTCGGCGTGGGCGCGGATCGCCTCGGGGCTCTCGCCTTCGTAGACGCAGAACGTGCCGACCTCGCCGCTCTCCTCGCCGAGCGCGTAGCTGCGGATCCAGCGAACGCCCGAACCCGGTTCGTCGCCGACTTCAGCCGATTTTTTGCCGGCGACTTCCAGGTCCGCCGGGGTCCGCCAACCGTTGCGACGAAGAATTCCGTACAGCTGCATTACTTGCCTCCAATTTCGTGTGTTTGACGTTGCCCAACGAAATTAGGCGGCCGGAGAGCCCTATGCATCAGTGAGAGTGCCGTATTTTCGCCCGGCGAGGTGCCGTAATCGGCTAATCAACCCACCAGTCGCGCTCGCCTTCGACGTCCCCGCGCGGATCCTCGCCGAGATTGGGCGCGCCGATGACGAGGATCTCCAGGCCCTCGGCCCC
>Ga0157378_10003579_pt1 | contig 13755 bp, 12 predicted proteins | sample M65metaG_FD_115309 | JGI IMG/M metagenome (GOLD analysis project Ga0157378, IMG submission 115309) | Miscanthus rhizosphere microbial communities from Kellogg Biological Station, Michigan, USA - M6-5 metaG | ecosystem: Host-associated > Plants > Roots > Rhizosphere > Soil | place: USA: Michigan...
CGCAGCATCCCGTCCGGTCCCTACGATGGTTCTTACTGCCAATCGTTGCTGCGGCTGTGCTGCGGCATCTTCTTCAACACAAACCAAAGCTTCAACGACTAGCGGATATTGCCGGTTGAAGGAATTGTTTCGGCGAGAGAGCAACCGTACTGAGCCATTCGATTTGATTCCAAGAGCGCGATAGCCATCCAGTTTTATTTCGTACACCCACTGCGATCCTTCGGGGAGTTTTGAAACCGCTAAACATTCCATTGGTTCGACGAACGTAGCGGAGCGAAGCGGGAGAGATGCTCCCGAAGGAATCGGCGGATTGGACACGCGGAAAGTATATCGAAGCGATTTAATATAGGCGAAATCCGCGGGGTATGAAAAGCTGCCGCCCCTCTTGACGGATTCTGGTTCGGTTTGCTAATTATCTTTAGTCTCCCACCGACCGGAGGCCTATATGCCCAACGTCGCGCTAGGGCACTCATCGGACCGCTCGTCCAAAGATGATTTGTTTCGCCAGCTTGTCGATAACATCAGAGACTACGCCATCCTCGTGCTCGGCCCTGACGGAAATGTACTGACATGGAATCTCGGCGCGGAGACCTTGACCGGATACAGCAAACACGAAATCCTCGGCATACATTTCTCAAGATTCTATTTGCCGGAAGACATTAAGAACCACTTGCCCATGCGAGAGTTAGCAATCGCAGAAAAAGACGGACGATTTGCAGGCGAATGCTGGCACATAAGAAAAGATGGTTCAACGTTTTGGGTGTCCGTGACAATCACCCCGTTGCGGGATTCCACTGGGGCGCTGTGTGGCTTTGCGAAAGTCACGCAAGACTGCACAGCGCGACGTGACGCCCAAGAACGAATCACTAGGCTGTCGGCACAAGTCTTGCACGCTCAAGATTTGGAGCGACGCCGAATGGCGAGAGAACTTCACGATGATCTAGGGCAGCAACTACTCGCCATTAAAATGTTCGCGGACAAAACCAAGAATGACGAAGCAATTGAACTTGCTGATTCTGCGGTGAAGTGGGTGCGTAATCTTGCTTATCTTCTACATCCGCCGCTGCTTGATGAAATTGGACTAACTGCGGCGCTAAAGTGGTTCATTGATGGACTGGCACAGCGGATTGGTATCGGAATCGAATTAAAAATTCAACCGAGCACCTTCCCGCGCCTTGGCACGGACAAAGAGACAGCAATTTTCCGTGTCGTGCAGGAGTCCTTGACCAACGTGTTCCGGCACGCCAACTCAAACCGGGCGACGGTGGAACTTCACGAGCAAGATGGGCAGGTGATGATTCGGATTAGGGATTACGGCAAAGGGTTTCCCGCTAACGGTGAGCCAATCGCAATCGAAAACAAACTGATCGGCGTGGGTGTTGCTGGCATGCGCGAGCGCATCCGGCAATTTGGCGGCGATTTGAGAGTGTCGCGGTGGGAACCGGGTACGCTGGTCGAGGCAACAATTCCGCTCATCCCTTGAATTTAGATTTCGATCTTTTGCTAATATGACCGTGCCTTCGGGCCAGGCGTATGCGGTCCGGCGAATCAGCACCGCGTTAGAATTGTTTTCCTACCTCTACACTCCACAAACCCCGGAGTGCTTCCGTGTTCAGCCCCATCGCTTTCCAGGAATTCGATGCGCAGAAATACCGCGAATTCGTCCGAACGCTGTCTAACGAAGCCCTGATAAGGGAGGGCAAACAACTGCGGCGGCTGTCCGGCGACAGAAAGATCGTGAGCACGATGCCGTGCGCGTTTTATGAGCAGGTGAAGATTTGCAGGGAGGAGTATCGGCGCAGGCATCCATCTACCGCGCAGGCTTGTAAGGTTCAAACTCCACAGCCACGCCGAGTGCCAAAGAAGTAGAGTCGAGCGCGTGCGTGCGAACAACTTGACCGACGCAGAGCCAATCCGATTGGCCTTGCCCCATGGTGTCTTCTGGCATTTTGAGTACTACCTCCAACCGCTCTCCCTGGTTGAATCTAGAACCGCTCGCGAAGTACAAACCTCGTTCGGAGATGTTTAAGCATTCTACTTTTTGTTCGGGAACGGCGGATTCCCACAATCGAACCTTTACGGGAATTTCGAGTGCGACACGACGTGCCTTGCGGCGTTCTGAAATGGACACGGGAACTCCTGCTGACACGAGGGTGTTTAAGGGGAATAGAGAGAGGGAACACCAACTTAGCATCTAAAAGAATTAATGCAAGAGAATTTAAGATGTCCGAACGCGAAGCGCCTAGGTTTAAAGCGGTTTAAGAAACTTGCAAATCTTCAAGTCAATACGGAGCCGCGTGATGTAAGAATTCCAGCAGTTCGGCAGTTCGTAGGGTGCGCTACAGATTCCCCCGTATTGAGGCTGCCGCAAATCAAATATCAACTGGGTTCGTGCCTACCGTATTGATTGCAGATGATAGTGCGTCCATGCGTCGTTCAGTCCGATTTCTCCTTGAGCGCCGCCACTCGGAACTCGTGGTGAGTGAAGCTGTTGATGGCGTTGACGCCATCGCGAAGGCCAAAGAAACGAACCCTGATTTGATCCTGCTGGACCTTGCCATGCCCCGCTTGAATGGCGCGGAAGCCGCGAGTGTGTTGAAGAACACTCTGCCGGAAATACCGATCATTCTGTTCACGATGTACACCGACCTGCACGCCGATTGTCTCTGCGCATTTATTGGTGTCGATTTCATTTCAAAAGTAGACGGCATTCCGAAGTTGCTAGAACGCGTCGATGCGTTGCTGCCACATTGAGTGATTGGGATTCCAAACAGATTAGGCATTCTTATTCGTTAATTGTATGACAAGAACACTATGACGCTGCAAAATGACATCGACTACGGGGCAGCGTTATCGTTGCAAAATCCTGCTTGCCGAACGGAAATTGAAACTGAGAATGCACCGAACGAAGCGAACGCAATATCATGTGCTCGTGTGGCGCAGCCATAAAAAAGTGTACACGACGCCTGTGTTCAAGGAATTGAACGGACACCCGGCATTTACATGGGTGAAGAGGACAAGGAATCGCGTTTAACATGCTCGAAAACTTTGGCATCGCGATGGCGGCTATCTGCACTCTTTTCGGTGTTTTTCAGCTATACAACGGCATCATTTCATCCGACATGAATCAGGTTGGGTGGTGCGGCGCTGCTTTCGGGCGGGTTGGTGACGGCATTCCTCGTCGTCAAAAGCAAACTGGAGTGGGCCAGAACCCTCAAGCGATATCGAGAGCGGCTTGAATGATGCCCCAAAAAAAAAGTAGAGCATCTTGCCCGAAATCTTGAGCAGAGTCATTCGCGACTTCAACCGATTTAATTCTTGCATTCTGCGTGCGTCGGTATAGAATCCGCCCGATTGAGCGCCTGTCGGGGCGGGTTTCCTTGTCCGCACTCTTACCAACCTGCCCCGCCGCAAAATTCTCAACCCTGGCCGACCTGAGGTGTTGTTGCTGGATCATGAAAAGCTATTAACAGCCTTAAACGATGACCTGAAAACGTGTCGGGAAGCTTCTCGATTCGACGCGTCTCAAGACGACAAGCAGCGCAACAACGTGGAGTTCAGTGCCTTAACAAGCCACTTGATGTGGGCAGAGTCAGTTGGCGACAACCAAGCTGAACTCGAACATATCGTTCACTCGCTTGAAGCGAATCCATTCTTGCGCAGATACCAACGTTGGCGCGGACGGTCTCAGAAAAGCTAGTCAAGACGGTGGCATCGGAAATGATTCGCATCTTTCAGCGGTTCACGCTAGCTGAGCTAGACGGCGCAGCTTAGTCCCGCATGATCGCAAGATACGGGAACTACCTGATGTTTATTCATCCCGCAGCAAGCTGAGAATGACGCGGTCATCTGTCTGCTGTTCGTGATGCGGTCCGTCCCGCCGGAGTTTGTTTCCCTGGAATCCAGAATGAAGGAAGACGAGAGTAAAGGGGAGTTGTGGCTAATTGCCGTGTTTCTTGTGCTGCTCGCTTTGGTCGTTCTGAAGTTCTTCCGCCACTGATTTCGCTTTCAAATTCGACTGTTAACTTCAAGCCTGGTCACCAGAAGGTCCGCATTTTCCCCTCGACCACAACCGCCACGTACGTTCCGCCTATGTGGAACTGCTCTTGGAAGTCTTTCGCGTTAACCACGTCGCGGCAACGAACGCGACCACAATGACCAGCAAGCTCATCGGAGTAAGGAGTGCTTCGATGATGCCCGCTATCACGGCGCTCAGTGCGGTGAGAAAGGGAGCGCTGTTATACGGCCCAACTTCAGGGATGGCTTCGAGGGTTCGCCAAGAAATTAGTCTTAAGCTCACGGAGTTCGCAGCCGAGTATTACCGCCAGAACCCTTAAATTCATCGTACAATTTTCGTACAATTTTTTAAAACATATCAAAATATAAAGGATTTTGGTGGAGGCGCGGGTGGGAATCGAACCCACGCATAAAGGTTTTGCAGACCTCTCCCTTACCACTTGGGTACCGCGCCGCCAAACTTCCATTATACGAATTCGCCCACGTTCTGTCAGCGTCGAAACGTCAGTCTACTTTTTCGCGGGACTGGCGGTGCGCGCCTCACGCAGGAAGCGCGCCGACTCCTCCGGCGGCGTGGGGTTGATGTAAAAGCCGGTTCCCCATTCAAATCCCGCTACCTTGGTAAGTTTCGGAATAATTTCTACGTGCCAGTGATAGTGATCATTGATCTCTTCACCAATAGGCGACGTATGAATCATGAAGTTGTAGGCGGGCCGGTCCAGCACGGCATCCATGCGCATCAGCGTGTCCTTCATCATGCGCGCCAGGCTGGCATACATCGAGCTTTGGTTGTTTTCGTAGGAAGACCCATGGGCCTTCGGCAGTAGCCACATCTCAAACGGAAACCGAGGGGCATAGGGCGCCAGTGTAATGAAGTGGTCGTTCTCCCCGATCACCCGCTCGCCGGTTTCCATCTCCTGCCGGATGATGTCACAGAAAATGCAGCGCTCTTTCTCGTCGTAGTAGTGCCAGCAGCTGTCCACTTCTTCACGCACGCGCCGCGGAACGATCGGCAGCGCTATTAACTGCGAATGTGTGTGCTCCACCGTGGCGCCCGCGGCTTCACCGTGATTCTTGAAAATCAGCACGTAGCGGAAGCGCTTATCATTTTTCAGGTCGAGCATCCGGTCGCGGTACGCCCAAAGCACGTCTTCCAGAGCCCTTTCGGAAAGCGTTGCCATCGTCGAAGAATGGTCCGGCGACTCAATGATCACTTCGTGCGCGCCGATGCCGTTCATCTTGTCGAAAAGCCCCTCGCCTTCCTTGTCGAGGTTGCCCTCAATTCCCAGTGCGGGAAACTTGTTCGGCACCACGCGGATGGACCATCCCACGGAGTTGGCGCTGCCGCCGTTGCGGCCATACACCAGCACTTCGCTCGGCGTTTTGGCCTCATTCCCAGGACAAAACGGGCAATTCTTCCCGTCGCCAGGAATCACGCTTTCGCGCAAGAAATCCATCGGCCTTTTTCCGCGCTCAGTGGAAATGATCACCCAGCGACCGGTAATCGGGTCTTTACGTAACTCCGGCAATCGGCCTCCTAAAACCTTTTACTTCAAAAAATCAGACATCGGGAAAATGAAAAGCTATTTTATCAAGTTCTCTCTAATTCTGATGGATTTCGCTTAGACTCTCTCACATCTGTGGATAAAACCCCGCTAAATGCAATCTGACCACCGGCCAGCGGCCCGAGACCCCTTCCATCGCCACCACATCAAAACGCATCGGACACTCCTTTACATCCCGTTTCATCAGGAACCGTAACCTACGAGATCAAGTTCCCCGCGGCACGTAATTCCGCGCGCCAAACCATGGTCGTTCCTCCGCAAATACCAATACCCAAACGTCTCGCCGCGCACAACTCGCTGTCTCGATTCGGTTTTGGCGTCGGCAAAGGAGTTGACGTCGCGCGTCAGTCCGCGCCGCGCACCATTTCACGATTGGAAAGATTAGATGGGAAACCAAAGGCACCCTTCGCCCTCAACATCCGCGCGCTGCGAGTATAAACAAAAATCCCGCGGCCGCCAGAAACTTCCTTGCAGCAAACCGCGGGATTCGGAAGACTCGTTAAGGCTCCGCAGTCAGATCTTCGCTTCGGCCTCGCGCATGCACTCTTCCAGAGTCCGCAGCGCGAAGTCAGCCTGCTCTTCGTCAATCAACAGCGGCGGGGACAGTCGCAGCGAATTCTCGCCGGCGCCCAGCACCAGCAGCCCCTTGTGGAAAGCGCGATCCACGATGAAGTTGCGCAAATCGCCCGCGCGTTCCTTCGTCCGCTGGTCGCGTACCAGTTCGATGCCGATCATCAGTCCTTTGCCGCGAACGTCGCCCACAATCTTGAACTTCTTCGACCAATCTGCCGTGCGGGCAAAGATGTACTCGCCCATCTTGAGGGCATTTTCCATCACGCCGCCTTCCAGCAGATCCAGTGTCGCGATCGCTGCTGCCAGGCAGACCGGATTGCCGCCAAACGTCGTGCCGTGCGAACCCGGCTTCCAGTTCATCACGTTCGACCGCGCAATGATCGCGCCGAGGGGCATGCCACTGGCAATTCCCTTCGCGCTAGTGATGATGTCCGGTTCGATTCCTGCATGTTCGAACGCCCACATTTTTCCGGTGCGGCCCATGCCGGACTGCACTTCGTCCACGATCAGCATGATTCCGTGCTGACGGCAAATGCGCTGCAGTTCCTGCAGGAAAAACTTCGGAGCGGGAACATAGCCGCCCTCGCCCTGAATCGGCTCGATGATGATGCCGGCGACTTCCGTCGGATCGAAAAGCCGCTTGAAAATCTGATTCTCGAGCGTCTCCAGAATTTCCGCCCCGCACGTTTCCGGCGTGTGGCCCAGCGCGCAGCGGTACGCATAGGGATAAGGAATGTGCTCCACACCGCCCAGCAGCGAACCGAAGCCCTTACGTTGTGTGGACTTCGACGCCGTCAGCGAAAGCGAGCCCATGGTCCGCCCGTGAAAGCAGCCATAAAACGCAATCATCTTGTCGCGCTTGGTGGAGTAGCGCGCCAGCTTGATCGCGCCTTCCACCGCTTCCGTCCCGGAATTGCAAAAGAACACCTTCTTGTCTTCCGCGCCCGGAACGGTCTTGCCGAGCCGCTCAGCCAAATACGGCAAGCTCTCGTAATAGAAATCCGTGCCCGACATGTGAATCAGTTCCGCGGCCTGCTTCTGAATCGCGGAAACCACTTTCGGATGGCAGTGTCCGGTCGAGCACACCGCAATTCCCGCCGCAAAATCAAGAAACACATTGCCGTCCACATCTTCTACCATCGCGCCGTGGCCGCTCTTTGCCACCAGCGGATAATCTCGCGTGAACGAGGGCGACATGAACTTAGCGTCCCGCTCCACAATCGCCTGCGCCTTGGGGCCGGGCAGAGCCGTCACTAGACGGGGAACTTTCGTGTCCGTAGCTGTAATCATTTTCTTCTCCATTTTTTCTCGCAGCCGGTTCGGAACCGGTCGGTCAACGTGAATGGACTCCGGGCTCAGCCGGATGTTTGCGGACAGCTGGTGCCAGTTCCGCGAAACGCGAATAGGCGGGCAGGCTTACGCGCTTGGACGGGCTTCGCCCCGCGCTTCCCGCTTGTTCTGGGGAACTTAATCTACGCCGTAGAGGTTCGGACGTACTTCGGAAGGAGAAGCCTGAGAGGCCAGCCGATGGAGGTTGGTGTATGTCATTTGCGTTTCGAGCGGACGCTTCCGTCCTTGCTGTCTTCAAGAATTATACCATGTTCGGCCAGTTCCTTGCGGATTTCGTCGCTTCTGGCGAAGTCCCGCCGTTGCCGCGCCGCTTGCCGCTCCGCGATTCTGGCCTGGACTTCGGCGTCGCCCAGCCCGCTACCCGAAGAGCCGTAGCCCATTTCCTTCAGCTTTTCCGCATCGTTATCGGCGACCACCGCAAAAACTTCATCAAACTTCGCAAGGAATTCCCGCGCCGCCGCGGCGTCCTCCTGGCCAAATTTGCCGCCGTCCATCGCGATATTCGCTTCGCGGAGAAAATCAAAAGCTGCTGCCAGCGCCACCGCCGTGTTCAGATCATCCGCCAGCCCCGCGTCAAAATCGTCCAGCGCCTTCGCAGCCCGCTCTTTGAATACAGCCGGCGACCCGGCCGGAAACTTCCCCTGCTTCAAACGTTCCGCAAAGGTCCTTATCCGCTCCACCGAATTTGTCGCCTGCCTCAGTCCGTCGAACGTAAAGTTCAGTTGCCTGCGATAAGGTACGCTGGCCAACGCGTACCGCAAGGCCGACGGCTTATACCCCTTCGCATACAGGTCGCGCATGGTATAGAAATTCCCCAGCGACTTGGACATCTTCTCGCCTTCGACCAACAGGTGCTCCGCGTGCACCCAGTACCGTGCGAACGGCTTCCCCGTCGCGCCTTCGCTCTGGGCAATCTCGTTTTCATGGTGCGGAAAAGCCAGATCAATTCCCCCGGTGTGGATATCCAGCGTCTCGCCGAGGTACTTCATCGCCATCGCCGAGCATTCGATGTGCCAGCCCGGCCGGCCTGGCCCAATTTCCGTTTCCCAGAAGTGCTCGCCCGGTTTTGGCGCCTTCCACAACGCGAAATCCCGCGCACTCTCTTTTTCGTAGCGGTCGTTATCCACACGCGCGCCTGCTTGTATGCCTGTCAGATCAATCTTGGAGAGCTTTCCGTATTCAGGAAATTTCGCAATCCGGTAGTAAATCGATCCGTCGCCGTCATAGGTAAACGATTTCTGCCGCAATTCCGTGACCAGCTTCACCATCTCCGGAATGTGATCCGTCGCGCGAATCCAGTGTTCCGGAGTTTCGATGCTCAATGCCTTACAATCCGCGACAAAAGCCTCGGCAAACTTTTCGGTGTACTCGCGAATCCCCACCTTCGCCGCCGCCGCGTTCGCGATGATCCGGTCGTCCACGTCGGTGAGGTTCATTACGTGATTCAGCTTCAGCCCGCGCTGCTTCAGGTACCGCCGCAAAATGTCCTGGAACACGAACGTGCGGAAATTTCCGATGTGCGCGTAGTCGTAGACCGTCGGGCCACACGTGTACATCTTCACTTCGCCAGCCACCATCGGCACAAACGGCTCGGTTTTTCCGCTCAGCGTGTTGTGCAGTTTCAGTTCGTGCATTCGGTCAGTCAGCCTTATGGGCGCGCAAAAGAACTCAAATTGTAGCTGACCCCCGCAAACACCCGCAAACCGGGCGTTTCCGTTCCGGACGGCCAATTCTGCGGCAAGTAGGGCCTGCCCTTTCGTACAGGCAGGCGTACAGCTAATTGTCTCAGCACGCTCGGTTCGGCTGGCGCAACAAAATCGCCCGCGGAGAATTTAACTTAGAGTAAGGCAAAAGCACGAACCAAGGTTCAGGAGAGACATCGAAATGAAAACTCTGTTCAAAACGGCTGCCCTTTCTGCATTTCTTCTGGCCGCCGTCTCAACCAAAGCTCAGGTATCCATCGGCATTCAGATCGGCACACCGCCTCCGCCGCGCGCAGTCGTTGTAATGCCCGCACAACCCGCTTCTGACTACGTTTGGGTCGGTGGCTATTGGTATCCGGCTGCCGGCCACTATCGCTGGCACGAAGGTTACTGGAGCCGTCCCCCCTATGTGGGCGCACACTGGATTGCTCCGCGCCATGAAGGCGGCCGTTACTACGGCGGTTATTGGGATGGTCCACGCGGACATTTCGACCACGACCACAAGTGGGACCGCGATCGCAAAGTGCGCGACCAGGCTCGCTTCAAAGAACACGAAGATCACGGCCGCGGTCATGCCTACGGCCACGACAAAGACAACCACGGCCACGACCACTAAACTCCCGTCGCTTCATAGATCCGGCGTAATTTGGAAAACGGAGCAGAGTGGATCTGCTCCGTTTCTATTTTGCGCAAATCTTCCACGCCTAAATAGCGGATCAATCCGCCCATCGGTACACGCAACTACAGCTTTCTCGCTACTGCTCGTTGCACCTGGCGTTTCCTACGCTGCGCCGCAACAATCCGAGCACTGCTGGGTTATACGTTCCTGAAGGCAATCGCCGCTTCGCATACGTGGCGCTTGTCTGCAAAAGGAGACTGTCGAAATGAAGGACTTGTTGAGAGCTGCTTTGCTTTCTTCAATGCTCTTGCTTGGCGCTCATCGTGCGGCTGCCCAGGTCGCGATCGGAATCCAAATCGGGCCGCCGCCCCCGCCGCGGCATTATGTGGTTCCGGTCAGCCCTGGACCCGGGTACGCGTGGGTTGATGGCTACTGGTATCCGGTGAACAGCCACTACGTTTGGCATAAGGGATATTGGACTCGTCCGCCCTACGACGGTGCACACTGGGTCGGCCCTCGCCATGAAGGCGGCCGCTTCTACGGCGGCTACTGGGATGGCGCGCACGGCCGATTCGAACACGACCATCACTGGGATCATGATCACGACCGCGATCACGATCGCTGGCACCACTAAGCGGTTTGGATTTCGACTCCTGCCGGAGCGGCGGGCGACTTCCTCCGCCGCTTCAGGCTGGCTGCCTTGCTATGAAGCCGCTGACGCCACAAATCAGAAACGCCAGCCAGAAAAACACGAGCAGATGTGGTTTTGCGAAAGGCACCGGCAGCGAAGCCCCAGCTAGAAATGGGCGCATGCTAGAAATAGGACGATGCCCACCAGGCGGTTTCGCGTGGGAGTTTGCAGATTGCCTGTAATCATAGGCTGAGCCAGTCTTCGCTGCTCCGGGGCGTCGCGCGTAGAGAGTAATTTCCGCGTCCTCGCTCAATTGACGCTTGTCCCCTACGCGGTTACAGTCCTCTGTTCTTCCCATGGAGGATTTTCATGCTGCGTCCCCTGCCGTTCGCCGCAATTCTGCTGTCACTGCTCGCCACACCGGCCTTCTCCCAAAACCCCACGCCTTCGCCTAAGTCTCTCACTCCCGAAATGCTGCTCAGCCTACGCCATATTTCCGATCTTGAGTTTTCGCCCGACGGCACTCGGCTCGCATTCGTCGTCGCCGAACCGCCCAAAGGCGAGCAGCGTCCGCGCCACCTTTGGCTCCTCGATCCCGCGACCGGCGCAGCCCGGCAAATCACCTACTCCGAAAAAGCGGAAACCTCGCCCCGATGGTCTCCCGACGGGAAATATCTCGCTTTCCTTTCGAATCGCGACGCCAACCAGCAGATCTACCTGCTTTCGCTTTCCGGCGGCGAGGCCCTGCCCATCACAAAGGGCAAGCGCAATATCAGCCGGTTCGAATGGTCGCACGACGGCAAATACATCGCCTTCATTGCGCCCGACGCCAAAACCGACGCCGAAGAGAAAAAGGAGAAGGATAAGGATGACGCGCGTGTCGTGGACAAAGAAGACAAGCAGCCTCGCGTCTGGCTCCTCGAACTCGCAAGCAAATCCGAGCGCGCGCTCACTCCTCGAAACGTCTCGGTTTCTGAACTAGCCTGGTTCCCGGACGATGCTTCGCTCGCCCTGGTCGCTACCGACCACCCGGAATCCGATCGCCATACCGATCGCATCTTTCGCGTATCGACCGGCCCGGAAAATCCGGGCACTCCTCCGCTGCCTAAAGAACTCATCGCGCCTGCGGGTCCGTTCGGCGACATCGAAGTCTCTCCCAGCGGCAACGCCATCAGCTTCATCGGCTCCCGTCAAGACGGTCCCAGTCCACACGATCTTTGGCTTTTGCCGATCAATATGCCCGCCGCAAAGAACCTCACATCGGTCAGCCTCGATCGTGCCGTGTTTGCCTATCGGTGGAAAAAAGATGGCAGCCTCGTCCTTCTTGCCGCCGACGGGTTCAGTCGCAAATTGATTCGCTACACGCCCGCCGGCGGTCGCGAAGACATCGGGTTTGCCGAAACCATGCCTTCCTCTTTTGCAGTCACGGAGAATGGCGATTTGGCGTTTGTCGGAGAAACTTTCACGCGTCCGCAGGAAATCTGGATTGCCGCTGCCGGGCAGCAGCCCCACGAACTTCCTCTCGTCAACAAATCCTTCGACACATCGATGTTAGGCAAGCCGGAAATTTTCAAGTACAAGTCCTTCGATGGATTGGAAATCGAAGCCGCACTCCTTAAACCCGCGGCGGCAAGCAGCAAGACAAAACATCCGCTCGTCGCACTGATTCACGGCGGCCCCACGGGCGCATGGGAATCTTCCATCGATACCTGGGGCCAGCTCCTGGCCTCCCGCGGTTACACCGTCTTCTATCCCAACATCCGCGGCTCCGTCGGCTATGGACAGAAATTCATCGAAGGCAATCGCGCGGACTGGGGCGGCGCAGACTTCAAAGACGTGATGGCCGGCATCGACGACGTGCTCGCCAAAGGCCTGGGCGACCCGAACCGCCTCGGAATCGGCGGCTGGTCCTATGGCGGCTATATGGCGGAATGGGCCATTACCCAAACCAACCGTTTCAAAGCCGCCGTCTCCGGCGCCGGGATGGCCAACCTCATCTCTGAATACGGCACCGAGGAACATCCTTCGTATGACGAATGGTTCTGGAGCGTTCCCTACGAGAAACCCGAAGGTTTCCTCAATCACTCGCCTTTTGTCTTTTTGAAGAACGCCACTACTCCGACACTGATCCTCCAGGGCGATGCCGACACTATTGATCCGCTCGGTCAAAGCCAGGAACTCTATCGCGGTCTCAAACGGTACAACGTGCCAACAGAGCTAGTGATTTATCCACGTGAGCCCCACAGCCTGCGTGAGGAAAAACACCTGCTCGACCGCCTGAACCGAATCGTGGCCTGGTATGACAAATACTTGAACTAGGAATTTCTTCGCCCGCCACAGTCCGCTAGTGCTTTGCGCTCTTGCGCGCTACTTTTCCGCGGCTGGCAATTCGCGCCAACGCCGCCGAATACTCTGCAATGGTTTCCGGCACCACCCGGCTGTGCACAAACTGGCCGTCCTTGCGGCATTCAATCAGGCCGGCATCCAGCAAGATCTTGAGATGGTGCGAGATGGTCGCCGGAGTAACGCTGCGCAAGCTGACCAATTCTCCGCAAGTCATGTCCGAACGCGTCGAAATCGCCTCAAAGATCCGCAACCGCGTCTGGTCCGCCAACGCCTTCGAAATTCTCTCGATTTGTTTGTTGTCCATCGCCGTAAGTCTACTCGAAAAAACTCGTGGCGCCGCAGCCTGAGGCCATTATCTGCTGCCGTTTCAACACCCTGCGGCTTTTGCCGGACTTTATCTGGTCCTGCCGCAACCATTTATTTAGACGTTCATCTAAGTATCGAAGTTGCCCGCGCTGCAGCGCAGCTTCGCCGGCAATCAGGCACAAATTTGGAGGCTCTTATGAAACGCTTTGAAGGCAAAGTCGCCGTCATCACCGGCGGCAACAGCGGCATCGGTCTTGCCACCGCCAAACGGCTGCACGACGAAGGGGCAAAAGTCGCCATCTCCGGCCGCAGCCAGAAAACCCTGGACCAGGCCGTGAAATACATCGGCAACGGCCTTCTCGCCGTAAAATCCGACGTCGCCAAGCTCACCGACCTCGACAAATTCTATTCCGCGGTAGCCGACAAGCTCGGCAAGATCGACGTTCTCTTCGTCAACGCCGGTGTCGCCAAGTTCGTTCCCGTCGGTCAGGCCGACGAAGCACATTTCGACGAAATCTTCGACATCAACGCCAAAGGCGCTTACTTCACGATCCAGAAATCGCTTCCCTATTTGAACGATGGGGCCTCCATCGTGCTCAACACCAGCGTCGCCGGTATCAAGGGCACGCCCAACGCCTCGGTTTA
>Ga0157378_10003583_pt1 | contig 13744 bp, 11 predicted proteins | sample M65metaG_FD_115309 | JGI IMG/M metagenome (GOLD analysis project Ga0157378, IMG submission 115309) | Miscanthus rhizosphere microbial communities from Kellogg Biological Station, Michigan, USA - M6-5 metaG | ecosystem: Host-associated > Plants > Roots > Rhizosphere > Soil | place: USA: Michigan...
AAACGAGACAGAGGGAAAAGCATCCAGTCCTGTCCAGGTCGTGATTTGTGTTGCTCTGGTTACTAGTGACGGCTCGTCGGCGGGTTTTCGATTGGAGAGATACCACACCGTGATAAGCCCGACGGCTATCAAACCAAGAACCGTCGCCACAACTAGCCACGTTTTGCCTCCTGCACCAGCCTTTCCCGAAGTTGTGTCCACCGTCATGGGAGAGGTCATTCGCTCAGTTGCATTCTCTCGCACAGGAAACTCGGTGTTGGCCCCTGAAGGCCGCAATTCAATCTCCCGCTTGAGATCTTTGAGGTCGTTCAGAACATCCTTGGCTGTTTGATACCGCTCGTCCTTGTTTTTCCGGAGCATCTTCGAGACGATCCGCTGCAGCTCGTCGGGGACGTTTGTAGCGAAGCGGGAAACCGGCAGCGGTTCGGTGCGGATAAGATTGGCAAAGGTTTCCGACATTGTGTCAGCCTTGAACGGAGACCGTCCCGTGACCATTTCGTAAATTACCGTTCCGAGGCTAAAAATATCAGTGCGTTCATCGACCTTTTCGCTCTTCGCCTGTTCCGGCGACATGTAATTGACGGTGCCCAGAATAATTCCTTTCGCCGTATCGTTGCGTCGTGTTGTCTCGTCATTCAGACCGATAAATGATCGATTTCTCTTTTCTACAAGCTTTGCGAGGCCGAAATCCAGGATCTTCACGTAACCGTCCGGCCGGACCATTATGTTCTCGGGTTTAATGTCACGATGAATAAGGCCAACTCCGTGGGCCGCGGCAAGCCCATTCGCAGCCTGGATGGAAATGTCTAGTATCTGCGACAGGTCCAACGGCACGTCCTGCATGAACTGGCGTAAAGTCTTACCATCGATGAATTCACTTACAATAAAATGGCCTTCAGCGTTTTCACCGACTTCGTGGATGATGAGGACATTTGGATGATTCAAGCTCGAGGCCGCCTTGGCCTCCTGAAGAAACCTCTGCAGGTTGCCCTCGTGCTTGCCGAAGGTGTCGTTAAGGATCTTGACCGCGACCTTTCGGTCAAGCTTTAGGTCCATTGCAAGGTAAACTTCGCCCATTCCACCGGACCCGAGCTGTCGAATTATTTCGTAATGGCTAAATGTCTGACCTGCGGTCAGGAGTTGTGGCTGTTCAGAGGATTCCTGGATGGACCGCTCTATGAGGTAGTCATCATCGGACTCGAGCAGTTTTTCGACCTCGCTTCGCAAAGCTTCATTTCCAGCACACGCTTGATCCAGGTATTCAGAACGAGCATCGAGCGAGAGCTCGATGGCCTCGTCATAAATTCGTCTGATCTCCTGCCAGTCGTCTTTCTTCACATGCGATGCTCGATGTCTGCAAAGGGCATATTAACATACAATAGATTCACGTACTTACCGTCGTCCGCTTGACATCGGCACTTCATGGTCGCAGATTTGTATTCGTGGCAGAAAAGGATAAACAGAAAAAAAAGGTCAACTACAAAGGTGCATGGAAAGAGGCTCGAAAGCTGGTCTGGAATGCCCGCTGGCGACTCCTGCTCGGTAGTCTTTTGCTGCTCGTGTCGCGGCTGGCCGGCATGGTTTTACCCGCTTCTACTAAGTATATTGGTGACGAGGTTTTTGCAAAACATCGCTACGACCTGATCAAGTGGATAGCGCTGGCAATCGGTGTTTCGACACTGGTGCAAGGCATCACTTCGTTTGCGCTTTCCCAGATACTTGGGGTTGCGGCGCAGCGGGCGATCACGCAAATGAAAATGCGTGTTCAAAAACGCATCGAGCGTCTACCGATCTCATATTTTGATTCCACTCAAAGCGGTCAACTTATTTCCCGCATCATGAACGACGCCGAGGGCATTAGGAACCTTGTTGGCACTGGACTCGGCCAGATTCTCGGCAGTATTGTTACGGCCTCGATCGCGATCGGTGTGCTGTTTTATATCAATTGGGAATTGACACTTGCCACCATCGCCGTGTTGCTCGTTTTCGGCGGTGCGCTGCTTTACGCCTTTAAGGTCCTTCGGCCTGTCTTTCGCGAACGCAGTGTCATCACGGCTGAGGTTACCGGCCGTCTGACCGAAAGCCTCGGCGGCATCCGTATAGTTAAAGCCTACACAGCCGAAAAACGCGAGGAGCTTTCATTTGCTCGCGGAGCTCATCGTTTGTTCCGAAACATCGCCAAAACTGTTACAGGTGTTTCAGCGATCTCATCGTTCTCCTCAGTGATCATCGGTGCGGTCGCGGTTGTGATGATACTGATCGGCGGCAATGCTGTTCAGGCAAACACGATGACGCTGGGCGATCTGTTGATGTACATCTCCTTTACGTTTTTGCTCGCAATGCCAGTTATCGAGCTTACCTCGATCGGCACGCAGATCACCGAAGCCCTCGCCGGCCTCGACCGCATCCGCGAGGTAATGGAAATGCACACCGAGGACGAAGAGGACGACAGCCGCGAACCGCTTCCGGATATAAATGGAACTATCGATTTCGAGAATGTGTTCTTCGAATACGATAAAGATGTTCCCGTATTAAAAGGCATCTCGTTCCACGCCAACGCAGGAGCCACAACCGCCTTAGTTGGCTCATCCGGTTCGGGCAAATCGACGATTCTTAGCCTAGTGTTGAATTTCATCCAACCCATCAGCGGCGACATTCGCGTTGACGGAAAGAATCTGCAGGAGGTAAAGCTCCGCGACTACCGCCGGCATCTAGGCGTCGTCCTGCAAGACAATTTTCTCTTTGACGGCACGATCCTCGATAACATCCGCTTTTCCAATCCCGAGGCCAATCTCGATCAAATCAAAGAAATGTGCCGCATTGCCAACGCCGATGAGTTTATCGAGAAATTTCCTAACGGTTACGAGACGATCGTCGGTGAACGCGGCGTCAAGCTCTCCGGTGGCCAGCGGCAGCGAATCGCGATCGCTCGGGCCCTGCTGGCCGATCCCCGCATTCTCATTCTCGACGAGGCGACCTCGTCGCTGGATTCTGAAAGCGAGGCTTTGATCCAGGAAGGTCTCCGGCGGCTGCGGCAGGGAAGGACCACATTCGTGATCGCCCATCGGCTGTCCACCATTCGCAGCGCCGACCAGATCCTGGTAGTCGAAGCCGGCGAGATCCTCGAACGCGGCACCCACGAAGAACTCATCTCCCTCGGCGGCCGCTATAAACAGCTCTACGACAAGCAATACCGTTTCGAGCAAAACCTGTTTGTAAATCCGGGAGAAGAACTCACCGCCAGATCCAGTGGTTCGATGGCACAAACAAAACTGTGATTGCTGGTCAAAACCTTTCTTTACAAGCGTGTACTATATATGATACGCTGTCTCACCTCCGACTACGCAACGGCCTTTTCGAGGCGCTCCGATCGGCACGTGGGTCTTTGAAAATTGAGATTTCTAACCGGGAAAATAGATTTTACTGGTTAGAAGCGGAACGGGTCGATCAATACGGCTGTGACGGCCCGATTAGGCGCGTATCAACAGCGGTCATGTTGTAGGACAGGTTGTCCTACAAAAAGCGTGAAAACCGTGGAACAAGCCCCATTGTACTGGGCTAGTTGATTTGGTTGGTAAGCACTTCCCGAAGGATGGGAAAGCGGTCCAGGCTCTCGATGGCCCGCAGAACGATTCGAAACATCGGCTTGATGAAGGGGATGAAGTAGGTTTTTCCCCGATTTGCGGACTGGAATGAAAAGGTTCCGGCGGCCTTCAAACAGCGTTGGACGGTTTGGAGTCGAAACTCGTATGTGAAGTCGTCTTCGGATATGGGTTCAAGGCCGAGCTCCTCGCGAAATTCTAGCAATAGGCGGCGTTTTGCCACCAGCCAATCTGATTCCGGCAGTTCGGTGATCCGGTCAAGCAGCAACGAAACCAAGTCGTACGCGGGCGATCCGATCCGGGCGTCCTGATGATCGATAATTCGCAACCGATTCTCGCGGTCGACCATTAGGTTGGCTGCGTGAAAGTCGCGGTGGCAAAGCACCGTCGCCATCGTTTCGAGTTCCTGCGAAAGCTCTTTGAATTCGGCCTCGACCGCGGAATCGGTTTCCGGATCAAGCGGCTTTTTCAGAAAGGTTGTGAAGTAATGTTCTTTGAAGAAATTGAGTTCCCAGAGAAGCTTTTCAGTATCGAATTTCAGCTTGAATGCGATCGAACCGGTTTCGTAAGCGAGCGGCGTAGCCGCTTGAATCCTGGCGACCAAACTGATGGATTCGTCGATCAACCGCTCCTTTTCATCTGAGTTCGATCTTTCGAGAATGCTGCGAAGAATGGTATCGCCGAAATCTTCCTGAACGATCACGCCTAGTGTCTCGTCGAAATCATAGATCTCGGCGACCGGAAGATTGGCCCCTCGAAAAAGCTTTGTTACATCGAGATATGTCTGTTCCGCGGCGACAAATGGCTCGGGATACACGCAAGCGATCGCGGTTCCGTCATTCCAACTGATGCGAAAGTATTCACGTGTCGATGCATCCTGAGTGAGCTGTTTAAGGATACTGCTCGGCGAATGTAGTTGCAGATACTGATCAAGCCTGTGTTGGTAATCAGACATAGTGGTTCAACAAACCTACGTTCATTGGACAGCGTTAGTTTAAGGGAACAATGTAATTCTCGCCTTGAATATAGCCTTTCAAAGCCTTTTCAGGAATCTCGCTGCACGACCTTACCATTTCCGCCTGCACGATCGCTGCGTTCTCGAAATGCTCGCCTGGTTCAATGGTTACGCCGTCGGCGATGATCGTGCGGTAGAGATTCGCATTCTCACCGATGGTGACGTCATCCCAGATCACAGAATCGCGGATCTGGGCCCCAGCTGCGGCTTTGAAATTGTCGCCCCAGTAAACATTAGCTCCGTCCATCATCGCGAGCGAGATGTCGAGGTAGCGGGGAATGGTTGAAAGTTCGTACCAGTTGCCATCTGCTATATGAGCGGCCACCTTTTCGCCATTTGCCCACGCCGGACCATAGAAAACGGGGAAGATATCCGAATAGACACCGGGCGGGATATAGTCAAAAACCCGCGACTCGACAATGTGAATACCAGTAAACATCATCGGCGTAAACAACTCGCCGGTGGTGTCGCGGATCTCTGCTTCGGTCAGCGGCCGGGCCGATTCGCCCAGGCCCGTTACCCACTTCTGATCGTCAGAAGTATGAACGATCGTAAACTTCTCTCGCTTGGTATTCGGCTTCAAAACCATTGTTGCGATCGCGCCCGACTTACGGTGGGTTTCAACCGCTTCAGAAATGTCGATATCGGTAATGATCTTGCCGTTGATGATCAGAAAGGCTTCGTCACCGAGAAACTCTCGTGCCCTGTCGAGCGCTCCGGCCGTGCCGAGAATATCAGGCACCTCGTGCGTGTAGTCAATGTGTACTCCAAAACGCGAGCCATCCCCGAGTGCGTCGATCACAGAGTCCGGCTGGTGGTGAAGATTTACCACCACTTCAGTAAAGCCAAATTTAGCGAGGTATTCGGCGACGTAGCCAACGAGCGGCTTGCCCAAAAAGGGAATCGCCGGTTTCGTCCTATCAATTGTGAGTGGGAAAAGCCGCGTGCCGAACCCGGCGGCCAGGATGATCGCTTTCATATCAGAGGCAAGTCCGAAGTCAGAATGGGCGATGTTTTTAACACGATCGTAACCCGAACTAAACTCAAAACGATACGGGTTTTAATGGTCAAATGCAAACATATACCGGGTTTCGAGTTTTCGGGGTTTCTCGCGTCGGTTGATACACTTGGATGATGTCATCCGAGAGACCGCCGTGCGTCATCCTATTCTTTATTGACGGACTCGGCATAGGTGAGCATGGCGAATACAATCCGCTATCGTTCGTTGGGAACATAGAGCCACTCTCTGTCTACAACGGCAACCTCAACAACGTCTTTCAGGATGGTATCGTCGCTCAAACGAATCCGCGACTCGGAGTCGATGGTCGCCCCCAAAGCGCGTCGGGCCAGACAACTATCCTGACCGGGATCAACGCACCGAAGGTTCTTGGCTATCATAAGCAGGGTTTTCCAAACGAAAAGCTAAGAGAGGTTATCAAAGAGAATTCGATCTTTCTGCGTTTAGACAAACTAGGGATTGGCCCGAACGTTTTCGTCAACACCTATACGCCACAATTCTTTTCCGGCACTCCGCGATGGAAATCGGCAACAACCTGCGCCGTCGAAGCGTCGAGCCTTCAGTTTCGGAGGATTCCGGATTTGCTCGGACGTAAGGCGATCTTTCACGATTTTACGAATGCTGCTTTGCGGGACCGGGGTTTTGATGTGCCGGCCTTTTCACCGGTCGACGCCGCGGAGATCCTGGCAAGTTTTCAAAAAGATTATCGATTTGTCCTGTATGAACACTTTATTACAGACAAGATCGGCCACGATATGGATCATGAAAAAGCGAGAAGCCATTTGCCGATGCTTGCCCAATTTATTCGCGAAACACTAAACCGGCTTGATCCAAATACGACGTTCATCTTGACAAGCGACCACGGAAACATTGAAGATTTGTCGGTCCGCAATCACACATTGAATGACGTTCCGACGATCATTTGGGGCCGCGAGCAAGATAAGACGGCAAAAGGGATTAAGGACCTGACCGATATTGCACCGGCCATCGTAGGACTACTCTCGAATGGATAGACAGGACAACCCCGCCAAGAATAGCCCGAAGGAGATTTTCGGTTGGGCTATTTTCGACTTTGGCAACCACGCCTTCTTTGCCGTCGTTCTTAGTGTTCTCGTAGGCCAGTATCTGACGGGTCTCGCCCAGCAATCGGTTGGCGAGAATGGAGCCGTGATCACGATTGCCGGTTATGAGCTCGTCACGGCGAAATCGTTGTTTTCCTATTCCGTTGGGCTTTCAGTCTTCCTTCAGATCTTCTTTCTTCCTGTACTTGGAGCCATCGCGGACTACACGCATCTAAAGAAAACATTCCTTGGCTTTTTCTGTCTCGTAGGTTCTGTGTCATGCGCATCCTTGTTCTTCATAAAGGATGAACACTTTCTTGCCGGCGCCTTTCTGTTTATCTTTTCAAATTTGAGTGCCGGAGCGTCAACAGTCTTCCTGAATTCATATTTGTCCGATATAACGACCGAGGATCGTCGTGACAAGGTTTCCAGTTGGGGGTTTGCGGCCGGATATATAGGTTCGTTCACGACCCTCGTTTGCAGCCTGTTATTTCTCTCCTATTCCGAGAAGTTCGGGATCTCGACTGGGATGGCCGCGCGTATATGTCTGTTGTTTTCCGGCGTCTGGTGGGGAGGCTTTTCACTACTTGGATATCAATTTCTGAAAAGGCGATTGCCTTCTCGGTCTGCCCCCGTCGAACAGCATTACATCGTCGCGGGTTTCAGTGAGCTAAAAGAAACGTTGAAGGAGTTGTTTGCTCTAAAACATACGCTCCATTTTCTTGTTGCCTACCTCCTTTACAATGATGGGATCCAGACGGTCATTACAATGTCTGGTCTCTTTTTCGCCCAGGAATTGTTTGCGGCAAGGGGACTAGAAACCGATAGGACCGTTTTGTTTATTGCCTTCATAATCGCTCAGATCGTTGCGTTTATTGGAGCGCTTTCGTTTGAACGGATCGCTCACTTCACAAACACAAAATCTGCAATTCTGTTATCACTCGCCATTTGGTCCGCGATTGTCATCTACGCCTATGCATTCTTGACGACGATCACCGAAGCATATTTTCTAAGCGCGGCAGTCGGATTCGTAATGGGAGGCTCGCAGGCACTTTCGCGTTCATTGTTTTCACAGATGATCCCCGAAGGACGTGAATCAGCATTCTTCGGTATATACGCAATTTCCGACCGAGGTACGTCGTGGATCGGCCCTTTCATATTTGGGCTTGTCGCGCAGCTGACCGACTCATATCGACCGGCAATTCTGGCTCTCATCGTTTTCTTTATTGTCGGAAGTATTATCCTTTCGACCGTAAACGTTGCTAAAGCTATCCACGAGGCCGGGAATCTCACTCCCGATGAAGCAGCGCCAGCTTAGCCGATTTGTTAAGACCCATACGTTGCATATAATGAAGTCAGAAGCTCTTTTTATTTCTGAAATAAGGAAAAACTCCAGTGACCACAAATTCAGAAGACAGGATCGTAACCATTTTTGGAGGTTCGAAGTGCGACGAAAATAGCGAAGAATATAAGCAGGCCAGGGATCTTGGTGCTCTTCTTGCCGATGCCGGATTTACAATCTGCACCGGCGGGTATCTCGGTGTGATGGAGGCAGCGTCGCGAGGAGCACGCGAGAAGGGCGGACGAGTGTTTGGCATAGTAATGAACCAGTTCAAATCGGAACCCAACCGCTATTTGACGGACAAGGTTGCCACGAATCATTTTTACGAGCGTCTGCAAAATCTGATAACTCGTTCCGTCGGGTTTGTGGCATTTCGCGGAGGCATGGGAACCGTCACCGAGATATCGCTTGTGTGGAACAAGCTCCAGACTCGTGTCCTAGACAGACGGCCGCTGGTGTTGCTAGGTGACTGTTGGAAAAAGGTCGTCGATAATTGGCAGGAGTGCCTGGTTGTAAGCCCCGCGGATGTTTCTTATCTTGACTTTGCTGCGAATGCTGAAGAGGCTTGCAGGATCATCGTCGAAAAGTCGAAAAGCGTGTCGGCCCCGCACGCAGTGTAAAGACTCTAACGGTCATTTTTAAATGGACGTTTTTGACGGAACGCATAGCTCGGAAAACGGAAGCAAGGCCCCGCCGGAACTTCGGCTCGCGGCACAGGTTGTATCCCGCGGCATTGCGATTGGAAAAGTTGTCTGCCTCCACGGACTGAAACGCCAGTTTTACCGCGTAGAGATCAGGGAATCCCAAGTCGATCGAGAGGTCCGCCGTTTTCGGGCATCCATACGGCTCGCCCTTCGACAGCTCAAATCGCTCCAAACCTCCAGTACAGGCAAGAGGTCGGCGGTCGGCATCGTAGATGTCCACCGGATGATCCTGCAGGACGCTTCGCTTCTTATTAAGGTCGAGGAAGCGATTCGCAATGAGCATGTAAACGCGGAGTGGGCGGTAAAGCTCGCCACCGACTCGTATATCGCTAAATTCAAGGCGATGCCGGACGAGCATCTTAGGTCGCGTTATGTAGACATCGAAGACGTGGCCCAACGAATGATCACTGCGCTCGGCGGAGGCCGAAACGCCGTCCTCAGACTCGATAAAGATTCTATAGTCGTCGCTAAGGAGATCAATCCCTCTACGCTGATCGAGCTTGGAAACAGCGAGCCAAGCGGTTTGATCACGGAGCACGGCGGCTGGACATCTCACACGTTCATCCTTGCCCGCGAGATAAGTATTCCGGCAATTACCGGCATCAGACGTGTGCTTAGACGTGTTCAGACCGGTGACACTGTAATAATCGACGCTCTTCACGGTCAGATGATCCTCAATCCGTCGGCGGAAAGCCTTAGCGAATATCAAAACACGGCAATCGAACTGCGAATAGCTGCAGACGCAGTTCCGTCTAGCGAAGGCATTGCCGCCAGGACGCTTGACGATCGAGAGATCGTCATTCGAGCTAATGTCGATTTTCCATCCGCCTATAAAGTAGCGAAGCGGCACGGAGCCAAAGGCATCGGGCTTTACCGATCCGAATTCCTCTTCAACCAGTTTCGTGGTTTTCCTAGCGAAGCCGAACAAATCGCCGCCTATTCGCAGATCGCCGATCTTGCTGGTGAAAACGGAGTCAAGATCCGAACCTTCGATCTGAGTGCCGATCAGCTGACGGATCAGAATTTTGAAAAAGAGAAAAACCCGGCACTTGGGCTGCGTGCTATCCGGCTCAGCCTTACGTATCGACGGCTTTTTCAGACACAACTTCGGGCCATTCTGATGGCCGCACATCAACGGAGGATCGACCTGTTGCTGCCGATGATCTCGGATATTTCTGAGATCGACCAGGCAAAATCGATCCTTGAGGAGGAACGGGACTACTTAGTCAAACGAGGGATCCCCTTCGGCAACCCTGGGATCGGCGCGATGATCGAGATACCCGCAGCCGTGATGGTGATCGACGCGATCGTTTCGACGGTCGATTTCCTGTGCATTGGAACAAATGACCTCGTCCAGTATTTGCTTGCCGTCGACAGGGATAACGAATCCGTTGCCGACTGGTTTCAGACGCTCCACCCCGCCGTAGTTCGTGCCGTCCGGACAACCTTGGACGCAGCCGCCAAAAGACACATCCCGGCGATTGTCTGCGGTGAAATGGCCGGTTCGCCTTTTTATGTCCCGCTGCTTATCGGACTGGGAGCCACCGATCTGAGCATGAACGTAAACTCCATTTCGAGAATCAGGACGGTTATCGGTGGTGTCCGATATTCGGACACGATCGATCTTGTAAAACGCATCTCTGAGTGTTCGACTGCTGACGAATCGCTTCTGGCAATGAAAGAAGCGGTCGACCGGTCCTGGTCGCATCTGATACCGCCCGACGTCCTGAATGCCACGCGCACCCGCGGAAATTAATTGTTTTATTTCTTGTTAACACCATTTTATTGTTTAACATTTTTTGCTATACTCCCTGATGCCGTTCGAAAGGAGCTGGCCGGGCAGTCGCTTTTGCGTAAGCAAAAGAGGAAAGTCCGAACACCGTAGGACAGCGAGCCGGTTAACGACCGGGCGGCCCACGTGGCCGACGACAAGTGCAACAGAGAATAGGCCAGCCGCTTCGGCGGTGATGGGTGAAACGGTGAGGTAAGAGCTCACCGGCGCGGATGGTAACATCCGCGGCCAGGCAAACTCCTCGTGGTGCAAGATCAAATAGGGAAATGCCAGGAGTTGTCCGCTCCGAGTCGAAAGACAGCGTTTCCGGGTAGATCGCTCGAGCCGTCCGGCAACGGCCGGCCTAGATGAATGATTGCCACCGTCTATTGGACGGTACAAGATTCGGCTTACAGGCCAGCTTCCTTTCGACCAGCGCAGCCGTTCACCAAAACCTAAGGAGAATATTTCTGCTTTATGGCAAACCGTAAAGGTGTCTTTATCGGCGCTTATGTGCCAAACGAATTAAAGGAATCATTGCGGCGAAGAGCGGCGGCAGAGCATCGCACCCTCTCGCAGGAGATCACAAGGATCCTTGTCGAAGCGGTCCACGGAAAGGGTTTACCAGCCGGATCGGTAGACCGCCGGGGAAATGCCACGATTCCTCGCAGGCGTGCAAGCGACCCGCTTCCGCGGCGGCGTGCCGAGGATCTGCCCTACATTCCACCTGAAGAAGGCGAGAAGAAGAAATAGACATTTAGTTGACCGGTCCTGGGCCCCTGGCGTTGCTGCCTTTCCACGCGGCAACGCTTTTATTCTTTCAGGTCCGGTTTGCTAAACTCGTTTCAATGACTACCAAGTTCTGGCTTATCTCATTGGTTGCCGTGATCGCGAGCTTTTTCGGCGGCTTCCTGATGGCCAACGCACTCAATCGAGCGGAACTGAACTCGCTAAAGGCCGAGAACGAGAAACTCAAGACCACCGCCAAAGACATTCAGAGTAACGACCAGCAGCCGGCACTCGACGACAGCGAGCTGAAAGCCAAGATCGCGCAGGCGGACCAGAATCCGCAGGACTTCGACTTCCAAAAGAAGCTTGGCCTTGCCCTTGGAAAATATGCCTCGATAAAGCAAAACCCGGATCTCTTAAAGGAAGCCGTCCGGATACTGGCACGTGCCAACGGAATTCAAAAATCCGATGCGGACGTACTTGTCGGCCTTGGCAACGCCCATTTCGATCTCGGCTACTTTCAGAACGACAACGCCGAACTGACAACAGCCCAACAGTTATACACGCAAGCACTTGCCGCAAAGCCCGATGATCCTGACCTAAGAGCAGATCTCGGCTTGACGTACTTTCTTTATGATCCGCCCGATGACGCAAAAGCTGTGGGGGAATTTCAAAGATCTCTTAAGGCGAACCCAAAGCACGAAAAGGCGCTCGAGTTCATCATCCAGTCGCTCGTCCGTATGAACCGTATACCGGACGCAGAAAAGTATCTGGCCGATCTCCGCTCGGCAAACCCGTCGGATGTAACGCTGCCCGGGCTCACCGCAAAGGTCGAGCAGGCAAAGGGAGCGCCGGCCAAATGAAGTACCTGTTCGTTCTTGCCGTCGTAATGTTCTTTGCGATGCTGATCGCGGTGCGGTACCGCAAGCAGATCAACGCGGCGATACAGGTCGCGAGGCTGCTCCGCGATGCCCGCGAGGGTGTAAAAGAGATCCAGCCCGCCAGCAGCATACGCGACCCGATGGCGGCCGAATCGCTGGTCAAATGCGCTGGGTGCGGTACGTGGGTACCCGAGAATCGGGCGAAGCGTTTGCAGACGGGTGATCTCTTCTGCTCGGACGAATGTATTCGTTCGAGATCCGTTGCCGGGCGGTAGTCCGCCTCGAAACGGTTGCTCGCTTGATAGCGGTCGGGCAGTAGCCCGACTCTTAACGATAATTAGAATAAGAAATTCCCGAGGTACCATTCGAGCAACTGATCGCCGAAGAGCAGTGAAATTAAGGCCCCGAGGCCAAGGAAGATACCAAAGGGAAGCTGTGATTGAAATGTCTTGTCCTTGCGGTTCAAAAGCACGACCACGCCGACCATCGCCCCGAAAAAGGCTCCCATAAAGATCGTCATAAAGGCCAGCCGCCAGCCGAGCAAGGCGCCAACGCCGAACATCATCTTGACGTCTCCGAGGCCCATGGCGTCGACGCCGCGGAGCCGCTTCCAGATCTCGCCGATCAGCCAGAGCGATCCGCCGCCGGCGAGTGCCCCGAGAAATGCTCCGAGGACAGACGGCACCCAAACCGGATAGCCGGTGATCTGTAGCAGCGGCCAATGGCCGAGGTCGCTGAAATAGTTGACACGCAGAAAGATCGGGAACAGCAGCCGGACAAGTGTCGCCAGGATGAATATCGGATAGGTGATGACATTCAGCAGGATCATGTGGGCGGCGTCGATAAAGACCAGTGCGATCAGGGCTGCCGTGAATACAAGCCCGACCGGCAGATACGGTGTGAAGCCCAGACGCCAGTAAACTAGCGCAAAGGAGATGCCGGTCAGCAGCTCGACCACGGGATAGCGTATCGAGATGGGTTCTTTGCAATTCCGGCATTTGCCGCCGAGCATCAGCCAGCCAAGCAGGGGGATGTTGTCGTATGCCTTTATTGCCGCTCCGCATTTTGGGCAGGCGGAATTCGGGAAGACTATCGACTCTTCGTTCGGCACGCGATGGATGACGACATTCAGAAAGCTGCCGATGGCCAGGCCGATCGCAAACAGGAAGATGTAAGCAACATAGTCCGGCAGACCGGTTGCCGCCTCGAAGGAAGAAGCCAGAAGGTAGATCATCATGACGGTATGAAGGATGTATTGTCGCGGGTTGAGAGGCCCGCAAGATAGTTTAGCATAGGTTTGTTGTGGGTTGATCGTTAATTTAATCCCTGATTGGCGGTACTTTCTAACTGTGGTGACGCGCGCGCGGCAGGCCGGTGGAGTAGACGGAGTAGGTGTGTTGTGCGGCTTTGCGGATATCGCCTTTTTCGTTGTAGCGGTACCGGACGAAGGGTTGACCACCGTATTCCGCGGTGTTACCGATCGAGGTCTCCCGACCGTAGCTATCGAACTCGGGTTGAATGCTGCAATCGGCTTATCATAGGACTAAAAAGATTTCCGAATAAACTAGGAAGTAGGCGGCTACCACCGGCCGCGGGATGAGTGCCAATTGTGCCAGCGCCA
>Ga0157378_10003584_pt1 | contig 13743 bp, 16 predicted proteins | sample M65metaG_FD_115309 | JGI IMG/M metagenome (GOLD analysis project Ga0157378, IMG submission 115309) | Miscanthus rhizosphere microbial communities from Kellogg Biological Station, Michigan, USA - M6-5 metaG | ecosystem: Host-associated > Plants > Roots > Rhizosphere > Soil | place: USA: Michigan...
TCTTCCTCCAAGCGATGCTCGGCGACCAGCTTTGCGAGGAATGCACAATCTACGCGTCGAGCCATATCGTGCCGAGCCGGAATGGAGAGGAAAGCCCGCGTGTCATCGTTGGAGCCGACCGTATTGTAAAATCCCGCCGTTTCGGTCGTAAGTTCGCGGAAACGCATCATCCCCTCCGGACTGTCGTGAAACCACCACGCAGGGCCAAGGCGAAGGCACGGATAGTGTCCTGCCAGCGGTGCGAGTTCTCGGCTGTAGGTCGACTCATCCAGTGTGAAAACAATGATAGTGAGACCGCTCTCATTGCCGAACTGATCAAGCAAAGGGCGAAGCGCGTCCACATAATTAGTGGGTGTCGGAATATCCGCACCCATATCGCGACCAAATCGTTCATAGAGTTTGCGATTGTGGTTGCGTGCGCTGCCGGGGTGTATCTGCATCACCAAGCCATCGTCAAGGCTCATCCGCGCCATCTCTGTCAGCATCTGGGCGCGGAAGAATTCTTTTTGCTGGGAATCGGCACTGCCAGCGAGGATATGACGAAAGAGTTCCGCAGACTCGACAGTAGAAAGATTAGCGGTTTTCGCTGTGGGATGGCCGTGGTCGGTTGCGGTACAACCCAGTTGCAGGAAGCGAGCGCGGGTTAGTTTGAGCGCCTTCAAGTAGCCGGTCCATGTCGAGGTGTCTTCCAAAGTCTTCTCGCCGAGCGTTGCGACATTCTCGGCAAATTCAGGAAAATCAGGGTCAACCACCGAGTCGGGACGGAAGGTCGGCAAAATCCTCGCCTTCCAGTTCGATTCCCGGATGGATTTGTGATCGGCCAGCGAATCGAGCGGAGAATCCGTCGTCGCCAGAACTTCCAGATTAAATCTCTGGTACAAAGCGCGCGGAAGGAACTGCGGCTTACGTAATTTTTCGGAGATCGCGTCGAAATGCCGGTCCGCAGTTTTTTCAGACAGTCGATCTCCCAGTCCGAAAAGTTCCTGGAATGTATAGTCCAGCCACATCCGTGTCGGGGTTCCGCGGAACAGATAGTAGTGGCTGGCGAAGATGCGCCAGACTTTCCTAGGATCCTTCAGCTCCGGCTGCCCGACTTCGAGATCCTCCAGAGAAACTCTGTGGCTGTAGAGCATTCGAAAGATATAGTGATCGGCCTGCACGAGGAGCGTTGCCGGATCCGGGAAAGGAAGGTTCCCTGCAAACCATTCCGCTCTCGTATGCCCGTGAGGACTGACAATGGGAAGGGTTCTCACCTGCTCATAGAGGGTCTTGGCGATCTTTCGAGTGCTGGGTTCAGCAGGGAACAAACGATGTGGACGGATCAGCATGATTCTGACTCAACTTTTTCGCTCGGCGTTACCGTTCCCGCGATCCATGCTCAAGCATTCGAGCACACCATCCAGGCATGTGCAACTTTGCATGGGTCGCCTACATACGACCAGCACGGCGACTTCGCTGACTGCAGCCATCTGCGTTTGGGAGAGAGCTGCGTAAATTCCCGTGCGACCTGCACGTTCTCCTCGAGTCGCGCGTGGTTATCGCAGCTGATGAGCACGGTGTTGACCGAATGCGATAGGGTGGGCCGCCGGCCAAGACGGACCCTCCAAACAAAAGTGAAGGTCGTAACTTTTCCCACGAAGCAACACGTTGTCGCCTGTCAAGATTGACCGTGGCTCCGATAAGACGGGCCGAGACCGAGGCACCTTATTCAAGCTAGGCGCTCTTAGCTGTACCACCACCGCTTGCGGCAGCGGTCATTTTCTCCAGTGCCTGGTCAATTGTGAACGACGCGGCCTTCTGTAGTGGCTGAAACTCCTTAGAGGTCTCAGGAACGGTGTCACGATTCTTGTAGCCGCCAAACAGATGCAGTCATGATGGATGAACCAGTGATGGTAGGTATTGGACGTTACGTCTGCCCGCTCTAACAGGTCGGTTCACAGGTTATAGACCTTAGGCACGCGCAGTGCCACAAACGGCTCGGTCGCGTATGCGCATGGTTCCCGGCACACGCTGTTCCATGAAAACGATTTTGCAGTTGTCGAAACGCAACGCCAGGAAGGTTGGGAGCCAGTCATGGTGCGGCTTTCACGCGGATGAGCTGCCGAACTGCAAACCTGCCCTTAGGATCAATTTCTGGCATTTGGAAAGCGCGGGACACTCGCGCATCCCGCGCTCCCTAACCTCGCCTTCGAAGAGAACGAGATTACGGCTGTGCTTGCGGTTGCGCTTGGACGCGCAGGTCTGGATTCAAGTGTAAGGTCTTGCCAGCAGCAACATACACTTTCTTGTCAAACTGCGTGCGTCCCGGTGCGCGCACCTCTATGTCATAGCTACCAGGTCGAAGAGTCATGGTTTTGAGTTTCCCGACTGTGCCGGCGTAAGCGCCATCGACATATACCTCTGCGTCCTTAACGTTGGTATCGAGCTTCAGCGCGCCAGTGTGAGGAGAGTAATATCCGTATACATACGGATAGGATCCCCAGTAGGGTGAGTACCATCCCCAACCAAAACGCGGTGTGACCAAGACGCGAACCGGACGTGCGTGGGCCGCCAGAGGCGCCATCATAACTGCCGCCGTTATACATAGCATCATCAACTTCTTCATAACATCCTTCCTAAGCAGTTAGATGTCAGGCCTCACTACTGGATCGTAAAAAATGGTAAAGGCGGAGAGTCAGTAGTGAAGAGACTCGCTTTCATATCTGCCGCCAGTTCGTCTGACATTCTCCCTGACACCTAAACTCTTACCGACGACGCCGATTCGACATGAGGCGATTACATTCGTGAAACAGCCCGAAGCCAACTGCAGAGATTTGTCAGAATGAAAACTTCTTCAACTCCATGTTCATCTGCTTACGCACTCCCGTAGGGGCCTGTCCTACAAGGGCGGTGTTCGGGTCGCGAGTCATCACGAGTACAATTGCCTAACCGCCCCCAACGCATGACCGCCCGGGCGGGCCATTTATGGGCGCACTACCCAACAATGAGATTGTGCTGCCAGCGATATCGGTGGAAGACCTTCTCCGGTTGGTCATCAATACGATTCCCTGCCTGATCCTGCGCGCTACCTCAGACGGCGCTTTCGATTTCATCAATCAGCAGTGGCTGGAATTCACTGGACTCAAGATGGATGAGTTGAAGGGCCAAGGCTGGCGCAGCACTCTTCATCCTGAGGATATCGAAAAAGCCCTGAGCATCTGGCACGCGGGGTTGGCTGCCGGGGAGCCATTTGAAAGCGAGGCGCGCGTGCGACGCCTGGACGGGGAGTATCGCTGGTTTCTGATTCGGAACGTGCCCCTGCGGGATGAGCAAGGCAAGATCGTGCAGTGGTATGGAACTGGGCACGACATCGATCAACTCAAGGGAGCCGAAGATCGGCTTCGGCTGGTGATCGACACGACGCCCGCGCTACTGCACAGCGCGCTTCCCGACGGCGACATAGATTTCTTCAACCAGAGAATGCTGGATTATCTCGGTGCACCGCTGGAAGAACTTTGCGGCTGGGGCTGGACTAACTTCATTCATCCTGAGGATGTTGAGCAAATCGTGAGCAAGTGGCGGTGGTCCCTGGATACCGGGGAGCCTTTTGAGAGTGAAGCACGCGTGCGGCGGGCGGATGGAAAGTTCTGCTGGCAACTCCATCGGAAGGTGCCGCTGCGCGACCAGGCTGGAAACATCGTGAAATGGTTTGGCTCGAGCACTGACATTGACGATCGAAAGCGCGCGGACGACGCCCTGCGCAAGAGCTACGACGAAATCAAAGCGTTAAAGGATCAGCTTTACAAAGAGAACCTTGCACTTAAGCAGGAGATCGACCAGACCTCGATGTTCGAGGAGATCGTCGGGTCGTCGGAGAAGTTGCGCCGGGTGTTGGTGTTGGTGGCCAAGGTGGCGCCGACTGATTCGACGGTGTTGATCACAGGCGAGACTGGGACCGGCAAGGAACTGGTCGCCCGTGCCATTCACAAGCGATCTGCGCGAGCGGCATGCGCATTTGTGTCCTTGAATTGCGCCGCGATTCCACTGTCGCTGGTTGCCGCCGAGCTGTTTGGCTACGAGAAGGGCGCGTTCACTGGCGCGACCCATCGGCGGTTGGGTCGCTTCGAGTTGGCGGACGGTGGAACGCTTTTTCTGGATGAAGTCGGCGAACTCCCGCTCGAGACACAAATCACGCTGCTGCGAGTACTCCAGGAGCGAACATTCGAGCGGGTGGGAGGCAGTCATCCGATTACCGTGAACGTAAGAGTCGTCGCAGCCACGAACCGCGACCTGCGCGCCGCAGTCGAGGCGGGAAAGTTTCGGCAAGATCTGTTTTACAGACTCAACGTCTTTCCCATCCATGTACCACCGTTACGCGAGCGGGTTGATGATATTCCTCTGCTGCTCGAGTACCTGACTCAGCGCTATGGCAGCAAGGCTGGGAAACGGATCGGGAGTGTCAAAAAGAAGACGATGGAGTTGTTTCAAGCGTACGACTGGCCCGGGAATATTCGCGAATTACAGAATGTGGTGGAAAGGGCCGTCATCCTGTGCGACGGAGGTACCTTGGAAGTGGATGAAGCGTGGTTGCAGCGCGAGTCCCCCAAGCCAGCAGTCGCCATTCGAGGATTAGGCAGACCTAGCGAAAATCAGGAAAAGGAAATCATCGATTGCGCACTAAGAGAGTGTCAGGGGCGTGTGTCTGGTCCGCTGGGCGCAGCCGCAAAGCTCGGCATTCCGCGCTCAACGCTGGAATCCAGGATCAGAATCCTGCGAATCAACAAGAACCACTATAAATCTGAGCCGCGTTCGTCGGCTGGCGACTCGAGGAAATTCTCTTAGGCTGCTCTCGTGTTGAAAGGAACGTCTCAGCGCTCCCTCGTGAGTGCGTTGCGTTCTGTCATTGCTCGATCTCGCCAATTGCCGAAATAAACCACGGAATACGCCAGCGAAAGCCGTGTCGTGTCATCAGCATACGTGTGGCCCAGCAGTTGCACTTCTTGCCAGTGAGATCTGCAAATGGTTCTGAGGGTCGAGAGCGTGTCGGATGGGTCGAACACGGTTCTCAGGCTCAGTGGGCGGATTGAATCTGAAGATGTGCAGGACTTGAAAACACAGATTGACGGAAGAACACGCGGGCTCGTGCTGGACCTCGAGCACGTACGACTCGTGGATCTCGATGCGGTGCACTTCCTCGCAGTTTGTGAAACGAAGGGAATCAAACTTCGGCATTGTCCGCGGTACGTGCGGGAATGGATTGTTTCCGAAAAGCCGCGGATTCGTGAGCTCGAATGAGGGTCGGCTCGGAGGCAAATTCAACCCTAAAAACAGGAGATGATTATGGATCGCATGCTGGTAGTGGTCTTTGACAACGAAACTAAAGCGTACGAGGGAAGAAAGGCTCTTCTCCAACTGGACGGCGAGGGAAGCATCACGGTTTACGCCTACGCCGTGATGGCGAAGCACGCAGATGGCACCGCAACCGTAAAGCAAGAAGATGACTCCGGGCCGATCGGTTCGCTGGTCGGCACCTCATTCGGAAGCCTCATTGGTTTGCTGGGTGGGCCGGCGGGGATAGCGATCGGGGCTGCGGCCGGGCTGGCGGCCGGCGGGGCCGCTGACTTGGAGAATGCCCGCATCGGCGACGACTTCATCGAAGACGTCACCAAGTTCCTGTTGCCCAATAAAGTGGCCTTGGTCGCCGAAATAGAAGAGGACTGGACGACGCCCGTCGATACGCGCATGGAAGCGATCGGGGGTTCGGTTTTCCGGCGCGCTCTTTCGGATGTAAAACGCACAATCCACGAAGAGAACATCGCCGCCATGAGGGCCGACCTCGCTCAAATGAAAGCAGAACACGCCAAGGCCCACGCGGACCGCAAGGCGAAGCTCCAGGAAAAGATCAACCAGCTCGATTCCAGGATTCAAGCGCAGTTGCAAAAGGGCAAGGACGGGCGTGATGCTGCGGAGCGTCAGGCCCAGGCCAAAGTAAGAGTGCTCGAAGCAAGAGCAGCAGCAGCAAAAAGCAAAGCGTCGTAACACGAGCGTCTCTAGCTCGCCAATTGAGGCTCTGCGGAGGGGGAGGTCGCAACCCGGCCTCTCCGTTTTTAGAACAATACGCAACTAAGGAGGATCAAATGCCTACACAAGACCTAACTTAGGAAGTGAAGAAGCGTTCCGGCTGGAGCATTCTTATGGGCGCTCTCACCGCAGCCCTTGGAGTGTTCCTCATCTGTTATCCGTTGGCAACTGCGACGATCACGGCTGATCTGCTGGGTTCGGTCTTGATCTTCGTGGGCATCGCCCTGTTTGTTTTCGCGCTTAAATCGCAAACGGTTGGGAACTTCTTCCTGAAGATTCTCTTGAGCCTGCTCTATGGAATCTGTGGTATCGCGTTGGCGTTCTTTCCGGTCGCAGGCGTCGCAGCCTTGACCCTGACGCTCGGAACCCTATTGCTGATTCAAGCAGGAACGCTTACTGCCATTGCGTTCCAACTGAAACCACTGGAAGGTTGGGGTTGGTTCCTGGCGGATGCCGCAACCAGCTTGCTGCTGAGCGTTCTGATTTTCGCCAAGTGGCCCTCCAGCGCGATTTGGGCAATTGGGACGATGGTTGGCGTGTCAGTGCTAATGAGCGGAATTTCCAGGATCATGATTGCAACCAAAATACGGAATGGCGCCGCGACCATAGAACGACTTTCTCGAGCCGCGTAGCAGCAATCTTTGCGGCCGGGCACACGCTAGCTCGGCAAGCCGCGTAGTGTGAAGGCGTTGGGCTTGGACCCTCTCCTCTTCTGTGCGGTGGAGGCGAGCTCGGGTCCAATATCGTAAGAAGAGAGGGACCATGAATGTATTCAAACTAATTCGCGTATGGGTACTTTCCCTCGCGGCCCTGACGGGTCTGGCGTCCTGCGTAGGCGGAAGCGGAGGACGAGCGACTTCGGACAAACAGCCAAGCCCGGCCCAGGACGAAGAAGCGCAGATGGGCCAGGAGGTCTTCAACGAACTGAAGGCGAAGGGCGAAATCATCGAATCGTCGCCCCTGTACGACCAGCTGAAACCCATTGCCGACGCCATTGCGAAGGCTGCGCAACCCCGCTACAACCACCCTTTCAAGTTTTATCTGGTTCACGAAACGCAACCGAACGCCTTCGCAACTCCCGGCGGAAACGTGTATGTTGTCGATTCGCTTCTTTACTTCGTGAAGAACACAGAGGAGCTTGCTGGAACTTTGTGTCACGAGGTCTCGCACACCATCCATCACGACACCGTCACGTTGATGGAGAAGCAACAACAACTGGAAAAGCGGGAAGTCGGAGCCGCCGTTCTTCTTGGCCCGACTCGTGCGCACGTGCTCGCCATACTTCTGCTCGGCAAGCTTCATTCGCTGGGCTACTCGCGAGACGTAGAATCGCGCGCTGACCTTACGGGCTCCGACGTGTGCGCCGCTACGGGCTACAACCCGTGGGGACTCGCATGGCTGTTCCAGGATTTTAAGAATGCGCAGATTGGCCAGATACCGCAGCTTTTATCGGATCACCCCGATGACCAAAATCGAGTTCAGACGTTAGAGAAGCACTTTCACAAGAACTCGGAGGTGTTTGGAAAGTTCAACCCGGACCCAAAGTCCGCGACCCCGTTCGTTGTTCCCAAGAATGCTCCGGAGGTTTTCCTGCACTGAAAACGGACTCAGTCTCGGCTCGTCGTTCCGACTAGAATCGATAAACGTCGTTGTGTCCACCAACGGACTAGTCCCGGTCGGTTGCCTACGCGGAAACTATCATTTGTCGATCTCTGTGAGGTTCTAGCGCAGCCCCGGACGCCGTCGTAGGTTGCGAGGTAGCGCCAACCATGTCGCTTGGGAATGGCCTCGGCGGTCAGTTTTACTAACCCGAAGGGCGAACGGACAATTTCCGGTTTGCCTGTCACCCGGCGGCCCGCTACGCTGGCCCGACATTCGACTTCGATCTATGCTTATCTCCAATTTGCTCTAGTCCACTGAAGACTGTATCGACCAACGCGTCGATGAACGCGTCAGATATCACCCCATTTTGGTATGGCACTAACAAGCGGTGGTAGAAGGGCCGTAGAGGGCATCCAAGACAACATCGGGATCCAGGCAAGAGCGGAGTTCCCCACTCTGCATGGCGCGCCGAACGATCTCAGGGGCAACTTGCCGATGGGGCTCAACCCAGCGGGCGCGGACTGCCTCGTGCAAATTTTCGTTGGGTTTGCGCCCTGCCGAGTAACGGTCTGAGGATTTTACCCAACCGACCACGGTATGCTTTCCCCAAAAGCCGCATCGACGCCGTAAAGCTTTCGCGAGCAGTTGCTCGTGTTGTATCGGAGCCAGGCGCGTGACGTCCGCCAGGAATGCGTCCATGACGATAGCACCAACATTCGTCCAACGCCGGTAGATTGTGGTTTTGGGGATACCGGTGTGCGCTGCGATCCGCTCGATCGATCGGAGGACACTCTGTATCCCACCTCCGCGGTGTACAGCGCCACAAAATTCGCGGTGATCGCGATTTCAGAGGGTTTACGTCAGGAGAACAACAACATTCGGGTAACGGTAGTCTCACCCGGCGTTACCGAATCGGAGCTTGCCAACAGCATATCGGACGCGGGCACGCGGGAGGCGATGCAGGAATTTCGTCGCATTCCCCTTCCGGCAGAGGCGGTTTCCAGTTCCATCGCCTTCGCGTTGAGCAGCCTGACAATGTTGACGTGAACGAGATCATCGTTGGCCCAACGGCGAGCTTTAACTGACGTACCTCGGCATATTTACGAAGGAGAATTTATGTCTGCAGAAGAAGCCATCGCGGTGGTTCGCCGCAACACTGAAGAGGTTCAGGGGAAAGGAAACTTTGAAGTCTTTGAAGAACTCTTCGCTCCTGATTTCGTCGATCACACCCCGCAACCAGGAGTTTTTTCCGCCGATCGAAACGGCGCTCGTGCTCTCTACAAAACCTGCGCGCGGCATTTCCCGACTTTCGTGCCGAGATCCATTGGCAGATCTCCGATGGAGACCGCGTCACAACGTTTAAGACATATCACGGCACCCACCGTGGCGAATTTATGAGTTTTGCCCCAACGGAGGCAAAAATCAACTTTGAGACGGTAGATGTAATGAGAGTGCGCGATGGCCAGATTATCGAGCACTAGGCGTCGCAAATCTATTTTCACTGAGACAACAACTCGAAACGGCTTCCGCTCGCCAGCAGGCGTCATGAGCCCCGAGTGTCGAACCACTACTCCGGTCATTTTCTAGTGCATCACCCCGCGAGCATTCCTCCGTCCACTGCCAAGGATGCGCCGACGATGTAGGAAGCCTTGTCAGAGCCAATGAACACGATGGCATTTGCAATCTCTTCGGGCATTCCCATGCGCTTGGTAGGGATGTGTGTCTCGAGGAAATTTGCCTTGTTTTCCGGCGTTTGCGCAAAGCGAGTGAACATTCCAGTTTCCGTTGGCCCAGGACCAACAATGTTGACACGAACGCCTGTGCCGGCGAGTTCGAGGGCCGCAGACTTGGTGATGCCTTCCACGGCGTGCTTGCTGCCGACATACACGGCTGCGGTCGGGCCGCCGACCTTGCCGTACGAAGACGAGATGTTGACGATGCTGCCTTTCCCTTGCCGAAGCATGGCCTTAATTTCGTACTTCATGCACAGAAGCACACCAAGCACATTCGTGTCGAAAATGGCCTGATAGCTCTCAGGGGTCACGTCGGCAGCCGAGCCGGGGGTGCCGACGGTGCCAGCGTTATTGACGGCGATGTCGACGCGACCGAAACGAGCGATGGCCTTGTCGACAAGATTCTTGACTTCCTCTTCGTGCCGCACGTCGGTACGTACAAATTCGGCTTCGGTGCCAAGGTTGCGCAGTTCCTGGGCTAGCTTCTGACCTTCATCGTCGTGTCGACCGGAAACAATGACGCGCGCTCCATCATGCGCGAAGGCCAAGGACGTGGCGCGACCGATTCCGGTTAGTGCGCCGGTGATTAGAACAACTGGTGAACTCATATTGACTGCCTCCTTGATCTGAAACCCATGCAGGTGAGGCATGACTAAGGTCCGCCAGGCTGCATTCGGAAGTGCTCAGATCACATTATTAGATCGCGATCTCCGCTATTAGTCGCGGGAATGAAGCATACTTTGTTAAGCTGCCAGCGATGCTTCCCATGCATGGGAGTGGGAATGGAATTACGACACCTTCGCTACTTCGTTGCGGTCGCCGAGGCGGGAAGTCTAACGGTAGCGGCAACGCGAAGACTGCACACGTCACAACCGTCTTTGAGTCGGCAGATTCGGGATCTTGAGGGCGAGTTAGGCACGCCACTGTTGACACGCCGGGCTCGCGGCGTTGAACTTACACCGGCCGGTCGAACCTTCCTCGATCACGCGCGAGCACTTCTATCGCAGGCTGAAGCGGCAAGCGAAGCTGTTCGCCGGGTCGCTCACCCAAGCAGACCATGCTTCACAATAGGCTTTTTGACCGGACACGAATTGACCTGGATGCCTGAAGCGTTGCGGATCTTGCGCGACGAACTGCCTAATATCGACGTGATGATATCGAGTCAATATTCCCCGCTACTTGCGGAGGGCCTTTCGAAAGGAAAAATCGATGCAGCTTTTCTTCGGCGGGAAAAAGGGGTGTCAGGGTTGGCGTTCCGTCTTCTCGTCAAAGAGCCTTTGATGGTGATCTTGCCGAATGATCACCGTCTTGCTGCGCTCAAATCCATCGGTCCGAAGGATCTAGCCGGTGAGCCCTTCGTGACCGTGTCCAACACGGCTCCTGTACTGCGCGCCGTCATCGACAACTTTCTGAAGCGATCCGGGATGAAGATCACGCCAGCTCACGAGGCTGACCATCTATCCATGGGAATGTCGTTAATAGCGTCGACAAGAGGCGTAGGGTTGTTACCTGCTTACGCACAGAATTTTCTCCCTCCGTCGGTAACGAGTCGCCCTCTGGAGGGCGCTACGCCCACTGTCGATCTGGTCCTCGGTTACAGAAAGTCGAACCAGTCTCCGATTCTTAAGCTTTTGCTTTCGAAGGTGGACGAGTTGATCGCTCGTGCGGTGGTAAGACCCGTAGCGGCGCTACCTCCGACTTGAGCGGTGCCGCTTAATCGTCATTTAGATCTGTCTTTGAATACTCCGCTTCGAGTTTCCGTGCCTGAATTGTGTTTCGTCAGGTGGTGTTGCCCCTCTTCAGCTATTGAGGCCCGCCGAAAAGGACCGGACTCACCATGGTTTCAATCGTGGCTGCCATCTCCTCAGCGGGGATGCGGTTTGAGCTCTGAAACCAGTGGCGCGCGGCACCAAAAACGGCCCAGGCCGCGGTGGTCGCTCGCAGCGCCCCATCGACACCTGCTGCAATCCCATGGAGGTCAAGGCCTTCCTTGAACATACCCTCGACGACCGGGACGATGGAGCCTTCGAGCGCGATCTGAGCCAACTGACCTGGGCAGCTTGTGGTTTCAGCGAGATAGTCGCAGACGCCGAGTGCAATGGCGCGTAGTGCTCCACCGCAGTCAGTAAAAGTGATGGCGCGGCGCTCAATCAGATCGCGGAACCTCACCCCTGTCATGGCCTGCAGCAATGCATTCTTGTCCGGGTAGTGCAGGTAAAAGGTGGCCCGGTTCAACGTGGCCTCGTCAGCGATCTCCTGCACAGAAATATCTTCGAACTCCTTTTTCATCAACAAGCTGGCTAGTGCGTCCATGAGCATGCGGCGACTACGCAGAATGCGCGGATCCGTCGTTCCGGACTCGGGTTGGAGAAGCTGGGCCAATTCCTACGATTAAGGATACGACTTTGGAGCCTAAACGACACTTGTTTATTTTCTGAATCGACATTTGTCTATTAATAATCAATTGTCGTGTAGGAGGAACTCTCAATGTCGACGCTGCTTCATATCGATTCCAGCCCGCTCTATGGCCGGTCAGTCTCTCGCGAGCTCACCGCGGCGTACGTCAGCCAATGGATGGCTTCGCATCCGGATGGAAGGGTCATTGATCGCGATCTCAACGCGACAGCGATACCGCCGATCAGTGCGGAATGGGTAGGTGCCGCTTACACGCCGGAAAAGGCCCGCTCTCCGCAGCGGAAGGAATTACTTTCGCTCTCCGACGCTCTGCTCCCGAATTGGGGCAGGCCGATGAGTATGTGATCGGAGTGCCGATGCATAACTTTGGTGTGCCCTCAGTGCTCAAGCTATGGATCGACCAGATTGCGCGTGTGGGCAGGACCTTTTCCTACGGGGAGAAAGGACCGAAGGGCCTGATTGTCGGCAAGAAGGCGACCTTCATCATCGCAACGGGCGGGATCTACGACGCGCAGACGCAGATGGCCTCGTTCAATTTCGTGGAGCCGTATCTGCGGTCCGTATTTGGTTTTCTTGGCGTGACGGACGCGACCTTCCTCACCGCGGGCGGGACCAGCGTGCTGAACCAAGGGCAGGACCGGAACGCGTTTCTTGCGCCGCATCTTCAGGCCGTGCAGACGCACGCGCAGACCTTCTAGAGAGGACACTCATGAAAACTACCTCAATTGTTGCTCGCTATCTACTGGGCCTAATGTTTACGGTCTTTGGGTTGAACGGCTTTCTCAACTTTATCCACCAGCCGCCGCCCACGAACCCGCTGGCGTTACAGTTTTTCGGCGCCATCATCGCATCGCACTTTGCCGCGTTCTTTTTCGCGCTGCAGGTGCTTGGTGGTGTGCTGCTGCTTTTCGGCTTTTTCGTGCCACTTGCGCTGACACTGGTTGCTGCGGAGCTCTACAACATCCTTGCGTTTCACCTGACGATGGCACCGGCGAGCATTGCTCCGGCTCTGGTGGCCTCTGTCCTGTGGGTACTGGTCTTCCTTCAGTACCGCGAAAGCTTTAAGGGCATCTTCAACGCGAAGCCGGCGGCCCAGCCATGAATTGCTTCGCAGCATAAAAGGCACGATGTCGCCTTGCCGCGAAGTGCGTGATCCGGTGTCGATCGCCGCGATTCGTACCCGCTATTCCTTGTGCGGACTCGATCGAGAAAGCGCCTCCAGACGATTTGGGGAATGCCTCTCGAACGATTCGACCTGCGTTCACAAATTTCAGCAAAGTTGCGCTAGTCGCAAAGGGCGCAACTCTCTGGCACCCTTGTTATCCCTGCTCTTCGAGGCGAGAATTCTTTAAAAGTCCGGCAACGGTCTTTAGCATTTCGCTCGAAAGCGCCTCATCCGACACAGCCCGTGCCAAGGACATAGCCCCCACGAGCGCACTAAAAATTAAGATTGCTCTCGATCTTGCCGCCCGCTTGTCTCTGTCTGAAAGGAATGTGGCGATCAACTGAACGTCGTTTCGGACCCGTTCGGAGGCAAGCGAACGGGTCCGCTTGTCGCTGCGCGCGATCTCCGGTGCCAACGCACTGAAAGCGCAACCCGTGCCTGGATTATCTCGATGCGCTTCGCTCAGATAGCCGTCGATCAACGTGGCAAGGGACATCGAGGGTCCGCCAGATTTGGCAGCGTCCAGTCTACGCTGCCACCCGGCGAATGCAGAGTTGACCGCTTCGGCCACTAAGTCCTCGCGAGAGCCAAAGTGCTTATAGAATCCCCCCACCGTCAGGCCGGCCTCCTTCATTAACTCAGCAATTCCGCACCCGGCAAGTCCTTTTTCGCGGAATCTCTTTGACGCAATGCTAACGATGCGCTTATGAGTTCTCGTTTTTTGCGCCTTGGAATAGCCCATGTGCTCCTCCCCAAAATAAACTGCAA
>Ga0157378_10003587_pt1 | contig 13734 bp, 12 predicted proteins | sample M65metaG_FD_115309 | JGI IMG/M metagenome (GOLD analysis project Ga0157378, IMG submission 115309) | Miscanthus rhizosphere microbial communities from Kellogg Biological Station, Michigan, USA - M6-5 metaG | ecosystem: Host-associated > Plants > Roots > Rhizosphere > Soil | place: USA: Michigan...
ATATCCAAGTGCCTCTGATTACGCAGCTACCCAATTCAAGGCAGCGCTTGCCGATCCTGCTGGATCTATTGCGAGCAACGCAGATAATTTCGTGATTAAATTTCCCGGAGGCAGCTATAAAAACTCGTGGTACAATGCATATGATGGCAGAAAAGATTATGGTGAAAGTGCAACTATGACTGCGTTAATGGGATCCCTAGGTGACGGAAGACAAAATGCATTTGGCGGAGCAACCGAAGATCAGGCAGCTGCTAACTGGAATGCAACTTCCAATATTGGAGTTCCATATGGTTGGACAAGATCCAAAGTAGACCCGTGGACTGCCGCAAATCCAACATGGGCACGGGTTTTACGAGGTGACCTGAGGCAACAGAATAGTCCACTTGTAGTGGTTAGCGCTGCTGAAGTTTTATTGGCAAGAGCAGAAGCTGCTGATCGCGGATGGACAACCGAAAATGCCAGCACGTTGTTTCAAAGTGGAGTGAATGCATCCTTCGCCCAATGGGGCATCGCTGCGCCGGCTGCATCATACTTTACACAAAGCGGAGTTGCTTTTACTGTTCCATCTGGAACTGGAGGAAATCTTCGACAGATTGCGACTCAGCGATTCATTGCAAGTTATCCTGATGGATTACAGGGTTGGAGCGAATGGAGAAGAACAGGATTTCCACTTCTGACTCCCGCACCAGATGCTGTAAACACGACGAAGCAAATCCCCAGAAGGTACACATATGGTCAGTCAGAATATGGAACTAATGCAGCCGAAGTAAAGGCAAAAGCTGCTGCAATGCCTGGCGGGGATACGCAGGATTCAAAAGTATGGTGGGATCAATAAACCTAAACATCATCAAAAAGCTTTGATATGAAATTTCATAAAATAAATATTTTACTAGTACTCGGGGTGGCACTGATAAGTCTTCCATCCTGTATTAAAGATGCGGCACCAGATCTTGGAGATAGAGGTCCTACAATTCTAAAATTGCTAGAGTCACCGGAAAAGAAAATCTTCTTCGAGCCTTTCACCAACCTTAAGGACGTAAGTCTCTTTAGCTTGCGAAAGGATGCTCCGTCCAATTCAGAGCTTAAGCTTCCTACCACCGTTAAAGTGAAGCTTAATCCAACACTCATCACAGACTATAACACCGCCGCCGGAGAAACATTTGAAGTGCTGCCCGACAGCTTGTTTACCGTGGATCCTAGCATTACCAAAAGTGGCCAGACATATACCATGACATTGAATTCAGGAGATTTTGCGAAGGACTTCATGATTAAGTTGAACGGGGCAAAGTGGGACCTCGCACATAAGTATGCCCTGGGATTCACAATTGACGACGCCAGTGGCAAATTAATTAGTGCCGATAAGAGAGATGTAGTTGCACTTATCAGCATTAAAAATCAATGGCATGGTACCTATCACTCTCAAGGAGTGTTTCATCATCCTGTAAACGGAGACAGAACTATTGACGAGGTAAAGGAACTGGTCACTGCGGGAGCTCGCGCGGTAAAGGCGCCCCTTGGCGATTTAGGCGGTTCCGGATATTACATGATACTTACAATAAATAACGATAACACGGTTACCATTTCGCCAGCTGGCGTCACCCCAAACATCGATCAGCATTGGGGACCCAATTATTATGACCCGGCAACAAAGAGTTTCCACTTATTTTATTCATATAATACTGCAGCGCCGCGAATCATTGAAGAAACAATCACTTTGCAATAGGTTGGCTGTAATAATTTATTTTAAACTGCTCCCTTTGCGGGGCAGTTTATTTTTTTAGGAATCAGAAATTTTAAGAAATTAAACTTGCATGTGGCGCTAAAACTTAGAAACTGTATCAAATGCTTGTGGTACTTTTGAAAAAGTAAAGTAAAGTATAATGGATCAACAAAATCAGAATCCCAACCAACTCAATATAGAAATCTCAGAAGAAGTGGCCGAAGGCTCTTATGCAAATCTTGCAATCATCACGCACTCACACGCTGAGTTTGTTATCGATTTCGTAAACGTAATGCCCGGCACACCAAAAAGTAAAGTAAAATCAAGAATCATATTTACTCCCCAGCACGCTAAACGCTTCATGAAAGCATTAACGGAAAACATACAGCGCTTTGAAGCGGCAAACGGCAGAATTCAGGATCTTGAAGACATTCAGGTGCCCATGAATTTTGGCGGACCTAGTGCGCAGGCATAACGGTTCAACACGCAATAGGCAATAGGCAATAGACAAAAGACAAGAGACAAAAGACAAGAGACAAGAGACAAAAGACAAAAGAATTTATGCTTCACACTCTTTATTATTATCGCCGATAAAAAAAATCAAGCAGCGATCTCTTCTATTCAAATAATTTTTCCTTAAATAATCTTCTATTGCAGCATTTTCTTTAATCTTGCTGTCTCGATTCAACAACCCCCTCATGATCTAAGGAACACTCCCTTAAAGTAACCAGTACTTTTTTACAACCTTAAGTCAACCTGCAGAGAGTCATTGCGGCAAGTAATGCTTACCAGGAACCATTCCTCGCCAGCTTTTTTAAAAACAAAAACGGGTCACATGAAAAAACTTCTATCACTGCTTGCAGTGTTGGCGTTATTCAATGTATGGACGAATGCGCAGACAAGAACGATTACGGGAACTGTCACCGATGACAAGGGAAGTCCTCTCTCCTTCGCAAGCATCAAAGTAAAGAATACTACACGAGGCGTTTCTGCAGATCAGAGCGGAAACTTCACGATCCAGGCACAAACAGGTGATGTGTTAGTAGTGAGTGCCGCAGGCTATCGCGATGCGGAAATCACCGTCACTGATCAGTCTACCGTATCAGCCTCATTACAATCACAAGGAGCCCTCAGTGAAGTAGTTGTTACCGCTCTCGGTCAAAGCCGGAGTAAAACTAAGGTGGGGTATTCCACTGCTACCTTCAATTCAGAAACACTAAACAGGAGCGCTCCAATCAGCGCAATGGACGGGCTACAGGGAAAAGTGGCAGGCGCTAACATTTCACATGTTGGTGGTCCGGGCGCATCAACAAAAGTTGTACTGCGCGGATATGGTGTAATTGCTGGCGGTAACAATCAACCTCTATATGTAATAGACGGCGTTCCGTTGAGCGATGCTCGATTTGGTGCATCATCAAATACGGATTTCGGTAACGCAGCGTCTGACATCAATCCTAATGATATTGAAAGTATCAGCATATTAAAAGGCACTGCGGCTTCTTCCTTGTACGGATCACAAGCAAAAAATGGAGCGATAATGATCACTACAAAGAGAGGCAGAAACGGAAAGCTTAAAGTAGAATACGATGGGTCGATGAATTTTAGTAAGGTTGGCAAGCTTCCCGAATTTCAAAAGATATTCGGACAAGGTTGGGGTGGGGTGTTCATACTCTCAGAAAATGGAAGCTGGGGACCTAAGCTTGATGGCAAAGACAGGCTGTGGGGATCTGTGGTTGATAATTCCCAATTGATAAAGCCGTTCTCTGCAATTGAAGACAACATGCGGGATTTTTATCAGACCGGTCTGGAATTTAATAACACGCTGGCGCTATCAGGAGGAAATGAAAATACCAACTTCTATTTTTCTTATGGTAACGTTACCAGCGATGGCGTGGTTCCTAGCAACTCTGACTATTTGCAACGCAACACCTTTGCACTTCGAACTAATAGCCGATTCAACAAATTCACGATCAATTCAGCGTTCAACTATATTAATAAAAGGATGAACGCGCCATATACTGGTCAGGGCGGTAGTGATGGAGGTTCCATCTTCGAGGAAATCCTGCAGATCCCTGTTGACATAAAAATTTCTGATCTCAGAGATTATAGAAATAAATATTTCAATGTCGACAACTATTTCACTCCGTTTGCAGAGAATCCTTATTACCCGCTATACGAAAATAAAAACACACAAAACTCAGACAGGTTCTTTGGAAACCTGGATTTAAATTATAAATTCTCTGATGTTGTAAGCGCAGAATTCAGGTTAGGCGGCGATTTTACCAATGCAAGGACGTTCGGATATAAAGCAGTCAATGCTCCGAGTCCCGGTAGTTGGAATGCTGGTGGCAATCCCGAGAGTGCATCTCGCGCAGCAGACGTAGGTTCTGTTTCAGAACTCACGAATTACGTGGGAGTAATCAATGGTGATTTCATTTTGAAACTCAACAAAGATTTAAACGATGATTTGAATCTTGAGGCACTGGCAGGATATAATTACTACCAGCAAGACCAAAAAGGAGTTGCTGCGTCTATTACAAATCTTGTCATTCCTGGATTTTATAATCTCTCCAACTCAAGTATAAAACCAAATACGAGTGACAGTAGACTTCATAGAAAATTAATGGGCGTATATGCGCAGGCAGTACTGGGTTGGAAAGAACAATTGTATTTAACATTGAACGCAAGGAATGATTGGTCGTCCACTCTTCCCATTGATAATAATAGTTTCTTTTATCCCGGTGCCAGCTTAGCCTGGGTTGCATCGCGAACATTTGACATCACCAACAAGACGCTTTCGCTCTTAAAGTTTCGCGCAGCATATGGTAAAACCGGTTCAGATGCATCGCCTTATTTGGTTGATCCGATCTTGACATTAGGTAATGTGAATCTGCCTTTCGGATCATTAACGTTTCCGTTCAATGGCGTAAGCGCCTTCGGTATCGCGAATACGTTGGGTAATCCAAGCTTGAAACCAATCATTACTACTGAAGCTGAGTTAGGAGCGGAGATCAGGTTGTTCAAAAATGCATTGGGGTTAGATCTTGCAGTGTATGATAAAAGAACAGAAGGACAAATTTTCACCGTGCCTATCAGTCCATCTACTGGATACACCGGGTTAGTGCAGAACCTTGGACTCGTGAGTAACAAAGGAATTGAAGCCACAGTAGACGCGAAGCCAGTTGACGGAAAAAATTTCACCTGGAATGTCAACTATACGTTTTCAAAAAACTGGAACAAAGTTGAAAACCTAACGGGTGGACCGGAAAATGTTATCCTCACTTCTGCATATGATGCACAGTTGATTGCCTATCCCGGAAAATCAGTGTTTGGTGTATATGCTCCTGTTGCGCAATATACTTCGGATGGAAGAGTAATTGTAAATGCATCTACTGGTGTTCCAGTGGTGGATACAGCCAACAACAGCAGAGGATTTTACGGAAATGCAGAGTATGATTTTATGATGGGCTTAGTGAATTCCTTTACATACAAGAGTTGGAGATTAAGTTTTTCACTGGACTATAGAAAAGGAGGCGTGATGTATAGTGGCACTTCTGACCTCGCATTATTTACCGGAAATAGCTATGTAACTACTTACAATGATCGTCGTCCCTTCATCATTCCTAATTCTGTTGTGCAAACAGGTACTGATCCAAATGGAAAACCTGTTTATACAGAAAATACCACTCCAATAGATGAAGCGCATTACGATTCCTATTGGTATCCTACTTCGAATCTTGCAATGGCTTATCAAAATCGAATCATTGATCGGTCATTCTTGAAGCTGAGAGACGTAACACTCTCTTACATTCTGCCAAAGAATTGGGCTTCGGCAATCCGTTCAACCAATTTAACCCTTTCAGCATATGCCCGGAATATTTTACTGTGGACTCCGAAAGACAATATTTATCTGGATCCTGAGGCATCAAATCTGGGCAACGATTTGGCAAGCCAGTTGGGCGAGTTTCGGACAGCGCCACTTTCTTATCAATTTGGATTTGTTATAAGAGCAAGCTTCTAAATTTTGAATTATGAAAATGAAAATGTTGAATACAAAGATTATTATTCCGTGCAGCCTTTTAATGCTTTTGCTTACCGCCATCAGTTGTAAGCGAACACTAGATATAAACCAGGACCCAAATAATCCATCACTTTCGCAAGGCACCCCGAGATTGGTTTTTCCAGCAGCCGTGATGGCTACTGCAGGTAAGGTGGGGGGCGACCTAGCGATTGTTGGCGGCATCTGGGGCGAGTATATCACTCAATCAGCCCAGGCTAATCAGTACAAATACATAGATGCGTATGATGTAAAGAGCACAGATTTAAATGCTATATACACTGGTTTGTTTGCAGGCGGATTGAAAAACTATCAATATGTAATAGACAAATCGCGTGAAGCATCTGATTGGAATTTCTTTTTAATGGGAACTGTGATGAAGGCTTATACCACAGAAGTTTTGGTTGATTTATATGACAAGATCCCTTATTCACAAGCATTACAGGGTTCTTCTAATTTGAATCCAACCTTTGATGATGGGTATAGCATTTATGTAGACCTTCTGAAAACGCTGGACTCTGCATTGGCAAAAGATTTCAGCGCATCAACCAATAGTGCTCCCGGAACTTCTGACCTCGTTTTTGGAGGCAATATGGCGCGTTGGAAACAATTTGCTTATACGCTCGAATTGAAAATGTATTTAAGAATGATCAACGCCAAGCCCACAGAAGCGCAAGCCGGTGTTCAGAAATTGTATAATGAGGGTGCCACATTCCTCACCACAGATGCAGGTGTATTTGGATTTACCGATGCGCCGGGCCAAGACAATCCATTATACGAGCAAAACATCAGGCAGCTGAATACGTCATCTAACCTACGGGCAAGCCGAACTTTTGTGAGTTGGTTGCGAGCAAATGGTGACACACGGATCGTTTCATATTTTGGTAGCACTACTCCAAATTCAATTCACCAGGGCGACTATCTCGGATCAGATGCTACGTATGCAACGGCTGCTGTTTTTGTGCAGAAACCAACCGATCCAGTAATATTTATTTCTGCCGCTGAATCCTATTTCTTGCAAGCGGAGGCAAGGGAGAGATATTTTGGCGGTGCCGGCGCAAAGGCATTGTATGACGCCGGAGTGCTTGCTGCGTTTTCTGCAGTGGGACAAAACGGAACTGCATTTGTAAATGGAGTATATGCGTATCCAACAGGCACGCTTGAACAGAAGATTGAAGCCATTAGCACACAAAAATGGGCATCGTTCCCTTATGGCGTACACTTCATTGAAGGATTTTTTGAGAAACAACGCACTGGCTATCCGCGCACAAGCGCAGTTTACTCAACTGATGCATCATACGTTCCGGGCCAATTTGTAGTGTCCAAAAATTCAGTATTGCCATCGGGACAATTGCCCAGGAGATTCGCTTTCCCTGACGTTGAAGTTTCCCGGAATAAAAATACGCCTACGCTGGTACCAATCACAACACCAGTATGGTGGGCAAAACCTTAATTGAAAACGATACAATCATTCGATATGAGAAATAATATTTCAGTCTTTTTATTAGCTGCGGCATTTGTGTGGATGTCTTGCAATAAAGACACTACTAACAATACAGAAGATAGAGTAGGCATTTCAAGGGTAACACACTTTGCAACATTTGAAATGCAGGGCAACGAATTTATGTCACTCGTAAAAGGCACAGCGTTTACGGAGCCCGGCATCAAAGCATTTGAAGCCGGAGCAGAAATACCGGTAACCACTACAGGCAGCGTGAATGTAAATCAGCCCGGCATATATGTGCTCACATATTCGGCTACCAACAAGGATAATTTTACTGCAACAACGAAGAGAACGGTGGTGGTGATTTCGGGTCACGAAACTCCGGGCGTTGATCTTTCAGGCAAATACGATTATGTAGGGTCCTCTACTTACACTTCAACAGTTACTAAAGTTGCTGAAGGTACCTATACTACTGATAATTCATGGAGTGGATTGACCGTGATTCCTATAATCTTCACTTCACTGGATGGACTCACGATAAGCGTACCTAATCAATCAACTGGTTTTGGGCCTGCATTCGGAACGGGAACATATAATCCCGCAACGAAAAGGCTTGTGTATACATTATCACTTCCATCACAGAACATCAGTAACTCTAACAGAACATGGCAACGACAATAAATCTTAAACTTCTTGGTATGAAAAAGTTCTTATTGATTTTCCTGATCGGCACTACGATTCTTGGCTGTAAGAAAAATAACCTTCCTGATCCGGGAAGTACGAAGACGGAAAAAATGGCGAACGAATGGTGGGTCACTTTAAAGCAGGGAGGCGCTGACCTGATAGGAACGCATGTGAAGATTGCAACGTACAACACGTCCGCAAACAACGATTCTATTTGGGTGGACGATCTTGAAAACACGTGGCAATTCAAAGTGAAGGCAAAAGTGAATCTTGATAGTTTGTCGTTTTCAACTTCACAATTCCAGAACGAGTATTATAATATTACCGTCAATCTCATGAACGGAAAGATCTTTCCAGGTCAGGGTAAATCGAAATCAGGAAACGTTACAGACAGCATTTATATGCAAGCTGAATTTTCAGATGACCCGGGAACGATATATGTGATCAGTGGCCACGCGCGTACGCGCTTCGCCGAAGACGACTACTAGTTTGGCGTTCCGAGTTTCGCGTTCAGCGTTCAGCGTTCTTCAATTCGTCGGCCATTAAGTAATACAAAGTTCTTGCCTTTCGAAAGTTTGGAGCCTTCTCTTCAAATTTCCCTGCAGTTTACTTGGAGGCCTCGAATTAACGAACGCGAAACGACAAACGCGAAACGACAAACGCGAAACACCAAACTAAAGAAGACCTTCATCCGCAAAACTATAGTAACCCTCTTCGCTCACGATCAGGTGATCGAGTACTTTGATGTCAAAATATTTTGAAGCTTCTTTGATTTTATGCGTGAGTTCTTCATCCGCACGACTAGGTTTCAAACTTCCTGAAGGATGATTGTGACACAGTATTAGACTGACGGCATTTTTTTCAAGAGCCTTTTTCAATATAAGTCGGGGATCGGCCACTGTTCCAGTGATGCCGCCCTGGCTTATTATTTCAAAATGATTCACGCGGTTAGCCTGATTGAGGAACAATACCGCAAACAATTCGTGCGGTTGATCTTTCAATATTGTTTGAAGATAATGCGCTACATCGCGGCTGTCTTTTAAAGCCGGCTTATCAAGTATTGTTCCCGCCTGTCTTCTCTTTCCTAATTCAAGAGCTGCCACTATGGTAATGGCTTTTGCTTCTCCTATTCCCCTAAGCTTCATCAACTGATCAACCGTCAATTTTCCGAGTTCATTCAGATTGTTTTTTCCCAATAAGAGAATTTCTTTGGCTAATTCAAGTGCTGATTTATTTTTTGTGCCATTGTGAAGTAAGATGGCGAGCAGTTCAGCATCACTTAAAGCGGCGGCAGACTTCAATAGTAATTTTTCTCTTGGTCTATCATCCTTTGCCCACTGTTTGATTGAGTAATTCTCCTCTTGCATATTCCAACGGCAGTAACTATCTTCAATTTACCAATAAGTTAACACCGGTACAATACCATTATCTTATTGTCCGTTATCCGATTCGTAACCTTTGAAAAGCTATTGATCCAATGAAAAGAAGAACCATCGCCTCAATTGGCGGAATCCAACCCCTCCTCTTCTGCGTAGGCATGTACCTGGCAGCTTTATTCTTCTCCATGTTCGTTTGTTCCTCTATTTTTTATGCTATTAATCCCAAGAAAGATGGGAAAGAAACCAACATGGTGAAGACCGTTACCACTAATAATGGTAAAGAGGTTCTGGCCTCTATTAAATAGAGTTCAGCTATTCGGCAATCCGTATTCGGCTCAGTAATGACCCGGATACGGATTTTTTTTGCCTCGCCCTGCCGCCGAGGCACACGAATTACACCAATTCGCTCGAATTACACGAATTGGGTTGATGAAAGACAAGTTTCGAATAAGAAACCGATTTCTGGAGAGAAATTTTTGAGGGTGATCAAACATCCTAATGGTACCCACAAATTCGTGTAATTCGAAATAATTCGTGTCATTCGTGTATGTATCTTCGCCGCACAATTTTTGGCGGAATGGAATCTTTACCAAAGATTTTTTCGGGAACCGGATCGCAATACCTCGCAGAGAAAATCGCCCGCAGTTTTGGGGCTTCATTAGGCAGAATCTCCATTCAGCATTTTAGCGATGGAGAACTCCAGCCAGTATTCCAGGAAAGCATAAGGGGCGACGTTGTCTTTCTCATTCAGAGTACGTTTTCACCGGCTGAAAACCTTATGGAATTGTTGCTGATGATTGACGCCGCAAGACGAGCCTCAGCCTACAAAGTGATAGCGGTTATTCCTTACTACGGCTATGCCCGGCAGGACAGGAAGGACAGGCCCAGAGTAGCCATTGGCTCAAAGCTGGTTGCAAATATGCTTGTAGCCGCTGGTGCCGATAGGGTGATTACCATGGACTTGCATGCTCCTCAGATCCAGGGCTACTTCGATATCCCTGTTGACCACCTGGACAGCTCGGCCATTTTTATACCTTATATAGAAAATTTAAGGCTCGAAAACCTTACCTTTGCGGCCCCTGACGTGGGAAGTGCCAACAGGATCAGGGAAATAGCTACATATTTCAATGCTGAAATGGTGATTTGCGATAAGCACCGGAAGCGGGCTAACGAAATCGCCAGTATGGTGGTGATAGGAGATGTAACTGATAGAGATGTTGTTCTAATTGATGATATCTGTGATACTGGAGGTACGCTGGCAAAAGCGGCAGGGTTATTAAAGGATAAGGGCGCGAGAAGTGTAAGAGCATTGTGTACGCACCCGGTGTTGAGTGGAAACGCATATGCGAATATAGAAAAGAGCGAAATGGCTGAATTGGTAGTGTGTGATACTATACCCCTAAAACAGCCTTGCTCCAAAATCAAAATCCTAAGCGTAGCTGAATTATTCGCAATCGCAATCAGGAACGCATATGAGAACAGGAGTATTACTGGCCTGTTCATACATAGCCAGAGGAGAGATAAGTGAACTTTTGGCGGATCAAGCAAATAAGAAACGATAAACAATAAATAAATGAAAACAATTACAATCGAAGGACAACTGAGGACCGAAACTGGCAAAAAAGCCACCCGCCAGCTTCGCTCTCAGGAACTGGTACCTGGTGTAATTTACGGGGGTGCAAAGGAGATTAATTTCTCTGCTCCGGCAAGTTCTTTTAAGAACCTTGTGTATACACCGGCTTTCCAAATAGCTGAACTCAAAGTTGACGGTCAATCGTATCAATGCATTATGAAAGACCTGCAATTTGATAAAGTAAGCGACCAATTAAATCACGTGGATTTTCTCCAACTTGTTGAAGGAAGACCAGTAGTGGCCACTATTCCTATTAAGTTCACTGGCATACCGGTGGGCGTAAAGGAAGGCGGACAGTTGATCACTAAGATCAAGGCTTTGAAAGTTAAGACTGAACCAAAATATTTGATGGAGAATATTGAGGTGGATCTTTCGGATCTTGAATTGCATGGCAACATCAGGGTTGAAGACGTGATGGTTGACAATTATGAAATTCTGAATTCACCAAGAATTCCCATTGCCTCAGTTGTAACTACGCGCCAATTGCGCCAGGAAGAATCAACTGATAAACCTGCAGCCGCCGCCGGCGCAGCACCTGCTGCCGCTCCTGCCGCAGCACCTGCAGCTGCTCCTGCGAAAGCAGCTGCGGCAAAAAAATAGATTGTCGTATGATAAGAACCCCGACCGAAACGTCGGGGTTTTTTATATACTACAATTTTTTTATTTCAGAATTACCTAAAAATGGTATTTCTTTCAAAATGTTTTTTCTGAATTTAGATGAACAAATACCTGATAGTTGGATTGGGAAACATCGGCCTTGAGTATGCGGGCACGCGACACAATGCCGGGTTTGAAGTGGTTGATGCACTTGCTGATAAGCACGAAGCTCTTTTTGTGCAGGAACGTCACGGGGCATTAGCGAAATTCAGGTTGAAAGGTAAGCAGGTGTTACTTCTGAAACCCTCCACTTACATGAACCTGAGCGGCAAGGCTGTTAAGTATTGGATGGAAAAGGAAGACGTATCTATAGAAAACCTCCTTATCATCGTTGATGAAGTAGCGCTTCCCTTAAACAAGAACAGGCTTCGCAAAAATGGGAGTGCCGCAGGGCACAATGGGCTGAGGAGTATTGAAGAGAGCCTCCAGACTATCGACTATCCAAGGCTTCGCTTTGGCATCGGCAACACCTACCCTAAAGGAATGCAAGTTGAATATGTTTTGGGCAAATGGAATAATGACGAAGTGCCCCTGGTGAAATTCAAATTAGCAAAGACAGTGGAGATAGTTGAAACCTTTATCCTCGCTGGAATTGACACCGCAATGAACCAATATAACAATTTGGTTTTTTCCTTATGATTTGTACCTCTGAAACATTATTTTCGCATAAATATTACTTTTAAAGGTTAATATTTTGATATTCAATATTCGCATGGAACTGTACCCTGCCTGTCCAGGTAGATGAAAATTGAAAACAACAAACCTGATAAATCCTGATTGAATATGAAAATATTCTGTGTAGGCCGTAACTATGTGGCTCATGCTAAAGAACTTGGCAATGAAGTTCCCGAGGAGCCGATCATATTTATGAAGCCGAAGAGTGCTTTACTGCAGGCGCATACTCCTTTTTACTATCCGGAGTTTACTAACGAGTTGCATTATGAATGTGAGCTGGTGCTCCGCATTAGTAAGAATGGAAAGTATATCCAGGAAAGATTCGCCAACAAATATTACGACGCTGTTTCAGTTGGAATAGACTTTACTGCCAGGGATATCCAGAATGAATTAAAAGAAAAAGGATTGCCCTGGGAGAAAGCAAAAGCATGGGATAACTCAGCAGTTGTAGGCAAATGGATTCCGCTGCAGAATGTAAAAAATAAGAAAGACGTTAACTTCTGCCTGTATAAGAATAAAGAATTGGTGCAACAGGGTAATTCAAGTTTGATGTTAAATAATTTTGATAAGGTTGTAGCCTACATCTCTAATTATTTTTCTGTCAATATTGGCGACCTCGTTTTCACCGGAACTCCTGAAGGCGTTGGCGAATGTGTTGTGGGTGATGAACTGGAAGCGTTCATCGAAGATGATAGTTTGTTGTCTGTTGAAATTAAGTAGAACATCATAGCAAAGACGCTCTCCGATCTTTGCTCACGTTAACTGATAAGCTGTAAAATTTTTTCTGGCCTTCTCAAGTTGAGGAGGCCAATTTCTTTTTGAAACATAATTTTTCTGCTGACGTTCAATTAATACTTTTGAACCTTCGCTGTGCAACCTCTAACCAGATTTATCCTGTCAAATGATCCAGCCAGATATTTTATTGAAAGCCTATCGACTAATGTGTACAGCCAAATCCATGGCTGACACCTATGAAGCCAATAGGTCCATTTGCAAATATGTTCATTCTACATCGCGCGGGCACGAAGCAATTCAACTAGCTACTGCATTTCATTTGCTTCCATGTGATTTTGTTAGTCCTTATTATCGGGATGAAAGTTTGCTTTTAGGATTAGGTTTTTCTCCCTACGAATTGATGTTGCAATTGCTCGCAAAAAAAGATGACCCATTTACCGGCGGAAGAGAATATTATGCGCATCCGAATTATCTAGGTGACGACAAACCGAGAATGATTCACCAGAGTAGTGCAACGGGCATGCAGGTAATTCCAACCACAGGTATTGCACAGGGTATTCAGTACCTCGAAAAAATTCAATCCGATTTATTGAGAAAAGGCACGCACGACGAAGCGCCTGTAGTCATTTGTTCCTTGGGGGATGCAAGCGTCACCGAAGGCGAGGTGAGTGAAGCGTTTCAATTTGCCGTATTGAAAAAACTTCCGGTCATCTATTTGGTGCAGGATAATAATTGGGGCATTAGCGTTAC